>ERZ795061.58-NODE-58-length-104198-cov-9.734336_pt1 | contig 104198 bp, 122 predicted proteins | sample MGYA00375145_ERZ795061 | MGnify/ENA primary metagenome ERZ795061 (study PRJEB30190, sample SAMN05720144) | anaerobic digester metagenome | isolation source: active sludge of municipal wastewater-treating anaerobic digesters | place: USA | collected 2014-12-22 ... | reverse complement strand
CCCAAACCTATGCCTATTACAGTCAAAACAACAACACAAATTTTCAAATGGAATTAGATACAATTAATCTTTTTAATTCCACTATAGATTATAGTCAATATGATAATGATGGCAGTGGAAGAATAGATGGCTTTGTAATAATTTATGCTGGAAAAGCAGGCGTTGCACCAAATGCCGTTTGGCCACATGCAAGAATCGTGCGAAACTATACTGGCAATCCAGTAGATGGCAAATACCTTGGTAATATTGCTGTAGTTCCTGAGCTTGGTCATTTTGGTAATCAATTTGAGATTCCTGTAACAACACACGAGTTTGCACATGTTCTTGGCTTAATGGATCTTTATAGCATAGGTCCAAACGGTTCAGGAAGTGGCCCAATAAAAAATTTTACCATGATGATTTTTGATGATGATTATTGTCTTAATAAGCCAATCAATCTTGATGTTTGGTCAAGATATTTCCTTGGCTGGATAGACCCTATTGTTCTGACAACGGATAGCCAAAAAGAAATAAGTCTAAGAAGTGTAAATGATTACCCAGATGCAGTAATTCTAAAAAACAACAACATGACGGCAAGAGAATTTTTCATAATCGAAAACAGACACAGAAATGCAAGCGACCCAAACAATCTAGATAACTGTATGTTTAGTAATTCATCATCTACAAGAGGAGGTTTTGCAATCTATCATGTTGATGAGAATAAGATAGAGGCACATTATCCTAATAATTGGGTAAACTGGGATCCTGATGGTAACTATTTTGATGACACAATAAGCCATCCAGGAATAATGTACGAAAAAAACTATATAAGTAATTATAATGGAGGGGGTCATGGCACAGTAGACATGTATTTTAATGCAACAGTGGAGGGTTGCGATTCTTTTAGATTCTTTGATGAGAACAAAAGAATATGTACACATATTTATGCAATTGATGATTCAACAACAAGAGCATATAGTGGAGTAGAAAATCCTTTTATTCGTTTTCAAGCTTTAACAATACCTAATCAACCAGTAATGACTGCCAAGATGCTAGTTGGCGAAGAAACAGCTACTCCTCAATCAACTCCACCATCTGGCACTTATCCACAACCTACTCAAGTTGTTTTAAGCACACAAACAACAGGTGCAACAATCTATTATACTCTTGATGGTTCTACACCTACCACTGATAGCCAAGTATATGCCAATCCAATAGCAATTCCAGAAGGCACAACCCAAACCATAAAAGCGATTGCAAAAAAAGATGGCTATTATGTAAGTAATGTAATGTCTAGCACTTACACCATAACCGGCACTGTTGCAACCCCAACCTCAAGTCAGCCAAATGGTATTATTGATTATGGTTCTCAAGTTATTTTAAGCACCACCACAACAGGCGCAACAATCAGATATACAGTAGATGGCAGTGATCCAACAGAGAGCAGTTTAATATATAACTCTCCAATAACAATTACTCAAAGCCTAACCTTAAAGGCCAAGGCCTTTAAATCTGGATATCTTCCAAGCCAAATATCAACTTATAATTATCAAGTTTTAGTTGTTCAATCCCCAGTCTCTAGTTTAGAGTCAGGTAGCTACGATTATGGCACAACTTTTGAACTTTACACTCAAACAGCTAATGCAGAGATAAGGTATACAGTAGATGGCAGTGAGCCAAATGAAAATAGTTTATTATATACTAGTCCAATAATGATATTAAATGATTTCACCTTAAAAGCCAAAGGCTTTAAGCCAAACTATGCCCCAAGCCCAACCTCAACTTATGTTTACTCATCAGGTCTACCCCCAAACAATCACATTCTTTCTTTTGGTTTTCAAGGGGTTGATAGCCAAGTAGAAATAGATAATGATCAAAACACAATAACAGCATATGTTCCAGCAGGCACCTACATCTATGGACTAATACCAATAATTCAAGTAGAAGCTGGCTGTACAGTTTCTCCAGATAATGGTATTCCACAAAATTTTATTGAACCAGTAATTTATACAGTAAGCTCATTATCTGGTCAAAGAGTTTATACAGTCAATGTTATAAAAAATCCATATGTGTTTGCACCAATAGCTGATATCTCTGGTGGCGAATTTAATACTCCAATAACAGTAGAATTAACTACTCAAACAAATGGTGCTGTAATCAAATATACTACTGATGGTAGCAATCCAACACTTGATAGTCAAACATATACTAGCCCACTAACCATCAGCTCAACAACAACCTTAAAAGCAAAGGCCTTTTTGTATGTTGGAGATGCACCAATCATAAACTCTACAAAAAATAATAATGAAAACCCAAAGGCACAAGCAAACATCACACCAACAGGTGTTATTTGGCATAGTAGTACTACTTTAATAGAAGATTATATTTTACTACAAAAATACAATATTAGATCCAAAAAAGACAAGCCTACATTTAGTAATAAAAGATAATTTAGGGAATAAAAAAAGACCTAGATAGCCTTTATAAATTGTTTGTTTTATAATCTAAATAAAAAATATATAATATTTAGATAAAAGTGGGCAAATATGATCAAGTCTAAAAAAAAGGCACAAGTTTCTGTAGAAGCACTAATTTTAGTTGGGATAATTGTTTTAGGTGCAACAATATTTGCATCAATGTATCTAAATAGAATAACACATGGTATAAATAGTTCAACGAAATTAGATGCTGGATTAAGCGATATTTTTAATGATCCATTTAACAATGGCACAAGTACAGATATAAATGAAGAACCTCATATAGATTCCGATATAATATTTAAAATCACTTTAGCTCTTGACCCTCCTAGTGCTAGTTCTATAAATCAACCTTTTAGAGTGGGTGTTACTTTAGATAACAATACAGGCATATCGGGAGCGAAAATTAATAAAGTTGAGATATATAAAGAGGCATTAACTGCCACCAATTGTACTTTGATTGGAGAAACATCAACAACTCCTGGAACTTATGAAGTGAATATCCTATTTAACTCTAGCAATTTAAAAACTTTAGAATTTAGATGTTCTGCAGCAGGAACCTATAAAATCAAAGTATTTGCAGAAATACCTGGTACTGAATATTTAACAGATAATATAACACCAGATAAAATAATTACATCTGGACTTTCATCTTATGCTGTAAAAATCGAAGAACCAAGAAACGATACTTATTTGGTTTTAGGAGGTACTTCTAATTTTAAAGCAAGTGTTACACCTTCTCCAAATTCAGGAGAAACAGATCATTGCATGTGGTATGTTAATGAGAAACCAATTACCGGATCATCAACACCAAACACATGTAATTTAGAAAACATTTCATTGTCTGAACCACTTTTTACATTGGGCGAAAATGAAATATCTGTTTTTGCAACCAGATATTCAAATGGAGTCATGATAAATAATGCAGAATCTAATGTGAAGGTAAAAATAATAAAGATGCCAGGAGCTAACGAATTAATTTTATTTGCACCTAGAAAAGTTTTTGTAGGAGATAATTTTAATATAAAAGTATATGGCCTTAATCAAAGCCAAGTAGAAAATGCAGGAAGAAATACATCTGATTTCTCATTTACTACAAATTGTGAAGTAACTAGCAATTCTTCTGTTTGTGGTTCTGCAATGATATATGCCACAACAGGAACTAGCACAATATATTTTTGTGATTATCCTGCAGTTTGTTTACGAGCTGCATATGATCAAACATCACCACACAATCCAAAAGATGTCACTGTAAGCTTAGCAGGCAGTACTCCTGCAAAGTTTTTCTCAGTATATGATTTGGCTTATTATTCAGGAAATTGTAATACTACAGCAACAGAGTATGGGATTTTGCAATCATGTGTTATGCCATTTACTGGTGGTTTAGGATATAATGATGATTATTGGAGAGATAGTAGTTATGGCTTTTTAAAATCATACATTGATCAAGCATCAGAAACCAACACCAATAATTACGGAAAAATAATAGGATATATTTCATAAAAACATATATTTAAAAATATATTAATAAACAAATAAAATGGAGAATAAACAAAAAAAAAGGTGAAAATATGAAAATTTCAAAAATATTTTTAATTTTAGTGATAGGGATAATATCTTTAAATGTGGTATTTGCTGGACAAATAACCCAAAAAAATTATATGATAAAAGGAGATTTAACAATAAATGATTTATTGCATGATGCATGTGTAAACGGGAAATCATGGGCAGAATTATTATATTCAGATACTATATACATCCCAGATGATAGACCTGCATCACAATTTTCTGGCTTAAATGATTTTTTTGATCAATTGTTTTTTGCAGAAGCAGCATCAAAATGTAATTTAGAAATTTATTCTCCATCAGGAATCAAAATTAAAGAATATAAAAATCTTAGTGCAGAAGGAATAAAAGAAGGATTAAACTTAGGAATCGTAGTAGGTCCGATTAGTGATTCGGGTAATGATGTACAGACTTTTATTGTAAAAATTAGAAAGCAGTCAAATTCTGCAGTTTTATTAGAGACCAATATAAAAACATTAAATCCAAGTTCAGGGATTGGAATATATGCTGATTATATTAGAGATAAAAGCATAACACCTTCTAAATTAATCACACATAGCGTGGTAGATAGTGGTGTGTCAGATAATGGAAAAGTTTTATCTTGGGATGGCATAAATAAAATAATGGATTGGGAATACATTGGCTCTGAAAATTTAGGTTCTGATATTATTCAATGGACACATTTGTCAGGTCCAGTTAAAGCATTAATAAGATCTAAACTTAGTAAAAGTATTTATACTGCAGATCCTGTTATAGAATATCCAGATGATTTTGAAGCATCTAATAAGTATTTACAGATACCAATTACAGAAAACGGCACCACAACAATGTATTATTTACGATTATCAACTTTAAAGGAGCAACCTCCGATATTAAATATTGCTGAAGATTCTATACAGGCATTGATTGGTCAAACAATTCATCATGTAGATGCAATAATAGACAATATTAAAAAAGATTCTGTATCTCCTAAAGCAGAGATAATTGGCAACCAAGGATATTATAATATATTAGAAATTGTTGGGAGTCCTGAGATTGTTACCGAAGGGGGAGTAGAAAAAGCAAGAGTTTATTTTAAATGTAATGAACATAGTGCCTATGCTTCTGATCAATTAAAAATTAAAATTTCGGCAAACCCTTATTATCCTCAATACCAAGCAGTAAGTGATACTGTTGATGTAAATTGTTATAGTAATCAATCTTTAGCTCCATCAATCACAATATTAAATGAAGGTGTAATCATGATTGTTGGAAAATATTATCCTTTAGCATATACAGCCCATAATGTTGCATCTGTTGCGTGGAGTGCAATTCCATCACCACATTACACTTTTAATACTATTGATGGTGTCCAAAACATAAAATGTAATACTGTGGATAAGGATATATCTATAACAGCCACTGGAAATCCTAATTATAATTGGTTCCCTCCAGCTACAGACACATTTGGTGCAAGCTGTGTAGCAAGTAATGAAGGAGGCCAACCACCAGGAACTTGTTTCTTAGCAGGAACAAAAGTATATACCACAAATGGCTGGAAGAATATAGAAACAATAAAATCTGGAGAGAAAGTGTATTCATATTCAGATGATGGAAAGTTAGTAGAAACTAATGTTAAATCATTATTGATACACGATTATGTAAATGCAGGAGATAAATCTGTGAAGTTAGAATTATCAAATAACATTGTGTTATTTGTTACATCAAATCACGCATTTTATAGCCCAACAGAAAAAAAATACAAACAATTGAAAACCTTTAATATCGGAGATGATCTATTATACTACCATGTAACAAAAAATGCATTCGAAAACGTACAAATAAGCAAAATTACTGAATTACCAAGCTTTAGCAAAGTTTATAATCTTGCATTAGACAAACCAAACAACTATCTTGCTGAAGGAATTGTAGTACATAACCGCGAAAAAGAAGGAGAAGTAACAATTCCACAAGGTGGAGATGAAAGTTACCAATAATTCTCCTTTTTCTCTTTTTCTTTTTTCCTTTCTATTTATAAACATTTTGATTCTATAAATATTCTATATTTATTATATTTTTAATGTGTCTAAAGGGTTGCTTAAGACATGTTAAAGAAAAAGACCTTTATTTGACCTTCAATTTACAAACAAGCTTGTTTTGTTTGTTTTTTAGGCATTTAAACCACAATCTGTAGACTGTTTGTTGGTACCAAAATCAGTGGCGAAAAAGACACTAACCAACTCATAAATGCAGAAAAGATAAAATTATCTTTTTGCTATTTCTACGGATTTTAAAATATTAATAATTAAAAATGAAAATATAATACAAAAAGCACGATTATTATGGGCAAACTAAATTCACCAAGATCTGGTTCAATGAGTTTTTATCCAAGAGTAAGAGCTAGTAGCATAATCCCTAAGTTTAACTCCTTTGGAGGAGTAGAGAAGACAATTAAAGGCACTAAGCCACTTTGTTTTTACGCAATTAAAGCAGGTAACACTTTTGTGATAGGCAAGAACGCTAAAAAAGGCGCATCCTCCTATGGTCAAGAAATCTCTGTTCCAGTCACAATCTTAGAGACTCCTGACCTAAAAGTAATAGGAGCAAGATTCTATAAAAGCCACAAAGTTAAAGCTGGCAAAAAAGCAATATTTGAATTTACAAACCAAGACACTGATTTTAAAAAAAGAGTTACAGGAAAAAAACAAAAAAAAGCAACAACTCTTGAAGATGCCCTTAAAAGAAAAGATGAAGCTGATTCTTTAGTCTTAATAGCAACAATCAATTACAAGGCAACAGGAACAGGTCAAAAAAAGCCAGTAATTGTTGAAATTCCATTATCAGGAAGCTATGATGAACAAATAGCCTACTTAAAAGAAAAACTAAACAAAACAATTTCTGTTGATGAGGTCTTTAAGGTAGATGATTACCTAGACGTCAAAAGCATAACAACAGGTTATGGAACAACAGGTGTTGTTGAAAGATTTAATATTAAGATTCAAAGAAGAAAAGCAAACAAAACACAAAGACATGTTGGTAGCATAAGCCCATGGCATCCTGCAACAATCATGTACACTGTTGCAAGAGCAGGACAATACGGCTATCATAACAGGACAGAAACCAATAAAAAACTAGTAATGATAGATTCTGATATTAATAAAGTCAATAGAAAAGGCGGACTAAAAAACTACGGACTTTTAAAAAACAAATTTATTCTTCTTGATGGAACCACCCCAGGAACCACAAAAAGAGTAGTGGCTTTAAGACACACATTCAGGCCACAAAAACAAAAGTTAGAATTGACAGATATAAGTTATATTAACAAGTAAAGATTAAAGGTATTGATTTACTATGAAAGCAAATATTTATGATTTAGAAGGAAAAACAATCAAAGAGATAGAGTTACCTGAATATTTCGCACAAGACTATAGACCAGACTTAATCAAGAAAGCAGTAATCTCTAGTCAGTCAAAGGGCTATCAAGCAACAGGTGTTTCTCCTTACTCTAATAGAGACTACACATCTATCTATATAGGTAGAAGAAAAGCAAACAAAGCAAATGTCTCTATCAACACTGGTAAAGCAAGATTACCAAGAACAAAAAACAGAAGAGTGTTAATGGCAGGAAGAGTAATGAGAGTTGGTCAAGCAGTAGGAGGTCCAAAATCCCACCCACCAAAGGTCTCATCAATTATTGCAAGAAAAATAAATTCAAAAGAAAGAACAAAAGCAATAATCTCAGCAGTTTCTGCAACAGCTAACAGAAACTTAGTTGAGGAAAGAGGACATATCCTTCCTGAAAAAATAACATTACCAATTATTTTTGATAATAAAATAGAAAGCTTAAACAAGACCTCACAAATCTATGATGCTCTTGAAAAATTAGGCCTAGACAAAGACATAATAAAAGCAAAAGAAAAGAAAACAGTAAGAGCAGGAAAAGGAAAGATGAGAGGTAGAAGATACAAGAAAAGAAAAAGCATTTTGTTTGTCTTAGCAGACAATAAAAACCACAAGGCATTCAGTAACCTTGAAGGTGCAGATGTCATCTCTGCAAGACAATTATCAATTAAAGAGTTAGCTCCAGGAACACATGCTGGAAGACTAACAATCTATAGTGAAGGCGCAATTGAGGAGCTTAAAAAAAGATTTGAATAAATGTGATATTTTATGAAAAAAATTGAATATTATCAAGTGCTTGAATATCCAGTCATTACTGAAAAAACAGTAAATATGATTTCAACAACCAACAGAGTAACTTTTGTTGTAAACAAAGAATCAACTAAAAAAGAAATAAAAGATGCTGTTGAAAAACTATATAATGTAAAAGTAAAAACAGTAAATGTTTTATTTGATAGAAAAAACAGAAAGAAAGCTTTTGTAACTTTAAAGAAAGGCTTTAATGCTCAAGATTTAGCTAACAAGTTAGGTATCTTATAAATGCGTGATTAAAAATGGGAAGACGATTAAAGATTCAAAGAAGAGGAAAAGGCGGACCTGTATATACTGCTACCAATAATGCTAAGTTTGATATTAATTATAGAACTGTTAAAGAACTACAGACTGGCCAAGTTATAGATTTAGTAACTGACCCAATAAGGTCATCACCAGTTGCAGAAATCTTAATGACAGATGGCAAAAAAGAATATGTGATTTGTGCAGAAGGATTAGTTACTGGTCAGAAACTAGAGTTTGGCCCAGGCGCTCAAAAGAAAACAGGTAATGTTTTGCCTCTTAGAGAAATAGACCCTGGAACCACAATATTTAATATAGAAAAAAACTTTGGAGATGGTGGAAAGTTTGTAAGAGCAAGTGGCCAATCAGCAATACTTGTTAACAAAAAAGAAAAAGCAATAATTAAATTACCATCTGGTAAGTTAGTACAATTGCCACTTGATGCAAGAGCAACAATTGGCGTAATTGCAGGAGGCGGAAGAAAAACAAAACCATTTGTTACCGCTGGTGCAAAGTTTAAAGCAATGAAAGCAAAAGGAAAGAAGTACCCAATAGTAAGAGGAGTTGCAATGAATGCTGTTGATCACCCATTCGGCGGTTATCAGCACCACGTTGGTCACTCTAAATCTACTTCAAGACATGCTCCACCAGGAAGAAAGGTTGGTGCAATTGCTTCAAAGAGAACAGGTAGAAAGAAAAAGTAAATAGAGTTTTTCTTAGAAAGAAACACTCTGCAAAGAAACTAATAAAAATGTGAAAACAAAATGGCAGAAGATTTTAAATTTAGAGGATACACTCTAGAAGAACTAAAAAAGATGTCTTTACTTGATTTTGCAAATATCGCTGGAAGCAGAGCAAAGAGACACTTAAAAAGAAACCATAGCGATGCGTTCTATGAAAGAATAGAAAAAGACAAAAAAGCAAACAAGAAAATAAGAACACACAGAAGAGACATCATAATTACACCAAAGATGGTTGGTAAAACCATTTATGTCTATAATGGCAAAGAGTTTTTACCTGTTGAAATATTTCCAGATATGCTAGCACATTATCTTGGGGAGTTTGCATTTACAAGAAAGAGAATAAGACACGGTAAAGCAGGAATTGGTGCAACCAAGTCAAGTACTGCTGTTGCTGCAAGAAAGTAAAGTGAGAAAATATGTCATCAGATCATAATTACAACTACCAAAAAAAGCTAGACCCTAAAAAGTCAGCAAAAGCTGTAAGGCGTAATGCTCCAATCTCTGTAAAGTATTCAGTAGAGTTTGGAAATTATTTTAGAAACATGCCTGTAAAAAAAGCTTTAAAGATTTTAGCAGATATTGAAGCAAAGAGAGATTATCTTCCACTTGTTAAGTATGCTAAGAAAGTTCCAAACAGGAAAGGACAAAGCAAAAGAGGAACAACAATAGGAAGATACCCAGTAAAATGTGCAAAATATATAAGGCTATTGCTAGAAGAAGCAAAAGCAAATGCTGAAAATAAAAATCTAGATACAGAAAAATTAAAGATAGAAAGCATGTTTGCAACAAAAGGGGTAACCAGACAAAAAATACAGCCATTAGGTAGAATAGGTGGAAAGACAAGAGAATCAAAATCAACAAATATTGAAGTTATAGTGGTGGAGGCTTAAGATCAAACATGAAGGAAAATGTTTTTGTTAAAGACAAACTAAAAAAGATGGCAATTGCTCAGTATCTACAAAAGAAACTAAAGCAAGCAGGATTTATAGATGTTGAGGTAATTAAGTCACCAATTTCCACAAGAGTTATTATCTATGCTTTAAGGCCAGGTTTTGTTATTGGTAAAAGCGGATATAATATCAAGGCATTAACTGAGGATCTAGAAAAAGATTTTGGTTTAAATAAAGTGCATATAGAGATTGGAGAACTACAAAACAAAGATCTTGATCCTAGGGTAATAATTGAAAATATTTCAAATGATATCGGCAGAGGAATTGCTTGGAAGTCAGCAGTTTATAGGGCAATGACACAGATGAGAAATGCAGGAGCAGTAGGTGCTGAAATTGTAGCAAAAGGCAACACTGCTGGTAAAGGTCAAAGAAAAAGATCTTCAAGATATGCATTTGGATATTTAAAAAAAGCAGGTTCACAAAAAGACCTTGTTACTTTTGAAAAAAGAACAACCTTTCCTGGTCTAGGAACAATCGGCATAAGACTTAGAATTGTTCAGCCAGAAACTGTCTTTTCAGACAAGATCGATGTTAAGGAGTTATCTCACAGACACAAGCTTTTAAGAGAACAAAAAAAGCTAGAGAACAGAGAGGAAGAGGTTGAAAAAGAAACAAAAGTAGCAAAAGAAAAAATAGAAGAAAAGAAAAAACCAAAAGAAGAAGTAGCAAAAGAAAAAAAACCTGCAAAAGAAGAAAAAACAGAAAAGAAGCCAAAAGCAAAAAAAGAAACCAAAACAGAAAAATTAGAAATAGTAGAAGAAATAATTGAAGAGTGATTAGATGACTAAGAAAAAAGCAGTAACATTAAATTCAATTACAGAGATTGAAAATAAAGTTAAGGATTTAAAACTTGAACTAGCAAAAGAAAAAGGAATGCTAGCATCAAAAACAAAATCCACTAATCCAACAAAAAAAGCTGCTCTAAAAAAGCAGATTGCAAGACTTTTAACAAAATTAAATGCTCTAAAGAAAAAACAAAAAGAAGTTCCAAAAAAAGCAACTTCAAAAAAAGAAGTTCCAAAAAAGAAATAATTTGTGAGGTGTAAATTTAGAATATGGCTGAGATTTGTTCTGTATGTCATTTACCAAAAACAATCTGTACTTGTGATCTTAGAACAAGAGAACAACAACAGATAAAAATTAGAACTGAAAGAAAGAAATTCAAAAAGTATGCAACATTGATTTCTGGATTTACAGATGCTAATGAGCAACAGGAAGTTTTCAAGTATCTTAAGAAGAAGTTAGCTTGTGGTGGAACAGTAAAGGACAATGTTATTGAACTACAAGGCGAGCAAAAAGAAAGAATAAAAAAACTATTAATAGAAAAAGGATATCTTGAGGAATTAATCGATGCTTAATATCAAAAATTCTGAGCTGATCGGAAAAAAAGTAATTATAAAAAACTCGTCAGACAGAACAAAGATAGGAAAAAAAGGAATAGTAATCTACCAAACAAAAGAGTTACTAAAAATTAGAGATGATAAAGAAAAAATATTTGAAATAAAACAAAATGAAATAATAAATTTAGAAACAATAAATATGTGAAATGTTATGGATGTCAAAACATGTCTTGATAAAAACTGCCCAGTTCATGGACAGATAAGTGTAAGAGGAAAGACTTTACAAGGTACTGTGGTTAAGAAAAAAGCTTTAAAAACCGCAGTAATACAAATAGAGAAAGCAAAGTATATCAGAAAATATGAAAGATACATGAAAAAGAAAGTAAAGATCCCAGTACACTGCCCAGAATGTATGGATATTAATATAGGAGACATTGTGCTTGTTGGCGAAACCAGAAAACTAAGCAAAACAAAGTCTTTTGTTATTATGAAAAAACTAGGAACCTTAAGCCACATGGAAGAAATACTTAAAGATGAAGATAAATACGAAGGTATAGAGGAAGAAGAGGTTGAAGAAGAATGAAACCAATAAGTTCAAATGTAACAAGAGGGCTTCAAGCAGGCTCCAGATGCTTATGTTCAGATAATAGCGGCGCTAAAGAAGTAGAGATAATTTCAGTCATTGGTGTTAAAACAAAAAAAAGAGGAGTACAGTCAGCAGGAATAGCGTCTCTTCTAAATGTTGTTGTTAAAAAAGGAAAGCCAGCAATGAAGAAGAAAATGGAAAGAGCAGTTGTTATTAGAGTTAAAAAAGAATACAGAAGAAAGAACGGCTGGAGAATTTGCTTTGAAGATAATGCAGTTGTCTTAACAGACCCTAAAGGTTTTCCAAAAGGCTCAGAAATAAAGGGTTGTGTTGCAAAAGAAGTTGGAGAGAGATTCCCTAAGATTGCAGGGCTAGCCAGTGCAGTTATTTAAGATAATTATTTTGGGTGAATAAAAAATGATTAATAAAACAAAAAAACCAGGAAAGAACAGAAAAAGAATGTTAACTGGTGTTTATCATGTTAAAAGAAAATTATTAGTTGCTCCAATTGACAAGCCACTTATAAAACAAGTAAATAAGAAAAGAACATCTTTGAGAAAAGGAGATGGTGTTAAAGTGCTTGTTGGAGACAATAAAGGAAAAACAAGTGTTGTAGACAGGGTAAACTATGACAAAGGAGTAGTTTATCTTAAAGATTTCAAGGTGACAAACTCAAGAGGTCAAGAAAAATTAATACCTTTTAAGGCCTCAAACCTAGTAATCACATCATTAGTTTTAAATGATAAAAAAAGATTTGTTGAAAAAAAATCAAAAAAATAATTGGTGACTTATAATATGACAAAGAAAGGAAGTACAAGAGTTTTAAAAACTCAAAATACAGGAAAGGTTCATAAGATTGATAAGAAAAAAAGATTTGTTCTAAGACCAAATCCTGGAAAGCACTCTCTTCAAAAGGTTGTTAGTGCAGGGTATGTCTTAAGAGATCTATTACACTTAACAGAGAACAACAGAGAATCAACTTTTATTATAAGAAATAGAGAAATGTTAGTTGATAAGAAGCCAGTCAAGTCAATCAATTACGCAATTGGCTTATTTGATATTATTGAGTTTCCAAAGATAAATAAAGCTTATAAAGTAACATATAAGAAAAATGGCTTAATTACCTTGATTGAAATAAATCAAGAAGAGACAAAATATAAGGTTTGTAAGATAGTTAAAAAAATGATATCAAAGAAAGGACAAACACAGTTAATAACAAATGATGGGAGAAGTGTTTTTACAACAAACCAAGCTTATAAGACAAAAGCATCTATTAAGCTTGACCTTGAAAACAACACCATAAAAGAATATTATCCACTTGAGAAAGGCAGAAAGGTTTTCTTGATAGGTGGTAAACATGTTGGAAAAACAGGGACTATTGTTTCAGTAACAAAAGGAAATATGATTAAAAAAGAATTAGTGAAATTAAAGATTGATGATAAAGAGTTTGAGACTACAGAAAAAAATGTTTTTGTAATCAACTAAAAAGTGATATTTTATGACAACAGATAAAAAAAACAACCCAAACAGGGAAATCTTTGTAGAGAAGGTAACCGTGAACATGGGTGTTGGTGAAGCTGGCGAAGAGCTAGAAAAAGGTTTAAAGATTCTACAATTGGTAACTAAAAAGAAACCAGTAAAGACAGTTTCAACTTTTAAATTACCAACTTGGGGAATAAGGCCTGGTCTGCCAATCGGTGGCAAGGTAACTTTAAGAGGAAAAGGCGCTCTTGATTTTATAGATCTAACATTAAAAGCAAAAAATAACAAGATAAAAAAGAAATCTTTCTCAAACGAGGGGGTTTTCTCTTATGGTATACATGAATATTTAGATGTTCCAGGAATAAAATATGACCCAAATCTTGGAATCAGAGGTTTTGATGTTTGCGTGTCTTTGAAAAGAAAGGGATACAGAGTAAAACAGAGAAAATATAATATCGCAAAAGTAGGAAAGAAACACAGAATCACAAAAGATGAGGCAATTGAATTTGCAAAAGAAAAATTAAAAATAGTGGTTGAATGAGTGAAATAGATTATAAAAAATTAGGCAAAACAAGTAAAGAACTTAAAAGAACAAGAAAGTGTAGATTTTGTGAAACTAACAAAGGACTTATAAGAAAATATAATCTTTACATCTGTAGAAGATGCTTTAAAGAATATGCAGACAAGTTGGGATTTAAAAAATTAGATTAAATATTTATTAGGTGAAAATAGATGAGCTTAAACGATCCAATAGTAAACGCATTAAACAACATAAATAATGCAGAGATGGCTTCTAAACAAACATGTACACTTAACCATTCTAAGTTTTTAGAAAGTGTGTTAACTCTTCTAAAAAAAGAAGGATATATTAAGATGTACAAGGTTTTAGATAAGAAACCAAGTAAGCAAGTTGTTGTTTATCTGGGTGGCAGAATAAACAAATGCAGGGCAGTTAAACCAAGATATCCTGTGAAAAAGCAAGACTATGAAAAGTTTGAAAAGTCTTATCTTATCTCAAGAGATGTCGGCGTGTTAATTGTAAGCACAACACAAGGTATAATGAGCCACAAAGATGCTAAAGAGAAAAGCCTTGGTGGAAGAATCATTGGCTACATTTATTAATTTTATAAATTGTGAAAATATTATGCAAACAAAAAAAGAAATTAAAGAAATTAAAGAAACAAAGATAAAGATACCAAGCGATGTAAAAGTGCATCTTGGATCTCACGATTTGGTTCTTGAAAAGTCCGGAAAGAAAATAGACATTGCATTTAATCCAGTTTATATTTCTGCAAAGTTTGAGAATGGAGAAATAGAGCTTACACCTAAAAGTAAGAAAAGAACAATCAAAGCTGTTGTTAACAGTACAGAGAAGCATATAATAAATGCATTAAAGGGTTTTGAAAAAGACTATGTTTACAAGCTTTCAGTTGTTTATTCTCACTTTCCAATAACTGTAAAAGTGGAAGGCGATGAAGTTATTATCTCAAACTTTTTAGGTGAGAAGAAACCAAGAAAAACAAAGATCCTTCCTGGCTGTAAAGTTGAAGTTAAAGGAAAAGACATAGTAGTAAAAGGTTTTGACAAATATGCTACTGGCCAAACAGCAGGAAACATAGAAAAAGCAACAAGAGTTATTGGAAGAGATTTTAGAATATTTGATGATGGCTGTTATATTGTTGAAAAAGCAAAACGTGAATGATTATGAGTAATGATACACCAAACTTTAGAGGGCACTTTCCAATTGATGGAAGACTAAGAAAACGCAACAGAAAAGTGCAAAAATGGAGATACCTAAGAGGTATCGATAGACACATGTCTGTTAAGAAAGGACCACAGCCAAAGATTGGTTATGGCCACAAGAATACAGAAAAAGAAAAGCACCCTTGTGGTTTAAAGGAATGTATTGTTAGAACAGCAACAGACATAAACAAACTTAACCCAAAAGAGGTCGCAATAAGATTTAATGGAACTCTTGGCCTAAAGAAAAAAACAGAACTAAAAAAAGTTGCAAAAGAAAAGGGCTTTAAAATATTAAATTAAAAAATGGTGTAAACCTATGAAGTTAGATAAATTAAAAACAATTTCAGGAACTATCCTTAAGAAAAGCAAGCATAAGTTAGTTATTGATGAGAAGAAATATCAAGCCAATAAAGAGTTTGTTGATAAGGCAATAACTAAGCAAGATGTTAGAGATGCAATAGCAAAAGGAGTAGTAAAGAAGAAAAACGATACTGGCCAATCAAGAGGAAGAGCAAGAGTTCTTCTAAAGAAAAAACAATTAAAAAGAAGAAGAGGACAAGGAAAAAGAAGAGGAACACCAAGCGCAAGACAAAATAGAAACTTATATAATGACAAGATAAGGGCTTTAAGAAAAAGATTAAGAGAATTAAAAAAAGAAGACAAACTAAATGATAAAAACTATCGTCAAGTTTACTTAATGATAAATGGTAACTACTTTAGAGGAAAGAAACATTTAGAAGAATATATTAGTAGTGGTGAAAAGAAATGACATCAGGACCAACATATAAAGTTGCATTTAAAAGAAGAAGAGAGCAAAAGACAGACTACAAGAAAAGACTTGCAGTACTTAAGTCTAAAAAGGACAGAGTTGTATTAAGAGTAACTAATACTCTTGTCAGAGCTCAATTGATAAGATATAATAAAGATGGAGATAAGACTATTGCAAGTGCGGATTCAAAGGAGTTAAAGGCTTTAGGCTATTCAGGAAACACAAAAAACACTCCTGCAGTCTACTTAACAACTTTACTTTTAGCTCAAAAAGCAAAGAAGAAAGGAGTTAAAGAAGTCATACTTGACTTAGGTGCAAGAAACTACAAGTCAGGTAATAAGATCTTTGCAGGTTTAAAGGCAATAGTAGATTCTGGGCTTGATTGTCCATATGATGAAAAGGCTTTTCCAAAAGAGGAAAGAATTGAAGGGAAAGTAATATCAGAATATTTAAAGAAACCAATTGATAAGGAGTTTACTGCTACAAAAGAAAAAATATTAAAGATGTGATTATTCTATGTGTGCATTTAAAGAAAGAGAAAATAGACCAAGAAGGGAAAAAAGAGAAGAAAAAGTATTTGATAAAGATGCTTGGATTCCAAAAACTGAGCTTGGTAGAAGAGTTAAGTCCGGAGAAATAGCCTCTCTAGATGATGTCTTCAAGCTTGGTAAAAAGATTATGGAACCTGAAATTGTTGATTACTTTATTCCTGATCTAAAGACGAAAATAATTGATGTTAAAAAGACAACAAGAGTAACAAGAGCAGGAAGGCATTTTTCTTTTAGAGTCTCTGTAATAATTGGAGACGGTAATGGCCACATAGGTGTTGGAACAGGAAAGAATATTGAAAGAATCGTTGCTCAGGAAAAAGCAATCAAAGATGCAAAATTAAATATTATCCCAGTAAGAAGAGGATGTGGTTCTTGGGAATGTAACTGTTCAAAGAAACATTCTGTGCCATATAAAGTCACAGGGAAATGTTCATCTTTAAGAGTTGAGCTTTTGCCTGCACCTAATGGAGTTGGCCTAGCTGTAAGTGATAGCATTAAGCCAATCTTTGATCTTGTAGGAATAAAAGATCTTTGGTCAGATACAAGAGGCGCAACAGACACAAAGCTAAACTTTGCAAGAGCAACAATTGATGCATTGTACAAGATTTCAGATTTTAAGACCAAAGAAAAGGAAATAGAAACTGAAGATAAAGAAGATAAAGAATGAAAAAGTGAAATGAGATATGTTTGCAATAATTAGAATAAGAGGACCAATAAAGGTTAATACAGATATTGAAAACACAATGAAGCTATTAAACTTAACTAGAGTAAATCATTGTGTAATCTATCCAGAAGACAAGTATGTTAAAGGCATGCTTCATAAGTTAAGAAACATGGTAACCTATGGCGAAATATCAAAAGAAACCTTAAAGAAAATGCTAAACAAGAGAGGTTATTGCTATAATGAGAAAGGAAAATTAATTAAATTTAAAGAACATTACAAGGACGAGAAAAAACAAGACAAGATTGTTGAAGAAATAATCTCAGGAAAAGCAAAGCTTGAAGATTTTGGGATCAAGAAGGTTTTTAGACTAAAGCCACCAACAAAAGGCTTTGACAGGAAAGGAATCAAAAAGACATTTAAGGAAGGAGGAGTGCTTGGTTATAGAGCAGACCAAATTAATACTCTTCTATTAAAAATGATTTAAATTTGTGAAAAGTTATGGGTAAAAGAAAGATTGACAGATTAAGAGGAAAGAGAACTCACGGCCACGGTAACACAAAGAATGCAAGAGGTTCAGGCTGTACTGGTGGTAAAGGTAGAGCTGGCTCAACAAAACACAAGTTCACAAAATATTATGTTGATTTTGGTAAAAGAGTTTTCTTAAAACCAAAGACAAAGCTAAAGACAATTACTCTTGAGGCATTGTCTGATATGATAAAGGATAAAAAAGAAATAAATTTAAAAGAACTAGGCTATGATAAGATTCTTGGTAAAGGGAATATCACAAAGCCAGTTGTTTTTAGTAATGCTTTAGTAACAGCGGTTGCTAAAGAGAAGATTGAAAAAGCCGGGGGAAAGGTTCAATGAGTTTTTTTGACGGTCTGTTGAGGGCGTTGCCTTCAGTCAAGGAACCAAGCAAAGTTCCAAATACAAGACAGAAATTACTATGGACATTAGTTGTTCTTGTTGTTTACTTTATATTAGGAACAATAACTTTGTATGGTCTTGACCCTAGTAAAACAGCAAACATCAGCATGTATCAGATGATACTTGCAAGTGATATAGGCACCTTAATTACCCTTGGTATCGGTCCAATTGTGTTGGCATCAATCATCTTGCAATTGCTTGCAGGTGTAAAGATTATTAATTTTGATTTTTCAAAGCCTGAAGAACGAGCCAGGTTTTCTGGAGCTCAAAAGCTTCTTGCTATTGTTCTTGCAATAGTTGAGGCAATAATTTACTCAGTATTTGGTATGCTTGTTCCAGCACCAGGAATGCTTTTGATAGTTATTATACAAATAGTATTGGGTGCAATAATAGTAATTTATCTTGATGAAGTTGTAAGCAAATATGGAATTGGTTCAGGAATTGGGCTATTCATTGCTGGAGGTGTTTGTCAAACAATTATCTGGAAAATATTTAGTTTCCCAAATTCATCAATCAGTTATCCAGGAGGACTATTATTCCAAGGAATTAGTTATGCGACAACAGGTGCAATGACAGAATTATTAGCAGTAGTATTATTACCAATATTATTTACATTATTGGTTTTCTTTGCTGTTGTTTATATTGAAAGCATACATGTTAATATTCCTTTGACTGTTGGCAGAAGTGGAATGGGTGCTAACTTTCCAGTGAAATTATTATATGTTTCAAACATGCCAGTTATTCTTACCGGAACATTATTTGCAAACATTGCATTATTTGCATCTCTTGCCAAAGGTAAGGCACTTGGTAATTTTTTAACGCCAATTGCAAATTTCTTAAATCCATCACATGGGCTATTGCAAACAGCAATCTTTGGTGGTGCAACTTTAGGAATGGTGCTTTCAGTTTTAGGATATTCGGTATTGTTTGTTATAATGTGTGTAATCTTTGGTAAGTTCTGGGTTGAGGTTGGTGGTCAAGGTACAGAAGAAGTAGCAAGCCAGTTACAGAGATCAGGAATGTCAATACCAGGGTTTAGAAGAGATGAAAGAGTTATAGTAACTGTACTTAATAGATACATACCGACAATTGTTATTATGGGTTCAATTACTGTTGGACTTTTAGCAGTATTTGCAGATATGACAGGAGCAATAGGAACAGGAACAGGAATTCTGTTAACTGTGGGGATTGTTTATAAGTTCTATGAACAATTAGCAAAAGACCAATTGTTCGAGTCAGGTAATTTTTTGAAAACAATGTTAAATAAGTGATAAAAATATGAATATACCAATAACAGGATCATACTGGTTAGATTTGATAATTTTCTCATTGATATTTGTAATTATAAACAAAACAGTACAACATTTATTTTCAGATCCAAAAGAATATTTCTTTGTAAAAAGAAGAAACAAAGAAATCCAAGCAGAAATGAAAGAATTAATGAAAAATAATGACTACATAGGGGTTCAAGAAAAACAAAAAGAAGCATTCAGCCTTATGAGTAGACAATTTAAAGGAATGTTTAAAACCATGATTCCATTAATGTTAATTGGGCTTCCAGCAGTTTATTTTATAAATAAGTTTTATGGTCCTATAAAATTTATAGATGCGAAATTTCCAAAGCCTTGGGATCTTCATGGTTTTTGGACATATATCTTTGTGGTCTTTATACTATCAATAATAGTAAATAATATTTATGATAAATTATTTGAGAAAAAATATGCAGACTATGTTCCTGCAGACTATAAGAAAAAGTAATATGGTGAAAAAACAATATGCCAAATCCAGATCAAAAATTTAAAAAACACAAGACAATAGTTACCCCAAGTGGTAGAAAATCAAGAGTTGTTGTAAAGAAGAAGACCTCAAAACACAAGTGTGCAGTTTGTAAAGCAATTCTTCACGGCATGCCACATGGCAAAAGAGCATTAGAAGTTAAAAAACTAAGTAAGACAGAGAGAAGACCAGAGAATCTATTATCAAGTGTTCTTTGCCCAAAGTGTAGAAAGGTGGCTTACCTTGATGCAGTAATGTTAAAGCATAACCTTAAGACAGAAAATGAAGTGGATTTAAGATATATGAAATATATAAAAATGATATTAAAAAAAATAGAGTGATGATTTATGGGTTTATTAGAGAAGGGAAGAAAATGCATTATAATGCAAGGTAGGAATATGGGTAAACAAATAATTATTGATAAGATGGATACCAAATATATTTACTACAAGATAAAAGACAAAGAACAAAAGATTGGAATACAACACGTGTTTCCTTTAGAATAATTAAATGTGATTAATAATGGCAAAAGATAAAAAGAAAAGTAAAAAATCACCAGAAGCAAAGCTTAAGAAAGGTAGATCAGAAGGTTCAGGTCGTGCATCTACAGATAGATTGAGATTGGTCAAGCCAAAGCCTAAACCAAGTCATTTCAATCCTGCAAAAGAAGGTGCTGACTTCAAACACATCGTAAGAATTGCAAATAGAGATATACCAGGGTATATGACAATCTCTGATGGTTTAACCTTAATCTATGGAATAAGTTATAGATTAGGAAAAGCAATTGAAGATATATTCTTCAAAGATTCTGGTAAGGTTATTGCAAAAGTAGGAAATTTAACTGATAAAGATGTTGAAACAATAGAAAACATAATAGCAAATTTAGACAAAAGAGTGCCTGCTTGGTTACTTAATAGACCAAAACAAAGAGATGGTACCCAAGCTCAATATATCATGGCAGATCTAAAACTAGTTGAGAGAAAAGAACTTCAAAGGCTTGGTAAATCAAAAAGCTATAGAGGTTTAAGACTACAGTGGGGCCTAAGAGTAAGAGGACAAAAATCTAAATCAACTGGTAGAAAGCATTCAACAATTGGTGTAGAAAAGAAAAAGTAGGGGGCACATTAAAAAAAATAAAGGTGAAAAATAATGGGTGAACCAAGAAGATTAAATAGACAATATGATGTTCCAAGAAAGCTTCACGATAAGCAGAAAATGATTAATGATAGAAAGCTTGAAAGAGAATATGGCTTAAAAACAAAAAGAGAAATTTGGAAAGCAGAGTCAATCGTTAGAAATTACAGAAAGATGGCTAGAAATCTTCTAGCTGGTAATATTGATGACTACGAGAAAAGAACAAGAGAGTTGCTTGGTAAATTACAAAGAACAGGTATTTTTACTAAGGATCACACAATTGATGATGTTTTAAAATTACAGGCTTCAGATTTACTTGAAAGAAGACTTCAAACACAAGTTTTTAGAAGAGGCCTGGCATTAACACCAAAACAAGCAAGGCAATTAATAACTCATGGACACATAATAGTAAATGGGGTAAAAAGGACAGCACCAAGTTCTATTGTTATGGCTGGAGATTCAATAGCCTATATTGATACAAAAATAAAAGCAGCAATAGACAGAGCACAAGAACAAAAAGGAAAGCCTTTTGTTAAGCCAGTAAAACAAAATAAAGAAGAGACAAAAAAGGAGAGTGAATGATTATGGCAAGTCCAGGAAAAACAGGTATTGTTAATATCTTTGCTTCAAGAAACAACACTATAATTGTTCTAACAGATGAGACTGGTTCAGAAGTTATTGCAAAATGCTCTGGTGGTCAAATGACAAAGTCTCAGCATAAAGAAGGATCTCCTTATATTGCAACTAAGATTGCTCAGGTTGTTGCAGAAAAAGCAAATGATAAAGGAATAAAGAATGTTCATGTTAAGATTAGAGCGCCTGGTGGTAATCTTTATTATAACCCAGGACAAGGAGCAGAATCTTCTTTAAAGACATTAACAAGAGCAGGCTTAAATATTTTAAGCATATCAAATACTACACCTGTCCCACATGATGGTTGTAGAAAACAAAAAAAGTTTAGAAAGAAAAACTAAAATGGTAGGCAGAAAAATATGGCTAAAATAACTTATCTAGAAACAGTTGGTAAAACTTATAAGTATCTTGCAGAGGGCTTTGACCCGATAGATATTAACACTTTAAGAAGGAAGATAAGTTATTGTTTATCAGTATATGCAGTTGATGAGATTGATTTTTATGAGAATGATTCGGTTATTGTTGATGAGATGCTTGCAAACAGAATCGCATTAGTTCCATTAACAACACCAACAGAATCAACAGGAAAAAAAATAACATTAACTTTAGAAAAAGAAGGGCCATGCACAGTCTATTCTGGTGACCTAAAATCAAATGATGAAGAAGTTAAGCCAGTATATGACACTATACCGTTAACAAAACTAAAAGAAAACCAAAGATTAAGACTTGATGCTTATGCAATTCAAGGTCAAGGAAGAACACACGTAAAATTCTCTCCTGCAATTGTTTCTTATATGCAATTGCCAGAACTTGAGACTTTAAGAGGATGTGATGGTTGTCAGGCTTGTGTTAATGCTTGCCCTGTAAAATGTATGAAGATGGTTTCTAACAAACCAAAGATTGATGATGTTAATAAATGTTCAAACTGCCAAGCTTGTGTTGATGCTTGCCCAAAGAATTGTTTAAAACTTAACGATACTAATAATTATATATTAACCATAGAATTAATCGGTCAACTACCAATTGAAGCAATTGTAAAGTTGCTTGATAGATATACTAAAGAGTATATGATGTTACTTAAAAAGAAAATTAAGTAATGTAAAGAGGACAAAGCTTAGCGCTGGGGTTCCCGAGCGGTCAAAGGGGCTGGACTTAAGATCCAGTGCTTAGTGCTTCGCAGGTTCGAATCCTGCCCTCAGCAGATAACCTTTTCCAAAGAATTGATATTTGAAAAAATTAAAAAAGAGAACAATTATGAAAAGAGATATAAAAAATTTACAGACTCAAAAATTGATTGAGAATCTATATAAGTCATCAAAAGACAAGAAAAAAGAGATATATGCTAGTGTTGCAAGAATCTTAGAATCATCTTCAAGAAAGCAACCTTCTAAAAATCTTTTTAACTTACAGAAGATGTCTTATATTAAAGATGGAGATATAGTTGTAATTCCTGGAAAAGTTTTAGGAACAGGAAATTTAGATAAGAAGATAACAATCTATGCTTTAAGTTTTTCAGAGTCTGCAAAAGCAAAATATAAAGGGCTAAAGACATTAAAAGATTTTTGTAAAGACAATATAGATTACAAAAAAGTAAAGTTGATAAAATAAATTTATTTTGGTGAAAATATATGATAATAATAAATGCAAAAAACAAAATACTTGGAAGACTTGCTTCTGAGATCGCTCCAAAGCTTTTAAGAAGTTCAGAAAAAATAGTTGTTGTTAATGCTAACTATGCATTTATTTCTGGAACAAAAGAAGATATTATGGAAAGATTCAAAGAAAGAACACATAGAAAAGGAAAAGGCAATCCATTAAAGAATGCAAAATATCCAAGATATCCAGATAAAATGATAAAGTTTGCAGTGAGAGGGATGCTTCCAAGAAACGCTAGAGGTCAAGCTGCTTTAAGAAATCTTAAGGTGTTTATTGATGCTCCTGAAGTTTATGAAAAAGACATTCCAAAAGTTGTTTCAGAAAAACCAAAATTAAAAGGCATGACTCTAAATGAGGTTTGTGTACTATTAGGTGCAAAGATAAAGATATAATTATTAGGTGAAAAAAATGGCAAAGAATTATTTTGTTAAAGCTTCAAGAAAAAATGCAGTTGCTAGATGTATGTCAAAAGCAGGAACTGGAAAAGTTCGTATTAATGGACATGCTCTAGAAGCATATTATTCTGGTTACAAGCAAGGATTAATAAAAGAACCAATGATTCTTCTTGATGAAGAAGCAAGTAAGCTTGATTATTTTATAAATGTAAAAGGTGGCGGAGTAATGTCACAGGTTCAAGCTGCAAGAGCGTGTATTGCAAAATCAATACTTGCAGCGAATAACAAGGAAAAAATAAAAGAAAAGATAATGAAATATGATAGGCACCTTCTTGTTGATGATGTCAGACAAAAAGAACCAAAGAAACAATTAGGCAGGGGTGCTAGAAAGAAAAAGCAACATTCTAAAAGGTGAAATTATGATTTGTCCAGTAAGATGTTTTTCATGTGGTCAGGTTGTAGCTGACAAATATGATGAGTATATTAGATTGATAACTCAAGAAAAGAAAACATTTGAGGAGGCATTAGATATCTTGGGCATAAACAAATATTGCTGTAGAAGAATGCTTTTAACTCATGTAGAAGTTATTGATGATATTATGAAGTATAATTAAATGTGATAAAAATGGATAAAGCGAATACAAAACCTAAAAATTTTGAAACAACAGAAAACAGAACACCACAGAGCAGAACTCTTGTTAATGTTGATTTATATCTTAAGAACGGAATACATATTGGAACAAAATATAAGAATGGGCCAATGAGAAAGTTCGTATTCAAGTCTAGAAACGACAAAATCAATGTAATGGATGTTCAAGTAATTGACAAGAGAATAAAAATTGCAATTGATTTTATTTCTAAATATGAACCAACAGATGTTGTGTTTATTTCAAGGAAAAAATATGCTCTTCCTGGCATTAAAATCTTAGAGCAAGCATTTGGCTATAAATCAAAATTAAACAGATTTATTCCAGGAACTTTTACAAATCCAGAATCAGAACACTTCATAGAACCAAAATTGGTATTTATTGCAGATCCTAATGTGGATAGACAGGCAATTGTAGAAAGCACAAAAGCAAATATCCCAATAATTGCTCTTTGTACAACTTCTAGTAATACAAGAAATATAGATTTTATTATTCCTTATAACAATAAAGGAAGAAAATCAGTAGCATTGTTCTTTTGGTTATTAATAAGAGAGTTAGAATTAAAGAATGGGATAATAAGATCAGATAAAGATTATGCATATTCAATTGATGATTTTGTATATAATAGCGAAAGTGGTGAAAAAGAAATAGATGAAGATCAGCCACTTCCAGGAAAGAGAACAAGAAAAGTCTCAGCTAAAACAACAGCTAGAAAACCAGTAGCTGGTGGCAGAAGACCAAGCACAGCAGGTGGTGCTCCAAGAAAGCCTTATGTTAGAAGAACACCAACCACAACCACTCCTTCAAAAGAAACAGATAAAAAAGAGGAAAAGCCATCAGATGGAACAGAGAAAAAGCCAGTAGAAAAAAAAGAAAAGCCAGCAGTAGCCAAGAAAGAAAAACTATCAGAGGAACCAAAGAAAAAAGAAGACAAGCCAGCGGTAGCAAAGAAAGAAGACAAACCTACAGAGATTAAGAAAGAAAAGCAAGCAGATGTTAAGAAAGAAGAAGTTGCTGAAGAAAAAAAAGAATAGGTTTATTTAACTATCGCTAATATATATAATATAATAAATTAATGTGAATAGGGGTTTTATGCACAATAGCAAAATATTAAGTTTATTATTGGACTTTGGTCTTACAGAATATGAGGCCAGAACATTAACAACTTTATTTAATTTTGTTGAAGCTGATGCTCCACACATCAGTAGAAATGCAGAAATTCCAAAAACAAGAATTTATGATGTTTTAGAAAAATTAAAAGAAAAAGGGCTAATTCTAGAAGTCTATGGTAGACCAAAGAGATACAAGGTAATTGATCCTAACGAAATTTTCAAACAACTAATAGATAATAAGAAAAAAGAAATATCTCTTCTTGATAAACAAGTAAAAGATATCTTAAGTAAAGAAACCTGGTCAAATCAAGTTGCTGGGGTACAAGAAAAGATTTTACAAGTTAAAAATCTTAAAGACTATAACAAGCTATTGTCTCAGGAATTTGAAAATGCAGAAAAAGAAATTACTGGCTTTACAAGTATGGATGACAGAGTAGAAGCATTTAAGCCAATTTCAGAGATGCCAGAAGTTCATGTTAAATTAATCTCTAAGCCTATAACAAAAGAGTTTGATTTCCCAAAGAATTTTGCAATACAAGAGAAAGAACATACAATGGATGCTTTTATCATTGATAAGAACAAGGTTGTCATGTCATTAAATGATTTATCAGCACCAAAAGAGACATATCATTTAACAATTTTAAAGAATAACCCAAGTCTTACAAAAGCACTTCTTACTCATTTTGATGATTATTGGAAGAAGTAGTTTTTTTCTATTTTTATTTTTTAAATTTTAAAAAATTATCATTGTCTATTTTTTTATAACCAAAAACCAAAAGTTTATATATTTTTGTTCCTTATTCTATTATAGTATATTTATATTAGATTACTAGGTTGAGAAATAATGGGTCAAAAATTAATTAGAAATAGAGAAACTTTATCTAAAAACAACAAACCACAAAAAACCGATTTAAAAAGAAAAGCACAAGCAACAATGGAAGTTTTGATTATAATGGGTGTTTTAGTTGTTGGAGTAATAATATTTGGAACTTTTTATTTTGGAAATATTGGTGAGAGATCAAGAGGTTCAGCAGGAATTTCTAGAGACATGAATGAATCTGAATTAAAAACCAGTTATGATAAAGCGATAATCTATGATGGTGTTGATCAAGTATCAATGGATGGTGGTAGTAGCCATATTGTTCCAGATGATGGCGATAGCGATGATGAAGATGGGGATGAGCCACCAGGTTCAGATGAAACTGGCCCTCCAACAATATTGGTATTTGATACAAGAAATACAAGTGATGGTTCTTCTGGGTCACCCTCTCCTTCTTCTACTGGCAATCAAATCGGGTCGCCATTAGAAGACGAACCACTATTAGAAGAAATAGACACTTATAATTTTAATGTTGATTGGAATGATGACACAGATAGTAATATCACTTTTTGGAGCCAACCAGAAGCAACCCCTACCAATTCAGGTCCTGGAAATCTCCCTTCTTCTGACATCAGTCAAATCAGGTTGCCATTAGAATCTTCAGGGACTTATAATTTTAATGTTGATTGGAATGATGGTACAAACAGCCACATTACTTCTTGGAACCAGCCAGAAGCAACACATACTTATTCAGAGCCAGGAATTTATGAAATAAAAATAACTGGAGTAATTAAAGGATTTCGTTTTAATAATAATGGCGACAGATTAAAACTTATAGAAATAAAAAACTGGGGCAACCTAAATCTAGGTAATAACGGTTATTATTTTTATGGTTGTTCTAATCTAGATATTACAGCAACAGATGTATTGGATTTAAATGGCACAACAAATTTAAGAGGTTTATTTTATAAATGTAGTAGTTTAGTATTTAATGAAAGCATAAATTCATGGGATACCTCTAAAGTAACTAATATGGGGTCTATGTTTAATAAGGCTTCTAGTTTTAATCAACCATTGTCTTTTGATACATCTAATGTAATTAATATGTCTTTTATGTTTTCTACTGCTTCTAGTTTCAATCAACCTTTAGATTTTAATACCTCTAGTGTAACAGATATGTTTGCGATGTTTCAGTGTGCGACCGATTTTAACCAGCCTTTATCTTCTTTTGATACTTCTAATGTAACTGATATGCATCATATGTTTGGATGTATTTATGATATGAGTTTCAATCAGTCCTTATCAAATTTTGACACCTCTAAAGTACGCAATATGTCTTATATGTTTCGTTATGCTTCTAGTTTCAACCAGTCTTTATCTAATTTCGATACCTCTAATGTAACTGATATGCAACATATGTTTTATCATGCATCTAGTTTCAACCAGTCTTTATCTAATTTCGATACTTCTAATGTGACCGATATGTGGGATATGTTTTTCCATGCATCTAGTTTCAACCAGCCTTTATCTTCTTTTGATACTTCTAAAGTAACTAATATGGGTGGTATGTTTTCAGGTGCAAGTAATTTCAACCAGTCTTTATCTTCTTTTGATACTTCTAAAGTAACTAATATGCGTGCTATGTTTTTTGGTGCACGTAGTTTCAATCAGCCATTATCTTCTTTTGATACTTCTAATGTAACTGATATGTATGGTATGTTTTCAGGTGCGAGTAGTTTCAATCAGTCTTTATCTTCTTTTGATACTTCTAATGTAACCGATATGCATTGGATGTTTAGAGATGCTTCCAGTTTCAACCAGCCCTTATCTTCTTTTAATACCTCTAATGTAACCGATATGTCTGAGATGTTTAGGAATGCATCAAGTTTCAATCATCCCTTAGATTTTAATACAACTAATGTAACCGATATGTCAGGTATGTTTTCTGATGCAACCAGTTTTAATCAGCCATTAGATTTTGATACTTCTAAAGTAACCGATATGAGTAGCATGTTTTTTGGGGTTACAAATTTCAAGTCGCCTATAAATTTTGATACCTCTAATGTAACTGACATGTCCTACATGTTTTACAACACTTCAAGTTTCAATCACCCCTTAGATTTTAATACCTCTAATGTCACTAATATGTCTTTTATGTTTTATGGTGCATCAAGTTTCAATCACCCTTTAGATTTTAACACCTCTAATGTTAATGGAATGACTGGTATGTTTTATGGCGCTTCCAGTTTTAATCAACCATTAGATTTTGATACTTCTAAAGTAACTAATATGGGGTCTATGTTTTTTAATGCAACAAATTTCAATCATCCATTGGATTTTGATACTTCTAGTGTAAGATATATGAGTCGTATGTTTTTAGGTGCTTCCAGTTTTAATCAACCTTTAGATTTTAATACTTCTAATGTCACTGATATGTCTTTGATGTTTTATAGTGCATCTAATTTCAATTCCACCTTGTCTTTTGATACATCTAATGTAACCGATATGTCTGCAATGTTTTTCCAAGCTAATAGTTTCAATCATCCCTTAGATTTTAATGTCTCAAAAGTAACTAATATGGGAGGTATGTTTAATAATGCATCCAGTTTCAACCAAGACATTAGCTCATGGGATGTAGAAAATGTTACAAATTGGTCAGGAATATTTACTAATTGCCCAATACAAACAGACTATAAACCTGAAAAGTTTAGATAAACATTCTAAATCTTTTCTCTTTCTATTTTCCCCAACTTTTGTATTTGCCTAGAAAAAGCATCTCTATAATCTATTTTATAAAAGACCTTTTTGATTCCAAATTCAATCATATATCTTACACAAGAAACACAAGGACTATATGTGGAATATAATTCTGCCCCTTTCAAGTCATACCCTTTCTTTATCGCATCAATCATAGCCCTTTGCTCAGCACACATGCCAGTACATAGCTCGTTTCTTTGTCCTGGCCTAAACTTAAAATGATCTTTTGCACAGCCAATAACTGAACATGGCGGAATACTAGGAGAATTGCCATTATATCCACTACCAATAATTCTGCCATTTTTAACAACAACAGCACCTATCTTTTTTCTTAAACAAAGCGATTTTTTTTCTTCTCTGATTAGTGTATTTTTAATGGTATTTAGGCTCATAAATACTAAGAAAAGATGAATCTATTTATAAAGCTTTCTTGGCCTAAATATATTATACTTAGTATACTTTTTTCTAAAGAAAAAAGCCGATGAAGAAAACATTTTGGAGGTTTTAAAATGGCAGACTATGTTAAGTTCAGCGTACCAGAGGATTTAAAGAATCTTCAAGCTGATGTTGTTTCAAAGATTTCTAAATCAGGTAAAGTTAAAGTGGGAATCAATGAAGTAACAAAAATGGTAGAGAGAAACACAGCAAAATTAGTATTGATTGCAGAAGATATAACTCCTGCAGAAATAGTAATGCACCTTCCTGTAATTTGTAAAGAAAAGAACATTGCATTCAGTTATGTTTCAACAAAGGAAGAGCTTGGAAAGATATCAGGAATAAATGCAAAAGCGAGTGCTATAGCTGTTGTTGATGAAGGAGTTTTAAAAAAGGAATTCTCTGCATTAATCTCAAAGATTGAAGAGTTAAGTGGCGGAAAACCAAAACCAGAAAGTAAACCAAAACCAGCAGAGAAAAAGCCAGTAGAAAAAAAAGAAAAGCCATCTGAAAATAAAAAAGAAGAAAAGCCAGCAGAAGTTAAGAAAGAAGAAGTTGCTGAAGAAAAAAAAGAATAGGTGATTGATAATGGCAGATGAAGGAGTTCCTGCAGAAGTCGTAGAGATTGTTGGCAGAACAGGCTCTAGAGGCGAAGCAACTCAAGTTCTTTGCAGAATATTAGATGGCTTTGAAAAAGGAAGAATTAAGAAAAGAAATGTAAGGGGCCTAGTAAAGAAAGGCGATGTATTAATCTTAATGAATCCAGAATCTGAAGCAAAGGACATTAGGGGTCGCTAGATTAAAGGTGAATGCAAATGAAATGTACATTTTGTGGTAAAGAAATAAAAAAAGGCACAGGCATAATCTATGCTAAAAAAGACGGAACAACAAGTTATTTTTGTTCAAGTAAATGTAAGAAAAATCAACTAGTTAAAAAATACAAGCCACTAAAGACTAGATGGACAGACACCTATCATCTAGAAAAGACAAGACATCAAAAGAAAAAACTTGTTAAAGAATAAGTTTTTTTATCTTTTGACAAGATGTTGTTTTTATTTTCTAAAGTGTGATAAACATAACATATAGACAACCAATAATCACAGTCATGGGTCATATTGACTCTGGAAAGACAACCTTTCTAGACAAGATTAAAGGTACTAGTATAGTTGATAAAGAAGCAGGCAAAATCACACAACATATTGGCGCAACAGAAATAACAATTGATATAATTCAAAAGATTAGCGGGCACTTAGCTAAAAAATATAATTTTGAATTAAGCATTCCAGGACTATTATTCATAGACACACCAGGACATAATGCCTTTGATAATCTAAGAGAGCGAGGCGGAAGTCTTGCAGACCTAGTAGTAATAGTAATGGATATCAACAAAGGCTTACAAGTGCAGGATATTGAAACACTCAATATTCTAAAGATGTATAAGGTTCCTTTTTTAGTTGTGGCTAACAAGTTAGATTTGGTTCATGGCTGGTGTCAAGAAGGAAAAGACATTTCAAACAACCTTACAACACAATCAAAACAAATAGAAGAAAAGATCGATGAATTAATCTACAGAATTGTTGGACAGCTATATGATAAAGGCTTTCAAGCAGAAAGGTTTGATAGAGTAACTGACTTTACAAAACAGATTGCAATAATTCCTGGATCGTGTGTTAATGGCTGGGGACTAGCAGAAACAGTTTTGTTTTTATCGGTTTTAAGTCAAAAATTTCTAGGAAAAAAAATAACAATTGATGAAAACGATCATATGCACGGGGCTGTTCTTGAGGTTGGCGAGCTTAAAGGAATGGGCTCGACTGCTGATGTTATTGTTTATCAAGGCAGTCTAAAGCTAAAGGATGAAATTGTTTTTCCAACAAGATTTGGTTTACAAAACTCAAAAGTAAAGGCGATATTAAAACCAAACTTCATGACTGCAGTTGATAAGAAAGGAAGTTTTGAAAACATTTCTGTGATTCATGCAGCTTCGGGAATAAAGGTTGTGGCTCCAGGAATTGATGCTTGTCTACCAGGTGCAGTAATTATCTCTGCAAATGATAAAGAAGCAATAGAGAGGCTAAAAACAAAATCATATAATTGTTTTATTAATAGCCCAGAAGGGGCGTTTATTAAAGCAGACACTCTTGGCTCTCTTGAGGCTCTACATAAGCTATTAGAAAAGGAATGTATAAAAATAGCAAGCTCAGATATAGGTGAATTCACAAACAAAGACCTAACAGAATTGAAAATATTAAACGAAAAAGACAAGATCCAAGGAGTTCTTTTCTTGTTTAATGTTAAAATCAGTCAAGAGTTTGAAGATGAGATAAATAAGTTAAAAATCCCTATATTTAAAAATAATATTATATATAAATTAATTGAAGATTATCAAGAATGGCTAAGCAAAACAAAAAAAACAGAGCATGATAAATTATTAAAGGAAATAATATATCCTTGTAAATTTAAGGTGCTTCCAAACTTTATATTTAGAAGTAGTAAGCCAGCAGTTGTTGGCGTAAGAATATTAGAGGGCAGGTTGATTTCTGGAGCAGTAGTTAGTTTAAATGGTAAAAAGATAGGGACAATAGAAGGCATACAATCAGAAGGAAAAGAAATAGAGATTGCTCAAAAAGATATGGAAGTGGCAGTGTCAATTGCTGACGCCACCTATCTTAAAGACTTTAAGGAAGGAGATGTTCTTGAAATTTCTCTTAACCTTGATATGATTAGTAAGCTAGAGGCTCTGGAAGGAGAATTAAGCCCAGAAGAACAAACAATGATAGAAGTTATTAAAAATGAAATTTATAAAAAACAAAATCAATGAAAAAGAGGTGTATGAATTTTGAGATTAATATTATCAGATCCAAAAACAAAAAAAAGTTATAATGCAGAAGCAGATGAAAAGACAAAGCTTCATTTGCTTGGAAAGAAAATCAACGATGAGGTTGATTTATCAAATATCGCTCCTGGTTTAAAAGGAAAAATAACAGGTGGCTCAGATAAGCAGGGCTTTCCAATGCACATAAAACTTGACTCTGAAGTTTCTAAAAAGATTCTAACTAAAAAAGGCACAGGCTTTAAATCAAAAAGGCCAGGTGAGAGAAAAAGAGTAAGAGTTGCTGGAAGAGTTGTAGTTGCTGGCACTGCCCAAGTAAATATTAAATTAACAGAAGGAGACACAACAGGCTTTTCTGAAAGATTCCCAAAGCAAAAGAAAGAAGAATCTGGCACAAAGAAAAAGAAGAAGAAATAAAGTGAAATAAAAAAATGGAAAAAACACAATCAGTTCTTAATATTGGAGTGGTAGGACATGTTGACCACGGAAAGACAACATTAACCTCAAAGATAACTGGAACTTGGACAAATAAGCATTCTGATGAAATCAAGCAAGGAATATCTATTAAGCTAGGGTATGCAGATGCTTGTTTTTATAAATGTAAAACTTGTCAAGGCTTGCAAGCATATGGTGCAACAAATAAATGTCATCTTTGTGGTGGTCAAAGAGAACTTATAAGAAAAGTTTCTTTTGTTGATGCCCCTGGTCACGAGACATTGATGGCGGTAATGCTATCTGGTGCAACATTACTAAATGGTGCAATACTTGTTGTTGCTGCTAATGAAGATTGTCCTCAGCCAAGAACTGTTGAACATTTTTCTGCATTAAAGATGCATGGCATAAAAAACATGGTTGTTGCTCAAAACAAAATTGATTTAGTTACAAAAGAAGAGGCACAAGAAAATTATAAAAAGATTAGAAAATTTTTAGATGATGAAGGTTATTCTCATGTTCCAATCATACCCACCTCTGCTCATTTTGATGCTAACATTGATGCATTAGTTTATGCATTAATAACAGCAATTCCTGTTCCTGAGTCAGATACAAAATCAGCACCATTAAAAATGAGAATTGTTAGATCCTTTGATATTAATAAACCAGGATATCCAATAGAGAAGATAAGAGGGGGGGTTCTTGGTGGCGCAATTATGCAAGGAACCTTATCTGAAAAACAAAAGGTTTGGTTATATCCAGGAATTAACAAGCCAATTGAAATCACAATAGAATCATTAAATTCTAACGGTATACCTTTTAAGCAAGTTCATGCAGGAGGGTTGATTGCTGTTGGAACAGATCTTGACCCATTCTATGTCGCAGGAGACAAGATGATTGGGCAATTGATATGTGATGAAAAATCTAAGCCGTTAATGGGCCAAGAATTAGAATTAAAATACACAAAAATAGAAAGACTATTGGACTCAAATAAAGACGGTATAAAGCTTGGAGAAAATGTGGTATTAATTATTGGCACAGCAGCACATTTAGGAAACATAAAGAAGATAAAAGGAGATATAGTAAATATTTCTTTAAAGAATGTAGCAGTATATTACAAAAATGAAACAATAGCAATTAGTAGATTGGTTTCGGGGCGTTGGAGATTATCAGGTTATGCGCAAATCAGATAGGGTAGCAAATGTTATTATTGATACAAATGTATTCATATACATGTATGAACTTAAAAAAGACATCTTTGAGTTTGCTTTAACAGTTTTACCAAATGCAAAGTTTTTTGTGCTTTCTGAATCTTTTAAAGAAATAGAAAAAGTGTTTAGCAAAAAGCCAAGAAAGCTTTTGAATCTAAAAAGGTACATAGAAAAATTAAAAGAATTAAATAAATTTGAGATTTTAGAGGTTGATAAAAGTTTGTTAGAAAAATATAAAAAAGTGGATAATTTATTAATATATTTTAGCAATAAATACATAATATACACAAACGATAAAATTTTAAAATCAAAAATAAAGAAAAAAGGAAATAGAGTTTTAACATTAAGATTACATGATGTTTTTTTAAATTAAAGGAGATAGATAAAATGGGCTATAAAAAATACACAATAGAGGGGATAGTTAGTATTGCTCCGCAGAGATTATCTGGAGAGCTAAAAGACATAATTCTTGATCAATTATGTAATGATTATGAAGGGGTAATTGACAAAAATATTGGAGTAATTGTTGCAGTAACTGATGTAATATCTCATGATATCGGAGAGATTGTTCCTGCAGACCCTAATGTGTTTTTTAAAGTTAAGTTTTCAGTTGTAAGTTATCTTCCAAAGCTACATGAGATAGTTTCTGGTAATGTTTCTCAAGCAACAGACTTTGGGGCGTTTATCAAGATGGGTCCATTTGAAGGTCTTTGTCATGTTTCTCAGGTTATGGAGGATTTCAATTCTTATAATGCTGAGCTTCCAGGCTTTAATGGCAAAGAAAGTAAGCAAACACTTGTTGTTGGCGATGAGGTCATAGCAAGAGTTGCTAATGTTAGTTTAAAGCCAAGTATTGCAGACACAAAGATAGGATTAACCATGAGACAATTTGGGCTTGGCAAAGCAGAATGGCAAAAAGTAGAAAAGAAAAAAGAAAAAGCAGTTAAGAAAACAACAAAAAAAGGAAAAGAAGACAAAGCAGATAATAAATCAAGATCAAAGAAAAAGAAGTGATAATTTATGGTATATAAAGCATGTAGAAAATGTAGAAAAATTGTAGAAGACAATGTCGCAGATGAAGATAAATCTTCAATTAAGGAATGTCCTGTTTGTGGGAATACTACGTTTACAACTTTCTGGAAGGGAAATGCCTTAATTGTTGATCCTGAAATTTCAGATATAGCAAAAGCAATGGAAGTAAAGACCCCAGGCAGATATGCATTAAGATTAAGTAGATAAAAAGGAGATTAATATGAATATAGAAATTGAAAAACAAAGAAACGAGTTATTGCATAGAACTGCAATAATTGCCAAAATAAAAGGAGCAAAAACACCAGGCAGAAAAGAACTTTTAAAAAAGGTTTCAGCAATGCTTGGAGCTGATGAAAAGCTTTTGGTTGTTGATAAGATATCTCAAGAGTTCGGTAAGCAATCAGCAATAGCTTATCTAAAGCTTTATGATAATGCAAAAGTCCTAAAGGAACTAGAATTAAATCACAAGATCAAAAGAACTGGAGATCTTGAAGAAAAAAAGGTAGTTAAGAAAGAAGAAGCTACTGATGAGAAAAATGAAGAAAAAGAAAAGGAGTGATATTAAATGGCAAAAAAGAAAGGCGGCGGAGTAAAGAAAGGAAAGACAAAACACAAGCCAACAGTTAATGTTAAGGTAAGCAAGTTCTATAGCGTTTCCGGTGACTCTGTTGAGAGAAAAGGAAAGGACTGTCCTAAGTGCGGAACTGGCGTAAAAATGGGCCTTCACAAGTCAAAAGAAGGAAAAACAAGATATGCTTGTGGCAAATGCGGAATGAATGTTTTTGACTAAAATAGTTTCTTTTGATAAATTATGTTATTTATTGCTGAAGAATTTATTTTAGATATTTTTCTATTTTTCATACCTTTTTATTTTATATTTTTATTTAATAGAGCAAATAGCTTTGCTCAGGTTTTTAGATTACAAGGTTTAAAAAAAATTTCTTTTAAAGAGTTTTTTAAAAAAACAATAATAATTTTTCTTTTGCTTTTTGTTTTAAGCTATACACTTAGTTTCTTTTCTGTGCTTTTTAAGGTTTCAGATCTTAATCTTGTAAGTGAAGAGATTTTAAGGTATTCGCCTATTGCTATTGTTTATCTTTTCTTGGTAAGGGTGTTTTTAGAAGAGTGGTTTTTTAGGGGTTTTTTAACCCCAAGGCTTGGTGTTATTTTATCTAGTGCTTTGTTTGCTATTGGGCATATTGCTTATGGTTCTATTATAGAAATAATTGGTGCCTTTGTGTTAGGTGTTTTTCTTTCAAGCACATATAAAAAATATAATAATCTTTGGCCAAATGTTTTTGCACATATTATTTATAATCTTGTAATATATCTTTTTCTTGTTTTTTTCTAGTTTAATTTTAACTTGATGGAGTTAAAGGTAACTTCTTGTAGTTAATTTTTCACTATGTGCTTTAAGAGAGGGTTATTAAGGGTCTCTCAAAAGTTGGTACATCTTAAAGTACATTTGTGTTATAAATGTTACATAAAATCAAGGATAGTATATATATACTGATGAACACACATATATTTTGGAATTTGATAATACAAAAAATCCAAGTGTTTTTAGATAACTAGACACGGAGCAAAAAGGATTAAACGGTATCTTCCAGGGGGGGTCGAATAAGATTGCTGAATGAAGAATTAACCCTGAAAGAAAACTCAGGGTCGGTATAGGCAAGAGAAATATGCTATTACCTGGCTTGAAGGTCGAAACAGAATATTAGTGTGGTTTTCTCTTGTCTTAAACTATTTCTCTCAAAATCAAAACATTTAAAAACATCTTTGCAGTTATTATCTTTAGTGTAAGGTGATTTTTTTGGTTAAAGCAAAAACAACAAAAAAAGTTTCAAAATTAGAAGTTAAGAAGAAAGCTAAAGCAAAATCAAAGCCAAAGCCACATAAAGATGCGCACACTTATTTTTCAACAACCAAAATTAGTTACCCAAGCGAGTTTAATAAGTTTGATTTGCACATACATTCAAAGTTTTCACCAGATGCAGTAAGTGAACCAGAAACAATTGTAAAAAGAGCAAAAATTGCAGGTCTTAAGGGCTTTGCAATAACAGATCATAACACAATAAGGGCTTGGCCAGAGCTTGCAAGACTAGCAAAGCAAAATGATCTTGTTTTTGTGCCTGGCCAAGAGATTGATGTTACTTTTAAAGGTAAAAGATTAGGGCACATCTTAGCATTATTTACTTATGATAAGATATCTTCTACAGACATATTTGATGTTGTTGATGATGCAAGATCGCAATCTGCCCTTCTTTCCTTCCCTCACCCTTTTGATACTGGCAGATATTTTAAGGGCTTTGATTATTTAATGAATAATGGACCAATCTCAAGGTTTGTTCCTGCAATGGAGACATTTAATTCAAGAGTATTAACAAGTAGAGCAAACGAGATAGCAAAAGAATTTGCACAAAAGCACGGTCTTATACAAACAGCAGGCTCTGATGCACATATGCCTTACGAGATAGGTAATGGCTATCTAATAGCAAAAGCACAAACAGAATTAGAACTTTTAAAAGAAATAAAGCTTGGCAGAGTTGTTGTTAATGGAGAACTTGCAGGGCTAGTTCCAAAGATTCACACACTTGGTGCATATCTAAAGATAGTAAAGGATAAGAATTTCAAATAGTTAGTATTTTTTTAATATCTATTTCTTTATTTAGATTATTGATGATCCCGTCAAGGTGCCCAGCACCTACAACAACAACTATGTTTTCTTCAGGGATCTTTTGAAGATTATAAGCAATAAACTCGTCTCTTTCATCAACAAGTATTTCTTTTAGTTTCTTGTGTCTTTTTGTAAATAATTTCATTATTTCTTCAATAATTTCGGATTTTTCTTCTTCTGTTTCTACTTCTGACATCAGTTTGTTTATGTCTATTTTTTTAAGTTCTTTTTTTGGAATAAATAGGCCACCAAACAAGAGATTCATTTTTTCTTTGAAGGTTAATCTTTTAAGTAGCTTTGAAAGAGTTATGTTAATGTCTCTATCCACAAGATATACCCTTGCACCAACAACTTTTGCTCCAGAGATTGCAGAAAGCATTTCTTCTCCTGGAGTGATATTGTATTTTTTAGCTATCTTTTTTTGTAGCCCGCCAAGTATGTAGCTTAGAAGAAAAACAGACTTGTGTTTTGTTTTAAAGATGTTTGAAAATTTAGGCTTTTTATTTTGTTCTTCTGGGTTCATTAGTGCATAAAGCCTATTGGCATCAAGTTCAACACAAACAGCAGTTGGTTTTTTGTCTAAGATAATCTCTTTAACCTGATCTCTGTTCTTTGCAGAAATATGTGCTGTGCCAATGATTGTGATGTGCTTATTATTAAAATCTAATTCTTTAATCATATTCTTTTCAAAAATATATAAAAGGCAAACATTTTAAATATATAATATATTATATTTATAGTAACAAAATATTAAAATCAAAAAATAGAGAAATGTGGTGTAAATAGATGTTTTTAAGAAAAGTATCTTTAGTTTTATTGATTTTAATATTTGTAAGTTCTTCTGTTTTTGCAACAGTACTTGAAATTGTAATACGTAGCGATAATAAATATGTGAATAGCGAAAGGTCTGTTTCTTTTAATGTAGCTGCAGACTCATATCCTGCTCTTTTGCATGTTTCTTCACTTAAAGATCCAGAAGGTATTGATTTTAATGTAGATGGCAGTAGTGGCTTTGTGATTATTTCTTTTTCTGCAAGTTCTGCATCAACATCAAGTGAAGGGATACCTACAATACCAGTGTATAATGATAGAATAGATGTTGTTACAATATCTGCGGTTGGTGATAGCATCTCTGACACTTTTACTGTTGATGCTGTAAGGCCGACAAATTCTGCTATAATTTCTATAAGTCCTGAAGGCCCTGATTCTGTACATGACAATTTTTATTCTGGACAAATAACAGTTGATTTTTCTGAAGGAGAAATCTCTGATGATGAAACTTATGTTGATAGGCACATTGTTTATTTAGTGCCAGTCTCAAAATTGAATAATTATAGTTCTGAATATACAAAAAAATATGAAGATACAAATACGACTAGGACAAGAGAGATTAATTCTGCCTCTGAAATTCCTGACGGCAATTATTATATAGTTGTTGATGCAAAAGATATTGCAGGAAATTATTCTGATCCTAGTGATGTGAAAAACACAAAAGTAAATGTTTATTTTGATAATACACCAGCAAGCATTTCTGAAGTTAAGATTGATAATATAAAGGTTGACTTTGTACCAAGAGAAAGATATTTATACACTGACAAAAATGTTTTTGATTTAAGAGTTACAATGAGTGATGATGCCGGGGTTGCTAGTGGGACAATGACAGTAACTTTACCTAATAATGTCTCGAAATCTGCTGGTTATGATTCTGGTTTTTTAATATCTAAAGAAATAATATCTGATGGATTAACTAATTACCAAGTACAAACAAGTCAAAAATATATGGTAAAAATCTTTGCAACAGATTATGTTTATAATGTCTATGAAGGAGATTTTAATATTATTGTGGATTTAACGCCACCAACAATTCCTAATAAAAACGAATTAACAATAGATGACTATAATAAGAGCGTAACTATTGCTTGGCAAAAGGACGCATCATCTGATAGTCTTTCAGGATTAAAAGAATATAGGGTTTACAAAAGCAATTCTGATTTCACAGAAATAACAAACCAAACACTAGTGTGTACAACAGGAACTAACATATATACTTGTAAAGATAATGATGTTGAAGATGTTGGGAAAAAGATATACTACGGGATAGTTGGCGTGGATAATGTTGGAAACATAAGTGATGCCAACATTCGGTATATTTCAACAGGGCCTGGTAATTGTACTGTTGAAATTAATAAAGGAGATGATTATACTAATAACCCAGTTGTAGAATTAAAAATCAAATATCCTGATGATGTTAATGGAATGGGGATTAGTTGTAATAATGGCAATCCAACAATAATAACTGTAGATGATGAGGCCACATTTAATTTAACTACTGGAACTGGCTGTTCATCAACAAATGGAGAAAAAACAATTTATGTTAAAGTAGTAAGCAAAAACGACCCCAAAAGATTTTCTGTTTGTTCTTCAGACATAATTTTTGATAATACTGCTCCAACAGTTCCTACTAACCTTGCTGCAACTTCACAAGCAGATGGTTCAGTAAAACTAACATGGACAGCATCTACTGAAAATCTAGAACCAAAGATCGTAAGATATAAGGTGTATTATTCAACATCAAGCAATTTAACTAATGCTGCAGAATATAAAGAATCAAATACTAATAGTTATATCTTCAGATCAAATCAAGATGTTAATCTTTATTTTAAAGTTAGTGCATTAGATTTAAGAAATAACGAATCAGCATTAAGTTCATCAGTTCAGGCAAACATAAGAAAAACAGGACCAAGGTTTGAAATAAAAGTTAATCCTTCAAATGATGTTAATGGAGATATTTATGTAAATTCTGGAACAAAAACAATTGAGTTCTTAAGTGATGAGACATTATTAGGTAATCCTCAAGTAAGCATAAAGAAAGCAAACAGCAATAATTTTATTGATGTTTTATCAACATATGATAATGTTACTAAGAAAGGGCAAGCAACAACAGTCTTTGTATCTTCAGGAACCAACATCATAAGAATAACAGGAACTAACACGAAAAATGAAAAAGCAACTTCTGAGTTAGAAGTTATAATGGATGGCACAGTTCCTGATTTTAATTTCACATATAAACTTGTAGAACCTACCTTTTATGAAATTGGATTATATAATCTGCCAGATGATGTTTTTAAAGTAGAATACTCAATAGATGATTTAAATGTTGTTTATTCTGTGAAACAAGCAAAAGATTATAATTTCAGCAAATATGATTTTTCAGAAACACCTGATGGCAACTATACAATGTATATTAATGTTTATGATAAAGCACTAAACAAAGCAACAAAGACATTTGCTTATGTTGTTGATCTTATTGATGAAGACAAAGTTGATTGTGATCTATTAAGAGGCGAGATTGTAAGTAAATTAGATGCACTAGAAGAAAAAATAGATTTGTTTAAGGCAATAAAAATTATTGATTCTGCACTTGAGCAAACAATAAATGATAAAAAAAACATATTATTTACTAAACGCTCAGAAGGAAATGACAAGTATTCTGAAAAAAATTATGTCTTAGCAAAAGAGGCTTATCAAATAACTTTAAACGAAATACAGGCAATTGCTGGTTTGTTGCCAGAAATAGAAATAATTAAATCAACAACTTTTCCAATAGTTTATGATGCAAATGCTTCAGTGTCCTTAGAAGAAATACTTGATCAAAATGTTTCTGTAAAAACAAAAGCACTTTATGATAGCAATATTATTCAAGTAGATAGAACTATAGAGACATTAAAAATCGCAACACAAAATTTCTTTTCAGTAAAGTTGATTATTAAAAATACAAGTGCTGTATCTAAAGAAATAACAATTGTGGAAAATATCCCAAAACAATTTGCAAATAATGTTTCTAATTTGATATTTAATAAAGAAGTAGAAATATTGGTAACAGATCCTGTAATAAAATATACTGTTGAGATACCACCAAATGGTAGTGAAGAGCTTATTTATAGGTCTCTAACTCCTGTAACAGCAGTTGATGTTGATAAAAAGTATAATGTTTTAACTAAAGAATTTAATACAAGAGTGCCATTAATTGTTGATGGCAATATCTCTTCTGAGCAATTAGATATTAAAAAGCCAATTAACTTGCAAATAATTATATATGCGGTAGTTGCTATTTTGTTAATAATAATTATTTTGCTAATAATTGGTGCAATTAATAATTATAAAAATAGGAAAATAGATATAAAACCTGATTCAAATAAGATGATGTATGATTATTTTGGTAAATATGAAAAAGAAACCAAAAAGGAAACTAAACAAGAGCCTTCAAAAATAGAAGACACTAAAAATCAAACAGAAGAACAAAAGAAAAAATCAGAATCAGATAAATTTAATGAAGATTACCAATATATTCTTTCTGCAATTAAAAGAAGATAAATAATGATAAGAGGATTAGAAACAAGAATAATAATTGTTGGGGCAGGACCTGCTGGTCTATATTGCGGTTACTTGATAAAAAGATTTAATCCAAATATTTTAGTGACCATTATAGAAAATGATAAAGAAGTAGGAATACCAAAAGCCTGTACAGGTCATATCTCTATTTTTGGTTTAAAGAAATTAAAATTAACTCCTTTTTTAGATATTGATAAATTGGTTGTTAATAGGATAAGAGGAGCAAACATACATGGTCCAAGCAAAGCAGAACTGCAATTTAGAACTAAAAAATTCCAAACGGTAGTTGTAGACAGAGTGATATTTGATAGAGAAATAGAAAAGCTTGCAAGAAACGTTGGAGTGGAAATATTGCTTGGTCATCAAGTAGTTAGTGTTCAAGATGGTTCTGTTGCAGTAAATATTATTGATGAAAATAGATTGATTTATTTGGATTATACATATCTAATTGGTGCAGATGGGCCAAACTCAATTGTCAGAAATGCATTTACTGAAAAGCCAAGCACTGAAGAATTTATATCAACATACCAGATTACAGCAAATGGTGATTTTACAAAAGACATGGTTGAATTATATTTTGGGGATTTTTCTAAAAATTTCTTTGCATGGATTGTCCCAGAAAGTTACACAATTGCAAGAATTGGAATTGGTGTGCCATTAGGTCAAAATCCAAAGCAGGCACTAGATGATTTTATTGCAAAGAGAAATATAAAATTAACAAATATAAAGTTTGATTGCTCAGGACAGATCCCAGTTTCCAAGCCAATAACTAATTATTATGAGAATAAAAAATTATTAATTGGTGATGCAGCTTGCTTTGTTAAAGCAACAAGTGGCGGGGGAATTATCTTTGGGCTAACAAGTGCAGAATGTGCAGCAAAAGCAATAACAGAAAGATTAAAGCACTTTAAAAAGCTTGAAAATTATAATAAGCATTTAAAACCAGTAATTAGAGAATTAAATATACATTATAAATTATACAAATATAAAAGCCAAAAAACAAATCTAGAATTTGATAATCTTCTTTTAAAGCTAAAAGATGCAGGCATAGAGGATTTTCTTAATAACAATGGGAATATAGATTATCCTAGTAATTTCATACCAAAGTTGGTATTCTATCCGAAATTTTTGGTGTTTTATAAGGAATTAATTGATTTAATAAAGTCAAAATAGCAAATTGTGTGTTTGTGTATTTTGTTTTATTCGCACTATTTCTTGGACAACCAATCCCAGGCCCAACCGACCGATATATATATATCGGTTTTAACTTATTTACAAAAAATATAATTAAATAACTCAAAATGGAGATGATTTAAAATGCCAAAAAAAGCAAGCACGTATAAATTAGTCAGAAAAAAGACAACAGGAACCATGAAGGGCAAGCTAAAAAAAGCACCTGTGACAAAAGAGAGGGAATTAACAAAAAGTTTGATAGAAACATTAAAAAAAGAGGCAAAAAGCAAAGGCGTTACATTAAAATCATTACTAACAGAAAAAGAAATAAAAACACTAACAGAACGTGCACGCAACAAAGCCTTTGAAACAGCAGGGAAAAAAAGTCAGAGTAACTAAAGCAGAACATGTAAAAAATGTATTATCTAACCTTTATAGTGAATCGGGGGAATATGGCGGTTGGCATCCCGACGAGGTACATGAGGATTTTAAAAAACAGATAAAATTAAGTGCAAATAAAAAATATGCAATTTTTAAAATTAAGGGGAAATCCAAAATGTTAGTTCTTCCTAAAGAAGAAGTACTTAAACTATTATTTGATAAAAGAATTTTTAAAGACCTTAGGATTTATTCATGGGATTTTGGTGAATTATTTAAAGATATGAAGTATAATAGTAGTCCAAAAGCAAAAGAATATTTTGACACTTTAATTAAGGCAGAAATAGGCGAGCTAACTGAATATAAAGAATGGTATGATGAGGGATTTAAATATTATAGCTCTGGAAGTAGATATGAGCGAGGAATGGCGATGCAAGTAAAAATATCTGAAAATATGATACAGGGTTTATCTAAAGCAGGTGTGCCTATAGAAAAATTAGAACCTTTTGTAAGTGAAAAACATGTTCCTATTGGATATATAGCAAATTTTTCAGAAATGTTGGTGAAAAATTATGGTTTTAATGAGTATATTTCTAAAATTGTGCCTGGAAAGTGTAAGAACTTAATGAGATTTGATAGCATTTATAATAGAGAAACCTTTAATAGTGGTATAAAAGGCGTGCTTGTAAAAATTAGAGATCCAAAGATCGCAATTGAAACAGCAAGTAAAGTTTTAACACTAACAGAAAGATCAGAGATTTGGAAAAAAGTTCCTCATCATAGAGGCTATGGGGAAAAAGAAATCCTGACTGACCTGCCAGTTTTTTGTGAAGTTTTAGGAAAAGGCGGTTTTTTTACAAGTAAACAACATGAAAAAGCAGCTGCAAGATTTCTTTTTGATGATATTAATTTTTTAAAAGAGAGTAACAGATCTAGTAGTGGTGGTTATGAATTTTTATCTAATAAAGAATTAAAACATGATACCTATAACTCGTATTTTGATGATTGGGATCATGTAGAGAATATTTCTCATTACTGGAGATATGGATTAAGGCCTTTATTAGAAAAAGGAACATTATCTAGAAAAAGACTATTAGAATTATTAGATGTGAGATGTGGTCCAGGAGAATCAGAAACAAAAACAAAATGGTTAAATCATTTAATTTTCTTTGAGGCCATAACTCCTGAACAGGTAAATCTTTACCAAAACTCGAAAAGAAAGTAAAAAAATCAAAAGAGAAGTTATTTCTCTTTTGTTATTTTTAATTCTATTTATAAAAATAACTGTTCATAAAATATATATTAATATACCGTTTTTTAGCCCGATGGTGTAGTGGCCAAGCATGCAAGGCTTTGAACCTTGCGACAGGAGTTCGAATCTCTTTCGGGCTAAACATGGGAGTGTAGCTTAGCCTGGTTAGAGCACCCGACTGATAATCGGGAGGTCGCAGGTTCGAATCCTGCCTCTCCCATATCCTCTTTAAAAGAATCTGAATATTATGATAAAGGACCTAGAGCAACTATTAAATAACGGGTATTATTATAGAGCTCAAAAGAAAAAAGAAACCGCAATATTAATAATACATGGTTTTGCTGCTTCTCCTATAGAGCAAAAGCCTCTTGCAGAATATCTAAAAGATGATTATGATATTTACGCACCAATTCTTCCTGGACATAAAACAAACATATTAGACTTTAGCAAACAAAAATATAAAAACTGGCTTTCTTTTTCTGAAAAAATATATGAAGAGCTATTAAAAGAATATTCTAAGGTAGTATTGTTAGGCTTTTCAATGGGCGGTACTATATGTCTGTATCTTTCAACAAAAAAAAGGCCACACAAGCTCATTACAATGTCAGCACCAATCAATTTTTTAGACCCTGACTTTGGAAAACTTATTTTAGCTGACTGGAAAAGAACAAACATAAGGCTTTCAACAATAATTTCTGAAATTAATGAGATTTCTAAAAAGCAATCACAAACCAAACGATCAACATCAGAAAAAATCAGAATGGTTATTAATAACATATATAGAAAAAGCAGAAAAGAATTTATTAAACTAAATAATGAATTATTAGAATATGAAGACACTTATAATGAGATATCGACAAGTGCAATTCAACAGATATTTGAATTAGTAAAATTTGTTAAAAAACAAATATCTAAGGTAAATGCAGACATACTTATAATCCACAGCAAAAAGGACTACCTAATACCTGTAAGTAACTCCAAAGAAATAATGCTGTCTGTATCTTCAAATAATGTTGAAAGATTTCTTTTAGAAGAATCTGGACATCAAGTTATGCTTGATGTAGAATATGAAAAGGTATTTAAGAAAATAAAAGAATTTCTATCTAGGGAAATATAATTACTTTGTTTTCTCATTAACAAAAGAAATGTTTGGTGTAATAATTTGTTTTTCTTTATCAAATCTTGCTGTGCCAATTATGTGATTTCCATAAACACAAGCAACAAAGCCAGAAGATAGCAGATTCTTGTTTTTTATGTCTTTAGTTGCAATTTCTTTTCCTGAAAAGTAAGTGTTTGTTTGGTTTCTTGTCAACTCTACAAAGTTTTGTTTTATTTGTTTTTTTGCAAAGCTTGAAAACCCAAGTGAGGAGGGTTTATAATCTTTGTAATTAGAGAAAATCTCTATCCCGAAAGAAATAGTAAAATTCTGTCTAATTTGATTTTCTATAATCTTTTGTGTTTCTCTTGTTTTATAAATAATTGAAACAGATTTTCCTGAAATAACAAAAAGATAATCTGCAAAAAAAGAACTATCAATGCCAAAGCGAGACTCTAAATAGTTTATTAGTTTTTTTCTTGTTTTTTCATCTAATTTTTTTGCCATAATTAATCCTTTCTAATCTTACAAATAAAAAAGCCCTCAATTCCACTTTTGTGTGGCCAAATCCTTATTGCTTTTTTTAGCTCATTATCAAAGTTTTTATGCTTGTATTTTGTTAACCCCTCATCATAATTAAGCCCTGTAATTCTTGTCTCTTGAACTTTTGCATTTTTATTTTTTTTAAGAAGAAAATCAATTACTTCTTCGTTTTCTTCAGGAGACAATGTACAAGTAGAATATACCAGCACGCCATTTGGCTTAAGCAAAGAAAAGGCATTAGCTATTAGCTTCTTTTGTAAATTAGATTTTGAGTTTACTTCTTTGTAAGACCAAGTTTTTAAGGAATCTGGTTTTTTCCTTATCATTCCTTCACAAGAGCATGGCGCATCTAGAAGTATTTTATCAAATTTAAAATTAAAATTAATTTTTGTAGCATCTCTACAAGTAATTATTGTGTTTCTTACACCTAGTCTTTTTAATGTGAATTTTAAGGTCTTAATTCTGGTTTTATCCACGTCGTTAGCAATAATTAATCCTTTGTTTTTCATTATTTGTGCTAAGATGCCTGTCTTGTTTCCGGGAGCAGCAGTCATATCTAAAACTATGTCTGTCTCTTTTGGATCAAGAACAAAAGCAGGGAGCATAGAAGATATCTCTTGCATTTGGAATAAGCCGATGTTTTGTTCAATGGTGTTACCAAGACCAGAAACAAGAGACCTAATAAAATAGGCATTATCTATATATTTTACTTTTTCTAAATTAAGCCCTTGTTCTTTAAGAAAAGAAGCATCTTTGGCTTTAAGAGTATTAATGATTAAAGATTTTGTAAGTCTGGTTTTACAGGAATCCAAGAAAATAAGCACTTCTTGGTCTCCAAGTATCCATTTGTATTTTTCTGTAAATTCTTTAGGTAAATACACTTCCCCCATAGATATGTTAGTTAAGAAATACATTTAAAACAAGGCATTTTTTGGCCAACCAATAAGATATATAAATCTAATGTATCCATAATTTTTATATAAAAACTTTTTTTAAAAAATGATGAATATGTTAGTGTATATGGTAGCAAAAAATGAGGAACAAGACTATAACCTTGATGACTTTGATTACGATGGCGACGAATGCATAATGGAAGAAAAAGAAGATATCGATACAGAATACACTCCAGATGACTTTGATGACGAAGATGAAGAAGAGTACGATAGTGATCAAGACTATAGTGATGACTAAAACAATTTTTTTAAAAAAACACAAAAGGTGGAATAAAAAATGTATGTAATAACCAATGACTTAGAAGGTCAAGTCTTAAAGATAGATGACTACGATGAAGAAAACTATGAAGACTTTGATGAAGACGAAGACTATGAAGAAAGCGAAGAAGACGAAGACCTTGAAGAAGATTATGATGATTTTGAAGATGAAGAATAGATAGGCTATTCTCTTAATTTCTATTTCTATATTTACTTTTTTTATGTTAAAAAATACATATTTAAAGGCTTCTATACCTATATATATTATATATTAAATACAATTTTTATAACAAAAAAGAGGGGTTTAAAAATGAGCGAAAATGATTTAGAAAACCAAGAAATAAAATCTGTTGAAGAAGAAATTAAAGATGCTGTTGAAGATGAAGGAGTAGAACTTGATGATGAAAAATTACCTTTTCCAAATGCTACTGTTGTTAGATTAATGAGAAAGAATTTAGATAAGCACAAGCAAATAAAAGGGATAGTAAAAAAAGAAATGAATCTTTTTCTTGGCAGAATTGTAGAAACTGTTTGTAAGAAAATGAATAGCTACGAATATACTTCTGTGGATTATGGCATGTTTAAGCAAGCAATAGAAACTTTTGAAAATATTCAATCTATTGAACTTGAAAAAATTAGAATTATTAAAAACTTAGAAAAGATAAAAGCAGAATGTGATATTTTGATAGATGATGTAGAACGAAAATTCCATCAATAAAATTAGAAGGTGAAAGAGTATGGGTAATGAAAGTCAAAATACTGTGTTTTTACCTGAAGGCTCTAAAAGAGAAAGAGGTAAAGACGCTCAAAGAATGAACATAATGGTTGCTAAAGCTGTAAGTAATGCTGTCAAATCAACACTTGGCCCTAGAGGAATGGACAAGATGCTAGTTGATGAGTTGGGGAATGTCACAATCAGCAATGACGGTGCAACAATTCTTAAAGAAATGGCAATAGAACACCCAATAGGAAAGATGCTAGTAGAACTTGCAAAAAACCAAGATGATGAAGTAGGGGACGGAACAACAAGTGCTGTTGTTATTGCAGGTGGCCTTGTAGCAAAAGCTGAGAACCTTTTAGATGAAAATGTACATCCATCAATAATAATTAAAGGCTATAAGATGGCTTCAGAAAAAGCAGTTGAGTATTTTAATGAAATTTCAGAGAAGGTTGCAATCAATGATAAGCAAGAACTTCTAGATATTGCAAAAACCTCAATGACTGGTAAGGCATCAGAATATAGCTCAAATCTTGGTAACATTGTTCTTGAAGCAACTCTAAAGATTTCAAAATCAAATAAAGAAATAGACAGAGACCAAATCAAGATTGAACAAAAGATTGGGGGTAGCCTTTCTGATACAAAGTTAATAGACGGTATTGTTCTTGATAAAGAGATTGTTCACTCAGAGATGCCAAGAAGCGTAAAGAATGCAAAAATCTTATTATTAAGTTCTGCTCTTGAAGTAAAAGAGCCAGAGACAGAAGCAAAGATACAGATAACTTCTCCTGATCAGCTACAGGCATTTATTGATGAAGAAGAACATTATCTTAAAGCAATGGTTGATAGAATAGAAGCAACTGGTGCTAATGTTGTTCTTTGTCAGAAAGGGATAGATGATCTTGCTCAGCATTATCTTGCGAAAGCAGGAATAACTGCTATTAGAAGAGTAAGACAAACAGATATTGAAAGAATTGCAAAAGCCACAGGCGGAAAGATTGTCTCAAGAATAAAAGATGTTACAACTAAAGACCTTGGAACAGCAGAACATGTGTATGATAAAAAAATAGCAGGCGACTACATGTTGTTTATTGAAAAATGTCCAAACCCAGGGTATGTTACAATATTACTTAGAGGAACATCTGAGCAAGTTTTAGCAGAAACTGAGAGAACATTAACAGATGCTATAGGTGCTGTAATATCTACAATCAAGACTGGCAAGTTTGTTGCAGCAGGTGGTGCTTCAGAAATAGAAGTTGCTTTAAGATTGAAAAACTTTGCAAAGACTGTAGGTGGAAGAGAGCAATTAGCAATAGAGGCATTTGCTGATGTTCTTGAAATCATTCCAAAGACCTTGGCAGAAAGTGCTGGTTTAGATGCAATTGATACAATTGTCTTTTTAAGAAGCAAGCATCAAGACCCTGCAAACAAAGCACTAGGAATAGACGTTGTTAATGGCATTGTAGCAGACATGAAGAAGAAAAAGGTAATTGAGCCAATAGCTGTTAAGACACAAGCAGTGACATCTGCTACAGAGGTTGCAGAGATGATTCTAAGGATTGACGATATCATTGCTGGTCAATCTAATAGACCAAGGACTCCACCAATGGGAATGGGCGGAATGCCTGGCGGAATGGGCGAAATGTAATTTCAACCTTTTCCTTTTTTTCTATTTTTTAATTTTTTATATTTTGCACTAATTCTCGGACAACATCGTAATCCGCACAAATCGATTATAAAATATAATAACAGTGGTATTTACTAATGACCACAAAACCCTGTTAGTTGTCATTAGTAATGACAGCTTTTATAAAGGAAAATAAAGATATTTTAATAGAAGCCAAATATAATCAAGAAATAAAAGATAAGCAAAAATTATAACTCCTAAAACTCGTTATTTTTCCTTTTTCTTTCAAACATAAGGTTTTTAAATAACTTCTAAACTAAGATATATAACAAAACCATAACCTTGATTAGAGATGATATTAGAAAAAATAAGAGACATAAAGCACTATCAAAAGAAAGTGGATATTGTAGCAAAGGTTATAGACAAGACTAATGTCCGAGAAGTTGTTTCCAAACTTGATGAAACACGACACAAGGTTTGTGAAGTCCTAATAGGCGACGAAACAGGAACAATCTATCTTACAATGTGGGATGATGCTATTTCTAAAATAGAGATTGGTAAAACCTATATCTTTAGAAACCTATTTTCTTCTGAGTTTCAAAAATCAATGAGGCTAAACATTGGAAGATTTGGAGAGTTCGAGGAAACGGACAAACAAATAGATGTGAACTTGGATAATTTCAGATCTCAAGTGCATTAAAATAACCTTTAAATATATTTCTACAGCTATATTACTTAATAGACCGCAAAATTTCTAATTTGCCTAAGTTTATTGGGAGTATAGCTCAGCCTGGTCAGAGCAGTGGTCTTATACACCAAAGGTCGCAGGTTCGAATCCTGCTTCTCCCACCTTTGGAAAAACCTTGTTTTTTTAATTAAATATCTTTAAAAACATATTTATAATCTATTTTTCTATGATACTTAAAGATACAAAAAAGATATTCCTATGGATATTTGGATTAATCTTTAGTGGTATTGTTTATTTTATATTAAAAAACAACTATATCTTTGATACTTCAAAACACCCTTATATTCCTTTAGCAATATCTCTTGTAGTCTTTCTTTTGTTTTTTGGAGTTGGTATTTTTGTATCCCAGATATCAAATATCTTCTACTTGGTTCTTTCTAAAAGCAAAGACCTAAATGAAGTTCAAAAAATTGCAAGAGACGAACAGAAAGAAAAACAGCTTAAACAAATAACCAAAAATATTAGAAGAATCGTAAACTATATTTTATTTAAAAATTATTCTAAGGAATCAATCAAAGCACTATCAGATTATATAGGCCTGGATTCTGAAGCAACTGAAAGATTAATAAAAATAATAAAAGAAACCACCAAAATAAGGTTTGTCTATTGGATAATTGGTATTATTTTGTCAAGCTTAAATATGGTTTTGATTTATAGTCTTGATATATTTGTATTTTTAAGAACTCCAATGATTATTCCAGTAACAGTTTCTTTAGTAATTTATATGTTGTTCTTTGTTGAAGGGTTTTTGATATTAAGACTGCCAAAGCATGTCTATCTTGATGTTTTGAAAATTACAGAAAAATCAAAAGAAGAAAGAAAATATGCTTTAGAGAAAAACAAAGAAGAATTAAATAAGAAAGAAAGCATACAAAAAAAATCAATACAAAATATCAGAAACACAATCAAATATTTGATAGAGATTGGAGCTAATAGAGACTGGATACTTGATTTGTTAGTAAGTAATGGCTTTAGTAAAGAAGTTGCTCAAGACATTATGTTTGATATTATTAAAGAAGGCATAAAAGAAAAAGAACTATACAAAGCAGAAATAAGAGAAATAAAAAACATGCAAAAAACAAAAGAATTGTTTGTTAAGAAAATGCTTGAAGATTTTAATAATTTAAGAAAAATATATCAAGAGGTAAGCTATCTAAAAAACTTTGTTTCTAATCTTGAAGACAAAGAGGTAAAAGTGGATAGCTTTAGAGAAAAACAAGTAAGCTATAAAACATTTGATATTCCAAACATTAAACAAACAGAAGAGATGTCTGCAAGTATTAATGAGATGAAGAAAAGAAGAGATTATGCAAATATTCCTGTAGATGCCACTAATGGATCCAGAATAACTGCCCAAGAAGCAATGGCTAGCCTTCCTAAAAACGAATCTTCAAATCAAGATATTAATTTTTTATATGTTTTAATAAGGCCATATGCTAACAAATATACAAGAGAAGAACTACAAAGTATGATGCTATCTCTTGGTTATTCTGTTGCGATGATTGACGATGTTTTGATATTATTAGAGCAAAACGGAATAGACTTCAAACAGGATGAAAAAGGAGTATTTACTTTTGTTGGTAACATTATTGATAAGGCATCAAAGAAATAGCCTAAATTGCCTTATTTTAAAAACTTATTCTATCTAAAATATATTATTATCTAATATATAAAATTGATTTAATTATGTCTGAACAATTTTCAAACAAAACAGAACTGGAAATTAAAGAATATTGGGAAGCAAAAGGCATTCCAGAAAAGGTAAGAGCAAAGAAAGGCAAAAACAACTATTACTTTATAGATGGGCCACCTTATGCATCAGGAAGTCTACATCTTGGAACAGCAATGAACAGAATCCTTAAAGATTTAATCATAAGATACAGACGAATGTCTGGATATACTGTCCTTGATACACCTGGCTTTGATACTCATGGTGTTCCAATCGAAGCAAAGGTGCAAAAGGCATATAACCTAAAATCAAAAGAAGATATTGAAAAGTTTGGAATTGAAAATTTCACAAAAGAATGTTATAAGTTTGCAACAGAACATATTGATGACATGTCAAAGGAAATTTATAATCTTGGGCAATGGATGGATTTTAAGAGGCCTTACAGAACCCTTGACAAATCGTATATGGAGACAGGGTGGTGGGTTTTTAAGAAAGCTACAGATAAAGGCCTTTTATATCATGACAAATACCCTGTGCATGTCTGTCCATCTTGTGGAACAGCAGTTTCTTTTAATGAGATTGAACATAAGGACTTAACAGACACTTCTATTTATGTTAAAATGAAATCATTGGATATGCCTGATACCTATTATGTTATCTGGACAACAACTCCTTGGACATTACCTGCAAATCTAGGAATAATGGTGCATCCAAGTTATACTTATGTTGAATTAATTTATAATAATGAGAAATATATAGTAGCAGAAGAGCTTGTTGAAAAGATTACAAGAGAACTTGGCTGGTATGATTACGATCTTGGAAAAAAATATAAGGGCGAAGAGCTTGCTGGAAAAAAATATGAGTCCATCTTAGGAGAATGGCTAGAAAATCTTGAAGAGCTAAAGAAAGATTGTTATAAGGTTGTGTTATCTCCAAGGTATGTGCATCTTGAAGAAGGAACAGGCCTTGTACATTGTGCACCAGGGCATGGTAGAGAGGACTATGTTGTTGGTAAAGAAAATAATCTTCCTGCATATTGTCCAGTTACTGTTGAAGGTGTTTATGATTCTTCTATGAAAATGTTTAAGGGCGAAAAAGTAAAAGCACTTGATCCTAAAATTATTGAATATTTGGAAGATAAACAAGCAATACTTGGAAAGCGCCCAATAACACATGCATACCCTACTTGTTGGAGATGTGTTTCGCCTCTTTTGCAGGTTGCTCTCCCACAATGGTTTTTAAGAATTGAACCAATGAAGGAAAGACTAAGAGAGATTAATCAAAAAGAAGTGACTTGGTATCCTGATTGGGCAAAAGAAAGATTTGATAATTGGCTTGATTCTTTGTCTGATTGGCCAATTTCAAGAGCAAGATATTGGGGAACACCAATACCTATCTGGCAATGTGAAAAATGTAAGGAGATTGAGGTGTTTGGGTCTTTAGAGGAATTAAAAACAAAAGTTCCTGATTTAGATGTAAATATGGATCTTCATAAGCCAGGAATTGATAATATCACATATGCTTGTAAATGTGGAGGTACAAAAAAAAGAATACCTGAAATCTTTGATGTTTGGTTTGATTCTGGAATTGCTTCTTTTGCAAGCTTAGGTTATCCAAGGCAAAAAGAAAAATTTAATGAGTTCTGGCCACCAGACATTAATCTTGAAGGCTCTGACCAGATAAGGGGTTGGTGGAATTCTCAGATGCTTACTTCTGCAATATGTTTTGATAAGGCGCCTTATAAGTTTGTTGCTCTTCATGGAATGGTTCTTGCAGTTGATAAAAGAAAATTATCAAAGTCATTGGGTAATGACAGGCCACTTTCACAAAGGTTTTCTGAATTATCAATTGATTACTATAGATATTATTTTGCAAGAGAATACAATGGAATGGATGTAATAATTGATGAAAAGAAATTTGCAGATATCAAAAGAGTGTTTAATCTTCTTGAAAATATTTATTCGTTGATGGCATTATTGGATGATAAACAAAAGTTTAATCCATCAATTGATAATGATAATCTAGAGATAGAAGACAAATGGATCCTTTCTAAGTATAATAACTTGGTTGATAGCTATCACAAGAACTATCAAGGCTGTAACTTTTCTAAAGCCACTCTTGATTTGGAAAAATTTATTTTAGAAGACTTTAGTAGGACATACCTAAAGCTAATTAAGAAGAGAGAAACAAAGAACAATGTTTTAAGCCACATCTTTTCTGGTTTGTTATTGCTTTTGTCTCCAGCCACTCCACATTTAAGCGAACATCTTTTCTTAAAGTTTAAAGATAGAAAAGAAACAATACACCTAGAGGAATTACCTGTGGCAAATGCAAAGCTAATAGATAAAGAACTAGAGGAAAACTTTGATATTGCTCTTTCAATTGTGCAAGAAGCACTTGCTGCAAGAGAGAGAACAAAGAAAAGACTAAGATGGGTTCTTCCAAGGCTTGTAGTTGTTTCTCCTGATGCTGAGAAACTTTCTGGTGTAAAAGAGATTGTTTCAAACATGGCAAATGTTAAAGAAGTACAACTTCTGACAACTGTACCAAAAGGAAACTTTGAGGAAGGAAAGATTTCAGAAAATCTTTTAATCTATCTTGACAATGATCTTCCATTGGGTCTAGAAGATGAATGGGAACTAAGCGAGTTAACAAGAGCAATACAGGCAGAGAGAAAGAAAAACAACCTTGTTCCAAGCCAGGTAGTAACTCTAAACATTGCTTGTAGTGATGAAGAGTTTATAAAAAATAAAAAAGAAGCAATTGAAACTGCAACTGCTACCAAGCTTTCTATTGTTCCATTTGATTCCAGCAATCCAAAAAAGCAAAAGCTAATAGAAAGAGAGGTTTGTTTCTCTTTTTCTTTCTGATTTTTGTTAAAAAGTATTTGTTCACTCTCAGTGAACAAAAAACCCTTATTTTGTGCACTGGCAATGCACAATTTTAGAAAGGGAAAATTTCGTACAAATTCTTGGACAACCGATCCCTCCGCCCGACCGATATATATATATCGGTTTTAATTTATTTACAAAAAACATAATTAAATAACTTAAAAAGGAGATGAAAGCAATATGAAAAAAGACGATAAAAAAATAATTGTTTGGGCAATAGTTGCTTTAGTTGTTGGTGTGCTTTTAGGTTTACTAATTACTAATTTAGCAACAACAGGAGAAGCAAAATACAGTCTAAGAAGTAGAAATCCAGAAAAATGGACTTTAGGAAGAAACGATAGTGTTGCTTTAAAACCAAACACTGAAATACGAACAACTGATGGTCGATTAATGGCTACAGTAAATGAAAATAAAGAAGTTAAATTCAATACAAAAATAGGAAAAGTAACTGACAATCCAGATGGAGGAGTAACATATGATTTATATGTTGATGGTACAGGCGGAGGCGGAGCAAGTGTAAATCTGGGTTGTTCTTGTCAGATTGAAAATTTTAGTGGTGACTGTAAAGATCATTTTAGTTCATCATGTAGTGATACATATAATTATTATGGCGACTTTTCTTGTACCCCCGCTCGGTGCTGTAATTTATGTATGATCAGTATTAGAATTAATGGGGGATCTATAGAAGTTTATAGTTTTGCTAATCATACAAACTGAGATTTAAAAAACTATGAATTTTTTCTTTTTCTTTTTTTAAATTTTTAATTTTACAATTTCTAATTTTCGTTCTCTTTTATAAGCTTTTCTTATCTTATGTTACTTATGATATACAAAATAGTCTTAGAGAATTCTGATTTTAAGTCAAGGTTTTGTATAGTAATCAATAACTTTAATGGCCAGTAAGGCCAACACTATATTTATTTGCATAGCTAACTTGTGTTTCTTGACATAAGTGTTTTGTTTTTAATATATTTGTTTATTATTAATAATTAAAGGATGTGAAAAAATATGAAATATTATTCAGTTAAAGAAGCTTTAGATAAAAAGGAAGGAGATGTTTCCTTAAGAGGATGGGTATATAGAATTAGAGGCCAAAAAGATAATATCTTTATAACAATAAGAGACGAAACAGGAATCATACAGTTGGTTGCTTCAAAAGAAAAACTAAAAGAAGAAGAGTTTATAACTGCAAAAGCCCTAGGAATAGAATCTTCAATAATAGTTCATGGAAAAATAAGAAAAGAAGAAAGATCTCCTCAAGGCTATGAAGTGGATATTGATTCAATAGAACTTGTAGGAAAATCAGACAACTATCCTATCTCAAAAGACTTCTCAGAAGAGTTTCTTCTAGATGTCAGACATCTCTGGCTTAGAAGCAGAAAGATGACTGCTATTCTTAAAATAAGATCAACAATATTTGGTGCAATACATGAATATTTTAGAAAAGAAGGATTTTACGAGTATCAATCGCCAATCTTACAATCTGTTCAATGTGAAGGGGGCTCTTCTCTTTTCAAAGTTGATTACTTTGAAGAGAAAGGAGTTTTCTTGGCTCAGACATGGCAACTTTATGCTGAGCCTGCTATCTTTTCTCTAGGAAAGATCTACACGATTGCTCCATCTTTTAGAGCAGAAAAATCAAAAACCTCAAGACACCTAACAGAATTCTGGCATGCAGAGATGGAGGGTGCATGGATCGATTTTGAGCAATTGCAAGATTATGGAGAAGGCCTAATCAAGCATGTGATTAAAACAGTTCTTGAAAAACACAAAGAAGATCTTCAAATCTTAAAAAGGGATATTAAATCTTTAGAAACTGCAATCTCAAAGCCATTTATTAGAATGACATATACTGAGGTCTTAAATCTTCTTAAAGAAAAAGCAGATATGGAAATAGAATGGGGAAAAGACCTAAGAACTATTGAAGAAGACAAGCTAAGTAAAATGCATGACACTTTTACAATAGTTACAAGATATCCTAAAGCAGTTAAGGCCTTTTACATGAAAGAAGACCCAAAAGATCCAAATGTTGTTCTTGGCTTTGATTGTATAGGCCCTGAAGGTTATGGAGAGATTATTGGTGCAAGTGAGAGAGAGCCAGATTTAGAGAAGATAAAGAAAAGGCTATCAGACGATGGAGAAGATCCAAAACAATATGAGTTTTATCTAGATACTAGAAGATATGGGTCTGTTCCACATGCTGGTTTTGGCCTAGGTGTAGAGCGTCTTATAGCTTACATAACTGGTGTTGACAACATAAAAGACACAATACCATTTCCAAGAACAATGGTTAGATATAAGCCATAACTAACATTTTTCTTTTTCTTTTGTTTTAATGGTTTAAAGATAACCATCTTTTATCTATAAATTATATATTACAATTTTAGTTTTTGTAATTTTAGTACAATAAACTTCTTAAAAGATTACTTTTTAAATAATGTGTTTTATATATATTTTTATAAAAACAAAAAAGGTGGTTTTTTTGAGATTAAAAAATATTTTATCAATATTTATTATAATGGCATTTGTATTTCCGTTAATTAATGCAGATGTAACAATTCCAACTAGAACAAAAGTATATTTAGAACAAGATGGAATAGAGGTAGATTCTCAAATTGAAATTGAAATAAATGGATATGGATATAGTTATCCACCTGGCCCAAAGGTTTTTAAGGAGCAAGGAACATACACTCCAGAAAAGATAAAATCAATAAAAATAAACTATACAAAACCAGGGGAAATTATTTATGATCCATATTATATGAATTACAGACATTTTGATTACTGGGAAATAAAAGGCAAAACAAAAACAGGTCAAGAATTCATAATTAAAGATATAAGTAAATTTTCAGAAATTATTAATTGTGAAAATAACCCTGTAGTTGAAAAAAAAGGAAAATATTATCGTTATAAAGATTATAAAAAAGTAATAGCCTGTTCTGAACAAGATGAGAATTCAAGATCAGCAGATCTTAGAAAATATTGTGAAGATTTTTATGCAGTTGCTGGAAGATGTACATTTAAAACTTATAATGAAATAATTGGAGCTCCATTAGATATGGATTCAGAAGAATGTAAACCCTTTTTTGTAGAGGTTAATAAAGAAGAAGTAACTGATGATAAAAATCACTCATTAGAAAGATTTTGTGAGATTAGAATTGATTTAAAATCTGCAGATTGGGGAAATGATGTAAATCCCTATTATGAAAACAAAAAAGAAACTACATTAACAGAGGAACCTGACAATAATAATTCAGTAGTTGTAAATCCTGAAACAAATACAAATAAAACAGAAAAAGACACAAACCAGAGTAATAAAATAAGATCTAATCATACAGAAAATAATAATGTTCAAAAAAGAAGCATATTCAGATCAATTGGTTGTTTTTTCAAGGGATTATTTGGTAAGGGCTGTTAAATATGCTTTATGAAACACAGTTCCTTCTTTCTCTTCTTATTACTGTTGTTATTGAAGTAATTGTTGTGTTTTTAATATCTAAATTTGTTTTTAAATATAATTTAAAAGAGCAAACAAATCTAATGATTGTTTGTGTTTTTGCATCTGCATTAACATTACCATATTTATGGTTTGTTATACCGCCATATATTGTAGCTAATTATTATTTGATTGTAGGGGAATTATTTGTAGTAGTTATAGAAATTATAATATACAAATTATTTACAAAAGCAAATTGGTTGCAAGCAATAGTTATCTCAGTTGTGGCTAATGTTATGTCTTTTTTATTAGGATTATTTATCTATTGAAAGAATTTTGATCTTGTGAACTATTTTTAAACATTATGATTATTCATATAATTATATAAATTAAAAAAGGTGATAATTGTGCCAACAATAGTTGCTATTAAAAAACCATTAATAAAGCCAAAGGCAGTAAAGCCATTATATATAAAAGAAAAAGTAACAAAAGTAACAACTGCAAAAACATCTAAAAGGCCAGCAAGAAGAGTAAGCTTGGCAAATGAAATTTCTAGCTTTCAAGGGGGAGTAAATAAATTACCAAAAAGCCAACAAAAAATTGCAACAAGAAATCTAATGCAAAAATTAGAAGCAAGACAAAGATATATTCAAACAAATATTGAAAAAATAAATAGAAATTTAAACAGGTATAGGTTCCAAAGAGAAAATATTGAATTTTTAAAAAGATCTAGATTACAAGAATTACAACGAACAAATAAAAACCAATATAAAATATGGGATTTAGCAGAAAAAAACCTTGTGGCAGGACAAAGACCAGCAGATCTTTTAAGAGCAGGATATACTGTTAGTGAAGTTGCTGCAGGTGTTTTTAAACTTAAAACAAAAAAATAAAATGAACAAAGCAATCTGTTATGCAAACTTGACATTAAGTCATAAGAAACACCCTTTGCAGTTTACTGTTGGTCTGGGCTTTAAAGGCAAGTTGATTAATGGCAGAGTCAAAGGGATAGATCTAAACAAAGAAAGAAAAGCTTTAGAAGATTTCAATTTTAAGATTAGAGACAAAGAACTTTTTGTTTTGATTAAAGGCTACAAGGGAATGGAATCCCTTGCTAATTTCTATTTTAAAGAATTAAAAAATAAAAAAATTGATTTTATTATAATTAAGGAAAACAATACAGAAGAAATAATTATTGAAAAATAAAATCATTCATAATGCCAAGTAGTTCCTGTCTGGGTATCACTTAGTATTACTCCTTTTTTTTCTAAATTTAATCTGATTTGATCAGATTCTTCCCATTTTTTGTTTTTTCTTAATTCGTTTCTTTTCTGGATTAATTCTTCAATTTCTGCTTTTTGTATTTTGTTTTTGTCTTTTGGTGCGCTTTGTTCAAAATTAAAGACCTTAAATACAAGGTTTACTTTATGTAAGAAATCTAAGATTTTATGTGATTCTTCTTCTGTCAATTTTTGTAAATCCATTAGCTTGTTTGCTTCTTTGACTAGAAACCAAATGCTTGCCCAAGCTGAAGGAGTATTAAGATCATCATTCATTGCATTCTTGAAATTTTCAATAGTATTTTCAATAATTTCTTTTCCAAAATTAGTGTCTTTTTGATAATTTATTGCTTGTAGCCTTTTTATGAATTTGTTAAGCCTATCAACCGCTGCTTCTGAATCCTCAATTGCCTTTTCAGTATAGTTTTGAGGTTTTCTGTAATTTCCTGAAGAGAAAAGATATCTTAAAGATTCTGCTGAGTGTTTTTTAAGAAAATCTTCAATAGTAATAAAATTACCAAGAGATTTGCCCATCTTCTTTCCATCAACCATGAGCATTGCTGTATGCACCCAATAGTTTACAACATCGTGTCCATAATACCCGTAGTTTTGTGCAATCTCGTTTTGATGGTGTGGGAAAAGATGTTCTATTCCTCCGCCATGTATATCAAACTTTTCTCCTAAATATTTTGTGCCCATAACAGAACACTCAAGATGCCAACCAGGATAGCCCTCTCCCCAAGGCGATGGCCATTTTAGTATGTGTTCTGGCTTTGCTTTTATCCATAAAGCAAAATCTCCGATATTTTTTTTATTTGGGTCATTTTCAAATCTTGTGTTTTTCTCTAGTTCTTCAAGATTTTTGTTAGCGAATTTTCCATAATCTTTGAATTTAGAAATATCATAATATACATTTCCGTTTACTTCGTATGCAATCCCTGTCTTTAACATTTTTTTAATCCATTCTTGCATCTCGATAATATGAGCAGAAGCTGTTGGCTCTAGATTTGGCCTTGAAATCTTTAAAGCATCAAAATATTTCCACATTCTATGCGAATAATTATAGACTAGTTCCATTGGGTGAACTTTTCTTTCGCTAGCCCTTTTCTGTATCTTGTCTTCGCCAGTATCTGATAGGCCATCATCTGTCAGATGTCCAACATCAGTTATGTTTCTAACATAAAGTATGTCATAATCTAGAAAATACCTAAAATAATTTACAAGAATGTCATAATTAATATATGAAAAAGCATGCCCTAAATGAACATCATCATAAATAGTAACACCACACACATATATCTTTAATTGGTTAGGATTAACAGATTTGAAGATTTCTTTTTTCTTAGTTGCGGTATTATATAATTTGATTGCCATAATATACTTTAAATAATATAGTTATTAAAAATATATCTTAATTAGATATATTTATGGTTAAAGCAAAAATATGTCTTGGAATAGAAAGCACAGCTCACACCCTTGGAGTTGGAATAATTGACTCTAATGGCAAGATACTAGCAAATTGTAAAAGGCAATTTGTAGCAAAGCCTGGTAGTAATACAGGACTTAAGCCATTTGATGTTTCTGTTCACCATTATGCTTGTGCAGTTGATGTTGTTAAAGAAGCATTATCTGAAGCAAAACTAAAGATGAAAGATATTGATGTAGTTTCTTTTTCACAAGGCCCTGGCCTAGCACCTTGTCTTTCTGTTTCTGCAACATTAGCAAGAGCATTAGCAGACAAATATAATAAGCCAATAATTGGTGTTAATCATTGTGTAAGCCATATTGAGATAGGTAAAACAATTTTAAAATGTAAAGATCCTTTGGTGATTTATACATCAGGAGCAAACACTCAAATTATTGCAAAAGATAATGGATATTATAAGGTAATTGGAGAAACTCTTGATATAGGCATTGGTAATCTTTTTGATTCTTTTGCAAGAGACATGGGTTATGGTTTTCCTGGAGGGCCTGTGCTTGATAAAATATATATGGAAAACAAGGAAAGGAACTATATTGATCTCCCCTATTCAGTAAAAGGAATGGATTTGGCATTCTCTGGGCTTCAAACAGCTGCAAGAAAAAAGATAGCAACAGAAAAAAAAGAAGATCTTGTTTATTCTTTTATGCATACAGCTTATGCCATGCTATTAGAGGTGACAGATAGGGCATTATCTTACACAAAGAAAAAAGAAGTGATAGTGATAGGTGGAGTTGCAGCAAGTTCGGCCTTAAAAGAAATGCTTGAAAAGCTTTGTAAACAAAACAAAATAAAACTTTATATTCCGCCAAGCATTGTTTGTCTTGATAATGGTCTTTTGATAGCAGATCTTGGAATCAAGCATTTTATTCACACCTATAAAGGCAAAGGCGGAATGAAATTACAAGAAACCCTAATCAACCCTAAGTTTAGAACAGACCAAGTAAAGATTGATTGGTGAAAATATGGCAAATAGAGACATAGTTTATAATTTTTTAAAAAGAAGATTCAATGAAAATGAATCTGAATTAAAATATGGTGTATTTCCAGATAAGTATTTTAACCAAGACATAGATTCAGCAAAATCAAAATTATCAAAGATAGGAATAAAAGAACAAGAAGAAATTGTGAGAATTGTTGAAAAATTTAGTGCTAACCAACTATCTGCCGTTCTTGAAAATATAAGATTTAATTTGGCACACCAAAGAGAATTTAATAGTCTTTTAAGAGATACAAGAGATATACAAAAAGGCAGGTTTCTTAAAAAACCAAGAGGGAAAGCAAACCCAGAGAAGTGTATTACATCGTATATTGGTTTTATGAGAGCACTAAAGGAAGATACACTATATACTGCAAAATTAAATATTGATGGCAAATTAAAAAGAGTGTTTATTAAAACACCTGTTGGTAGTTCTAAATCACAAGATTTAGACTATGGATTTTCAAGACTTGCAATAGACCCCGAAACTCTTAATATTTATTCTTTTATAAATCAAAAGGATGGTAAAATAAACAAAACAAAAGTAAGAAAAGTTTATTCAAAAATAGATTTAGATCGTGAGGCTTTAGAATATCCTAACGATATATTTGTAAATATGGCTAAAGAAAATTATGTAAATTTCAGAAAAGTGCTTTTAAATAAACTTGATGCTGTATATGGCATTGAAAGAATAGTTGATACTTATTTAAGAATGGGCGGAAAGATTGACCCAAAGAAATATAAAAACAAAGCATTTAAAGAAGAACTAATAAGGCATCTTGAAGGAAGATTTGGGACTAATAAATTGCTTGAATGGGCCTCAAAAATCAAAAATCCAAAAGAAGCAGCAAAATTAAAGCTTGAAATATTAGAAAATCTAGGGAAATATCATGGAAAAGAATATAGGGCGCATTATAGTAAGGAATACAATAGTAATCGCAAAAGACTACAAAAACGGAAATTAAGACGAGTTGTGCCAAAAAGAGCTATAAAACGGCCAATGTAAAGAAATCTATTTTTAAACTTATTTGTCTTATTTTTATTAAGGAAAAATATATTAAACTTAAAAAAGGAGTGAAAGGTCATGAAAGCAAAATTTCATATAGTAAAAAAAGTAGCAGATATGGAGCGTCCAAAAAATAATACCAAAATAGAGAAAGATATAGAAGTAGATGTTAATGAGCAATTTGAGTTAGAGGGTGGCATTTATGTATTTAAATTACTAGCAGCTAGATCAAATGGTGCACAAATAGAATATGATAGACATTACGCAGTTATGAACGAGCATAGAGGCTATGAATTTAATACAATATTTTATATAGGAGAACCAAAGATTGTTACTTCTATGTGGGGTAAGAACCAAATAACCTACACCATAACATATAATGGTTTAATTGCCGATTCAGAAGATCAAGAATAGAGGATAAAATATTTTCTCTATTAAACTTATTTTGTATTAAGGAAAAAGAATGTATAAACAAGTTATAATTTACAGAAATGATTTAAAACTTGGAAAAGGAAAGATTGCTGGGCAAGTTAGTCATGCAGCAGTCGAAGCCTATATTCTTACTTCTAAAAAAGACCCTAAGGCTGTTGAAGGCTGGCTAGAAGAAGGGCAGAAGAAAGTTGTCTTAAAGATTGATAGTAAAAAAGAACTTTTAGAGTTGTATCAAAGCATAAAAAACAAATTCCCTTGTGTTCTGATTAAAGATGCAGCAAAGACACAGCTACCTGCGCCAGACATAACTTGTCTTGGCATAGGGCCAATAAAAGAAACAGAGATTGACCAGTTTACAAGGAAGTATAAGCTTTTGTAACGCACTATTTCTTGGACAGACAATCCCAGACCCAACCGACCGATATATATATATATATATCGGTTTTAACTTATTTACAAAAAATATAATTAAATAACTTAAAAAGGAGATGATTAAAGATGGCAAAAGTAAGAAGGGTAAATGTAAAACCAAAAAATGTAAAACCAAAATCAGGAATTAGAAACAGAATAGCAAAAGGTGTTGGTACAGCAGCAATCGCAGGGGTAGTAACATTTGGTGCAATGTCAATTAAAAATCCGATAAGAAGGGTACATCAAAGCGTTGCTAATGAAAGGGCAATTGAGCAAATTATAAAAACAAAAAAGATTAATGTTAATGCTAAAACGAAATCCAGAAATCCAAACCTGATAAGAGAAACAGTAAATTCTTATAACAGAAAAGCAAAAACAGGACAAGTTTATTTTTATGATGGTAAAAAAATAAATAGTGTTAATTTTGATCAAACCGGATTAAAACAAATAAGGCAGATATTGCCAGATGCAGAAAAAGCAAAGATTGATAGTTTAATTGCAAGAAAAGTTGCAAGAGTAGAAGCAACAGCAAAAAGTAATGTTGTTTTGAGTAAAAAAATAATAGATAGGGTTGGAAAATTAGATTATGCAAAATATTTATTGTCATTAACCCCTAGTGAATTTTCACGAGCATTTTCTGGAGCAGAAATAAAAGTAGTAAGACAAGCACTTGAAAGAAGCAATCCTCAAATATTTAAAAATATAAAATCACAACAGAATGCGCATACTAGACATAAGGTTATTTACTCAATGATATTAGGTTTGTTGTGGGGAGGTATTATTTCTCCAAATATCGCAGAAATAAAAGTAACTAGGAAAAGAAATAAAACCTTAAATTCAAATAATACATAAAAGCTAAAAAATTTATTTAATATTTAATTTTCTTGCTTTTAGTTCATTTAATGTTTTTATGGCAGATTCATAAAGACATTTGTTCCTTAAACTCTTTTCTTTTTTTGCTTCTCTTTCAAGAGAATTGATTATGTCTTCTAGTTCTAGATATGCCATTTTTAATCACATTTATAAAATATATTTAACTAATATATATTTATGATAGAAAGAGTATTTAAACCTGTCTAGATGCCCCTAAAAATCGCTAATAAACTCTTCAAAGCCCTTTCCTTTAGCCCTTATCTCTTCTTTTTTGATAGCATAGGCCTTTTTGGTCTTGTTTAGCTTGTCAATACCTATAAAGAACCAAGCATCTTTGCCAAGCCTCCAGGCAATATAGGCCTTTAAGCCACTAAGCTTCTCCCAAAGCTTTAATTCCTCTATTTGCTCTTCTCTAATGTTTAGATACTCGCCTTTCTTGGTCTTACATTCTATTGCAATGGCTTTTTTGTTCTTAAAGCCCAAAACATCAGGTGTTGGAAGCTGAGATGAGCCAGAACCAGCAACTCTTGACACTGCAAAGCCCTTGTTAAATAGCATAAACAACAGTTCTCTTTCAGCATTTGAGCCTTTTTGTTTGTTTTTCATTATTTTTTCACATTTTTTAAAAGTAGCCTTTATATACTTTTTTATCTAATAATATATATAAAAATAACAAAAAATTTATAATTATATTCAAAAATTAAAAGATTAGTTATTAGAAATTAAGAAGATTAACTTTAATAAGGTATTTGAAACAAATGTTTGAAAAAAACCAGATATTTTCATTGCAAGTTATTTGCAATAGCGACAGGCAAGAAATCCAAAAGATTGATGATAATACTTATAAATTAAAGATAAGAAGCATTGCACAGAAAGGCAAGGCAAACAAAGAAATCTTTGAGTTTTTCAAAGATAAGGGATTAAGGATTGAGATAATAAAAGGCGAAAAATCAAACAAAAAACTGCTTAAAATCCTTTAAAAGTGTCTTCTTTTTATAATGTCTAATCTATTTTTGAATGTCAAAACAATTAACAGGAGTGACATTTAAAATGGGAAAAACATATATTGAGACAATCAAGTACATGATTGTTGCTGATTTTGAAGTAAATGGTCTTGTAGAAAGGCCAGATGTGATTGGTGCGATTTTTGGACAATCTGAAGGTCTTTTAGGAGCAAACCTGGATATTAAAGAACTACAACAGAATGGAAAGATCGGCAGAATAGAAATAGAATATACTCAAAACCAAAACAAAGTAAGAGGCATACTTAGACTTCCATGTAGTGTTTCTATGGTTGAAACTGCTATCATTGCAGCATCCATTGAAACTATAGAAAAAGTAGGACCTTGTGATGCTGTCTTTAAAGTTAAGCAAATTGAAGACACAAGAGGCCTAAAGAGACAACAAATAAAAGAAAGAGCAATTGAGCTATTAGGAAAGCTAATGCAAGAAGAGATACCAGACACAAAAGAGTTAATGGATGACATAATGGATACTTTTAAAACAAAAGACATAATCTCTTATGGCTCAGAAAAACTAGCAGCAGGCCCAACAGTTGATTCAAGTAAAGAGTTGATTGTTGTAGAGGGCAGAGCTGATGTTTTAAATCTTCTAAGATATGGCTTTACTAATGTTGTTGCAACAGGTGGGGCAAGAATACCAAAGTCCTTAGAAGAAATCTCTAGAAATAAAATAGTAACGATTTTCTTAGATGGCGATCATGGTGCAGACATTCAGCAACAGCAATTACTTAAATCAATAAAAGTAGATTATATTGCAAGAGCTCCAGATGGTAAAGAAGTTGAAGAGCTAACTCAGAAAGAAATAAATAAAGCATTAAGAAGAAGAATAAAAGCAAATTCTAATTATTCCAGTAATAATCAATTTTCAACACAGCAATTTAATCCAAATCTAACAAAACAAGCAGGAATTGTTAAAGCAACAAAGTTTTCTACAACAAACGATCATAAGCTTGCAAATCCAAAGTTCTTTGAAAACAAACCAAACAAATATTTACAACATCAACAATCTACTAATAGACAAATGAATGATCATAACTCATCAGATGTTTTTAATCAATTGCTTTCTGAGATACCAGATATTGAAAGAGTAGATGTTTCAAGAGACAGGGATTTTAGAAGAAGCAATGATAGAGATAGAAGTAATTACAATAGACAAAAATCATTTAATGATAGAAACCGTTTTGAGAAAAAAGAAAAACAAATTTATAATAAGGTAAAAGAAGAAACTGGGCGATTACAATCAAAGACGAAATCTAGTTTGCCAGAAGCAAAACCTTCAATAAAAGAAGAATTGATTCAGCAAGTTTCTGAAGGTATGCAGGTTAAGTTAGATGTGCCACACACAAAAGGTATGGAAGCGCCAAATAAGCCAATTGATGATGTAAAACCAGAAATTACTAAAAAAGAAGAAATACAAGAGATACCTAAGAAAGAAAAGCCAAAAGAAGAGCCAAAGAAAAAAGCAATTGTTCTTCCAAAGATTACAGATGATATGAAAGCAAGTCTAAGCAAAATAATTGGAGACATTAAGGACAAAAAAGAAGCAAGACTTCTAAATGAAAAGTTTAGAAGAATAAGTAGCTGTAGTGCAACAGATCTTGAGAACAAGTTAAGAGAGTTTACTTCTGATAAATTGTTTGCTATAGCTGTAGATCAAGAACTTAATGACACAATTAAAGACCTAGCAAAAGAAAGAGGAGCAAGTATTCTTGTGGTTAAAAATTCCAATGGCATAAAAGATAGCCAGATACATGTTCTAACTTATCAAGAATTAAATAAATAAAAAGAAAGAAATTTATTTTTTCTTTTTTTTCGATGTTTTTTTTGCAACTACTTTTTTAGTTTCTATATATGTTCTTGATGAACGAGTATATAGTGTCATTCCTAGTATAAAGAAAGTAACCGACATCAATATCTTCAATAATGATTTAGTATAAACCATCAAATATTGATTTGTGGATAACCTTAATTGATTCTCCCTGATTTTAAAGCCTAGGCCATTAGATGCATTTAATTTACATGATGCTAATGTTTCTTCATTGTAAGAGTAATTTACACAAGTATCATATTCTACTATGTAGTCAACTTGGTTGAATAAATCTACAATAGAAAATACAAGAAACAATAAAGAAATAGTTGTAATGAATGCACCAAGTGTTTTTGTTAAATTAACTTTATTCATAATTTCCCCCTTTTTAAGTAAATATTATATTATATTTATAGTCTTATGTATTTAAATATTTTTTCATTTTTATAATATATATAAAAATCTAGTTTTTTATATGGATCTGTGGTCTAGTGGTTATGATATCACCCTTACAAGGTGAGGATCGGCGGTCCGAATCCGCCCAGATCCATTTTTTCTTTAAATTGAAGATTGATGCAGAAGTACCCGAGTGGTCAAAGGGGCACGGCTAAGAACCGTGTGCTTAGTGCTTCGCAGGTTCGAATCCTGTCTTCTGCATATTTTTAAAAAGCATTTACTTTTTCTTGTAAATCACATAAGAATAAAGAAAAATAATTATTGAAGAACCTACTATTTCTGAGAAAAAGATAATTGTAAAATGTTTCACATAAACCAAAGCAATTAATGTAGTTATTCCAATTATTATAAATAACCAGCCACCAAGCTTATGTGTTTTTATCCAAACCTCATCATCAGTTAAGGTCCAAGGCGTTCTTATTCCAAAAAACAGATTTCTTTTTTTTATTTTCATTAAGATAATACCAAGAACAATAAATAATACAGATGTTGCTGGGATAATAAAATAGCTAAAATTAAAATGAATTCCAACATTATAAATTAAGGAAAGAACAGAAATATAAAATAAAAATGACATTGCTAAAATAATTGTCACATCAAGCTGTTTTTTTAAATTTGCATTTTTAAACATGTCGCTTCTAGAAAAAAGGACATAGACAAAAAATATAATCACGAAAAAGACAGGCATAATCATTACACCCCAAAGCTTTGGGGTAAAGCCATCTGCGACGCCATTAAAATTCCAATGTGTTGCTATTTTTTCTGGCATATGTGAATATAAGAAAAAAGCAACAACTGCATATAGTAATATTAATATTAAAATAAATAATTCTGTTTTATTTAATTTTGCCATATAAAAAATAAAGGATGATTAGTATTATAAACTGTTGTTTCTTTTATTTTTATTGAATAATCAAAAAAGAAAAAATATGAAAAAGATCGTAATTGTATTTTTATTTGTTGTTTTATTTTCTACTTTTGTTTATTCTGAAGATCAAAACAATGTTTTAGAATTTGATGCAATAAAAACTAAATATATCTCTTTAGACGTGAATATGTTTACGCCAATTAATTTTTCAAACTATACAAGCAATGATGAATTTACATTTAAGACTGCGATTTTTCAAAATTTAAAAAATCAAGAAGTGAATATTTCTGCATATTATTTTGATGATAATGGCGAAAAGATATTTGGAGAAATAATAGCTGATGGCGAAAACAAATATGCAACTTTTAAAGTTAAGCCAATTACTAAAAATCAATATGTGTTCTACATCTCAGGGCATATAGTTTCAGAAGACAAATTTGTTTTAGAAGATTTAAAACCAGAGCTAATACCAATAACTGATGAAATTAAAGAATATACAAAATCAACTAGATATATACAATCAGATAGTAGCGAGATTAGAACATTAGCTAATTATCTTAAGAAAAGCGAAGATCTAGAAAATTTAGTTTATGTGACTAATTGGATTAATTCTTATTTAACTTATGATGATGACAACAGTTATGTGTTTTCAATTTATGATTCTTTGTCTGTCTTATCAGATGCAAAGGGTGTTTGTGATGAGTTTGCAATACTTGAGGCAGCAATATTAAGAGCCCAAGGTTATCCTGTGAAATATGTTGTAGGATATACAAATACAGGCCAAAAATGGGGGCCACACGCATGGTTAGAGGTATATGTACCTGGATATGGCTGGATTCCTGTAGACCCTACATATAACGAAATAGGTAGTGTTGATGCAACTCACATAATTTTAGAAAAATTAAAAGATCCAAGTTCAAAAGATACTGTGACTTATACAAATAATGTGCTTGTGAGTTTTGGAGAAAAAAAACAGTACTTTACCCATCACGATGTAAAAACCTATGAGCAATTAGGATTAGGCAATGATCTAGATATTGATGTTATAATGCAAAAAGAAGCATATCAAAGTAGCCCACATATTGTAAAATTACAATTAAAAAACAAAACAAATAATCATTTGGTGGTTTTGATTGCGAGTCAATTAGCTTCTGATTTTAAGCAAATCTATCCAAAAACTAGAAAAACAGTTTATCATCTCAAGCCTTTAGAAACAAAGAAATTTGATTATTATTTTAAATTACCTGATTTAAATAATTCATATACTTTTAAGTTTAGTTATATTTCACAATATAAAGATAAAACTACAGAATTAAATATTTATCATAATAGGGGCAATTATCAAGATCTTTTCTATGTTTATGAGCCGACAATATATTATCGAAATGGGTTGCTTGTTTTTGAAAATACTGTTTTAAATTATACAAAAAAAGAAAAGAATATATCTTATGCTTTTGATTATAACGGGACAGATTATTTTGAAAATCAAAAGATACCAAAATATTCAGAAATTACATATCAAAAGATTTTTAAAAAGACAGAAGACGGATATTTAAGTTATATGTTGTCAGGAGATTATAATTCTTTTAAAATGGCACAAATATTACCTACCATAGAAACACCATATGTGTTTGATGTTAATATTGATAAAAACACCTTCCTTTCTGAAGAAGATAAAAACAAATCAGAAATTTTTGAAAAAATAAAAGAAGATTCTGTTGTTGAAAAGCCAAAACCAGATTATTTAATGATAATTTTTGTTTGTGTCTTTATAGTGGTGATTATTGGATTATTTATTTCTAAGATGATAAAGAAAGAACAATAAAAACAATAGAGTTTATAAACATTTTTTATGCTAGATATATTATACAACACAATAAGACGCCTGTAGTCTAGTGGTTAGGATGGGAGCTTGCCAAGCTTTCGGCCCGGGTCCGACTCCCGGCAGGCGTATTTTTTGAAAAATTATGAAAGGCAAAGACGAATACAAGAAAAGAGTTTATTTTTTAATTGATTTTGCGATTTCTGAAAATAATCTAAAAATAGGTAACCCCTATATCAAAGATTATATTGGGCTTGCTTTTGATATTTCTAAAAAGATCAATTTTAGATTTCCAAAAGAACTTCACAGAAAAGTATGTAGATATTGTTATGCAATAAGAACAAGTAAAAACACAAAAGTAAGAACAATAACTGAAAACAAAAATCATAAGAGGCAAAAATATCTTAAGATTCATTGTCTAGAGTGTGACAAGATAAAGAAAATTGCACTCAAGTGAAAACAAAACCTATTTAAATAAAACTATTCTATAAATATATTGTAATACTTGTTTTTTGACAAAGCATTGGTTTTGCCAAGAAATCAGCAGAAATGCGAAATATTTTCTTGAGTTTTCCAGAAAGGAAGCCAGAGAAATTTAAAAAACTAGAGGTGAATAATTTGGCTAATGTAAAAGACGTTCCAGCTCAGATTATGATAGCTGAGATTGCAAAGGACTTAAAGACAAACAAAAAAGTAAAGATGCCAGAATTTGCAGAATATGTAAAGACTGGCTGTAGCAGAGAGAGAGCACCACAAGATGTTGATTGGTGGTATATCAGAATGGCATCTATTCTTAGAAAAGTTGCAATTAATAATAAGACAACAGTCAACTCATTAAGAACATATTATGGTGGAAAAAAGAATAGAGGAGTTAAGCCAGAAGAGTTTAGAAAAGCAGGCGGAAAAATAATAAGGGTTTGTTTACAAGATTTAGAGAAATTGGGACTTGTAAGTAAATCAGAAGAAAAGAAAGGAAGAATAATAACTCCTGCAGGACAAAGTTATCTAGATAAGATAGCTGATAATATATTAAAAGACTATAGCAAATACAAGATTGTCAAGAAAGAAAAAGATATTGCAATGACAAAAGACACAAAAGAAAAGTCTGTGTTTGATGTTGCAGAAAAGAAAGGAAAGAAAGATAATAATAAAAAGAAACAGGAGGTTGAAGAATAATGGCAAAACAAAAAACAAGAGAAAAGAAAGAATTTCTAATTTCTCAGAGAGATAAAGTAGGTCCTGGTTATTTAAATACCCCTGTTTGGATTATTCAAAAAGCAGGAAAAAGAATATGGAATAGAAAACAGAAAAGAAACTGGAAACAAACAGAATTCGGAGACGAATTTAGAAAATTACAACTTAAAAAAGCAGATGCTGTTAAGAAAACAGCAAGAGTGAGCGGAAAGAAAGAAAAAACCGCAAGAAGAAAAGTAAGAAAGACAAGAAACACAGTAGTTGTAAGAAATCCAATAAAGAAGAAGAGGAAGTGATTAAGATATGCCAAGTGAAAATTATGTAATACCTTTAAAAAAGGTTTATGATAACAAACCAAGAACAAGAAGAGCAAATAATGCAATTGCTGAAATCTTTAGCTTTCTTAAAAAACATACAAGAATGGAAAAGAAAGATGTAATTATTTCAAAAGAGGTAAACGAATATATTTGGAAAAATAGTATTCAAAATCCTCCAAGAAAAATTGCAATAAGCTTAAAGATTGATTCTGGTAAGGCTTATGTCTTCTTGAAAGATTCAAAGGAATTTAAAGATTTTGGGAAGGCAACTCCTGAACCTAAGGAAAAGCCAAAATTTAAAGAAGCAGTACAAAAAGCAGTAAAGGAAGCTACCTCTCAAAAGAAAATGACAGCAAATACAGAAAAAAAGAAAACTGATAAAATTGCAAAGACAAGTGATAAGCCAGAAAAACCAGAAAAGAAGGCAAGTGATAAAACAGAAAAGAAAACTGCAGAGAAAGTGGAGTCAACAAACTGAAAAGCTATGAAACTAGATAGATCAACAATTTATAATTCACCGTTTCTAAATATATATTCCTATTGTACAGAAAAGATTTGCTTAGTTCCACACAGCATTCTTGCAAAAGAAGAAAGAAAGATTGAAGAGATTTTAGATGTTAAGGTCATAAAAACTTCAATTAATAGATCTGGTCTGTTAGGTGTATATCTTTCAGGAATTAATGAAAAGATAGTTGTTGAGAAAAACAGCATTCATTCAGAAGAATTGGCACACTTAGAAAAAGAAGGACTAAAGGTAAAGACAATAGCTGATGATAACAATGCTTTTGGAAATCTATTAGCAATCAATTCCAATTATGGGATTGCAAGCCCTCTTTTCCGACCAGAAACTGTTTCTGAGATTAAAAAATTCCTTAAGGTAGATATTGAACAGAAGAACTTTGCTGGGTTTGATCTCCCAGGAAGCTCAATCTTTGTATCTGATTCTTTGTTTTTGATTAACCCAACAATCGATATTAAAGAATTTAATTATTTTGTGAAAAAATTTAAAGTTCCTGGAAAAGCAACAACAGCAAATTATGGAGATGTATTTGTTGGTAATGATATTATGGGCAATAAAAATGGGATATTAGTTGGGGAAACAACAAGTAATATTGAGATGATAAAAATAGATGAGCTTGTTGTGGATTTAAAATAAAATGAGGGGGAATTAATTATGGCAAAAGAAAATAAAGAAATCAAAACTGAAAAAACAATAACACTTGATAAGAACCAGACTATCCAATTATATCAAAATAAAGAAAAAGAATTACAAGGTATATCTCAAAGAGTTGAACAAATAGATAGTATTTTACAAGAAATGCAGAAAGCAGAAGCCACATTAAAGCAAATAAAGAAATTAAAAAGTGAAGAAAAACTATTGGTAAATCTTGGCGCAGGGGTCTTAATGGAGTGTGAGGTTTCTAATAAATCATCAATTAAAGTTATGCTTCCTGGTCAGATAATGACAGAAAGAAGCATTGATGAAGTAATTGAAGATATAGACAAGAGAAATAAGGAATTGCAATCAGCAAAAGAAAAACTAATAAAATCATATAACCAGACATCACAAATGCTTGAACAAATATCTAATGTCTTTAGGGAGATGCAATTAAGGGAAGAGCAAAAGAAAAGATCAAGAGATATCAATTAAATAAATAAAATGGGTTTTTGAGTTGTTTGATTTATTAAAAAACAAGTTTAAGAGCTTTACAGATAAGTTATTTGGAAAGGCCAAAGAAAAAGCAGAAGAAGAGCAAGTTGTCGAAACTAAACAAGAAATTGCTTTGCCACAAGAGCCCCAAATATCAACTCCTGAAGTTGCAGAATCCAAATCTGTTCAAGAGTTAACAAAAGATGCAGATAAGCTTGAGAAAGCCATAGATAGTCAGACCACAGAAGATGCGCTTATTCTTGGACAGCCAGAAGTTAAAGTCCCTGAACCTGTTTTAGAAGAGCCAGAGGTTAAGCCAGAGGTTAAGCAACCGGTTCTTGAAAAACCAGAAGTTAAGGTTTCAGAACCTGAAGTTAAGTACCCTGCTCCTGAAGTTCCAAAAAAAGATAAGCATTCTATTTTTGATATCTTTAAGCCAAAGCCTAAAGTTAAGCCAACAGAAGAAGAAATACCACAACCAACTTCTGTTGAGCCAGAACCTGTAGTTTCTGAGATTGAACAACCTACTCCAAAGCCACTATCTACAGAGCCACAAGAAGATTTGACAGTTAAGAAAACAACAGAAATAAAAAAATCATTTATTACTTCTGTTAAAAGTATTTTTACAAGCAAAATCACACTTTCAGAAAAAGAGATTTCTGATTTTTTAGAGGAGTTTGAACTCTCGCTTCTTGAGGCGGATGTTTCAATTGTTTCTGCTGAGAATATCTGTAAAGATCTAAAAGAAAAATTAATTTCTGCAAGCTTTTCAAAAGACAACCCTTTAGAAGACATAAAGCAACACATAAGAGAGTCATTAAAAACGCAATTAGACATTGATTGCGATATTAATAACTATATAGAAAAAACAAGAAAGCCAGATTTGCCTTTTGTAATAATGTTTATTGGTCCAAATGGAGCAGGCAAGACAACTACAATTTCTAAGTTTGCTTATCACTATAAGAAAGAAAACAAATCTGTTGTCTTAGCATCAGGAGACACCTTTAGAGCAGGAAGCATCGACCAACTTGAAAAACATGCAAATGCAATTGGTGTGAAAATTATTAAGCAAAACTATGGTTCAGACCCTGCTGCTGTTGCCTTTGATGCTGTAACTTCTGCAAAGGCAGGAAAGATAGACTATGTGTTTATTGATACTGCAGGAAGACAAGAAAACAATATCAACTTGATGCAGGAACTTAAGAAAATAAAAAAAGTAGTTAGCCCTAATCTAACAATTTATATTGGCGAAGCACAAGCTGGTCAAGCAATTGTTGATCAGGTTTTAGGGTTTGACAAAGAGATAGGTGTTGATGGAGTAATTCTAACAAAGATTGATACTGACCCTAAAGGTGGAGTTGCAATTTCTATTTTAAACGAACTTAAAAAGCCAATCTTTTTTGTTGGAACCGGCCAGACATATGATGACCTAGAAGCATTCTCTCCACAATTTATAATAGACAGGGTTGTTGTTTGAAGATATATTTAAAAACTATTTGTGTCATCTCTATATAACAATATTGTTATATTGGAGTGACTATCTCGTCCAGATATTTATGGGGTTTTCATAGATGAATTTATACGAAATAAAAGAATTAGCTAAAAAGTCAGGAAAAGCAGTGTATTCTACAAGGCAATTATCTAATCTTATTTCTAAGGATAAACTGTCTACTGCTGTGTATGTGTCTAGACTTATAAAAGGAAAATTTGCAAAAAAATTGCAAAAAGGCACGATAAGCTTTACAGATAATGATTTTGTTATTGCCACTCAATTATATGAACCTGCTTATGTTTCTTTGGATTCTGCATTGTTATTTCACAATCTAATAACGCAAGTTCCAAAAGACATAGATTGTATAACTACAATCAATAGTAAATATTTTAAGTCGCATAATATTTATTATCATAAAATAAGTCCAAAGTTGTTTTTTGGTTTTAAAAAATATAAATTAGATAATAGCTATGCTTTTATTGCAGAACCAGAGAAAGCCACACTAGATGGGTTATATTATAATAAATATTCCATAGCTGATTTAGAAGAATGGTTATCAAAACTTAATTATACAAGATTAAAGAAATATTCAAAACTTTATAATTCAAAAATACAAAATATGATTGAGAATGTTAGAAAAAGAAGAACTAAAAGAAATAGCTAAACTAAAAGGTTTAACTTTATATCAACAGGAAAAACATTATGTTCAGTCATCGATATTAAGTATATTGTCAGATTACCCTTTAATCTTTAAAGGTGGTACATATCTTTGGTTTTTTCATGGCCTAAACAGGTTTTCAACAGATTTAGATTTCACTTTAGAGATAGATAGATCAACGCCAAAAACATATTTAGATGTTGATATTTTTTCTAAACATATAACAGATAAAGTTTGTCAATCTCTGTGGCTGTTTCAAGGAATAAAAGCAACAGGAAAAATACAAAACACAACAACAAACAGTTTTTCTTTTAAGATTGCAGCAGAAGGCCCATTATATACTACTCCTAATAGTTTGTGTTATGTTGATGTGGACATAAGTTTAAGAGAAAAAATAATTAATGTCCCAAAGCCATATAATTTAAATTTTCCAGAATATAATTTTCCAATAAAAATAATAAAAGGGATGGATGTAGAGGAAGTTTTTGCAGAAAAGATAAGAGCAATAATTACAAGAAAACCAGTAACAAAAAGCGAAAGAGATATTTATGATCTTTGGTTTTTAATGTCAAAATATAATTTAAAGATAAATAAAGAAACTTTAAAATTAATAAATAAAAAACTTTCCTTTTATAAAATGAAATTTGATAAAAATGTATTTGATAAAAAATTAATTGAAAAAAAATCTAGTTTTAAGGATCTAAGTAATTTGATTTTTGGAGAATTAAAGGATTTCAATTATTATTATAAATACATACTAAACAATATATATGAAAAATAGACAATTTCTTCATACATATGATGACCTAGAAGCATTCTCTCCACAATTCATAATCGACAGGGTTGTTGTTTAAAATAAAAAAAGAAAAAGATCTTAATTAAAGATCTTTACAAATTTCCCATCTTGTACTTGTTTTAAAATTACTTTTTTTTGAACATCTCCGTTCTTGTCAAAAGAGAATATTCCACTAACGCCTTGATAGTTTTTTGTATTTTCTAGTTCTGCTTTGACTTTGTCTGTGTTTTCTCCTGCTTTTTCAATAGCTTTTGCAAGAACCATTATTGAATCATAAGAGTTTGCTGCTGTACTGTCAGGATATTCATTGTATTTTGCTTTATATTTTTCAATAAATGATTGTGCTTGTGAGTTTTTATTTTCTGTATCATAAATGTATGGATAAATCACACCATCAGAAACACTTTTGTAATCTGTAATTAATACATTTGTTTCTGCCCCATAGTGAGACAACCATACAACGTTCATACCAAGCTCTTTCCCTTGCTTAATCATTGCTCCAACTAATGCTGAGAACTGCAAATCAAGAACTGCATCAACATTCTGTGATTTAAGAAAGGATAATTCAGCTCTTGTGTCTGTTGCTCCAGGAGTTATCTTCTGAGAAACAACAGTTCCTCCAAGTTTTTCAAAGCTTTCTGTAAAGTCATCTAGATGTTCTTGGCTAAATGAGGTTCCAGGAAGTATAACTCCGACTTTTCTTAATTTTAAATCATTGTAAGCATAGTTTGCAAGAACTTCCATCATGTCTTTTGTTTTTGGAGCAAGCCTAAACAAGTAATCGTCTTTACTTACTTGGTCTAGATTAACGTTTGGTGCGACAACTATTACTTTCTTATCGTTTGTCATTTGCATAAAAGAAATTGTTGTGTCATTCCAACAATCTCCAACAATAAACTTAACTTTGTCTGTATTTACTAACTTATTTACTGCGTTAACTGCTTCTTTTGGAACAGATTGTGAATCTTCGACTATCAGTTCTATTTTTTTGCCGTTTATGCCACCTTTTGCATTAATTTCTTCAACTGCCAGATTAACTGCTTTTATTTCTTGTTCTCCATGATATGCTCCAACACCTGTTTGTGTAGCGACAATTCCAATTTTAAGTGTTTCTGTTGGACCACCTAATGAAAGTAATCCTGTGCTACTAGAATTAAATCCAATTATTGCAATTACTAAAATTAGAATAACTATTGCAATTGAAACTATTAACCACGTTTTATTTTTCATATATTTTACCATCTCCATTATTTTTACTTTTTTATGTTAATAAATAACTTATCATTAAAGGGCGATATAAATATCTATTCTCCAATTTAGGAGGACAAAAACATAGTTATATATAATTAATTATTCCTGTAATATATATGGATTTACAAGTGTTAGAGGAGTTAGGCTTTACTTCTGGGGAAATTAAAGTATATGTATCTCTCCTTAAAACAGGCCCATCTCCAGCAGGAAAAATTATTTCTAAGGAGAATCTTCAAAACTCAGTATTCCATTTTAATATAAATAGATTAATAAACAAAGGGTTTGTTTCTTATACTCAAAAAGGCGGGAAAAAAATATATTTTGCAAAAGATCCTGAGAATATCTTTAGCTTTATTAAGGAAAAAGAAGCAAGGTTGGTGGGTGTTGTTTCTGATCTAAAAAGCCTACAAAACAAGATATCTGATGAATATGCAAATAGTTTTGAAATATTTGTGGGATTTCCAGGAATTACAACTTTCAATAACACAATAATTGCAAATGCAAAGAAAGGAGAAGAATATCTTTTTTATCCGGTTGATAACCCTCAATTGGAAACAAACAAAGAAATAGTAAAATATTATAAAAAATTTGATATTAGACGAAAAGTAAAGAAAATTCTTGCTAAAGCTATAATTCCAACATCTCAAAAGAAGTTGTTTTCACAAAGAACTTTCCTTAAAACAAAAGTTACAGATTCAGCAATTCCTTCAAATAAAGTGATTTGCGGAGATTATGTTGGTTTTATTGATTGGCAAGATGATATTCCAAGAGCGATATTAATTAGATCAAAACAGATTGCTAATGTTGAAAGGAAGTTTTTTAATTACCTTTGGAATACAATTAAATAATAATAGAGATACAAACAAAGAAAAAACACGTTAAAAATAAAAAATCTAATGTTGAAAGGAAGTTTTTTAATTACCTTTGGAATACAATTAAATAATAAAAGAGATATAAACAAAGAAAAAACATGTTAAAAATAAAAAATCTAAATAAAAGTTATGGCGCAATTAAGGCTGCAGACAATTGTAGCTTTACAATTAAACCAAACAAGATAACAGGATTAATTGGCCCAAATGGAGCAGGAAAATCAACTATATTTAATATTGTCTCTGGCTTTGAGACAGAAGATTCAGGAACAATAATACTTAACAAAATAGATATTTCAAAATTCCCGCCATATAAGATTGCAAATTCAGGGATATCAAGGGTTTTTCAAAAATCAAAGTTATTTGAAAATCTTTCAGTTTATGATAATTTATCTATTGCTATTCAAGAGGATAACACTAGTTTTTTCAAAAGCCTTTTTAAAACAAGTAAACTAACAGAAGAGCAAGAAAAAAGAATTACAGAAATATTAAAGCTTTTAAGAATCTACGATATCAAGGACAAGCAATGTAGAGAACTAAGTTATGGTCAAAAAAGGCTAACAGAACTTGCAAGAGCCATAGTTAAAAAGCACAAGTTATTGATGCTTGATGAGCCTGTTGCTGGTGTTCATCCAAGTGTTAGAAACACAATTATGGATATTTTAAAATTACTAAAGGGAAACGGAGAAACTATTCTTCTAATAGAGCACGATATGTTCTTTACTCTTAAAGTTTGCGATGAGATAATTGTTATGGATGATGGCAAAGTAATAGCTCAAGGAACACCAAGCCAGATAAAGAACAATAAAAAAGTACTAGAAGCATATCTTGGAGACTGAAATGTGATAGAAATACAAAATCTTAATGCAGGTTATGGAGAAAACCACGTTTTAAAGAACATAACTTTAAGAATAGAAGAGGGAACAATAGTTTCAATAATTGGCCCAAATGGTGCAGGAAAGTCTACTCTTTTAAATTCTATATTTAATCTTTGTGATATTTATTCTGGAGACATTATTTTTAATAATAAAAAAATAACCAAAATTGCAACACATAAGCTTATAAGTGAAGGCATAAATTATTGCCCTCAAAAGAACAGAATTTTTTCAGACATGACTGTTTATGAAAATCTAGAACTTGGCCTTTTTCAATCAAAAGAACCAGAAAAGAAGAAAAAGGAAAAGATAGAAAAAATGTTAGAGGAATTTCCTGTATTAAAACAAAAAAAAGAGATGCTTGCAAACACACTTTCTGGTGGTCAGCAACAAATCCTTGCTATTGCTAGAGCGCTTCTTCGAGACCCAAAGGTTTTATTGCTTGATGAACCATCAATTGGCCTTGACCCAAAAACCATGAAAGATGTCTTTGGAATTATTAAAGACCTAAACATTAAAAAGAAAATAACAATGCTAATTGTTGAGCAAAATGCAAAGCAATCTGCCGAAATCTCAGATAAGATTTATATTTTTGAAGACGGTAAGATTGCCTTAGAAGGAACAAAAGAAATCTTAAATGATAAGAAAATAAAAAACATCTACTTTGGTGGAAGATGATTATTCTTTAGCAACTTTCCATATTATATCAAAGTAGTCTTCAAATCCTTCTGCTGTATTTTTATTCTTAATAACTATGCCAATCATTGATTCCCAAATAACTATTGCTGTTTTATCTCCATAAACCCATATTGCAAAAGGCAATTGATATCCTTTTGGCATGAACCTAATTTCAAAGTTGTGATTTTTTTGTATTTTTAGTGGCCTTGATTTTCGTAAATTAGATGTGTATATAATTTTATAATTTATTTTATTTAGTCTTTTTGTAAATGAATTTACATAAGTAGGATAGTATTTTGAGAATTCCCCATCCCCACCAAAACACAACATATTTTTATTTTCTGCAATGATATCTTCAAATATGTTTTTTAAACTCAATTTTCCATCAAAGACTATAACCGATTCTTTTGTAGTTATTATGTTTGAAGAAACAAAACTAGGAAGTAGTTCTTTGTATCTTTTTCTAAATTTTGCAATTGTTTTTTCTTTATTATTTATAAGGTCTATTATTTTATTAGGGTTATCAGCATAATAAATTCTATTTTTGTTTTTTAGAATATAACCAATTAGTCCTTTTTCTGTTAGTTCATTTAATATATCATACATATAGCTTCTATTGATTCCTGTTTTTTTAACAATCTCAGGAAGATATAAAGAACCATATTTTAGAAATACTAGATAGACTATGGCATGATTTTTTCTAAATCCTATTTCTTCAAAGTAGTTTATTAATTCTTGATCATCTGTAGTTATTTTTTCCAAAAGTGTATTATTTATATTTGTTCTTGTCATATATATGTTAAATATAGAAAGTTTTATATTGTTGTTGCAATAATACAACACAAAAATATAAATATAAAAAACAAGAAATATTTATTAATTAAATAAAATTAAAAAGAGGTAATGTTATATGAAAACAAAAAATAAAAATTGGCTTATAGCAATTGTAGCAATAGTTATAATTGCTTTAATATTGGTTATTGCGACTCATGCAACCAAAAAATCAGAACCACAAAAAATAAAGGTAGGTTTTATAACTGGAATAACAGGAACAACAAGTTATCTAGGAGTGCCAAATTCTAAAGCTGTATTTTTAGCAGAAAAGAAACTAAAAGAAATATATGGCGAAGAAGCGGTACAAATAATTGTTGAAGATTCCAAGTCTGATTCAAAAGAAGCAGCAAATGCAGCAAATAAGTTAATCAATGTAGATAATGTTGATGCTATATTTGTTGAATTTACAGGTCCATCAGGAGCTGTTGTTCCAATTGCAAAAGACAATGATATAGCTGTACTTTATAGTGCATATACAACAGATCCTTTAACAAAATACGAATATTCATTAAAGACCTATAGAAATGCAGAAGCTGAGTGTACAATATATGCAAAAATAGCAAAATCAAAAGGAATAGAAAAAATCGCAATACTTGATGCTGTTGGTGGAACTATGGGTGTTGATTGTCAAAAAGGGACATTAAACTACTATACACCAGAAAATGTAAAAATAGAAAACTTAGCTGGTGTTCAAGATATAAAAACAGCAATACTTAAATTAAGTAATGAAGGATATAATGGGTTATTTTCTTATCTTTATGAAAATGCAACAATTTCAGTACTTGCTGCAAAATTAGATTATGGTCTAGATAATATGTTTTTCTTCGGGGATGCATCAAATACATATACTGACAAAATAAAAGAAACAATAGGCACAAATAATCTAAATGGAACAATAATCAGCACATTAAAATATTCAGATAAATTTACAAATGATTATTATTTAGAATATGGAAATACAGATGGGGTAACAGCAAATGCGCCAACAAACTATGATGGAATAATAAAGTTATATTCTGCAGTAAAGAAATGTGGAAAAGAAAACAAAGATTGTATAGTGAATGCTGTGTTAAATGATAAATTAACAAGTACAGTAATAAACTACGGACCATCAATAGGCAGAGCATTAAATCCACATATAGAATACCACATTATTGAAAATGGAGAGCCAGTTCTTTTGAATATTGAGTAAAAGATATCTTTATAGATATCTTTCTTTATTCTTTAGCAATCTTCCATATCACATCAAAGTAGTCTTCAAAGCCTTTTGCTGCACTTTGACTTTTTATAACTATTCCTATCTGTGATTTCCAAATTATAATTGATATTTTATCTGCATATATGTGCATTGCAAAAGAATATGTATAATCTTTAGGCATGTATTTTATTTCTGTAACTCCTTTATGTACAGCAAGTGGTCCTCGTTTACGAAGTGCTTCTGAAAATATTAATTGATATTTTATTTTATTCTTCTTGCATCTTAGATTGAAAGTGGTTACAAAATCTTTATAGAAATCTGCAGGAAATCCTTCTCCAGCAAAGCATTTGAAATCTTTTCCTGTTTTTATAATGTCATCATATATATTTTTTATCCCTTTCTTTCCCTCATAAGAAAATATTTCATCTTTTTCTGTTTGGCTACTAATTGACACCAAGGTTGGTAATATCTTTGTGTAATCTTCTTTTAAAATTTTAATTTCTTCTTCTCTTTTATTTATTAATTTAAGAAGTTTTTCTGGGTCATCTGCAAAAAACACTTTTGTGTTGTTTTTAGTATAGTTTCCAACAAGTCCTTTTTCTATTAGTTCATCTAAGATGTCATAAATATAGCTTCTAGATATTCCTGTTTTTTTTACAAGGTCTGAAATGCCAAGATGGCCAAATTTAAGTAGTGAGAAATACACCTTTGAATGGTTTTTCTTTATATCTATATTCTCCAATTTTTTTAAATCCAATAATGGTAGAGTTTGCGAGTTCATAAATATGATATGTATGGTAACTTTTATAAAGTCGTAATATTTTTACGACACACATATAACTAATTCTAAAACAATACATATTTAGTAACTAAAACAAATGAACTCGTGAACAGTGGCAACACGAGGGATGCAAAAAAACAAATTGCCACAAATAAAGGGGGTAAAAAATATGAAAAAAATTAATTCAAAAAAAATTATATTTTCAGCTTTCGTTGTTTTAATTGTTTTGATAGTAGGAGTATTAGTTTTTACAAACTTAAGTAATAAAGAAAAGAATATACAAACAGATGTGTCTCCAATAACAGGTGATATAGTTCTTACAAATCCAAGTAATGAAGAAACCATAGAAATAGGTGCAATTTTGCCATTAACAGGAACCACAGCATTTGCAGGAGAGGCATTAAAGAATGGTGCTCTATTGGCAGTTGATGAGATAAATGCAAAAGGCGGAATAGATGGCAAAATGGTTAAATTGATTATAGAAGATAGTAAAAGTGCTCCTGCAGAAGGAGTAAATGCTTTCAATAATCTTGAACTAAAAAAACCAGATGTAGTAATATCTGCAATGGCTTCAGTCTCAGCAGCAGTAATACCAATAGCAAACACAACAGAAACTCCAATAATAGCAACTGTTGCAACATCTCCACAATTAATAACAGACTACGACAACGCTTATAGATATTTCCCAACAGCAAAGCAAGAGATCCCTCCAATCATAGAGATAGCAAATGAAAAGGGTATCAAGAAGATGGGCATTATATATTTAAATGATGAATTCGGAGCAGCAATGTTTAGCACATTAACAGAAGAATTCGATGGAGAGGTAATTGGAGAGCCTTTTTTAATTTCAAATACAGATTACAGTACTTCAATACTTAAATTAAAAGAAGCAAAAGTAGATGGAATATTAGTTGTTGGTTTTAGTTCACACATCTCAAAATGTATTCAACAAATAAAAGAGTATAATTTGGATGTTGTAATCTTTGCACCATCAACCTCTGCATTTCCAGACATAAGGAACACATTAGGTTCTGAAGAGATATATGCAGGCATTCCAAGTTTCTACAACACAGAATCATCAAACCCAGCAACAAAATTTAAAGAAGACTACAAAGCAAAATACGGTAAAGATGCAGACCATTATGCAGCAACAGGATATGATACAGTTATGTTAATTAAAAAAGCAATAGAGGAAGGTTCAGCAAACAGAGAAGGAATAATCAACGGCTTAAATAAAATAAAGGTTTATTCAGGAATCTTTGGGGATGTAACCAAAGATGGCAGAGAATTTGGGTTTAATCTTTACCCCGCAGAAGTATCTAAAGAAAAAATTTCTTTTGAATGATTTCAGTAATTGAAATCATTCTTTTTTTCTTTTTTCTAATTGCTTTCCAATTACTTTATATATCTTTTTCTAAATATATATTTATTAATATAAATTAGGAAAAAAAGATGTTTCTACAATTGCTAATAAATGGTCTGATTGCTGGTGCTATCTATGCGTTAGTGGCTTGTGGTTTTTCTTTAATATATTCCACAAACAAGTTTGTCCATTTTGCTCATGGTGCAATTATTGTTGCTTCTGGCTATCTTCTTTTTACTTTTTTTAATGTTATTGGAATTAATTTTTATCTTTCTATTTTTCTAACAATTATTGGTGGAGGCTTGCTTGGTTATCTTTCTAATCTTTTGATTTATGAGAGACTAAGAGAAAAGAAGGCTTCTGCATCAATTCTTCTTATTGCTAGTATTGCTTTATTAATCTTAATTGAATCCTTGATATTGATGATCTTTGGAGCAGACCTAAAAATAATATTGCCTTTTAGATATAATTCAATTTCTTTCTTGGGTGCAGTAATAACTCCCTTGCAAATAGCAATCATAGTTTCTTCTTTGGTTTTGTTTGCTCTTTTGTTTTTGCTTATGAAGAAAACAGAACTTGGTAAAAAACTAAGGGCTGTTTCAGAGTCAGGCACACTTGTTGAGATGCTTGGTATTTCTTCAAAGAAGTTATTTACATATAGTTTTGTTATTGGTTCAGCTCTTGGAGCAATAGCAGGTATCTTTGTTGCCTTAGAATATAATCTAGAGCCGACAATGGGTAGCAATCTTATGGTAAAAGGTTTTACTGGTGCGATAGTTGGGGGAATCACTTCTGTTCCAGGTTCAATCTTGGGTTCTTTTCTTTTAGGCACAATTGAAAACTTTGGGGTTTGGTTTTTACCAAGTGGTTATAAAGATGCTATTGCCTTTATGCTATTGTTTGCATTTTTGTTATTTAGACCAAGCGGGATATTAGGTAAAAAAGCGAGTTGGAAAAAATGATTTTAGAATATCTAATATATTTAGTAATAATTGTTGCAATACAAATTATTCTTTGCTTATCTTTACAGGTTGCTTTAGGTTACACTGGCTTATTTAACTTTGGGCATATTGCTTTCTTTGCAATAGGTGCTTACACATCTGCATTATTAACAGTTAATGGTGTTCCTTTTCTAATTGCTTTTATATTGTCTGCAATTATCCCTTCTATCTTTGCATTTCTTTTATCTATTCCAACAAACAAACTTAAAGGAGACTATTTGGCATTATCAACTATGGCTTTTTCTTTTTTAGTTTATGCAGTTTTAGTCAATTGGATAACTCTAACAAGAGGGCCTTTTGGTATCTATGGCATTCCAAAGCCAAATCTTTTTGGTTTAGTTCTTAATACGAATTTTCAGTTTTTGATTTTTACTTTAGTTATACTTGTTTTGAGTTATCTTGCAATTAAAAGAATAGTAGAATCTAAGTTTGGCAAGGTTCTAGAAGCTACAAGAGATGATGAGCCATTAGCTCAGGCTCTTGGTAAAAACACATTTAAGATAAAAACAATAGCATTAATGATTTCTGCTTTCTTTGCAGGGATTGCAGGTTCTCTTTATGCTCATTTTATTACTTTTATTGATCCTTCTTCTTTTACTTTCGTGGCATTAATCCCAGTCATATCAATATTAATGATAGGTGGGCTTGCAAGTCTTAAAGGAACAATCATAGCTACAATCATATTAACATTGATACCTGAAACACTTAGATTTGTTGGCTTGCCATCAAGCATTGTAGGGCCAGGTAGGCAGATTCTTTTTGCATTATTATTACTTGTAATACTAATATATTTCCCTAAGGGCTTCTTTGGCAAGATAAAGCTTGAATAATTCGCTATTTTTTATTTTTTTTGTAATTAGATATTTTTAAAAAATGTAAGTAACTTAAATTATATATTAAAATATTAAAAAAATGAACAAAAAATTAAAAATAATATTTTCAATATATTTAATAGTTGCTTTTGCAGTAGGTTTAGTTGTAATCTCTAATTTTTCAGAAACAGAAGATAAATCAGAAATAGCAGATGCGACATTATTGTCTAATTCAAAAATACCAGGAACAGTATTTAAAACACGTGGTAGTCTAATTAGAATAATAATGCTAAAATAATTTTCTTAAATATATTTATATTCTATTTGTTTCTTTAAATATATACTAAAATATATTTTAATTGATTCAATATGGGACTAGGCGAAAAACTAAGAGACGCTCTTGATAAAATCAAGAATTCAATGCATGTGGATAAAGAGCTTATTAAAGAGGTAATTAAGGAGATACAAAGGGCTTTAATATCCTCAGATGTAAATATACAATTAGTTCTAAATATCTCAAAAGAAATAGAAGAAAATGCATTTAAAGATATTCCATCAGGAATTACAAGAAAAGAACATATTGTTAGGTTGTGCTATGAAACGCTTCTAAAATATATCGGAGGAGAAGTAAAGACATCTTTGCCTGAAAACCCAGAGACAATTCTTCTTTGCGGGTTGTTTGGATCAGGTAAAACAACAACTGCTGCAAAGCTTTCTAAGTTCTATAAAAAAAGAGGGTTTAAGGTTGGTGTTATTTGTGCAGATACTTTTAGGCCTGCAGCTTATGAACAATTAAAACAACTTGCTGACATGGTTGGAGTAGCTTTCTATGGTAACCAAAATGAAAAATCTGCTCAAAAGGTTACAAAAGAAGGACTTGATTTTCATAAAAAAAATGGATGTAATCTAATAATTGTAGATTCTGCAGGAAGAAGTGCTCTAGATGATGAGCTTGTTAAAGAGATTAAAGAAATAGACTCTGTTTTAAATCCTAAATTTTCTTTACTTGTGATATCTGCAGATATCGGCCAGGCAGTTAAAGATCAAGCAACTGCTTTTAATAATGCTATTGGTGTTAATGGGGTTATCATCACAAAACTAGATGGTTCTGCAAAAGGCGGAGGTGCATTAACTGCTTGTTATATTACAAAATCTCCAATCTACTTTATAGGAACTGGAGAAAAAGCAGACGACTTTGAAATCTTTGATGCAAACAGATATCTTTCAAGAGTTCTAGGCTTTGGTGATCTTGAAAGCCTGATGGAAAAAATAGCAGATGCAACAACAGAAGAAGAAATGGCAAAGATGAAAGATATCAATCCAGAAGATATTATGAAAGGTAATGTTACTTTTGGTATTTTTAAACAACAGCTTGAATTTTCTAAAAAGCTTGGGCCATTTAGCAAAGTTATGGGTTTCTTGGGTATTGGTAACAAGATTACTAATGAGCAAAAAGAGCTTGGAGAAAAGAAGATGGCTAAATATAGGGCAATTCTTTCATCAATGACAAAAGAAGAACTAAATAATGGCCCTGATTTTTTAACACATTCTAGAATGACTAGAATCTCAAAAGGCTCAGGGACAAAGATAGAAGATATTAAAGAATTATCTTCTCACATAAAAAAGATGAAGAAAATGTTTAGAGGAATGGACAGCAAGAAAATGGAAGGGCTAGCAAAGCAATTTGAGGGCAAAGACCCTGAAAACATTGATATGTCAAAAGTCGATATGTCTCAATTTGCAAATATGAAAGGAATGAAGAAGAAAAAATTAAGATTTAAATAAGTGAAAATGATGTTTGAGACTATTTTTGTAATTAGAATAATTCTGTTGTTAGTGGCAGTAGCTTTAGCAGCATATACTGACTATAAGACAGGATATATCTACGATTGGATAAGTCTTCCTCTTATAGCTATTGGTCTGATCATAAATATCTTTACTTATCCTTTTAAAACTCTTATACCGATAATTCTAATTGCTGTAGGTATTTATCTTTTTGGATATTTTGCATATTATTTTGGAAAAATAGGTGGTGGCGACATAAAGCTGTTTATTGGAATACACTTGATTTTACCATATCTTAATAATCAATTATTTATTTTTTGGGTAATTATTGTTTCTTCTTTACTATCAGTAATGTTTGTTTCAATTTCTTATGCAATTAAGCTTAATAAAAAAATAAAAATAAACAAAAGGCTTTTGAAAAAGAAAAAATCAAAGATCTTTAAATCTGTGATTTTATTTTTGGTGTTTTTAGTGTTTGTGATTTTTGCAACAAGTACTGGAGACATGCCAACAATTGTTCATATCACGATTCCTCCAATGTTTTTTGGTAGCATAATAATTATTTTTGAAGATGAGATTAAAAGGCATATTTACTTAAAGCAAAAACCAATATCAAAACTTGAAGAAGGAGATGTCTTTGCTAGCGAGTTTGCAAAAAAAGAGCTAATTACAAAACTAAAATTAGGTAAAAGAACAGTTCTTGAAAAAGAAGACATAGCAAGAGCAAAATCATTAAAATTAAAAGCTCTTCCAATCTTTGATAATCTCCCAAGATTTGGGATATATATATTATTTGGAGTTTTGTGTGTTTTGATTTTTAGAAATTGGATATTTTAAACACTAAATCTTGGACGACTGAGGAACCAAAAACATGTATAAGATAACTAGTGAAACCAAAATATCTATATTTAAGTGCTATAAAGCACTAAAAACACATAAAAACTATGCTTTTACTACCAAATAGCAAATAAATTTTATGTTGCCTAAATAGAAACGATTATGAGTTTTCTAAGTTAATGAAGTTAATTGTTTTAAAGAATTTAGAGGATAAATAAGAAATGTTTAAGATAACTAGTGAAACCAAAACAGCACGCTGTGGCGAGTTTAAGACACATCACGGAAAGATCAAGACTCCTTTCTATATGCCTGTAGTAACTAAAGGAGCAGGCAAGTTTCTAACTTTTGATGTTCTTAAAAATGCAAAAACACAGTGCTTTATCTCTAATGCTTATCTTCTCTATTTAAAGCCAGGCCTTGAAACTATAAAAAGAGCAGGTGGCTATCATAATTTCATAAACTGGAAAAAGCCAATCTTTACAGACTCTGGTGGTTTTCAGTTGCTTGATCCTGAGTTTTTGATTTCTCTAAACGACAAAGGAGTAAAGTTTAGATCTCCATTTTCAGGAGAACCTCATTTCATTTCTCCAGAAAAGCTAATGGAGAACCAAAACATTATTGGCTCAGACATTGCTATGGTTCTTGATCATGTTCTTGGTCCCGACCATACAAAAAAAGAATTTCAAGAAGCAACAACAAGGACAATTGCTTGGGCAAAGCGTTGTCTTGATAGCCACAAGAATAAAAATCAAAAAGTTTTTGGCATTGTCCAAGGTGGAACCTATAAAGACCTAAGAAAAGAATGTGCAGTTAAGATCAACGATATGGGCTTTGATGGGCTTGCTATTGGTGGTCTTGCTATAGGTGAAAGCAAAGAAAGAATGTTTCAAGCAATTGATTATTCTTTAGAGCATCTTGATTATGATAAGATAAAATATCTGATGGGTGTTGGCTCTCCTGAAGACATGGTTCTTTCAATAGGTAAGGGAGTAGACTGCTTTGATTCTATCTATCCAACAAAGATGGCAAGGCATGGCGTTATCTTTACAAGAAACGGAATATTAAAGATTGGCAAAAGTTATAATGCTCATCTTTTCAAGCCTATAGAAAAAGAATGCGATTGCTATGCTTGTAAAAACCATACAATCTCTTATCTTCATCATCTTTATAGGCTTGATGAGCCAGCAGCAAAGATTCTTTTGTCTGAGCACAATATTAGGTTTATTCATCGCTTGATGGAAGACTCAAGAAAACACATAGAAAAAGGAACCTTTGAGAAGTTCAAAAAAGATTTTTTAAAAAGTTATTTGAAAAATAAATAATTAATACTGCAATTTCTTCAAATTCACAAAAAAGTCAAGCATTGCATTTTATATACCATGAAATATTATATAATGATTTAAAAAATAGCACTCGTTTTTAAGATAGAGAAAATGTATTCTAATTTATGGAAATATAATTTATCAAATGGCTGGAGATTGACTTATACTATTCGTGGTGGAGAAATAGAAGTTATTTCTATAATTATTGAGTGGTTTTGCCATAAAAAGTATGAGAACAGATTTAAGTATTAATTACTATTCTTAAAATTATTTCTTTACTACTAATTATTGTAACAATATTTTGAGATTCTAATTCTTTGTCATTACTCCAAAGAGGCGTTTTTAAAAAATATGCAAGTGTAATAAAATCTATGTCATTTTTGTCTTTTATTTTATCTTCTGTATACTTAAAGAAATTTGAATATTTTTCTTTTGGGATAAATGAAACGATTTTTTTAAGTAGATTTATTTGTTCATTAAATTCTTTTGTATTTATTTTTGTTTTTTTAATTATTTCTGATTTATATTTTAAAATCTCAGTAATTGCAAATTCTGGAGAATAGATTTTAAATTGCTTAGATGTTATAATTTCTCTAGTCATTGAGTTTTTCCAAAAAAAAGAAAATAACACGTTAGTGTCTGCAACAATCTTTTTCATGAAATCAAACCTTCTTTTTTTAGTTGTTCGGCTCTATCTTTTCTAGATTTCTTTTGAAGATTGACCGCCCAATCACTAATTTCGCTTTCTTTTTCTAATAGTTGGTCTATTGCTTCTAATTTCTTTACTTTGTCAGCAATAGCTTTTCTAATAAATGATGACCAATTGATTTCATCGTATTTTTTCATTTTTTCTTTAATTTCTTTTGATACTGCTAAAGTTACACTTACCATATTTATCACATAATTGTGTTTATATACATAATTATGTTTAGATTGGTTTTTAATGATTTCTATTCCGCTCATAATAACTCCTTTTCTCTAAAGCTGAATATTTCTTTTTCTGAAATTATGACATGATCAATAAGTCGTATATCCATTAATTTTGCTGATTTCTTTAATGCTTCTGTTGCCATCTTATCATCAATTGATGGCTCACATATGCCACTAGGGTGGTTATGAGCAATAATGATCCCATCTGCTCCGTGCCTCATTGCCTCTAAGACAATATCTTTTGAAGAGATTAATGTTTGGTTGCTTGTTCCAGTTGTTATTGTTTTATAGTCTATGACATCGTTTCTTTGAGATAAGAAGATAGCTACAAGTTTTTCCTGTGTTATTCCAAAAAAAACATCAAACAAAAGATTATAGACATCTGTGGCAGAAATAATCTTTGTTTTCTCTTTTGGGCTGTTAAGTGTTTTCTTCTCAGAACTTAATATTCTTTTAGATATTTCAAAAACTGCTTTAATCTGGCAAGCTTTGACTTTTCCAATTCCCTTGATTTTCTCAAGTTCAGTTATTGGTATGTTTCCAATATCCTTAAGTGAGAATTTAGAAAATATTTCCTGACAGATGTCAATAACATTATTTTCTTTAGTCCCGGTCTTAATAACAAGAGCCAGAAGCTCGGCTTGTGAAAGGCTTTCTGCTCCGCAATAGAGAAGTCTTTCAAGTGGCCTATTTTCGCAAGCCATTTCTTTTATTTTCATAGTCATTCACTTTTTATTTTTTTTATTTCTATAATTATTTGTCTTTGTTTATGAAGCGGTCGAATTTCCCCGCTTTTAAATTGTGATTTATGATCATCAATAATATATTGTTTCACAAAAGGGGGGTATTTTCGGGGGAGAGAGGGTAGCTGTCCAGTGCGAACTAGTCTGGACATCTACTCCCAAAAACTATATATATTCTTTTATTCTTAATTACTATATGCGATATTCACATTCAAGAATAGAAACTTACAAAAGTTGTCCAAAAAAATTCTATTACCAGTATATAGAAAAACCAGAGATTGAGGAAAAAAAGGGCATAGAGGCATTCTTAGGTTCTATGGTGCATCTGGCTTTGGAAAAGCTCTATAAAGATTTAAAATTTACAAAGCTTAATTCCCTAGAAGAAATATTAGAGTACTATTCAGAAGAATGGGAAAAGAATTATGATTTAACAATAGAGATTGTTAGGCAAGATTACACTCCAAAACACTACAAAGAAATGGGCAAGAAATTTCTAACAGAATACTACGAGAAATATCATCCTTTTGATGAAGGAAAGACAATTGCCCTAGAAATGGAAATTACCTTAAGGTTTATTGATGATTATGGAACTGCCTATGATCTGATAGGTTATATAGATAGGCTAACAATGATAAATGAAGAGCATTTTGAAATACATGATTACAAAACCAACAATGCTTTAAAGACCCAAGAAGAAGTAGATAAAGACAAACAGCTTGCTCTTTACACAATAGCCATAAAAAGAATGTATCCAACAGTTAAAAGAGTAGATCTTGTCTGGCATTTTCTAGCATTTAATATGGAAATGCGCTCTTCAAGAAGTGATAAAGATCTTGAAGTTCTAGAAAAAGAAGTAATCAATGTAATTCAAGAGATAGAAAGAAAGCAAATAACTAATGACTTTCCAACAAAAGAATCTGCTCTTTGCGATTGGTGTGCTTTTAAGGAAATTTGTCCTGTTAAGTCTCATGCCTTTAAGCTAAAAAAGTTGCCTGCTAACGAGTATCTAAATGATGATGGCGTTAAATTAGTTTCTGAATATCTAAAACTAACTAATGAAAAAAAAGATGTTCTTAGTAAGCTTGATCCAAAGCTGGAAAAGCTAAAAGAGGCTCTTGTCAATTATTCCAAAGCCAACAATTCTGAAAGGGTGTATGGTAAAGATGGCAATTCCATTTTAGTAAAAGAATATGAAAACTATTCAATTCCTGAAAAAGATACAAAAGAAAGAGAAGTCTTTGAAAGGCTATTAAAAGAAAATCATGTGTGGGAGATGATAGCTGAAGTCAATTCTTTTAATTTCTCAAAGGCAGTTAATGATGGCCTTTTCTCTAAAGATTTCCTGAAAAGGCTAGAGCCCTTAATTTCTAAAGGCAAAACCACAAGGCTTTACCCAAGTTCTAAAAGGTAATGTTTATAAACTATTTTCTCTTTTATTTTTATTAATAATTACAAGTTCATATGGAAATAAAATGACAGACAAAAACCAAATCAATATTCTTTCTAGAAAGATAGATCCTTCAGAAGAGGACAATAGTAAAAAAGAGACTAGAAAAAGAACAAAAACCAAACTTGTACAATTATCAGTATCTGGAAAAAAAGGAAAAGATATAACAAGAGTAAAAAAAGAGGTTAAAAAGAAATTAACCTTTAAGGATTTTATATTTAAAATATCTAAGATGATCAATAGCGTTCCTAATTTTTTCGCAAATTTTTTTAATACTTCTTTCAAGACTATTGCCTATACTATAGTAGGAACTATGCTAAGTTTTGGAGCAGCACTTCTTTTATTCCGTGAAAATGCTGGTTTGTTTTCTGTATTTTTCCTAACTATCTTTCTTGCGCCAATAGCAATGAAAGAAACAAACAGAAATGTTTTGTTAGCAGGAAGAACCCAAAAAGTTGAAGCAAAAGGAGTTTCTCTTACAAAGCTAAAAGTAAAGGAGCACAATAAATTTTACTTAAAAGACTTATATGAAGAAAATAAAAGAACAATTAATATTTACTTGTTTTTTTTCATAGGAATAATGCTTGTTGTTATTACTTTAATTACAGTTATGCCTGTTGATTTTTCTGCGAAATTATTTAGTGAGCAAGGTTGGAACACAGCACTCATGCCAAATAGAAGTATTGGTTTTGCAGGCTTAGAAAAAACAAGTATATTTTTTGATATCTTAAAGAATAATTTTTCAGTAATGATTGTTTGTTTTATCATTGCCTTAATTTTTCCATTAGGTGCTTTACTAATGATTGTTTGGAACGCAATGTATTGGGCAGTTTCTTTTAGTCAATATGCATTATTCTATAGTAAAGTATATAGTGTGAAATTACTATCTATTCTTTTCCCATTATTGCTTAGTGTTTCGTTACACACGATTATAGAAGCATTATGTTATTTCTTTGCTGTAATTTCAGGGACAATGCTTGCTATGAGTATTAAATCTGAAAAGTTAGATTCTGACAGGTTTTTTTATCTTTTTAGATATTGTATAATATTACTTGCATTTGCAGTATTTTTCTTGATCTTAGGGTCTTTTGTTGAAGTTTACATGTTTGATGGCATAAAAAACTTCTTTTTTAGCTTATTTTAAAAAGGCCTTTCTAAAAAAATACCTTTATATTTCTTTTTTAACCTAAATATATTAATAATTTATATTCTATTTATTTTGGAGGAAAAAAACATGGCTACAAATGATGATAAAGAAGAATCTATAATAAGTCCAAGACGCTCAAAAAAGAAAATATTTTTTTGGCAATTGATTTCTGCAGTTCTGTTTATTGCTTTAATAATATCAGTATTATTTGCAATAACCAATAAGACAGAAACTAGCAATTCGCCAATGACTGGAAATATTGGATTAGTTGGTTCTACAGAAACAAAAATAAACCAAAAGGTAGTTGATGATACTATTTCTTTTCTAAAAGAGGCTTTCCAATTACCAGAAGTTGTAGTTAAAGAAACAAAGATTGTTGATGGCCTTTATGAGATCACAATGACTATTGATGGCCAAGACATGCCAATCTATACCACAACAACAGGAGAGCATGTTGCTGTTCCTGGTATTGGGCTTGTAAACAAAGAAGATGTCTTAAAGCAAATGGCTGAAGCAAAAGCACAAAAAAAAGCTTTAGAGGAAGAACAAGCAAAGGTAAAAGTTGCTGAAGACTACAGAATAAACAAGGAAAGCACAATAGATGATTTCAAAGGAAAACCAGCAGTAATATTTTTTGTAGGAACATACTGCGGACATTGTCAGGCAACGATCCCTGAATTTAAAACACAGATATGGGATAACTACAAAGATTCTGCAAATTTATGGGTAAATGTAATAGATGATAAGCTCTTTGTTATAGACAATATCGCACAAGGGTATAATACAACTCTAGATTTTGACACCATAACTGGCGAATCTTGTAGCTACATACCTTCTTTTGTTGTTTTAGATGAAGAAGGCAAAGTGGTTTTAAAATCATGTGGTTCTGAAAAAGGCATCTCTGATATTACATCCACTTTAGATGAGTTATTAGGATAATTGTTTAAAAGAAAACAATTATTTTCTTTTTCTTATTTTTCTCTTAAGGCTCTTACCAACACATTTTGTTAAAAACCACTCTATTTTTAAATTTGTGTTGGTATAACATATATATGGTTTCAGTAATAAAAAAGAAAAAAGGCACGAAAAAAGCCTATTATCTACATATGACCTTAAGATCTAAAAAAGGCTATAAGAATCTTGACAAATATATAGGTATGGAGTTACCAACAGACCTTAGAACACAAAAATTAGATTTCTTTATTTCTTCTCAACAAGAACAGTTAGAGAAGATATCTGAACAAATATCTAAGCAAAATACTCAAAAATCAAAAATACCAAAAACTGTTCAGGAAAATCAAATGTTTGATTTTGCTGTAAAATTTACATATAATACAAGCAGAATAGAAGGAAATACCCTAAGCCTAAAAGACTCTTATCTTTTGCTTAAAGATCAGATTTCTCCTCAAAAGCCTATGCGAGACATTAAGGAGATAGAATCTCATCAGAAGTTGTTTTTAGAACTTATTAAAAAAAGCCAAAAGATAAGTTATCAAAATCTAATAAATTGGCATTATTATTTATTTAAAGATACAAAAAAAGACATAGCAGGAAAGATCAGAAATTATCAAGTAGGTATATCTGGTTGTAAGTTTTTGCCTCCTAGCCCTGCAGAGCTTTCAGCAGAAATAAGTGATTTCTTTAAGTGGTATGATAAAAATAAATCAAAATACAATCCTGTTATTCTTGCAGGATTAGTGCATTTAAGACTAGTTACGATACATCCTTTTGGTGATGGCAATGGCAGAATTACAAGATTATTAATGAACATTATTTTAAATAACAACAATTGTCCTCTTTTTATTATTGATTATAAAAACAAAAAAAGCTATTATTCGGCATTAGAGAGATCACAAGTAAAAGAAGATGATTCTTATTTTTTAAGTTGGTTTCTTAAAAGCTATTTAGTTTTTATAAAACATAAATAACAAGTAAGCCGATACCTAAACTTATATATTTTTGTAAGTTTCGGTATTTATTCAAGAACATAGTTTCTCTTTATTTCTTCTAAAGTAGCAGATACAAATTTTTCTATATCTATTCCTAGAGTTTTCTCACACAAATATATCTGTTCTCTATTGACTGCTGCAGCGAAATATTTATCTTTTAGTTTCTTAAGAATAGACTTTGTTTCTGCTTTAGAGATGTCTTTGTCAGGTCTCATCAAGACACATGCTCTGATTATACCTGTTAGCCCATCAAGAGAATATAGTGCATTTCTCAAGTCGCTATTTCTTTTGACACCTACTGCCTCATTATGGCTTTTGATATCCTCTATCAGTTCTTGGTTAATGCCTTTCTCTTGTAAAATCTTTTCAGTAACAAGAGTGTGCTTGTTTATGTCTTCTCCAAAGCATTCAAGGTCAAGATCATGAAGTAGCCCAAGCACAAAAGCATATTCTTGTTCTTTTTCTGGCAAGTTAAGAAGTTTAGAGATTCCAAGAAGCCCATAGCCGACAAGAAAAGAATGATCAAGATTAGCTTTTTCTTTAATATGTTCTTTAAGCAAAGAAATTGCTTGTGTTTTATTTGGTATCATAAGTTATCACTTTTCTAGTTTGGGTCAATAATCTTGTAATTCTTCTAGATTACCTATATTATAAAATGTTTCAGGAGAACTTTGATTATTATATTCTGTTTTTATCCATTCTGCGCTTTTATTTTTATTTCTATATTGTATTTCGTCTAATACCCCATCCAAATTATATAACATATATCTTCTACCTATTTGATTAAAATATATTTTTGCAGGTGTTGTTGTGTTTGCTGTTGTTATTCCTATATTTTCTCCATCTACATACACATTGAAATCTCTAATGTCTGTAATGCTTCTTTCTATATTTATTAGATGCCATCCTGTCTCATTCCCTCCATGATTCCACACTAATGATTTATATCCTGTTCCATAATACATAAGCCAGGAAGAATCATTATCTAAATATCTGAACCCCCCATCTCCACTTCCTTGGCCTCCTATTATATAGTCAGCCCCACTTATTCCTTCGATTCCATTTATCCAAAAGCTCACAGATACAACTTCTACTGCATTTTTCATTACTGCATAATCATCTGTTCCATCGAAATCCTGTGCATATCCGATTTTTCCAATTATTTGATTAGGCTCATTTGCTCCTTTTTTTGTCACATCGTTTTCAAATGCCGTACTATCTAACATTGTGCTATTTGTTTTATCATTCATATGATATACTGCGTTGTAATCGCTATTCCAAACATCTTTATCATTGCTGTTGCTCTCAGTTTTATCCCCAAAATACATATAGAAGTTAGTGTCTGCTGTAGAGGAAAGTTCAGGTATCTTTACCCAAGCGACAAGCGTTCCTGTTTCTGAATTATAATCTTCAATTTCTCTTTTTAGTCTAGTAGTTCCATCAGAGAGTGTAAAATAAATATCGCTTCCATCGCTTTGTGCAAAACTAGTAAGATTAACATCTGTCAATTTAATTAATATTGGAAAATTTGTAAGTGTTGATTCAACTTTAGTGTGGTTAATTGTTATTTTTTTTCTAAATAAATTAATATCTGTAAAGCTTTCAATTTCTCTTTTTAGTCTTGTAGTGCCATCACTAGATGTAAAATAAATATCAGACCCATCTTCTTTAGCAAGAGATACAAGGTTCTCATCTCTAATTGAGATTAATACAGGAAAATCAGTTAGATTGTCATCTACTTTTTTATGATCAATAGTGATTTTTTTTCTATAAATGATTTGGATTAATTTAATATATTTTCTACTTGTGATTGCACTTTCTGCATAGCCATTAGCATAGCCTCTTGTTTTTATTGTTGCACTGTCTGTTATTGTGAATGGTCTGGTATATGGAATTGAACTTTCTGTTGGCTCACTGCCGTCAAGTGTGTAATAGATATTTGCATCTTCTGGTGTTGCATTTATCGTTATATTTAATTCGCCAATAAAAGTACTAATCTTAGGATTGATAGTAAAGTACACTTGCCCAAGATATGGCGTGATAGAAACAACAGGGATGTTGTTAACTATGTCTATTATAGTTAATCTTAAGGGATAATTTCCATTTACTACAACTGTTTTTTCTAAAGTAACAACGCCATCAAGATATAAAGTAAAAGTCATTAGTCCATTTGCTTTGATAATGGAAAGATTACCGATATTGCTGTCTTTAAAGTTTTTAAAAGTATTACTTGATATTTTCTGCTTAATATAAACTGCGTTAGTTTTTTCATCAAAAACAATCTCATCTACAACATCAAGATTTAGGTTTTTAAAAGTATCAATGTCGTTAGTCTTTAATTCTGCAAATTCTTTGTTAATCAAAATCAGGTTTTCTTTATTCTGGTTAAATTTCATTTCTTCTCTTAGAGATGTAAAGAACGGCAAAACAAATCCAATAATAATTATCATTGCAGTAACAGACAACAGTATTATCATAATACTAGTAAAAATTACATTTGCACCTTTGCTATTCATATTCTGCACTCCACACAGTCTATGTTAATTAAAATCTGATCGTTTTCTTCAATATATTCTTGATATTTGATATTTAGTGTTGTTTTGTTAGATATAATAAAGTCATTACAATCAAGCACTAGTCTTTTATATTTGTTTAGATTATATTCAAAATACATAATGTTATTGTTCTTATATGTTGCTATCTCATTAATCACAACAATTTCATCTTTATATTTGCCAAAGTAATCTATTTCTCCAGTTATAATGTTGTTATTACAATCAATTATTATTTCTCCTGGGCTTTTCACTACAAGCTCTATGTCCTTTTTATCATCTACCACATCTTCTACTGTGCTTTTGATAGATGTTATGTTTTTAAGCATTATATCATAATTACTTTTTTCCTTAACATTGCCAAATAGTTCTGTTGCTGAAAGAGTAACAACTCCAAGTATAACTACTGCAATAAGTATGTAAATTAATGTGCTAATGACTGTTGATAATCCTTTTTGGTTCATGATTTTTCTAAAACTCCAATAGCTATATTTACATTATTTCCATCATTAATATTATGATTGCTAATATTAGCATCAGGGTTTCCAAAATACATATATATTCCGGTACTTGCATTAGTGGTTGTTTGTGTAGTATCAATAATCACATTAGCATCTGCCATCTCTCCAACAGAATAGAAGTTTTCAGGAGAGCTTTGATTATTATATTCTGTTTTTATCCATGACTCTGAACGCAAAATATCAGAAATACGCACCTCATCTAATAGCCCATTAAAATACCCACCTTTTCCCATTTTTAGATAATAGGGGCTAGATACAGATAATGGATCAGTTTCGCCAGTGCTAGTGCTTATATTTCTTACAACACCATTAGTATAGAGTTTTAAAGCATCAGCCCATGCTGTCTGATCACTATCATATGTAAAAGAATAATAATACCATGTATCTGTGTCTGAAAATGCGTTATAATGGGCTCCATATTTGTTATTTCCTATAGATAATAATAATCTATAATTATTAGTGTGTTGATTTAAAGCAAAGTTATTATTTGTCCAATATTGGGAACCTAAAATCTGATCTCCTGGCGAACCAGCTGCTTTTTTGAAGTTTACCCAAAAAGAAATTGTTGCTTTAGTATAAGAAACATTAGTAATTGGTGTTGTAATTTCCCCCCTCTTATTCCCATTAAAATATTGTGCATAACCAATTTTTCCATTTATTTGAGTGGGTGGGTAATTTCCTGATTTTGTTGCATTTGCTAATCCTGTTTTACTTTCTTTTATAGAATTATCATTGTAATCATTATTGTGCCAAACCCCAACATAATTATCGTCCCAAACATCTGTGTCGTTGCTGTTGCTTTCATTTTCATCTCCAAAGTACACATAGATGTCTGTGTCTGCTGTAGAGGAAAGTTCCGGTATCTTTACCCAAGCAACAAGATTAGTTGCTATATCTTCTAGAGCCCCAACAGAATAAAAGTCTTCAGGAGAGCTTTGATTATTATATTCTGTTTTTATCCAAGCATCTGATCGTAAAGTGGTAGATATTCTTAATTCGTCGATACCTCCTAAAAAATACTCATAACGTGTAGGAGGTTCACAACCATAACTTCTTCCTAAAAATAAATCACTATTGTCTATATCTGTTGTTCTAGAAACAGCAACAGATCTTTTAAAAACCCCGTCAATAAATAAATTTAGAGTGTTTTTATCATAAGTCCAAGTTACTAAGCTCCAATCATTCAATTTGAGATCATTACTTTTTGTAAAGTGAAATCCAGGAGAGGGGCTTCCCCCTCCTAAATACAAACCAAAATTATTACCATTATAAATAACAATATAATTAGAAGAAATATTCCCTTTGCCTGTTCTTGTTGCTCTTCTTTGATTTGTAAAATTCTTATTTATCCAATGAGAATATGTTATATAACCTCCAATAGTTGGTTGTTTTATTTGAATATAATCATTTATTCCATCTAAAAGAACCGAATTTCCTATTTTGCCAGAAACACCAGTATTTGAGTTTTCATCAAAACTGAAATTTTTTAATTGCCCAGTCATATTATTTATTGTGGAATCAAAAAATGCATTTGTATCATTTGTTTTTACATTTTCTGTGAAATGCATAACGGTTGCATAATTTACATCCCAAACATCTGTGTCGTTGCTGTTGCTCTCTGTTTTATCCCCAAAATATATATAGAAGTTAGTGTCTGCAGTTGAGGAAAGACTTGGTATCTTTACCCAAGCAACAAGTGTTCCTGTTTCTGAATTGTAATCTTCAATTTCTCTTTTGAGCTTTGGGTGTCCATTATCTATTGCAAAGTAAATATCTGATCCGTCTTCTTTTGCATATGTCGCAAGATCGCTATCAGTTATACTGATCAATACAGGAAAATCAACTAGATCTTCATCAACTTTTATATGATCAATAGTAATCTTCTTTCTAAATAAATTAATATCTGTAAAGCTTTCAATTTCTCTTTTTAGTCTTGTTGTTCCATCTGAGAGTGTAAAATAAATATCAGACCCGTCTTCTTTAGCAAGAGATACAAGGTTCTCATCTCTAATTGAGATTAATACAGGAAAATCAACTAGATCTCCATCAACTTTAGCATGATTAATAGTAATCTTCTTTCTTGTCTTTTCTTCATAAGTATAAACATTAACATCTTTTCCAACATTAAAACTAGGAATTGTTAGTAAAACAGTAAGTTCTCCTGTCTCGTGATCATAATCTGTGATTTTCTTCTTAAGCTTAGTTACTCCATCAGAAAGAGTAAACAAAAGATCAGAGCCGTCATTGTTAGCAAAGTTTTTAAGATCTTCATCAGTTAATGTGATTGTTACAGGGACATTATTTAAATTTCCTAAGACATTACCACTATTAATCAATATCTTTTTTCTGTATTTCCAGTTTCCTGCATTTTCATCATAGATATATTCGTTCTTTTGTGTATACCAAGAAGCACTAGTTTCATTATCTACAGAAACAGAAATCTTATTTTCAGTAATCTTCTTAAAGACAAGCCTTGCCTGTTCTTTGTTATTAAGTGTAATGCTTCTTATCAAATCAATATTTTCAAAAGCAACTCCTGAACAAACCTTTTGTAATACCCTGTAAGAATATTTGTTATTATCTTCTTCTAATCTTTTACCATCTGCAAAAAATTTCAGATTTTTGCCAACAAAACAAACTTCTATAGTTTCAGTATCACTATCAACTACCAGTTCAAGATTAGAAAGAGAGAAATTAATCTCTTTAGTTGCTTCAATTGGAGAATTATAGGTTTCCATAATTGCAGAAAAGACAAGATCTCTAACTTTAATAGAATTATCATAGTTTAGCTTTTCTTTGCTTTTGGAAAGTTGAGAGCTTACTCCTGTAATAATTATTCCAACAACAATTACCATAATAAGCATTATAATTATAGTACTAATTATCTCATTTACTGCTTTTTTGCTTTTTATCATTATTAATCTTTATTAAATATATTTTAGTCTATAATATATAATATATTTAGTATTTTAAATGTTTTGTATATTAAGTTATATATTAAATAGTAAAATTTGTGGTCCGAATAGTGTAGTGGTTAGCATAGAGGACTGTGGATCCTCTGACTCGGGTTCAAATCCCGGTTCGGACCTTTTTTCTAAATCTCTAAAGTTTAGGATTTAAAAAAGGATTAGAGGAGATTTTTAAAAAACAAATATAATAATCAGATAATATCATGAGTAATAAAATAGGCACCAATGCTATAAATTTAATAGCTATAGAGAAAGAAATTAGAAAAGATTATGTTGGTATTATTCCAAAAGCAAAATTACGCTCAAAATTAAAAAACATAAAACTTTCTGATTTTAATAATATAATTAGATATTTAGAATTAAGCAATCAGATATATGTTAGTGAAAAAGGCATTGTTTGGATACAAAATGATAATAAACAGTTAAGAACTATATTATCAGATTGTAAAAGAAAAGGAAGAATTTATGAATAAAAAAGTAGTAATTGTTTATTCTAAAGATGTAGAAAAAACATTAGAATATTTAATTGCTACAAAAGAAAATAACAAGATAAACAAATCAATTTATAATTCTTTTATGTCTAAATTAGAATTGATAAAGAACAACCCGACATGTGGTGATAAAATCCCTCAAATAAAGATACCAAAAGAGTATATTTCAAATTATAAGATAAATAATTTGTTTAGATTAGAATTAGCAAACTATTGGAGATGTTTATATTCTCTTGTTGGCGAAAATAATAAAATTGAGATAATTGCTTTTGTAATTGATTGTATAGATCATAACAAATACAATAAGAAATTCAAATACAAATAAATGCTTCTGTAGCTCAGCCTGGTAGAGCGCATCCTTGGTAAGGATGAGGTCGCGAGTTCAAATCTCGCCTGGAGCT
>ERZ795061.54-NODE-54-length-105606-cov-17.538754_pt1 | contig 105606 bp, 90 predicted proteins | sample MGYA00375145_ERZ795061 | MGnify/ENA primary metagenome ERZ795061 (study PRJEB30190, sample SAMN05720144) | anaerobic digester metagenome | isolation source: active sludge of municipal wastewater-treating anaerobic digesters | place: USA | collected 2014-12-22 ... | reverse complement strand
CCACACCGATTCAGGGCGGAACACAGATTGACGCCGAGACGGTGATCCCTCTGAAGGGCGTGCACGCCGCGTTGTCCAGTGCTCTTTTTGGGCCTCATCCCCTTCGTGCAGCGCGGTGTGCCGTCTTTGGGCGAACATGGCTAAAGCCGCGAAACGAACGCCAATGACAGCCGGGGAACCGGCGGCGCTGAACGATGGATAAAGTGACGGGTTCTTTATCTGAGGCACGTCGCCCAGATAGTGTTCGCGGTCGAGCAGTTCGCCCGCCCGCTGGTATTGCTCCGGTTCCAGAGCCCGAACCTTTAGATTCTTGAGAAAGGAAACGGGCGGATCGGCACTGAACAGTTGGTGGTTTGTCGAGATCATCGCACGCCTACTACGCACCAAACCACGCCAATTGATAAGCGTTATTTCTAACCTCAACAACAGCAACCCTTCAGGAATTCAAATGAAATAACCGTGCTTGACCCCCTTCAACGCAGCACAGAAAGCTGACTTGTTTACAGCGAGTTTCGCCGGTCGAGGATTCTATTCGGGTTTGAACCCGGGCTGTCCGGCGGTCTCTGTTGGCTGGATGAGCCAGTTCTGGGCGCCGGAGGTCTGACGGGCGGCGCTCATGGCGGCTTGGTATGCCGGCTTGTTGGATCGGGCGATCCAGAGCCGATTCGTGGCGAATGTTAGCATCGGCAAGTCTCCGGGACTGTCGCCCGCGGCGAGGAACGGAGGCTGTCCGATCACGTCCCAGAGAGCGGCGACCTTGCCCGAGTAGACTGGCGCAGGAAAGTGAATCTGGTCCGAAATGCGGAATCGAGCGAGCGCTCGCATGTTCATGTCCGCGTAGGCGGGATCGGTGCGGACCAGGACAGAATCTTTGTGAAACCGTTCGTGCCGGTCCACGAGCAGAGTCGAGACGCCGATCACGTGATCGGCGCGGATCGGGATACGGGCACGGAGGGAGCGCAGCAGTGGATTGAGTGCTTCGAGGACCATCCACCGGACGCTCCAGACATTGCTTGCCGAGACGATCCAGACGTCGAAACCGCTTTGGAGCAACACGGCGACGAGGTCGATCATTTCCGGGTAGAAGAAGGGGATCGGGTAACCGGTCCGCCCGGGAGCGGTCGTGATGAAGGTGTTGCGTCCAGGGCGGGAGAGCTTCCAGACCTCTCGGGTGGCGCGCGCCACGTCCTGGACGCTCAATCCCTGCATCACCGTCGCGGCCCACACGTATCCGTTGGCCAGCGGAGTCGGATCGAGCCCCCCGTGGGCCGTCGGGTCGAGTAACGCCTCGTAATAGTCCGTCAGATCGGCGCCGGAGCAGGGCGAGATTCGCCGGCCGCCCCTGGATCGAAACTCGGGAGCGATGTGGGGGGGCAGGTGCTCGGCTCGAATCAGCCCGTCGCGCTCGAGCAAAGCCAAAGTCGCCTCGCCAATGTCGCCGCAGACCAGGGTATTGTCGAAGTCGAACGCGGCCGACCGATGGCGGCCTGCCCCGGTCCGAATCAACCTTTCTAGCCGCCGGCGGGTTGCGGGCTGCCAACCGCGGGGTTCAAGGCGGAGGGCGTCGTTCATTTCACTTGGCTCCTTTCGGACGTGCATTCCAGATGGCGATCATAAGGAGTGCGGAGACAACGGCAAGGCCGGCGATGAAGTGGAAGACCAGCGCCCAGTCGCCGTGTGCGCGGTCCTTCAGCCAGCCGATGCCGGCTCCGGAGAAGATCGCGCCGGTGGCTCCCAGGCACATGGTGAGGCCTGTGGCGATGGACGCGGCTTTGGGATGGCTGACGTCGACGGTGGCGGCGCCGCTCATGAGCATGTCGGGACCGTAGATAAAGAACCCGGCCAATCCCATGGCGATGGTGGCCCAGACCCATTCTCCCTGGGGAATCCAGGCGAAGCCCACGCAGACTCCGGCCAGGGCGATGAGCATGATGGCACAGACCGGCGCGCGGCGTTTTCCGAAGAGGGTGTCAGAGGCCCATCCGGCGGCGATGGCGCCCAAGGATCCGATCAGAGGGATGGCGACGGCGGTGAGGGCGCTGCCCTTGATGCTGCGCCCCTGGAAGTCGGCCATGTACTGGACGCTCCAGTTCATGAAGGTGTAGCGGACCGAATTCATGCAGAAGAAGCCGACAGCCAGCACCCAGAGAACACGATTCGACAAGGTGAGGGCCAGAATCTGCCGTGTGGACAAGGCGGCGGCAGGGGTTGCGGCGCACGCGGGTCTTGAAGCCTCTGCCGGGGTGTCGTGGCCGACGTCGTCCCGGACCGGCGCGAAGCCTGCGTCTTCGGGCGCGTTGCGAAGGAAGGCGAAGAAGGCGGCGGCTATGGGGAGGAGAATGAGGCTGGGGACCCAGAAGGCGGCGCGCCAGCCGACGGTGTCGCAGAGCATCCCCGCGAGCAACCAGGAGACGACATTGCCGACCTGGTAGCAGGTTGAGATGAGGCCGATGACGGTGCCGCGGCGTTCGGACGTGTTCCAATTGGCGATTGTCTGTACCAGAAGCGACCAGCCGGCCGACTGGGCGTATCCGTTCACGCCCCAGAGGGCGAGCATGACGGGGAAAGACGATGTGCGCGAAAAAAGCAGGTTGGTGAAGGAGGCCGTCAGGAGGGCCATCGTCATCAGGTGACGGGCGCCGTAGCGTTGTCCGAGCGTGCCATTGACGAGCTGGCCGGCCGCGTAACAGGCCGCGTAGACGGAAGGAATGGTGCCGATCTGGGCGGCGGTCCAGTCGGTGAACTCCTTCAACATCATTGGCTGGGCGACGGCGAAATTGACGCGGCACAGGTAATAGGATGCGTAGGCGCCCCAGAGGAGCCAGAAGATGCGGAGCTGCCAAGCCCAAAGGCTTGCGGCGGGAGCAGAAGTGGGCGGCATAGGGCGTGAGATCGAGTGCGCGCTCAAGACATGTTGGCCCGCCCGTTATGGCCATTTCCTCGACGCGCGTCAAATTGAGTCGACGCGTTTATTGAAATCGTTCGTTCATTGAAATCGTTGTTGAAATGTCAAACGACTCTCTTCATACTCTGCCCGAGCAGCCGAACGGTGACGAAGCGCATATGATCATTTCTCGCGCCCCGATGGTGGTTGAACCCTCAACCTGGGAGAGGAGGTGAGACGACGTGGCCGCAGCCAAGAAACCTGCCAAGAAAACAGCCAAGAAGCCAGTTAAGAAGGCTAAGAAGAGGTAACCTCATCCACGTTGGTCCAACTCCAGGCCGCCAAAGTGCGGTCCCAATCAAGCGACCGCCGCGGCTTGGAGTTGGCCTTCTTTTTTTATGGCGACTCTGGTCTTCGATATCGAGACGGCAGCTTGTTCGCGCGAGGAGTTTGACGATGCGCAGTGGGAGTTCCTGCACCGCGATGCGGAGCGCCTCGCCGATCCCGCCGCCCGCGAGGCGCGTCGCGCCGAGATCCAGCACCAATTCAGTCTGTGGCCTCTCACGGCGCGGGTGGTCTGCATCGCCATGCTCAACGCAGACACCGCGCGCGGCCAGGTTCTGTTCACCGCGAGCGACTACGACCCGGGCGAGGGTGAGGGGGGCGCCGAGCCGGTGGAGTTTGTCGCCTGCATTGACGAGTCCGAGATGCTGACTGCGTTTTGGGATGTAGCCAGGCATTACGATCAGATTGTGACATTCAACGGGCGCGGCTTTGACGTGCCGTTTCTTTACCTGCGCTCGGCTCTGGTGAACGTGCCGATCACCCGCAAGGAATGGCTGGGATACCGGTTCGCCACCGAACCGCACTGCGACCTGGCCGAGCAACTCAGCTTTTACGGCGTGAGCGGACGCGATGGGGCGGCGCGCCGATTCAACCTCGATTTCTACTGCAAGGCGTTCGGGATCGATTCCCCGAAGAGCCACGGCGTCACCGGAATGGATGTGGGACGCCTGACGGCCGAGGGACGCCACCGCGAGATCGCGGAATACTGTCTGCGCGACGTCCAGGCCACCGTCCATCTTTACAAAATCTGGCGCCAACGCCTGGCGGGGATCAAGTGACCTGCCGGACGGCCACGGTCAGACCTTGACAACGAGACGCCCGCCGGTCTTCTCGACGCCATGATTCGTCTGGTCGGCTGGCCCGACGGCGCCGGCAACCGCCATGTGCTTGTGGCCGCATCGCACGACGAAGCCGCGGCCTCGCCGCGGAGCGCCATCCTCGACTCGCTGGTTGCGAACCCAGGCGCTGTTCAGTCCTGACCGTGCGTCAATGCCAGCCTCGGACCGATGGCCACAGCCGACATCGACGGCGATGGCTTCGGGGATTTGTTTCTGGGCCAGAACTTCTTCGGCTCGGGTTCCGATCTGACCCGCGACTGATGTCGCCCTCGAACGGCATTCACTTCGTCGGATTCCGTGTCGCCCTCGGCCCAGGAGCGGCAAGGTCAAGTCGTTAGCGCGAGTCTCAAGCGCGACGCTGGGCGAGGCGATCGAGGAGTTTCTGGTGCAGCCCGCCAAAACCGCCGTTGCTGAAGACGCAGACCACATCGCCTCCCTGAACGCTGCCGGCCAGGTGCTCGACGATCGAGTCGACGTCCGGCAGGTAGGCAGCCGTCTTGCCCGCGGCCTGGAGATCGGCCATCAGGCGCTCGGGGTCGAGGCGTTCGTGGGGCGCCAGCAGTTCAAGTCGGGACACTTGCGCGATGACAACGGCGTCGGCGCCCAGGAAGGCGTCGGCCAGTTCGCGCTGGAACACGTTGCGGCGGGTGGTGTTGGTGCGCGGCTCGAACACGGCCCAGAGTTTCTCGGCGGGGTGCTTGAGGCGTAGGGCCTTGAGGGTCTCGCGAATCGCCGTGGGGTGATGGCCGAAATCGTCGATCACCACGATCCCGCCGGCGACGCCGCGGACTTCGAGGCGCCGCTTGACCCCTTTGAAGGTGTTGAAGGCTGCCTGAATCTGCGCGTTGGTCAGGCCGCAGTGCCGGGCGCAGGCGATGACCCCGAGGGCGTTGCGCACATTGAGTTCGCCGATCAGGTTGAGGTGGTACTTGTGGTTGGGAGTTTCGAACTCGGTGGCGGTCGCTCCCAGCCGCAGCTTGAAGGCCCGCAAATGGTTCTCCTCGCCAAAACCGAACCGTTTGATCGGGCAGTGCTTGAATTCGAGGAGCGGCTCGAGATTCGGATCATCGCCGTTGGCCAAAACCAGTCCGTTGCGCGGCACCAGCCGAATCAGATGCGAGAAACTGGTCTGGATCGATTCGAGATCGCGGAAGATGTCGGCATGATCGAACTCGAGGTTGTTGATGATCGCGACCTCGGGGAGGTAATGCACGAACTTGCTGCGCTTGTCGAAGAAGGCCGTGTCGTACTCGTCACCTTCGATGATGAACCAGTCGCTGTCGGTGAACCGGGCGCCCTGGCTGAAGTTGTTCGGAATGCCGCCGATGAGGTAGCTGGGATTGAGTCCATTGTGCTCGAACACCCAGGCCAGCAGCGCGGTCGTCGTGGTCTTGCCGTGCGTGCCCGCCACCACAAGCGAGCGCTTGCCCCGGATGAAGTACTCGCGCAGCAGCTCCGGCAGCGAGCAGTACCGCATCCTGTGGCCGAGCACCGCCTCGGCCTCCGGGTTGCCTCGCGAGATCGCGTTGCCGATCACCACCAGGTCCGGCCTGTGCGCCAGATTCCGCTCGGCGTAGCCGTTCATCACCTCGACCCCGCGCTCGGCCAGAAAGGTCGACATCGGCGCATAGACGTTCTCGTCCGAACCGGTCACCACATATCCCTGGTCCTGCATCGCGCCCGCCACCGAGGCCATGGCCGTGCCGCACACGCCGACAAAATGAAACGAACGAATCTCGGGCCGAAACATGCCGTCCATGATGCGTCCGCGCCCGACAGTGAAAAGCAGAAAAGGGAAAATCTCTTTGATGAGCGAGGCGCGCCCTCGGACCAATCCAAATCCCCGTCCTCATGAACGGCCCTTCAGGACTCTCTGCGCCTCGCCCCGTGCCATGCTGGGTGCGGGGCCCGGCGTCGCTCGAGATGCTCTCGCCGCGCGTCCAGCCGCCGCGCCTCACTGCGCTGGGCGGAAGCGTCGACACGCCGCCGGAGGGAATCACGGCGGACCTGCTCATCGTGCGCGACTTCACCGAACTCACCAACCGCGCCCCCGAGGCCCGCGCTGTCGGAAGCCTGATCGGCTCCCCGACTCCGTTTTCGATGCAAACGCCCCAGACGGGCATGATGCGGTACGAGGACGGTGTCCCGCGAATCCCTCACGCCGCCCTGAGTGTAGAGGACCTGCTGCTGTTGCAACAAGAATTGACCCGTTCAAAGATTCATGGCCGGGCGTGCCGAATCCGTGTAACCTCGGGGTGTCGATTCCTCAGGAAAGGGCGGCATGACAAACTCGATGCCACCTTCTCACTGTCCCAGTTGCGGGGCGGAAGTGCCGTTCGAAGCGCCGCAGGGGCTGTGTCACCGCTGTCTGCCGGCCGGCGTTGCGCAAGCGACCGAGTCGGCGCCAACGGCTCGGAACTCGGATGGGCCGCCATCGATCGATGTGGTGAAGTCCTCGTTCCCGCAGTTGGACATACTCGAATGCATCGGGCAGGGGGCATGGGCGTGGTGCACAAAGCCCGCCAGCCCAAGCTTGAACGCCTTGTGGCGCTGAAGCTCATGCAGTCGTCCAAACGGTGCGCGACAGAGCGGATGTCGGGGCCGAACTCAGGCACCTGATCGATGTCGTGGCGACGGGGGCGTGAGGCGCCGGATCGGGATGAAACAGCCCGGTATCAAACGGAATGAAACTTGACTTGACCGCAGATCTGGAGTTTGAGGACCTCCAAAAACACCATGACAACACACGACATCATCAATCGACGCCACTTCATCGAGACTGCCGGAGTCGCGGCTGCCGCCGCGGGATTCCTCGGAAGCGCAGCGCCCGCCCGCGCCGCTGATGCGCCGCCTGCGGCGAACGCGAAGGTCAGGATCGTGGGGATTAGCGGGAGCCATCGCAAAGGCAAGACGACCGCCACGGGGCTTCAAATGGCGCTCGATTCCGCCAAGGCCGTCAGTCCCGAGATCGAGACCGAACTGATCGAGTTGATGGACTACAAGTTGCTCCCGGCTGTGCCGGGCGGCGAGATCGAGGACGACTACGCCAGGATTCACGCGAAGATCACCGACCCGTCGGTGGGGGGCATCATCCTGGGGTCGCCCGTGTATTTCAGCAACATGAGCGCGTTGATGAAGATGTTCATCGAACACTTCGGGCCCTACAAGAAGAGTGGGGCGCTCTCGAACAAGGTCGCGGGGGTGTTGACAGTCGCCGGCGTGCGCAATGGCGGCCAGGAAGGCGTCGCCCAGTCGATTATGGCTGCGGCCCTGGGCGTCGAGATGATCGTCGTTGGCGACGGGCGTCCGACAGGCCACAGCGGCGCCACGCTATGGAACAACGCCAAGGACGACATCACGCAGGACGAATTCGGATGCAGCACGGCGAAAGGCCTGGGCAAACGGGTCGCCGAGGTGGCGCTCCGAATGGCAGGCAAGGCGAGGTCCTGACCTGAAAACTGCACACAGCCCGGATTTCTCACCAATGGAAAGGCGTAACGGAAATCCGGGCTGCGGCACAACCGCGCCCGGGTCCGGGAGATCGGGAAATGTGACAGGCCGTTCCCATGGGCGAACGCCTTCGGAACCGACAGGAGGCTCTTGGCAAAGCGGTGTCGGTCGGGCATGTTGGCGTTATGCGGACCGCGGGGGCATTTCACTTGCGCGAGACGACGGGGACGTCGGGTCTCGAGGCGGCGCTGCGCAGTGCGGTCGAGGCACTGGCGCGGCACGAGGTGCCGCATCTTGTCGTTGGCGGCCTGGCCGTCCAGGAACACGGCTACTTCCGCGTCACGACGGACTGCGACCTTGTTGTGCCGGACGTGTTGGATGCGGTCGAGGTGCTGGTCGCCGATCTGTCGGGGTCGTTCGTCAAGCACGGGGACTGCGACGACACAGTGAAATACAAGCGGAACGGGGTGCTGATCAACCTGCTGCCGGCGGGGCATGTCCTCAAGGCGGGCTGTCGGGTGCCGTTTCCCGTGCCCATCGAGGTCTGGGACGAGCCCCGGTTTGTCTCACTCGAAAAGTTGATCGCGCTCAAGCTCGACAGTTGGTCGAACAGCCCCAACCGCCGGCACAAGGACAAGACCGACGTGATCGAGTTGATCCAAGCCCTGCGTCTCCCTCGGGACCTGGCGGTGGACGAATCGGTCCGGACCCTCTATGTCGAGACCTGGGACGCGCTGGCGGCGGAGCCTGGCTAGTCCGCATAGGAGTCCTCTTGCGAAGCCTCAGTGCCCTGTGCACCGACGGGGTGCGAAATATGCAGGCTAGAAAAGCGTCGGGAACACCTCGATGAGGTCATCGATGTTCGCTGCGGTTACGAACAAGTACCGGGCTTCAAACTCGTCGCGGTCATCTCGCTGGATCGCGGCGGTTTCCGGGGGCGCGCCCGGGCGATTGAGGACGGCGGCGACGATCTTGCCGGACTTGAAAGCGGCGGCGATGGCCCGCGCATCGCCGATCAGGCGGAGGTCGGGGAGGAGGAGGGCGAATCGGAGAGTGGGGTTGCGCCAGCAATCCAGGGCCTGCAACCCGGCCGGAAGCCCGATGACGCTGACGAACAGGGTGGCGTCCGGGTGTTTTAACGCGAGTGCGTCCCATGCCCCCTGGGCGGTGAGAAAACTGAGCGGCGTCGTGGTGTCGGGGGGCAGCGGGACCGAGGATGGATTCTGTATGGCTGCGGGAGTCAGTTCCGGATAATCGACTCCGACTAACCGGATTCGGTTGCCCCAACCGCTGCGGAGTCCGCGGATGGCTGCCTCCTCGAAGGCGTAGACCGCGCGCGCCTGGCCGGGCATTTGCCCGAACGGATTCGCCACGACGAGCGCTGCCTGGCCGGGCGTCTGGCCGGCTAGGTGTTCGCCCAGAACGCGCAAGGCGATTTCGCGGCGGTCCAGGGCGCGCCCGCGCGCGAGGCGGTCGGGAGTGCGGAACATGCGCCAGACGAGCAGGGCGGCGACGGCGACGAGGACCGCGACAAGGACAGTTTTTGCTTTCATGTGGCTGCTTCACTGGCGCCGACGAGGACCGCCGTTTAGAATCCCCGGGAAGACGGCGGAATGGTTGTGAACCGTTGCCCCACTCACCCGCCTCCGCCGAAGTAGCCAGGGATGGTGTCGACCTCGAAGAGAGCGGCGATGCCCAGGCTCTCGAGGCGTTTCCGATTGCAGCCTTCGACGTGCCCATCGAGGAACAGGCCGTTGGCCCTCTGCGAATGGCGCGCATGCACTTCATTCTCGTTGGCCGCGCGGAAGAAGTAGAATTGTTGCGAGCCGATCCCCAGGCGTCCGCGGCTGGTGGTATCGGCCACATGGAGGTACTCGAGCGGATTTGCGATGCTGTCGACGTGGAGGAGTTCGCTGAAGGCGCCTCGGGTGTAATTGGTGGGCGGGTCCAGACGCACGCCGTAGGTGCGAATCCAGTTGGTGAGCTTGGGCGGGGGGTATGAGGGGCAGAGGAAGAGTTCGAGGGGACGGAGGTTTTCGTTTGTGCTCAGGAGCGAGGCCCAGGTGACGCCGGGATCGAGCGGGGCATTGATGGGCACCAAACCCTGGTTGTCCTGGGCGTAGGCGAGCGTGGCCAGGCCGATCTGCTTGAGATTGTTGACGCATTGGACTTGCTTGGCGCGTGCCTTGGCACGGCCGAGGGCTGGCAGCAATAAGCTCGCGAGAATGCCGATGATGGCAATCACCACGAGGAGTTCAATGAGGGTGAACCCCGTTGAGATTCGGCGGCGCATGCAGTTCCTGTTCCGTGCGGGCGCGTGGCCGACCTGCAATCCGCACTCCGGCATCCGGAGTGCGTGTCCGTGTTTTCGCTCGCCACCCGCATCGATCGGTCTAGCATATCGCAGGCCATGATTGGGTCAATCCATCGCCATGTTGTTTAACTCGGGTGTCTTTCTCCAGTTCTTCGCGGCGTTCCTGCTGCTCTATTACCTGGTTCGAAACCGCCTGATGGCGCGGAATGGCCTGATCGTCCTGGCCAGCTACCTCTTTTACGGCTGGTGGGATTATCGGTTCCTGTCGCTGTTGGTCTTCTCGAGCCTCCTGGATTACGCCGTGGGCCGGGCGCTGGATCGCTGCACGCATCCGGGACACCGCAAACTCTGGCTGGCCCTGAGCCTCGCCACGAGCCTCGGTCTGCTCGGTTTCTTCAAATACTACAACTTCTTCATCGACTCCGCCGCAGTCCTGCTCGCGCAACTGGGGCTGTCTGTCGAACCCCGAACGCTCGACATCGTTCTGCCCGTCGGCATCTCGTTCTACACGTTCCAGACCATGAGTTACACGTTCGATGTGTACCGCCGAACTATGCCGGCGACGCGCGACCTGCTCAGTTTTCTCGCGTATGTCGCGTTCTTTCCGCAACTGGTCGCCGGCCCGATCGAGCGGGCCAGCCGCCTCTTGCCTCAGTTCACCAAAACGCGCGTCATCACACGCCAGCGGCTGATCGAGGGCACGTGGCTGATGATTTGGGGCATGTTCAAGAAGGTGGTGGTCGCCGACAACCTCGCGCCGCTCGTCGAGATGGTGTTCGATCATCCCGCGCCGACGGGACTCATGGTCATACTCGGCACGGTGGCCTTTACCTTCCAAATCTATGGCGATTTCTCCGGATACTCGGACATCGCGCGCGGTCTGGCCAGCGTGCTCGGCTTCGACCTGATGCTCAATTTCAACCTGCCCTATACCGCCACCAGCCCGCGGGATTTCTGGAGGCGCTGGCACATCAGCCTGTCGACCTGGCTGCGCGATTATCTCTACATCGCCCTGGGAGGCAACCGCCGCGGAGTCTGGCGGACGCGATTCAATTTGCTGGCGACCATGCTTCTGGGGGGATTATGGCACGGAGCGGCTTGGAGCTTTGTTCTTTGGGGGCTCTGGCACGGCCTGGGCCTCGTCCTGACGCGCCCCGCCCAATCGCACGTCCCAGCGCCCGACCGCCCCCGGTGGCGGCTGCTGCAGTGGGCGGCCACGATGCTCTTTGTGCTGTATGGTTGGCTCCTGTTTCGCGCCGGGTCGCTCGCGCACATCGTCGAGCTGACCTCCGCCCTGGCCTGTTGGGAGTGGCCGACCTGGGGACTGAGTTATCTGATCAACCTGATGGCCTTCTCGCTCCCCTTGGCGCTCGCTGAAGTATGGCAGGCCCGCGCGGGCGATCTCATGACCCCAGCGCGCTGGCTCGCCTCGATGAGGGCTCTGCTGCAAGGCATTCTGTTGCTGGCGATCGTCGTTTTCTGGCAAAAAGAAGCCGCCCCGTTCATCTACTTTCAGTTCTGAGGCACCCATGAATCCTCAAGATTCAATCGGCGGCACATCCACCAAGGCCATGACCACCGCACAGACCCATCTGCGCAGCCACCAATGCGCCTTCACGGCGCGCGATTTGGCCGAGATCGTCGGCGCGCCGCTCGGTGTGCTGCTGCTGCTCGCAGCGCTGTTTCATTTTGCGGCCGCCGCGGACTGGCTGCCGGCGCCCCGACCGACACTCGACATGGATCGCACCCTGCTGATTCACCAGGCGGACTCGAGCCGGTCGGCCCAGGACGCGACGGTCATCCTGATTGGCGATTCGTCCTGCCTGATGGATGTGTCGGCGTCGGACCTGACACGGCACTTGGGCCAGCCAACTCTCAACCTGGGCCTCCTCAGCTACCTCGATCTGCCCAGCTTCGGCATCCTTGTGCGGAACTACGCCCATGCGAACCCCGAGCGTCTCGAGACTGTCGTGTTGCTGCTCCACCCGGAAAGCCTGCGGCTCCAGGCGCCGTCGGCCTATCACCGCGCCCAACTCGAGGACTATCTGGCCGGACGCGACGCTCACACGGCTGGAGGGATCGGGGGCCGGTTGCAGACGGCCCTGGGCGCCATCCTGGTGCGCGGGAGGCTCGAAGCCCGGGTCATCCCTGCCCCGCTGTCCGGCGTGTATGGCCGCTTCTACGGTTTTACCCGCGACTTCTCACGCTGGTTGGGGGCGCACCGGGGCAGCGCGATCGATCCGCAACGCTTCGACCGCACCAGGGCGCAAGGTAACGCTGAATATCGGCTGGCCCCGCGGCTCGAATCCGAAAGCCGTCTGCTGCGCCAATGCGTGCCTTCGGGCGTGCGGCTGGTCGTGGGGCTGACCCCGGCCCCGAGATCATTCGTTCGCCCCGACCATGAGGCCACGTGCGCGCGCATCCTCGAACAATTGGCCAAGTGGTTGAAAGCCGATGCCGTGCTCGCCGGTCTTCCAGCCTCGATGCCTGATGAACTGTTCGCGAGCGTCACGCACCTTACCGGAGAGGGGCAGACTCTGTTTACCCAGCGCCTGGCCGCGGAAATGCAAACCGCCGCCATCGTCCGGACACCGAGGCCCGACTGGATTCCCCGAGCTGAACACTTGATGCAGGAATGAATCGTGCTAACAATTCTCTCGTGGTCAGTGATTCGAACGGCGATCGCAGGCAGTTGCGCATGGTGCCATGCCCGAACTGCGGAGTGAGGCTCTTTCTGGACGGAGACCTCCCGCCGTTGAGCACGGTGCCCTGCACCAAATGCGGCGAGTCGGTCATGATACCGATGCGCTTGCGGCAGTTCGAATTGCAGGCCGTCATCGGAAAAGGAGGGATGGCGACGGTCTACCGGGCATTCGATACGACGCTGCAAAGGGATGTCGCCGTCAAACTCATGAACCCCGAGCTGATGCAGGATCAGAACGGGATGAACCAGTTCCTGCGCGAGGCGCGGGCGTGCGGGCAGCTCAACCACACCAACATCATCCACATCTACACCTTCGATGACCTGGATGGACAGGCCTACCTGGTGATGGAACTGGCCGATCGGGGGAGCCTCGACAGCCGAATCGAGAAAGGCCCCGTGTCCGAACTCGACGTGCTCGATATCGGCATCAAAGTCACCTCGGCGCTCGATACGGCCCTTAAACACGGCCTCCTGCACTGCGATATCAAACCGGGCAATATCCTGTTCAATGCGGAGGGCGAGCCCAAATTGGTCGATTTCGGAATCGCTCGCCGCACGGACGCCGAATCTGACCGCGATGGAACCGTGCTGGGCACGCCGTACTACATTGCGCCGGAGAAGATCCGGCGGGAACAAGAGAACTTTCTTTCGGACATGTACAGCCTGGCGGGCACGCTTTACCATGCGATCACGCAACATGTGCCGTTCGAGGCGCCGACGGTCGAAGACGTGCTCGCCGCCCACGTGCACACGCCGCTTACGCCGCCCGATCGCGTCAACCCGGACATCACAGCCCCCACCAGCGACGCGCTGGTCCGCGCGATGGCCAAGAAACCGTCCGATCGATTCGAGTCGTACGATGCCTTCATCATGGCGCTCAACGCCGCCCGCAGCCAGTACCTGGTCGGACGCTATATCAATCCTCAGCCCGCCCGGCCCGGGAGCCGCCTCAAGAATCTGTTCCGCCGGTAACCCCATGAACCACCCTCACCCCCACCAGCACTGCTCCGGTTGTCTCTCCCACTGACGCAGCCTGCAACTGAGGCGGCGAGGGGAGAATGTCCAAACTCCTGTGCCTGCCGCCTGCCTGCCCTGCCTGCGCCACAAAGCGCAGCGGACTGTCTGCCGTGTCGGGCACGGCACAGGCAGGCGCGGCAGGCAGGCCCAACGCGGCGCAGTTTGGATTCCCGCCTACAACCTCTTGAGGCACGGCGACGGAATCCGTTGCCCGCCGGGCAGGGGGGCTTATTCAGAGTACAGAAAATAGGGCTCACGTCGTTCCGCGAAGGCCGCTTCCTCGGGCGTCCAGGCGGAGACAATGTCCTCGCAGGACGCTCCGGCCTCGAGTGCAAGGCGCTCGCGGCTGCTGCCGAAGAGCAAATCGATGGCGATCGGGTCCGCAACAAACTCATACGGTTCCGTGCGCCATGCGAACCGCGGGCCCGATGCCGAGCGCAACGTTTCAAGCACCGCGAGTCCGGTACGCACCGATGCAAAAGCCGCACGGTCGCGCACGTGCAATTGGACGCCGCCGCAGACGCATCCGGCGTGCTTCTGAAAGGTGGGTTGGAACCATGCAGCCCGGAAACCGACCCCGGGGAGGTTTCGCCCGTTAAGCTGCGTTTCGAGGGCCGGCGCGTCGATCCAGGGCGCGCCGCACAGTTCGAACGGACGGGTTGTGCCGCGGCCCTCGGAGAGATTGGTGCCTTCGAGCAGGCATTGGCCGGGATAAACCAGGGCGGTTTCCACGGTCGGCATATTCGGTGAAGGCAGCACCCACGGCAGTCCGGTGTCAGCGTAGCTCATCGACCGTTTCCATCCCTCGCACGGCACGATCTCCAGACCCGCATTTTCGAGTCGCTTCTCGCTCCGATAGAGCGCCGCCAGTTCGCCAATCGTCAGGCCGTGCCGGATGGCGATGTCGTGGGCGCCGATGAAACTCTCGTAGCCGGGCATCAGGCGCGGGCCCTCGACGACAACGCCGCCCAGCGGGTTGGGCCGGTCGAGCACGAGCAGGCGCAGCCCAACTGCGTGGGCGGCTTCGAGCGCGTAGAGCATCGTGGCCTGAAACGTGTAGTAGCGGGCGCCGACGTCTTGCAGGTCAATCACCAGAACGTCCAGTCCCTCGAGTTGGTCCGGGGCGGGGCGCAAGCTCGAGGCCGTGTCGCCGTAAAGGCTCACCACTCGAGGGCCTGCCGCATCTGTCGGGGTCGTGCTCGGGACCGCTTCGAGGTCCTGGGCGTGGCCCATCCAGCCGTGTTCAGGGCCGAACAGGACCTCGAGACGGACGTCGGGCGCCGCCAACAGCAGGTCGGCGGCATGGCGCAATCGGGCGTCCACGGACGCCGGGTGCGCCACCAATCCGACGCGCTGCCCGCGCAGCCGCTTGAATCCCTCAGCCACCAGCACGTCCAGGCCCGTTCGCACGCGAGTCATGCGCCTGAGTCTGCCAGGACACGCGCCGACCGCCCAGCGTCAATTCACGATAACGCTCAGATGCACCGCGTCCGCCACCAGAGCAGAGAGTGCTTGACCCGCCAGCCCGGCACTTTAGCCTTTCGCTTCGCAACAGAACACGCGACACGACATCCCGTTTGACTATGAAATCCACTCTGCGTCTCCTCTACCTCCTCAGCACCGCAGCCTGCCTGGCCCAGGAATCGCCCGACCCGTACATGGGCGACTGGAAAGGCACGATGACCATTGACGGCAAGACGCAGCCGGTCTGTCTCTTCCTGATTCCGCACGGCTCGCAACGCTACGAAGCCAAGCTGGTCTCAACGTTCGACAAACGAGTGCCCACCCTGTTCCAGCTCCGCGGTCGCATCGATGACAGCGGCTTTCAGTTCGTGGACGCCATCCCATTCGAGGCAAATCGAGTCGTTCGAACCACGGACGACGGCGTCGTGATCGGCGCCTCGCTCTGGTCGGGCGGCGGGCAAGACGACAGCGCCTACGGCACCGTGGCGGGCCGGAACAAGGGCAGCTTCGAAATCGAACACATCCAGCGCCTCTCGCCCACGTTGGGCAAACAGCCGCCCGCGGACGCGATCGTTCTATTCGACGGGCGGAGCCTCGCGGCCTGGCGCCCGCGGGATCCAAATGCCGGCGAGGTGAAATGGAAACTGGTCGAGGGAGGCGCCATGCAGGTCAATGGCGGCGACATCATCACCCGCCAGAACTTCGGCAGCTTCCGGCTCCACCTCGAATTCCAATTGCCCTACATGCCCGAGGCGCGCGGCCAGGGCCGCGCCAACAGCGGCGTCTATCTCCAGGGCCGCTACGAGGTGCAGGTGCTCGACAGCTACGGACTCGAAGGTGAAGACAACGAGTGCGGCGGCATCTACCAGATCGCCCGCCCCATCCTCAACATGTGCGCGCCGCCGCTCCAGTGGCAGACCTATGACATCACCTTCACCGCGCCGAAGCTCGACGCCGCCGGCAAAAAGACGGCCAACGCGCGCGCCACCATCCTCCTCAACGGCGTGGTCATCCATGACAACCTCGAATTGCCGCGCATCACCGGCGGCGCCGTGGATAACAAGGAAGGCCGGCCCGCGGGCATTCTCCTGCAAGACCACGGCAACCCGGTCCGCTACCGCAATATCTGGATCGAGAAGCTGGATTGAAGCCACGCACCGGTTCCCGAAGGCGGAAGCTGAGTGGGCCGCACTATACGCGACAAAGACCCCTCGCCACGGCCCTCTCCCATCCGATGGGAGAGGGTGACGGTGTCTCGTATCCTACCGATTCTTCTCGAACAGGCCGACTCAGTTCGCCACAGCCCGGTAGAATAGGGGCAGGCTCTTGCCGGCCTGGGCGTCCTCGAACACCCCCGTCCCGGCGGCGTTCATGGTGACGCTCCCAACCTGCGTCCAGACAGCCGCTCCGACTGTGCCCGTGCGCTGGATGGTGTAGGTGCGCAGCGGTGTCCCCGCCAGCGTCATCTCCGGGTTGCCGTTGGGCAGCATGCGGCACCCGGTGAAGGTTGCCGCCGCGCCCGTGCCGCCGGTGCCCGTCTTGACGGTGAAGGTCGTCTGGCGCCCGATGTGCCCGCTGCCAGACATCTCGGGCACTGCGTTTGTCGAGAAGTAGAACATTCGGCCGAACATGAGCGTGGCTTCGTACGTTCGGTTGTTTTGCAGCGTGTTGGCCGGAAGGACAATCGACGTTGCGGAAACGGGAAGTTCCCTCGGCACGCAGAGATCGGGCGCCCGAAAGACCACACCACCCACGTTCCTGTCGAAGATGATCAAGGAGAGATGGTCATTGGCGCCGGCGCCGGTGAAGGCATTCCAGCGGAGGGTGAAATCCTGCGCGTGGTTGACCGACTGCGCCTCGGTGTAGTTGGCGATCTTCGGCACCGGCACGGTCGCCGTCGGCATGGTCATCGCAATCGCACGCTCGGCTTGCCCCGTCTGCGTAAAACGCAGCGTGTATTTCCCCGCCGGATAAGCCGCCTCGAGGGCGGCATCCGATCCAAAATCCTCGGTGTACATCAGAAAACCGATCATCGATTCCCCTTCGAGGTTCTTCACGGTCCCGTTGGGCAGCGTCACCGAACCGGACGTGACTGCCGGGCCGTTCCTCGGGCTCACGACCATCGCGTTGAAGTGGAAAGGCGTCTCGGGCGCCGGCGCCGGATCAGACGACGACGTCTGTTCGTACTGGGCAATTCTCATCAGGGAATAGCTACCTCAGCTCTCAGGAATGCCGTCGGGCGTGCAGTCGTCGTCTCCGCCGTCTTGGGCCGTCTTGAAGAAGCCCGAGTAGGTGCCCTCAGGCAGGGCCTCGCCCGTCTCGCTCTCGAATCGGACTGAGGACGATTCCGGGTTGAGAGTCCAGGCAATCACCGTGTTGGCCGGGAATCCGCCCGCATGGCTGCAGGTCAATGTCTGGCCATCCGCGCTCCACGAGTAGACGAACTTCGCCGGATCAACCCCGTCGCCCTGCCATTCCACCGCATCTCCAATCACCGCGATCTTCTTCATCGGCTGGTCAAAAACGAAGGTTACCGGCGTGTTGACGGCCACCCCCATCGCGCCATTACTGGGTGTCGAGGCGACGAGCGCCGGCTCGGTGCCCCCGCCGCCGCCCGCGCCCGTGGTGAAGCTGCCCGAGACCTCGACTAGATCGACGCCGGATTCGCTTGTGATCGGCACAAGCACGCCCGCGGGGTTCAGGCGCCACCGGATCCGCGTGTTCGGCGGCCAATCCGACGACGGCACGCACGTCAGCGTCCGACCGTCCTCGCTCCACAAACCGTTCAGCGACGGCACGGACTCGGCCGGGCTGAGGTCGAGGTTGCCAACAAACACGCCCGGAATACTGGGGATAATCGGCACCCAAGTCAGCATCGGCTGGTCAAACACAAACACCAATTGCGTCGTGACAGACACGTCGCTCGCCCCATTCGCGGGTGTGACCGAGACAATCTTCGGAGCTGTCTGAGCCAGCGCCAAGTTGCATCCCAGCAGGAAAGAGAGCGCAACCAGCGCAGCGGTTCGGATGACGGCCGCGGCGCCGCGAGCGCCGCAACCAACAGAACAAGACGATCCATTCATAGAGTGTCAGTATTCTCTTTCAATTCTTGCCATTCTAGAAACCCCGTCCCGTATGGCCAGCCCCATCTGCGGCGCTTTTGTGCTGCAAGTCTCGCCGTCCAGGCTCACCATGCAGCCCATGAAAACCATTCTCCGATCGGTTGCGAGCCTGGCGGCGATGCTCACCGCGGCGAACTCGACCGTGGCGGCCCCGGCATTCGAGATCGCCCAATGGATCGCCCCGCCCGTCGCCACCAACCGCCCCGCGCTGCCGATCTTTCGCAAGGAGTTCTCGATCGCCGCCCTCCCGGACCAGGCGACGCTGCGGATCGTCGGCTTGGGCGACTACGACGCGCGCATCAACGGACGGCGCGTTGCGGAGACAGGCATCAACCAGCCCTGGTCGCAGTACGAGAAAACGCTCTATTACCGCGATTTCGACGTCACATCCCTGCTGGCGCCGGGCGCCAACTGCATCGGCGTGATGCTGGCCAATTCCTTTTGGGACAATCCCAACCCGCCTCCGGGCCGCTACAACAAGGGAGGCCCCCAGCGCGCCGCCGACGAGCCGTTCCGGCTCTGTGTGGAACTGATCCTGCGCGGTAAAGACGGCACGCTCGAACGCGTGGGATCGGATGCGGCCTGGCGGACTACCGAGGGGCCGATCGTCTTCTCGCACATATTCGCCGGCGAAGACTACGACGCCCGGCGCAGGTTGACGGGTTGGGACCGGGCCGGTTTTGACGACCGCGGTTGGTCCTCGGCGCGCCGGCTCTCCCCGCTTTCGGCCGCCCTGGAACGTCAATTCTGGTCCGGCTTCGCAGAACTCGACCGATTCCAACCCGTGTCGGTGAGCGAGCCGGCGCCGGGCGTTTTTCTCTACCAATTCGCGCAGAATTGCTCGGCCCAAATGCGGTTCAGAATGACCGGCGGCAAGTCCGGCGATCGTGTGTCGTTCCGGTGCGGGGAGCACAAGAACAACCAGGACCGTCTCTTCGGCGGTTACGTCGTCGGGTGCGACGCGGTGACCGACGGCCAGCCTTTCGAACACCAATGGATCTCCTTCTACCTCGGCATGCAGTTTGTCGAGGTCAGCGGCGCCGTGCCGGCCGGGCATCCGAACCCGGACGGCCGCCCGATTATCGAGTCTCTCGAACTGAGGCACGTGCGCGCGGCGCTGCCCGAGGCCGGGACGTTCCACTGTTCGAGCGAACTCTACAACGACACGTACAGGATCATCGACTGGGCCATGCGCGCAAACACGAGCCACGTGCTCACCGATTGCCCGCATCGGGAAAAGCTCGGCTGGCTCGAATGCGCCTACCTGCTCGCCCCCAGTTTCCAGCACCGCTACGATTGCCGCGACTGGATGGCCAAACTGACTCGAGATATCCGCGACGCCCAGAAACCCAACGGCCAGGTCCTGACGGTGGCGCCCAGTTACCCGGGCGGCCGGTTCGGCGGCGGATTCGACTACACCCTCGAATGGGGCGCGGCGGCTGTCATGCTTCCATGGCACCACTACCAAGCCTACGGCGACCCGCACATCCTCCGTGACAACTTCAATGCCATGAAACGATTCACCGACTTCGTCGCCACCACGGCCAAGGACGGCATCGCGGCGGGCGGCCTGGGCGATTGGTACGACTACGGCCACGGGCAGCCGCCGGGCGAATCGCGGTTCACCCCCACTGACCTCTCAGCCACCGCAACCTGGGCGCTCTGCGCGCTCACCGTCTCGCGCGCCGCGGAAGCGCTCGGCCGCGCCACGGAAGCGGACGCTTACCGCGAGCGGCATGCCCGCATCGCGGCCGATTTTCAGCGGCGCTTCCGCGATCCCGCCACGGGCAAACTACGCCACACCGGCAGCCCGCAATGCGCCAATGCGATGGCCCTCTGCGCCGAGATCGTCCCGCCAAACGACCGCGCCGCCCTGGTCGACGAGATCATCGGGGATTTGCGCCGGCGGGATTGGCAGCAGACGCCCGGCGATGTCGGCCATGTCTATTTCATCCGCGCACTGGCCGAGGCCGGGCGCTCGGACATTCTCCACCGCGTCTACAGCCGACAGGACAAAGGCAGCTACGGCGGCATCCTGGCCAAGGGCCTCACTGCCCTGCCGGAAACCTGGGACGCGATGATGGACGGCAGCCAATCGTTGAACCACTGCATGCTGGGCCATGTCATCGAGTGGTTCCATGAATACGTCGCCGGCCTCCGCCAGCCACCCGGCAGCGTCGGCTGGCAACAGGCGCTCATCGCGCCCTGCCCAGGCCCGTTGACCTCGGCGGAAGCGACGCTCCGAACACCCCGCGGACGCATCGCCAGCCGCTGGCACAAGGACGCTGGTCGGTTCCGCCTCGAAGCCGAACTCCCCGAGGGCATCGCCGCCCAGGCGATCATGCCATCGGGCACCCGACACCCTCTCTCACCCGGCTTCAACGCGATCGAAGAGCCGCTCTGAACGTTCGCGTGAGGACTTGATTCCCGACTCAACTGTGCCAATCGCCCACCTGACTCAGACGCCCGGTGACGTCGTTGAGGTTCCGTTCGCTCGCGCCGTTGATGTAGAGTTCCATTGCTCCGTTGCCATACACTGGAAGTTCCATTAAGACCTGATGCCGGAATCGTGGTTTCGGCCTTATTTTTCAAGGGGTTTGCGCACGTGGTTGATTTTCTTGCGCGTGCCTACGGTGACTTGGGCTTCGGGCACCGTCGCCGGAAGAACCAACTTCAGTGCCTGGAGCAGTTGCTGCTGGCGGGCACTGGGCTCGGGCACCTGGCGCGCCACGACCTTGCCGCTGCCCGAGTGAACCAGTTCCATGACGCAGAGCTGTTCGAGTTGGCGCAAGCCTTCTTCCACCGTGACTTCCAACGACCGCCAGGCTTGCTCCAAATGACGGCGCACTTTTAAGGCCAGCATCGCCGTCAAAGCGTGGGCTTGGGTGTTGTCTGCCGTGCATGCCGCTTTCTGGTCGGTGCGAATCATGCCCCGGTCGCCCACCAGGGTGACGCCCGTGCAGCCCAGCTCCTTTTTGATCTTATGGACCTGCTGACCGAAGGTATTGAGATCGTTGGTGTTGCCGCGATAAACCTGGATCGAGACCGGCTCCCCCTGGCTGTCGGTCAAAAGCCCGATGACGACCTGTTTCTTGCCCTCCTTGTGGTCGCGATTATACCCCCAAGCCGCCAAGGCGTTGGAGTCGCCCTCCAAATAGCTGCTGCTCACATCGTAGAGAAAGAGTTGGTCCTTGGGAGGCGCGGGCCGAGCGTGCCACAGGCGCCGTTGGATGAGGGCGTGACGGCCTTCGAGCCAGGCGCCGTTGGCATAGAGAAACATGCCTACATAGTACACCTCTATTGATCGTTGTCAATATAACTATTCAAGAATTATGTGAATAATATCCCGCCTACATTTGGGACAAAGTTGAAGGTGCATGAAACCCGCGTCAGATCGAGGCCCAATGAAGGTTAAAGGCCAAAAATTCACTGGAATCTCCGCTCCGAGATTCGTCGCCGGCTGCGCAGACTTCGGGCGATTGCACTGTCGCGATGCAAAGCAGCAACCATCAACCGCTGCGGCGCGGGAGATGCGGCTTGCGTGAAGAGTCGGCGGGCCGCTATAAGACCTGAAACACTCTTGCAAGAAAGGATTTGCTCTATGGTGTCCGGAAAGATGCGGTCGATCGATCCCAATCGGGTGCTGTGCATTATTATGGGGGGAGGGCAGGGCACCCGGCTGTTTCCGCTGACGCGGGAGCGCGCCAAGCCGGCCGTGCCGCTGGCCGGCAAGTACCGCCTGGTCGACATCCCCATCTCGAATTGCATCAACTCGGGCATGCGGCGGATTTACCTCCTGACGCAGTTTCTCTCCGCCTCGCTCCATCGCCACGTGTATGCATCGTTCAAGTTCGATCATTTCACGACCGGATTCGTCGAGATCCTTGCGGCCGAGCAGACGCTGACGGACACGTCCTGGTATGAGGGGACTGCTGACGCGGTGCGCAAGAACCTGGGGCACTTGCGGAACATCGAGTTCGATTATGCGTTGATCCTGAGCGGCGACCAACTCTACCGGATCGATTTCCGAAAGATTCTCGAACGGCATGTCGCCAGCGAGGCCGACCTGACCGTCTCGACGATCCCGGTGCGGCGCGAGCTGGCCCATGGTCTGGGCATCATGCAGATCGACGCCCAGCAGCGGATTGTGCGCTTTGTCGAGAAGCCCAAGGATCCCGCTCTGTTGGACACGCTCGTCATCCCCCCCTCCTCCACGAGCGAACTCGAGGTGCCGTCGGATGGCCAGTATGTCTTGGGGTCGATGGGGATTTACATGTTCAACCGCCAGGTCCTCTTCGACCTTCTCGATAATGACACGACTGACTTCGGCAAGCACATCATCCCTGCGTCGATCCAGACGCATCGGGTGCATGCCTACGTCTTCCATGGCTACTGGGAGGATATCGGCACCATCCGTTCCTTCTTCGAGGCCAACCTCGAACTTGCCGCCGAACTGCCGCGGTTCGACTTTTTCGACATGAGCGCGCCGATCTACAGCCGGCCGCGCTTTCTCCCGGCATCCAAGATCAATGGAGCGACGATCGAACATGCCATCATCGCCGACGGCTGCATCATCAACCAGTGCAAGGTTTCCCAGAGCATCATCGGGCTGCGCTGCAGGATCGAGGAGGGCAGCCACTTGACCCGCACAGTCGCCCTCGGCGCCGATTACTTCGAGTCGCTTGAATCCATCCAGAGACACCTCGACAAAGGGCATCCGCGCATCGGCATCGGCAAGAACACCCGAATCGAGAACGCGATCATCGACAAGAATGCGCGCATTGGCGACAACTGCGTCATCACGCCCGCCGGAAAACCCAGTTCCTATGACGACGCTCGATTCTTTGTTCGCGACGGCGTCGTCATCATCCCAAAGAACATGATCATTCCGAACAACACAGTCATCTAGCGAGGCGCGCCTCGCGATCCTATGACCTCCCGCGGACGTGTCCTCGCCGCCCTGAACCACCGGCCATCCGACCGTGTCCCGCTCGATCTGTCCGGACACCGGTCGTCCGGCATTGCCGCGATCGCCTATGCCCGACTCCGGAAGCACCTCGAACTCCCCTCGCGTCCGGTGCGCGTCTACGATCCCGTCCAACAGCTTGCGATCGTCGACGACGATCTCCTCGATCGGTTTCACATCGACACGATCGAGCTTGGGCGGGCCTTCGCCCTTGAAGACAAGCACTGGCAGGAATGGGTGCTGCCCGACGGCACGCCCTGCCTCATGCCGGCCTGGGTCCGGCTGCGCCGGGACGAAGGACGCTGGGTGATCCTTTCCCCGGACGATCTGGTGATCGCCCAGATGCCCGACGGCGTGCTCTATTTCGAGCAGACGCACTGGCCGTTCGCCGAGCAGGATGACCTGGACCGGATTGCCGATGTCCTGAGCCAGAGCATGTGGACGGGTGTCGCCTCGCCGCCGGGCCCGCTGGTGGCGGGGCCGGACGGCGCAGCGGTCCTGGCGGAAGGGGCGCGTCGTCTGCGGCGGGAGAGCGATCGCGCGATCCTGGGTCTGTTTGGCGGCAACCTCCTGGAAATGGGCCAGTTTCTTTATCGAAACGACAACTTCTTCTACCTGCTCGCCGGGAGCCCGGCGCGCGCTCATGCCTTCCTCGACCGCGTTGTCGAGATGCACCTCGCCAACCTCGAACGGTTCATGCGCGCCGCCGGCCCGCATCTCGACATCATCCTGTTCGGCGACGATCTCGGGATGCAGTCCGGACCCCAGGTGTCGCCCCGGATGTACCGCGAGTTCTTTTTTCCGCGGCAGCAGGTCCTGTGGCGGCGGACCAAGGAGCTGGCCCCGCACATCAAGATCATGCTGCATTGCTGCGGTGGAGTGCGCGAGCTGCTGCCCGGCCTCATCGAGGCGGGGCTCGACGCCATCAACCCTGTGCAGATCACCTGTCGTGGCATGGCGCCCGGCGAGCTCAAGCGCGAATTCGGCGCGCGCCTGACTTTCTGGGGTGGCGGTTGTGACACGCGCTCCATCCTGAGCGGGGGGACACCCGATCAGGTCCGCGCCAACGTCCGCGAGCTGGTCTCGATACTCAAGCCGGGCGGCGGTTTCGTTTTTCAACAGGTTCACAACATCCTTGCCGACGTGCCGCCCGCAAACGTCGTGGCGATGTTCGAAGCGGCATTCGAGGCGGGGCGCTACGAACCATGATGGCAGCCGTGTCTGATCCGCCAACGGGCCCCTGGCCGCCTTCGGAGCCGATCGAGTTGCCGATCGACGGAGTGCTGGACCTTCACGCGTTTCCGCCCCGGCAGGTGAAGGCGCTGGTGACTGACTATCTTGCGGCCTGCCAAGAGCGGGGGATTCTCCAGGTTCGGATCATTCACGGCAAAGGGATTGGCGCATTGCGACGAACGGTGCATGCCCTGTTGTCGCGCCATCCCGAGGTGATCGAGTTCGGTTTGGACCACGCCATTTTCAGCGGGGCGGGCGCCACCGTGGTGCGCCTCCGACCGTCCCAGGCGCGCACCGTCAGTTGATGACGGCGAGAAGGCCGGAGTGGGGACGGCTCGTCCCCTGCTGACGCGAGTGAAGAAGGTGCCCGTCGGCGACGGGGTCCTGTCATGCGGCCGGGAGGCGTCGCCGCTGCGCATCACGAACTGGCCCTTTGGCGCGCGCGCATCGGAAACGAGCCGTTGACAACACCGGTCATTCCGTTACGATCCCGCCCACTTTTTGACCGAAGACAACTATGCCGAATACGAAATCCGCCATGCGGCGCGTCCGCAGCAACGAGCGTCGGCACGCGCATAACAGGGCTGTCAAATCGAGACTCAAGACCTGCGAGAAGAACTACCTCGCGACCATTGCGTCGGGGAAGAAAGACGAGGCTCTTAAGGCCCTCAGCATGGTGAACTCGGCCCTCGACAAGGCGGCCAAGACCGGCGTGATTCACAAGGCCACCGCGGAACGCCGCACCTCCCGTCTGAGCCGCCGGTTGAGCGCCCTCAAGTAAGCCCTCCGTCCCGAGTCTGGTTTACTTGTTTGTCCCGCGCCCCGCGCCGACTTCGAGGCAGACCAGACGGGTAAGATCGCGCACCAGCAAGCGTGTTCCGGCCAGGGCCATCGGCCCCCACGATTCGCGTCCCTGCAACACTTGGGCGTGGCCCAGAGGGGTGTACTTGGCCGGATTGGCCTCGATCATCGTCAGCCGCCCGGTGTCGTTGAACGCGTAAACCAGGCCGTCCGCCATCAGGTAAGCGCCTCCGCCACGGCCAAAGGGCTCGCTCGAATCGCTCGCCCAGGCAACCTTGCCGTCCAGAGTCAGGCAGATAAATCGCCCGTCCGTGCGCATGCCATAGAGATGGCCGCCATACAGGATCGCCGTGTGCTGCTCAGCCCCGAATACGGTCGAGTCCAAACGAAACAACGGGCTGACCTTCCATTGCCCGGCGTCGCCAGAAATCTCGAGCATCAGGCTCCCCGCCTCGTAACCGCCCGAGAGAAAGACGCGCCCGGCGTCAAGCGCCACCGGTGACGGGACGGTCGCGATGCTGATCTTCCAGTCGGTTGTCTCCCAGAGGAGCGATCCGTCCTGGGTCGAAACACCGACCACGCCGAGGTGGGCGCAATAGACATACTGGCGGTGGCCCGCCGCCGTAATCGGTGTCACCGATGAATGCGTCATCTTCCAGCCGTTCGGATTGGGCGTGCGCCAACGCACTGCGCCCGACTCGAGTTCGACCGCCATCAGCAGCGCGTCCTTGCCGCCGGGGGCCAGGATGACCGCGTCCCCATCGATCAACGGACATTGGCCGGCATACCAGGGCGGAACGGTTGTGCCGAAGTCCCGCACCAGGTCGAGGCCCCACTTCAACTCGCCCGAGACTGCGTCGAGGCAGACAACATGGCACTTCGGTCCCATCGCGACGACGAACTTGTCGCTCACGGCAGGAACCGTGCGGGTCATGCCGTGGTTGCGCTTGACCGAGACGGGATAGACGAAGCGCCAGATTTCCTTGCCGTCTTCGAGCGAGAGGCAGCGCAGGGCGTCCTGCTTCTTCTCCTGGTCGTAATCCATGAGATAGACACGACCGCTCCGAACCGCCGGCCCGGCATAGCCTTCGCCAACGTCAACACTCCACCAGACCTGCGGACCGCCGGGAGGCCACGTCCGAGCCAAACCCGCCGCACCCGGATCGATCCCCGAGTGGTCCGGGCCGCGAAAGCCCGGCCATAAACCCGGCAGATTCGCGGGGCGGCCTTCCCCGCGCACCAGTTTTCCGTTCAGAACAGGATTGCCTCCGACCGGACCCTCCGCTCCCGGAGGTCGGTCAGAGCCAGGCACGCGAGGCGTCAGGGTCCGGTCCGGACCGAAACTGAGCCAGACCAGCCATGCGCCCGCCATGAGAAGCGCGGCCGCCACGGGCAGAAAGGGCCTCCCGCGGAATTCCGCGAGCTTGCCGGCCGGCGCGGACGGGGTCATGACATTGCCAGACACATCGGCAGGTTACCCGCCTTCCCGACGCCTTCACAATAGAAAGTCAGCGCGCCTCGTACCGGAACACGAACCGTCCCTCGGGCGCAGAGTCGCCGCTGATGTAGACGTCGATCAGATCGCCCGGCCTCTGAGCGTTGTCGATCCACTTGAAGTCGAGGCTGAGCGAATCCGGTCCGGATGACAGCCCGAGCGCGCTGCGCGGCACGGCCAGGTGCAGTTCGTTGTGCTCGGCGCGAAACGGCACCTCGCCTTCGGATTTCCAGTTCCAGCCGCCTGCATTCCTCTCGAGGCTCAGCTTCCCATCGCGAATGGGCGTGCGATTGACGATGCAGTCAAATCCCTCCCAGCCCGTCCTCGGGTCCTGATCGGCATCGATCAGGAGCCACAGACCGTCCAGCGTGTCCGCGGGTGCGATTGCATCCCGGGTCCGGAGATAGAAGAAGACAGTATTTTCGTTCCGAGCCACCTTGAAATCGAGCAGGTCGTTACGGCCTGATCGATCGGCGTAATGCAAGCCGGCGGCGCCGTCGTGGTCGCGCGGGCCGGTCTCGCCCAGGTGGTCCCGGAACTCAGGCCGCACGGCGTTCCACTGGCCGAAGCCTCGACCGATGTCGATTGTTGTGGGCGGCGAGGCGGCGGGGAGCGGCGGCGCACCTTTGAACCGGCGGACGTTGGCGATCATTTGCCAATAGTAGTTGTCGCGGTGCCCGACCTTGGCCGGCTCGATGTCGCGACTGTTTTCCTGATCGAACTGGTCGACAAACACCAGCGGCCCATCCAACTTGCCCCAGCGGCCCGCAATCCACTCGTTCCAACCGGTGACCATGACGAACGGCGGTTTGAGATCGAATGCGCGGCGCCATTGTTCCTGGAAATTGTACCCCCAATTCACAGCGCCGGGCGCCGATTCCATCCGGTCCTGATGAAAGCTGCGGCCCCGGGCATCGCCCGAACTCATATTGGTCACCTTGGCGTCGCTGCGGCGCAGGTTCTGCGCCACCGACACGTTGACCTGTTCGGGCTGATTGGGATCGTCGGTGTAACCGTAGGGCTGGGGATACGCCGCTTCCCAATGCCACGCGTGAGGCGTGTCGATCATCTCGAACGGCCAGTGGGCCCGCCGCAGGGTGAAGAATTCCCGCAAGACCGGGCTCGCGTCGTTCGGATCGCAGATCATCAGGGGCTTGCCCTGCCAGTGAAACCAGAGTTCGTGGTAGAGCCCTTTCTCGTAAAGCTCGCGATGGATTTTCTGAGCGGTCTCGCCCGCTTTGGTGTTGACCATGAAGACGATCTGCGGAGTGCGCCCGCCCTCGCGCCGCACCTGGCGAAACACCTCGCACAACGCGAGAAACACATCACGGTAGATCACGGCGTTTGTTGTGTCGAAGATCAGCGTGTCGATTCCGGCATCGGCGAGCAATTGGGCGTGGCGGCGCAGGACCCAGGGATCGGTGCTCAAGTAGTAGCCATAGAGCGGCTCCCCCCAGTAATGGTACATGCCTATCGGGCCCCACAAGGGCGAGTCCGGTTTCTTCAACGCCTCCGCATCCCGTTCGAGAATCCGGGTGATGTCGTACGGGCCGTCCCAGTGCGGACTCTTCCCGCCCCGGTTATCATGCCAAAGGAAGTAGAAGATGCCGACCCAGCGATTGGGCTGGGGCGGTCCTACCTCGTCCGAAAGCGGCAACGTTCGCCCAAGGGCGTCCGTTGCCGGCCAGGGCACTCCTGGGTTGAACGCCGCGGGATTCCCTTGTCCGAGAACCGCGGCCAACGAGCAGGCGGCGGCACAGGCCGAGAGAAAGCGCGGTGTCATGCTATGTTGAGTGCTCCATAGCAGGTGGCGATTGGGGGATGGCGAGTGCGCGGTGGGGGGAACTCACACAATCTCGGGGACAATGAACGGAGCGCGGTAGGGGCGGGTCAGCAAGGCGTTTGCGGCGTCGTTGCCGCGGAACCGTTCCGTGGCCGGGTCCATCTCGAGAAACGCACCGAGGGCTGCCTTATCGAGGTTGAGGTCGATCTTGTGCCTGGCGAGGTGCGCCTGGAAACGCTCGAAGGTCTCAAGTCCGGCCGGATGCGCTTCGAGGGCCTGCTTGATCGATCCCGGGTCCGCCTTTTGGCCCAGGCGATACGAGATGTTCGAGGTATGGCACAAGGCGCTCGACAGATGGCCTTCGAGGATGTCGCTCTTCAGGTCGGCCACGTTGCGGCTTCGCATTGCCTTGATGAAATTGGCGAAGTGATCGTTTTCGCCCCGGGCGTTGAACTTGCGAATCTCCTTGCCGTCGTTGTCGTAAACGGTCGTGCCGGTCAGGTATCCGTTCTCGCACTCGATGACATGCCCGATGCTCTGGCCCCGGTATTTGTCCATCTCCTCGCGCACTTTCTGGCCGGTCTCCTGCGCTGCCGTGGGTTCCGGCGCGCCTGAGGGGAGCCCTCGGACCTCGAAGATCAACAGGGCATCGCCGTAGTCGTGGATGGCGAACTGGGTATTGGGTGTTTCGCCGTCGTCGATGTAGCCGAAGCGTCCTCCGACGCTCAGGATGCGGGGCGAGAGTTCGCCCTTGCCGAGCGCCCAGCGGGCGACGTCCATCTGGTGGATGCCCTGGTTGCCGATGTCGCCATTGCCCGTGTTCCAGACCCAGTGCCAATCGTAGTGCAGGCGCTGGCGCATCAGTGGGAGTTTCAAAGCCGGCCCGCACCACAGGTCGTAGTCGATGCCTTCGGGGATCGGCTGGGGGCCGCTGACCTTGCCGATGCTGGCGCGGCGTTTGTAGCAGAGACCGCGGGCCACTTTGATCTTGCCGAGATTGCCGGCGCGGACCCAATCGAGCGCCTCGCGCAAGCCCTCGTTCGACCGCCCCTGCGTGCCGGCCTGGACGATGCGATTGTACTTGCGCGCCGCAGCCACCGCCTGGCGGCCCTCCCAGACATTGTGCGACACCGGCTTTTCGACGTACACGTCTTTGCCCGCCTGGCACGCCCACACCACAAGCAGCGAATGCCAGTGATTGGGAGTCGCCGTGGCGATCGCGTCGACCTCCTTGTCCTCGAGCAGCTTTCGGACATCAAGGTAGGCCTTCACCGGGTTGCCCTTGTCGGCAAGCCGCTTGGCGCCCGCATCCAGAATCCTCTGGTCGGCGTCGCACAGCGCCACAACCCGCACGCCCGACATTGTCGAGAACGCGTCGATGTGATTGCCGCCGCGCCCGCCGAAGCCGACAACGGCCACTCGGATGGTGTCGTTGGCGCCAGCGACTTGTGCCCATGAGCGGGGCAGAGGCATCAGGGTTGTGGCGGCGGTGGTGAGGAGGGTGGATTGGAGGAAACTCCGGCGATTGATCTGTTTCATAGCTCGACAGGCTTTTATCTGGGTCGATGTTAAGCCGGGCCAGGTGCAAGGGCAAGCCTTGTGAGACTCGAATTGCAGCCAATTTGCCTTGAGTTGGCGCTCCCAACTCCACATTGTCGGGGCACGCGCGAAAAGCGCTGCGCCAATGCTCTGCGCCAATCGACAACACGCCAATCACATCTTATGAACGCTTCAATTCCAGCCCTCGTGCCGTCGTTGCTCGGCATCGTTGCTTTTCTCGGGACCGCCTCGACTCCCGCGGTGGCTGCCGATCTGTCGTACGCCAGGGACGGCTCCGGTGTCTACGGCTACAAGGACACCCCCAAACTCCCGTGGTGCGACTATCTCGTGCACGACTGCGACCGCCCGGCGCCGAAGCGTATCGACACCGGCAAGGCCGGTCCTCCCCAGGCCCCGCCTTCCGACGCCATCGTGCTCTTCGACGGCCGGGGTCTGTCCGCCTGGGAACCGACCGACTGGAAAGTCATCGACGGCTGCCTCGAAACGGTGGGAGCCAGCATGCTCAAGACACGAGCGGAATTCGGCGATTACCAGCTTCACCTCGAATGGATGGCGCCCAACCCGCCCAGCGGCGAATGGTACAATCGGGGCAACAACGGCGTCATGCTCATGGGGGTGTTCGAGATTCAGATCTTCGATTCCTGGACGGAGAAAATCTACCCCGACGGCCAGGCGGCCGCCGTCTACGGGCAGACGCCTCCGCTGGTGAACGCCACGCGCCCGCCCGGGGAATGGCAGGTGTTCGACATCTGCTTCACCGCTCCCGTGTTTGAAGGAAGCAAGTTGATCGCGCCCGCCCGCGTCACGATGTTCCACAATGGCGTGCTGGTGCACCTCAACACGCCCATTTACGGCGAGACCGGACACCGCATCGTGCCAGAGTACAAGCTTAAGGTCAGCCGGGGCCCGCTGGCTCTGGGCGGCCACAATTGTCCTGTTCGCTTCCGGAACATCTGGCTGCGGCCGCTGTCGAATCCGTGAACCTCCCCCCCGCGTGAGGCGATCGATCAAGACCGGAGTCTTGCGGGAGGTCAAGCGGTGGGCAGCGGGCCGGAGGCCGATGTTTGGCGACCCTACGGGGATTCGAACCCCGGCCGCCACCGTGAAAGGGTGGTGTCCTAACCACTAGACGATAGGGTCGTCACGAGACGGTCGACACTATAAGCCACCGGAAGTCGGTGTCACGTAGAAAACACCGGATATAACGCGGGTCTGCCACCATGGTGTCTGTCCCTTTGCAGGCCAGGTGCCCTGACCTGGCGTCTGTGCGGGTCCAGACTTCATGCGTCGCGCCACGTGGGGGCACGCGGCCTGCAACGTTGGTGTTCTGTTGTCCGACGCACCGACGCACCGACGCACCGACGCACCGACGCACCGATCTTCCATCTCACGCTCATCGAGGTTTCAGATCGTAGCAGAGCAGGATATCCTGATCGCGGACGTAGAGGCGGCCGTCGCAGACAACCGGGTGCGGCCAACTGTTTTTGTTGCTGCGATCCGGCGGATCGAAGCGTCCTGTTTCCTGGAAGCCCTCGGGTGTGGCTTTGATCAGGACCATTGTTCCGGGGCCAGACTCGTATCGCAGGATCAGGTGGCTATCGGCGCAGGTCAACGAGCCTTTGCCGAGCTTGCGTCTCTCAGCCCAGAGGGTCGTTCCGGTTTTGAAGTCCTGGCAGATCCAGCCCTTGCCATCCGAGTATCCGTAAAGATGGCCGCCCACCCGCAAGACTCCGCCGTGGTGATTCACCATGTCTCTGTTCGCATAGACCTGTTGAGCGGAGAACGCTGCGCCGGTCTTCGTCACCTTGAACAGGTTGCATCCGACGCCATAGCCCGACGTCACGTAGACATGATCGTCATGCCAGATAGGTGTTGGCACCACCGCCGTCCTACCGGCGCGGGCAGCCCGCCACAGGACCTTGCCGTCAGCCGGCGACACGCCAAAGACGTGGGCGTCGGTGATTTGAACGTACTGGGGTGTCTTCGCGAGTGTGGCGATGACGATCGAGGAATATGCGGCTTGATCGGTGATCTCCTTGGTTTGCCAGACGAGCTTGCCCGATCCCGCTTCAAAAGCCGCCATGGTGCCTTGCGGCCCTCCAGGCGTCACAATGACCCGGCCTCCATCCACCAGGGGCGACTCCGAATAGCCCCAACCCGACATCATCTTGCCGCCGTGATTCTTCACCAGGTCCACCTGCCAGACCAGTTTCCCACCCGCCTTCTCGAGACACGCTAGATTTCCCCCGGCGCTCAGCACGTAAACGTGATCCCCGTCGACGGTCGGAGTGCAGCGCGGGCCTTCGGGATACCCCATCTCTGTGTTGGCCTGTAGGGTCTTGGTGCTCCAGATTTCCTTGCCGTCTTTGGCGTCCAGCGCCCAGACGACCTCGTCGGCCTCCCGGTATCCCAGGCTGTACACGCGACCGCCCGAGATCGCCGGCCCGCTGTAGCCGCCGCCCCGCCCGGCCGATTTCCAGAGGAGCGGGGGCCCGCCCTCGGGCCAGGACTGGAGCAGGCCCGTCTCGGACGACACATTATCGCGATTTGGGCCGTGCCATTGTGGCCAGTCGGCAAGGGCAGAGACCAGCGCGATCAGACAGGCTGCCGGAACCAGGGAACGCATCGACATTTTCATGGGCGGCAGGCTTTCAATTTCGGACGCGAGTGTCGAGCGGCAACTGCTCCGCTTCACGAGAATTGCTTTAACAGTAATCGTTGACGGAGCATCGGGGCAGTCCGCACTATAGCGCCCGCTTATAAACATGACCAAGCAACGCAAAGTCCTGGTGATCATGTCGAACCGGCTGAACCGGTCCCAGAAGTCGCGCTTCCTTGAACTCGATTGCGATCAGAAGGGCAACATTATCAAGGAAACACCGCTCCGCGCCGAGCCGCGGAAGGCCGTTTACGACGAGGTTTGGGAAAACGACGAGGGCCGGACCAGCCTCTCCTCCTGTTACCGGATCAAGCGCCACTATCGGCACCCCCTGGCGAAGACGACACGGTGATCTCGAAGAACGGGTGTGACACATGCGGGCTGCCTGGACATGAAAACGCGCCCGCATGATCCGAGTCGCGCGCTGAACTGGGTCGTTGTTGCATTGTTTGCCCTCGGCATGGCGTGGGTCGAGGCCGCCTGCGTTTTCTACATCCGCTCACTGGTCGACCGGATTGAACCGTACCAGGCGCTTCCATTGCCCGATTCCGCCGCACTGGGGAGCGTGGAACTGGTGCGCGAGTTGGCGACACTCCTGATGCTGGGAACCACCGGCTGGCTCGCCGGCACCACTTGGCGCAGTCGGCTGGCCTTTGCCACCATCGCGTTCGGATTCTGGGACATCTTCTATTATCTGTTCCTGCGTGTCATGGCGCCCTGGCCGCAGTCGATACTGGACTGGGACATCCTGTTCCTGCTGCCCTTGCCGTGGTGGGGGCCCGTTTTGGCGCCGGTTTCGATCGCTCTGCTCATGATCGCGGGTGGAACATTGGTCGTGAGTCGCGATGCCTCCGACCGACCCTGCTGGCCGTCGCGGCTGGCGCTGTCCATCTGCTTCATCGGCACCGGACTCGCCCTGTACGTGTTCATGGGCGATTCGATCCGTGTCGCCGGCCAAGGCATCGGTGCCCTTCGCAGCCTGCTTCCCGTTTCATTCAACTGGCCGCTGTTCCTTGTGGCATGGATTCTGATGGCAACACCCGTCGTGGAGCTTGCTGTGCGACGGCCCGCTGCCCAAGAATAGGCCAGGATCAATGCATGAAGTGGAGTGGCGACGCCAGCCTGCTGACAACCCTCAACCGCTAATACGCGGTCGATATCGACGATTCGGTCAGGCGCATTTCCCTCGGGATGCGGATCGTCTCGCTGCTGGGCGCGTTGGCTTTCTTTGCCGGATTTGTCCTGTTTCTGCATCGAATCTGGGGTCGCTGCCGTGGTCGGCGCAGGTCGGCCTGGTCTCTCGGACGAGCGGTGTCGGACTACTAGCTCGAGGAGTTGGGGTTTGGCTGCCGCGAAGCCGCCACCGCACCCCGTGCCCGGGACTATTACAACTCGATGGCGCCTCGGACCGTGTACCTCGTTCTCGAATTCGAGGGGCAGGCTTGGCAGGAGGCAAGCCGACATCGGAGACCGCGCACACATCTGTATGCCGTTGACGCAGGCCCCGACTCGCGCGCGCTCCGGGAGCGCTATCCGGACTCGAGCCGGCACGCGATCGTGCGCGCCGTGATTCGGCCAATGTTCCAGATGCGGATGCCCGAAGAGGCGCATCCGCCTACGGTCTCGATGCACCGACGCACCGACGCACTGACGCACCGACGCACCGACGCACTGACGCACCGACGCACCGACGCACCGATGTCGCGCACGCATCAGTCCGCACCGAGCTCGCGCAGGCGCGTCTCGAGGAGTTGCCGCAGTTCTTCCCGTTCAGCGGGCGACGCCTCGCGCGGCACGCTGATCAACTCCCCGAGACAGACGTGGCAACTGGAGAACGGAAGCGGGATTTGGAAGCGATCCCAGCTCTTGGCCCGCCATTTCCAGCCCAACCGATAACTGACAGGCACGATCGACAACCCGGTGACTTGGGCCAAGGCGACGACGCCTTGCTGCGCCACGCAACGGGGCCCGCGCGGCCCGTCGGGCGTGACGGCGAGATCGTATCCTTGCTCGGCCCAGCCCACCATTTCGAGCAGGGCCTGGTGACCGCGGCGGCTTGTCGAGCCGCGGACCGGTTGAACCCCAAACAACTCGAGGATGCGGGCAAGCAGACCGCCATCCCTGCTGGCGCTCACCATGGCAGCCAGGCGTTGACCGGGGCGCGCGGAGATGATGAAGCGCTGATACAGGCAGAGCGACAAGGCCAGGCGGTTATGCCAGATCGCGAAGATTATGGGGCCCGACATGATGGTGCGCATCGCATTCGAGGGGTCCGACATGCTGTAGCGCAGCGTTGCGTCCACCGTGCAAATCAGCCGGTAAACGGCCGCCGCACCCAGCCGTCCCCGCCAACCGGGCTGTTGCGGGACGACGGGCATCGAATTGCGAGGTCGTCGCGCCCGGGATTTGACCGGCTCTTCCGGCATCAATTGCCTTGTTTTAGGGCGACTCGCACCAACTCCTCGATGGTGGCTTGCGGGCCGAGCAAGGCCTGGGCGGCGCGCACGGCCTCGTGGGCCTGGGGCGGTTTGACGTCCAGGGCGATCAACGCCAAGACGGCGTCATTGGCGCGCTGGTCTTCGGCGCTCAAGCCTCGTTGGGTGCTGCTGGCCTCCCAGGCGCCCACCGGGCCGATCTTGTCGCGCAGTTCGACGACGATGCGTTCGGCGGTCTTCTTGCCGACGCCCGTGATGCGCGAGAGGGCCTTGACGTCACTGGTGGCGACCGCCCCCCGAAACACCGTCGGTGTCATGCCGCTGAGGACACTGAGGGCGATCTTGGGACCGATCCCGCTCACCGTGTTGATCAGGAGCCGAAACAGGTCGCGCTCTGCCGCTGTCAGAAAGCCGTACAGGACGTGCGCGTCCTCTCGCACCGCAAGGTGGGTCAACAACCGAACCTCGCTGCCCACTTTGGGCAGGCGATCGTAGGAAGAAAGCGGGATGAGAGCCTCGTACCCGACGCCGTGGACGTCCACGGTGACTTGCGTCGGGAGGCTCTCGGTGAGAATGCCATGCAGAAAGGCGATCATACGCGTTGCAGTGGGGTCAGTGAAAACCGCCCGTGCTCCTGAGCCAGCGTCAACGCCAGGGCCAGGGCATCGGCCGCATCGGGTGGCGGAAGTTCAGTCAGATGGAGCAGGCGCTGCACCATCTTGGCAACGGCCGGCTTGCCGGCGGCGCCGTAACCGACAATCGCCTGCTTCACCTTGCGCGGCGCAATCTCGTAGATTTCGAGCCCGCTCTCGGCCGCCGCCAGAAGGCTCGCCCCTCGCGCCTCGCCCATGAGCAGCGCGGTCTGGAGGTTCTGGGCGAAGAACAAGCCCTCGATCGCACACGCATCCGGCTGATGCCGCGCGATCACCTCGCGCAGGACCGTGGCAATCCGCGCCAGACAACGCGAGCGTTGCCACGCGGCCGGGCATCGGATCACTCCCAGCGCAAGCGCTTCCGGTCCCGGACGCGCCGTGCGAATCACCCCGTACCCGGTCCCGCGCAGAGAAGGATCGATCCCCAGGATGACCTGGGGCGGATTCGGTCGAGTGGAGGGCGTTGACGCGGGCATCTGCTCAGCCGCTCGACGGCCCGTAGCCAACCGGTCCTGCATCTGTTCGAATTGCCGTCTGCTGACGCCCACGGCGAGAGCCTGCCAGAATGGCGGGGTTGCTGTCGAGGTCCGGCGTCTGGAATCCGCGGCCAGTTGAAGCCCAACCGCACTTCGCACCTCGAAGGCGCCCGCCCCCAGGGGGGCAACATCGTTTTCCTGGACGGCCACACCGAATGGTGCAGATTCCCCAGGATAGTCGTCCGCACCACCGGCGAGCCGGACTTCTGGTGGTGAGGATATCCCGCGATTCCGGGTGCGGCTCCGAACAGCGCCGGGCAATCGCGCCGAAAACGCTTGTCCAATGTTGCCGCGTCTGCGTGGATAGGCGGGATTGAAGACGCTCGAAACGTGAACCGTACTGACTGCATGGCGGACAGACTGACCCCCGAAAGAGCGCATGCGCCGGGCCTGCTCGCAGAGGCGCAAAAGATAGTCGCCGCCGACGGCGAGGAGCGTTTCGCGGCTCCGAATCTTGGTTTTGCGCTCTTCGAGCGGGCATGGTCGCTGCGGGGATTCGATCTCCTGCTGATGGACATGGTGGACCGGCCCGCTTGGGTGGAAGACCTGTTACGGAAACTTGACTTGTTTAGAACACGTTTCACCGGTCAAGGATTCTGCCTGCCTCTTCACCGTCTTGCGAGTGCGCTGTTGATGTCTCTTGCCGTTTCAACATTCGCCTCCGATCACTTGCGTCCGCCGGCCGTGCCGATCGTGACGCACGATCCGTATTTCAGCATCTGGTCGCCGGCGGACCAACTGACCGACGCGGATACGATCCACTGGACCGGCAAGCCGCGTCGGCTGACGAGCCTCGTGCGGATTGATGGGAAAGCGTTTCGGCTGATGGGCACGAGCCCGACCCACGTGCCCCCGCTGCCCCAGACCTGGCAGCGGGTCAACCCAACACAAACACATTACGTATTTGCCGGGGAGGGAGTCGTCGTCGCGCTTGATTTCATGACACCAGCCCTGCCGGAGGATACCGACTTGCTCGCGCGACCGGTCGGCTACGTGACTTGGCACATCGAATCGACTGATGGCAAGCCCCACGCGGTCCAACTGTACTTCGACGCCGCGGCCGAGATTGTTGTCAACGAGCCTCGGCAAGAAGTCGTTTGGGCGCGGGAAGACATCGGCGATCTGGTCGCCGTCAAGGTGAGGTCCAATGATCAACCGATTCTTGAGAAAAAGGGAGACGATCTTCGCATCGACTGGGGCTGTCTCTATGTCGCGGCTGAGAGGACCAGTGCGGAACCCGTTGTTGCCTCGTAGGAGAATTTCTCGAACGGCTGCATCGGCACGGTCGACGTCCTCTTTCCCCAGGCGCCGTTCTTCCTCGTCTTCAGCCCCGCGCTCACCAAGGCAATGCTGGTGCCGATCCTCGATTATGCCGCGTCGCCGCGCTGGCCCTATCCTTACGCGCCGCATGATCTCGGCACGTACCCGCACGCCACCGGCCAGGTCTATGGCATGGGTGGCAAGGACGGTGACCGCATGCCGGTCGAGGAAAGCGGCAACATGCTCATCATGCTCGCCGCGCTGGCCAGGCACGAAGGCAGCGCCGACTTCGCCAAACCATACTGGCCCATGCTGAACCGGTGGGCGGATTACCTGGTCAGGGAAGGGCTCGATCCGACAAACCAGCTTTGCTCCGCCGACATGTTCGGGCATTTGCCGCGCAACGCGAACCTCGCCCTCAAGGCCGTCATCGGCATCGGCGGCTTCGCGCGACTCTGCGAATTGGCGGGCAAGCCCGACGACGCAGAGAAGTATCGCGCCATCGCTCAGGACTACGCCGTCAGGTGGCAGGACCTCGCCAAGGGTGACGGACGGACGATCCTCGCCTACGGCCAGCCCGACACTTGGGCGATGAAGCACAACCTGATCTGGGACCGCGTGCTCGGGCTGAACCTCTTCCCGCAGTCCATCGGCGACGCCGAGATTGCCTGGTATCTCAAGGTGCAGAAGACATACGGCCTGCCCGTCGACAACCGCACCGACACCAGCCTCATCGATTGGGCGCTCTGGAGCATCGCCCTGGCGCGCAATCACGCGGACTTCCAGGCGTTGCTCGAGCCCATCTGGCGATACGCCAACGAGACGCCGGCGCGCGTGCCGCTGCCGGATTGGTTCGTCACCTCGGACGCAAAGAGGCGAGGCTTCCAGGCGCGTCCGGTAGTCGGTGGCATCTTCATCAAGATGCTCGCCGATTCCGCGATCCGGCAGAAGTGGGCGAAGCGCGGGGCCAACACCAGCGGTCCGTGGGCGCCGATTCCGGTTGGCGGCGAGGCGAAGGAAGTCGTCCCGACCGCCCGGACCGCGCAAGTGAATTGGCGCTACACGCTCGAGGAACCGCCCGCCGATTGGACAGAACCCGGTTTCGACGACTCCGCCTGGAAGGAAGGCCCGGGCGGGTTCGGCACCCAGGGCACGCCCGGCGCCATCATCGGCACCGAATGGAACACGACAGCGATCTGGCTGCGCCGCGAGTTCACCCTGCCCGACCGTCCTCTGAAGAACCCGCGTCTGCTCATCCTCTACGACGAGGCCCCTGAGGTTTATCTGAATGGCGTGCTCGCCAGCGGTTCGATCAGGTCAATGTCGCCATCCGGGCGCGGTATCCGTTCGCCGGCGTGCGAGGCGGCAAGAGGCGACAGCAGAGGGCAAGAGCGAGGGCGCGAAGCGAGGCATTCATGGTTCAACGGGTTCGCAGCAGATTCCATCCATTGAGGACATCCGCGTTCATGCCGTCAGGTAGTCGCTTGGGAACTTCCACGGCGCGCGGTATTCCGGAATCGCCCGACGGGCCGCTTCGTCGTCCGCAACGATGCGCTCGGTGTCCGGGTCGAAGCGGATCGAGCGGCCCAACTGCAGGGAGAGCAGGCTGAGCACGATCGGCACATCCACCTTGACGTGGTGGAACACGCTGCAACTGGGCTGCTGACGCGACTTGATCGAGTCGAGCCACTCGCGTTCCTGGCCGGGGGAAGGAGGGATGGACATTGGCGGAACGGGCTTGCCCTTCAAGGCTTCACCCTCGGGCACCAGTGTCGAGGCGCCGAGGTAATCGGCGTAGAACGTCCCGTTGGCTCCGTGGAAGTAGACGCCAAGGCGCGTCCGCGGCTTGGGGTCGCCTTGCAGATCAAAACCATAACTGTTTGTGAGCGACATCATCCAGGTGAGCGTGAGGTTGGGGTAGCGCCAAAGCACCTCGTGATGATCGTAGGCGTCGCCGTCGTCGCGCACCACGAAACGACCGCCGGAGGCGCTGGTCACCAGCGGGTAACCTAAGTCCAGGGCCGTGATGGGAAGATCGAGCATGTGCGGCCCGTTGCCGGGAGTCCAACCGCCGCTGAAATCCATCCAGGAACAGTGGTGATACGCATCCATGGCCAGCAGCCGGTTGTAAGGCGCAAGCGGCCCGGGTCCGCACCACAGATCCCAGTCCATCCCCTCCGGGACGCTCTGCTGGCCCCCAGACCCGATCCCGCGGGGCGTCTGGTTCATCACGTTGAACGCGCGCGCCACGCCGATCGGTCCGAGGTTCCCGGACCGGACATATTCGATGACACGGTGATGTTCTTCCCGGGCGTGGTGCTGGGTGCCCACCTGGCTGATGCGCGCGTGTTTCCTGACGGCGTTGCGCACCGCCAGGCTCTCGGCCAGGTGCAAGGTCATCGGCTTCTGAATGTAGATGTCCTTCCCCGCCTCGCAGGCGGCGATGGCCTGGAGCGCATGCCAGTGCGGGAGCGTGCCGATGATCACCGCGTCGAGATCCTTCCGCTCGAGCATCTCGCGGTAGTCCCGGTACCCGCGGCATCCCTTGAACCGATCGACAATCGGTTCGAGCCGGTTCTCGTCCACATCACAGACCGCGGTCACCACCACGTCCGGATGCACGGCGCAGTTGCTCAGATTCACACGCCCCATGTTGCCGCAGCCAATCAGACCGACGTGAATCCGGCTGTTTGGACGGGGACTGGCCGAGGGCGTCGGATCGGCCGCCGAGGCCAAATGGGGTGCGGCAAAGCCGATGGCAGTGATGGTGGCGGCCTTCTGGATAAAGGCGCGGCGCGGAACGGAGGAGGCGGTGTTCATAGCAGGGTGCTTGGCTTGTGAATGCTCGAGTTCATCAGGCTGTGCGTGGAGCCTACGCCATCAGTTCGACAGAGCGACATAAAGAATGCAGCGCCGAGGCAGGCAGGGGACCCGACCCGCAAGCCTGCGCGCCGCGTGCCCCCACGCGGCGGGACTTCTGACGCTGTGCATGGATGGCGCATGGGCGTCGCATCGGCCGGCAGTCTCGCGTTCGGCTGTTCTCACCGCAAGCCTCAATGCCCGCGGCCAGCCCGCGGATCGCACTCGATTCCGCCCTCGGTCTGCGCGGCGACGGTTCGGAGGAGCCGCAACTCGGTGAACAGTGAACCGTCGTCCGCGAAGTTCGAGCACGGCAGCTTTGCATTTCCGTGACAAATCGGCTCGGCTGTCGAGGCAGAATCTGTTACCAGTGAAATCGGACATCATGCCGCGGGACGACAACCATGAGCTTGACTGAGACGCTTCTTGCTGCCGAAGAGCGCTCGCCCGGTCGGCGTCGGTTCGCTCGCAGAGCCTCGTTTGTCTGGCAGGCGGCGCTCATCATCCTCCCTGTGGTGATCCTGACTATGCTCGGCCTGCTCTCTCTCCGTCAAGACCGCCTGCTGGCCGAGCAGGCCGCCCGCGAACGCGCAGGACGACTCGCCCAGGAAGTCGCCGACCGGGTTTTCGTGACGCTCTTCGAGTCCGATCCAACGCCGCCAACCAACCGGACAACCGTGAGTCCCGGAATCGACCTCGACCGTCCGGGCTTCGAGATCACGCCGCAACTCGAACTGGTCTGGCCGCGACCGGTGGATTCGCCCCCGCGCCCGCGCCTGCTCAACACCACCGAACTGTCCGAGGCCTCGCGCGCCGCCTGGGAATCCGCCCAGCACGCGACGCTCGACGGAGACACCGCTGCCGTGTCGAAGGGGTGGGAGGATTTCCTCGCCTCCGAACCTCCGGCGGAGTTTGCGGCCTGCGCGCAGTTCGAGTGGGCGCAGACCACGGCTCGGTCAGGACTGACCAATGAAGCCGCGGACCGCTTCGAGCAACTGGCCGCCGCTTACCCCGACGCCACGCTCGAAAGCGGTTTGCCGCTTGCGCCCTTGGCGGCATGGAAGGCGGCGGAGTTGAGGCTGGCCTTGGCGACGAACTCGACCGACCGGATCACCGCGGTGCTGCGCGCCTGCTCGAACCTGGTCTTTCAGCCCAGCGCGCTGAGTCCGGACCTGCTCCGCCGGGTCGAAGAACTCGCAAGCCACCTGAGTGACCAGGGCCTTCAGCCCGCGCAGCGGGAGGACGGCGGTTCGGATCTGCGGGTGTGGCGAGGGCGCGACTCGATTCTCGCCTGGCGGCAACTCTGGGAAACCACGGAACTCTCGCGCGGACTGTTCGGCGCTGCGCGCGACGCCTGGGAAACGCGCGGCCTGATCCATGCCACCGAAGCAGGCGGCATCGAGTTCTCCGGACGAGCTGCCGCGCCGATCTGGGTTGAGTTGCCGGCTCCCCCGCCCACACGCATGCCCGGCCAGGACTGCGCGAGCACGTCCTGGCTCCTCACGCGGTTCCCTCCTGACAGCCTCCGCCTCCACGGTTGGACCGAGTGCCAGGTGACGAATCTGCTGGCCCGCGCCCAGAGCCGACTGGCGGAATGGCCATCGTATTTCGGTCTGGCCGTCACCATCGCCGGCCGCGCGCTGCCGGCGCCGTCGACCCTGCCGTTGTTGGCGGAGCGGGCTGCGGGTGGCCCGGTTGCACCCGGCCTCGATCAACCGGCGGTCAGCGCCGCCGTGTACCTCGCGGACGCCGCGGCTCTGTATGCCCACCAGCGGCAGCGCACCTGGTGGTTCGTGGCGGTGGTGCTGGCCGCCGCGGCAACGGCGGGGATCGGCCTGCTCGCCGCCCATCGCGCCTTCCGACGCCAACTCCGGCTCAGCGAGATGAAGTCGAACTTCGTGTCGAGTGTGTCGCACGAACTGCGCGCGCCCATCGCCTCCGTGCGCCTCCTCGCCGAGAGCCTGGATCGGGGCCGGATCACCGAGGAAACCAAGCGGCGCGAGTACTTCCGGCTGATTGGCCAGGAATGTCGGCGCCTGTCGGCCCTGGTCGAGAATGTGCTCGATTTTTCGCGCATCGACCTCGGGCGCAAGCAATACGAGTTCGAGCCGACGGACCTGATTGCCCTGGTCACCCAAACGGTGAAGCTGATGGAGCCGTACGCCACCGAACGGCAGGTGACGCTGCGCTTCGAACCACCTGGGGTTTTTAACCTGCAACCTTCGCTGGACGGTCGGGCAATCCAGCAGGCGCTGGTCAACCTGATCGACAACGCCGTCAAGCACTCGCCAGCCGGCGCTGAAGTCACCGTGACCCTCCTGGCACCGACCACTGACGCACCGACCACTGACGCACCGACCACTGACGCACCGACCACTGACCACGGTTCACTGATGACTCTCTCCGTGACCGACCAAGGCCCCGGCATTCCCGCCGCCGAACACGCGCGCATTTTCGAGCCGTTCTACCGCCGCGGGTCCGAGTTGCGCCGCGAGACGAGCGGGGTTGGAATCGGGCTGACCATTGTGAAGCACGTCGTCGACGCCCACAGCGGCGTGGTGCGTGTTGAAAGCGAGTTGAGCAAAGGCAGCCGTTTTGTGATCGAACTCCCAGTATGTCGCGCATCCTGATTGTCGAAGACGAGCTGGCCATGCGCACCGCTTTGGCCGATGTGCTCGAAGACGAAGGCTATCGGGTCATCACCGCCGCGGACGGCGCGGCGGGCCTCGAGCGGGCGATCAAGGAGAAGCCCGACCTCGTGCTCCTGGACATCATGATGCCCAAACTCGACGGCTTCGCCGTGTGCGCCGAACTGCGCCGCCTGGGGCACACCGAGCCAATCCTCATGCTCACGGCGAAAGGACAGGTCGAGGACCGCGTCACCGGCCTCGACGTTGGCGCCGACGACTACCTGGTCAAGCCGTTCAGCACCGATGAACTCATGGCCCGGGTCCGGGCCGCGCTGCGCCGCACGCAGCGTCAGGCCAAAACCGTGCGTGAGCTGCAACTCGGCGCGACGCGAATCGATCTCCTCCTCCAGCGCGCCTGGCGCGGCACCGCGGAACTCCATCTCACCGCCAAAGAGTTCGCAATGTTGCGCCTGCTGGCCGAAGCCGAGGGCGAACCGATCACACGCGAGCGTTTCCTCGATTTGGTCTGGGGTTACGGCGCCTTCCCCACCACGCGCACGGTGGACAACCACATCGCCAGCCTCCGCGCCAAGCTCGAACCGGACCCGGCCCAACCGCGCTGGATCAAGACCGTCCACGGTGTGGGCTATCGCCTCGAACTTGCAGAACCGTGACAACTCGCCGCCTTGACCTTTGATAAACCTCACCGCATGAAAACGGTCCTCTCGCTGTTCCTTTCGTGTGTTTCGTGTGTTCCGTGGTTCCTTTCCCTGGTTCCGTGGTTCCTCTCCGCCCTGGCCGCCGACCCATTGACCGAGTCGTTCCAGAAGGGCCTGCTCGAAGAGGACGTGAACCGGGATCTCAAGGCCGCGGCCCAGGCCTACGAAAGCGCCGTCAAACAGGCGGATCTCCAGCGCCGCACCGCGGCCACAGCCCTGTTCCGTCTCGCCGAAGTCTACCGCAAGCTCGGACGCACCAACGAGGCCGCCGCCCAGTACCAACGCGTGCTCCTGGACTTCGCCGACCAGACCAACCTCGTGTCGCTGGCCCGGCAGGGGCTCATCGCCTCGACCGGTTCCGCTGCGTCCACGGCGGCGTCCGAATCGTCCGCAAGCGCCCTGACGCCTGCCGCCCGGCGCCAGATGGAACTGCTCGAACAGGAGCTGGCCCTGGTCGAGCAACAGTTGAAGCAGAAGGAGCTCCTGGTCGAAAGCGGCCGAATCTCTCGGGATGAACTCCTCACCCTGCAACGCGAGGCATTGTCCCTCAAACGGCAAATGGCCGCGCTCGAGTCCCAAGGCCCTCTTTTGGACATCGTGCTGCCCGCGGCTGAGTCGACCGCCGCTCCGACACCCGCGGTCTCGACCGGCATCGCTCCAACCATCGATCCGGCCGATGCCGAATTGCTGCGGCAAGAACTCAAGCTGGTCGAGCAGGAGCTCGAGGTGGCGCGCAAGAAGCTCGAGAACGGCAAGGCCGACGCGGCCGAGGTGCGCCGCGTGCAGCGCGAGGCGTTGCGGCTTCAGCGCAAGCTGCCCGAGAACGCCCTCATCGACCGCCAGATCGCCTTGCTCCAGGAAGAGTTCAAGCTCACCGAAGACAGCCTCACCGAGGTCCTCAAGAAAATCCAGGTGGGGGTCGCGCCGCCGCTCGATGAGATCGCCGCGCGCCGCGAACTGCTCGGGGTGCAGCGGGAACTGGCAGCGGCGGAACGGGCCGCAACCGCGCTCCGTCAGCCCGAAGCGTCCGAGCGCCCGGCCGCTCGAAGCGCAGCGGGCGCCGCACCGGCCACCAACGAAGAAGCCGCTGAAATCCAGCGCATCCAGGCCATCATCAAGAACAGCCCGGACCTGGTGAATGCCCGAAACGCCACCCCGGTCGGCGGCACTCCGCTCCACAGCGCCGCGGCCAACGGGTATCTGGCCGTTGCCGAGTTTCTGCTCGCGAACCAGGCCGACGTCAAGGCTACCGACAACGAAGGCGACACGCCGCTTCACACCGCAGCCGCCGCCGGTCACAAGCGGTTCTGCGAACTCCTCCTCGCCAAGGGTGCCGAGGTCAATGCGCCCAACAAGAACAGCTACACAGCCTTGCATCACGCCGTGCTGGGCGGCTACCGGGCCGTGGCCGAAACCCTCATTGCGGCTGGGGCAGAGGTGAACGCCAAGGGTTACGTCCCACCACTCGAACGTCAGCCGCGGCAAGGCCAGCCCAACTGGAATGAAATGGAGAGCACGCCCCTCCACCTGGCGGCCGACAAAGGCTATCCCGCAGTGGCCGAGTTGCTCGCGCAGCACGGCGCCGATCTCAACGCCCGGGATAGGGGCGGACGGACCCCGCTGGTCCGTGCCATCCTCAGGAGGCAGGCAGCCGTCGCCCGACTCCTGCTCGAGAAGAAGGCCGATCCGAACGTTCTGGATAAGGAGGGGAGTTCAGCGCTTCTCCAAGCCGTCCTCCAGAAACAGGAGTCCCTTGTCGAGTTGCTCCTCGACCACCAGGCAAACGTCGAGGCCCGCCTGCGCGCCCCGGACCCTGAGGGCGATTGGACGGTGTTGTTTCGGACGGTGTGGGACGGGGAAGTGGCCCTGACCCGCCGGTTGCTCGACGCCGGGGCTGACGTCAATGCCCGAGCGGCCAGCGGCATCACGCCCGTGCATTGGGCGGTGATCCGGGATCAGCCTGCCGTGCTCGAACTGCTGCTCGAACGCAAAGCGGACGTGAACGCGTGCGACAGCGGGGACAACACCCCCCTGCATTATGCCCTGAGCCTTGGCCAACCGAATGCCGAGATGATCGAGGCTCTGTTGGTTGCCGGCGCATACCCGAACGCGCTCGGTTGGGGCGGCACCTGGCCCCCGCTCGCGTGCGTCGCCGCATGCGATGCGAACAGCCACCCGGCGACTCTCGCCGTGATCCTGCTCGAACATGGTGCGGCCGTGAACGGCTCACACACCAATGGCTGGACGGCGCTGCACCAGGCGGCCCAGTCCAACCGCCCTGACCTGGCCGAGTTGTTCGTGGCCAACAAGGCGAAGGTCGATGCCCGCGGATCTCGGCCGTCGCAGGAACCGAAGCTCGGCGAGCGCCAAGCCCAGCCGTCTGCCCGTCCGACCTCGACCGCCTGGAAGGCCGCGGCTCCGACACGAGCCGTCCAGACTGCCCAGCCCGGCATACCGATCGCCCCCCAACTCATCCAGATTCCCACCCGCGCCATCCGCTCCGCCCAGCCCGCTCCGCCCGCGCTCCCGGCGCCATTCCAGACGCTGGTCAACCTGGGCGACAAAACCCTCTCCGCCGACAACGACGTGACGCCTCTCCATGTGGCCGTGGCCATCCAGAACCTCGAGATCGCCCGGTTCCTACTTGAACATGGCGCCGACGTGAATGCGCGCGACTCCGAAGGACGCACGCCGCTCCACTTCGCCGTGAACCGCCGCGACCTCGACTTGATGCGGCTTCTTCTCGAGGCAAAAGCCGAGCCGAATGCGAAAGACAATGCGGGTCAGACGCCGTTGGCCCTGGCGACGAGTATTCAGGACCTGAACCAGTGGTACACGGGCGTCTCGACGCCCGACCGGGGCACAGTCATCATGGCCAAGCCCAACGAGATTCTCGCCCTCCTGCGCGACGGCGACCGGATTGAAGTTCCCGACAAGGCGGAGTGAGCTCAGGAAACTCCGGCTGCGGCCCGGGCCCGATCAACGGGTTCAGCTTCATCGGTTCGGGCCGAGGGCGAACCGTTCGGGAGGAAGATTCCGCGCCTGATCGGTGAGTTGGAGGCGCAATTCGCCGAATCGGACAAACTGGAGAAGGCCACCGTCCAAGACCTCGGATCGCTGTGCTCAGGCTGTCTGTCTTCTGGCCCAGGCATCCGCCTCGAGAATCCGATCGAGGGTCGGGTGGGCCACGACCTCGTGCCGGTCCATCACGGCCGCCACGTGCGCGCTGATCTGCGGGAACGTTAGACGCCCTTCACAGAAAAGCGCCACCGCGACTTCATTGGCCGCGTTGAGCACCGCCGGCAACGTGCCGCCCACCTCGCCGGCATGGCGCGCCAACGCCATGGCCGGGAATCGGTCCGAATCCGGCTCCTGAAAAGTCAGGCTTCCGATCTGCGCCAGATTCGTCCGCACGCGCCCGCTGGGCACCCGGTCCGGATACGTCAGTGCGTACTGAATCGGCAAACACATGTCCGGGGTCGAGAGTTGAGCGAGGATCGAGCCGTCGACGAACTCGACCATCGAATGCACGACGCTCTGAGGATGGACCACGACCTGCACCTGATCCATCTCGAGACCGAAGAGCCAGCGCGCTTCAATCATCTCGAGCCCCTTGTTGAACAACGTCGCCGAGTCGATGGTGATCTTCGTTCCCATTACCCACGACGGATGCCGCAGCGCCTGTGCCATCGTGATTCGATCGAATTCCGAGCGCGGCGTGTTTCGGAATGGACCGCCGGAGGCAGTCAGCCAAAGACGCCGGACCGAACTCATCGGGTTGTCTCCAAGGCATTGGGTGATCGCCGAATGCTCGCTGTCCACGGCCAATACACGGACTCCAGAGCGTTGCGCCTCCCGCATCACGATCTCGCCCGCCATCACCAGAATCTCCTTCGAGGCAATGGCGATGTCCTTGCCCGCGCGAATGGCCGCCAGCGCCGGTTGCAGCCCCGCTGTGCCCACAATCGCGATCAGCACGATGTCGGCTGAGGGCAGGGTGGCCAGTTCAATCAGCCCTTCCGCGCCGGCGCAAACGCGGCTCGATGCCCCCAGCATCTCCCGCAGCGCGGCCGCCCGGTCCGGATTGCCGATCGAGACGGCCTCGGGCTGAAACTTGCGGCTCTGCTCGACGAGAAGTTCGGTATTGTTCCCCGCCGCAAGACCCACCAATCGGACATGGTCTGGCAGGTCTTCCGCCACCTTGATGGTGCTGGTCCCGATCGAGCCGGTGCTGCCCAAGACAACGACGTTCTTCATGAATGGCGCCGCTTATCGTAACAGCCCGCCTTTGCCCAAGTCCAGAGCCGCCCGGCTTCAGTTCGCAAGCACATGCCGAAGGTAAAAATACATCAGCGGGGCATTGAACAGGATGCTGTCCAGCAGGTCCAGGATGCCTCCGATGCCTGGAAAAAGCCGGCCCGAGTCCTTCACCCCCGCCTCCCGTTTCAACAGAGACTCGATCAGATCGCCGACGACGGCCGAGACGCCCAGGAGCACGCCGAGAATGACCGCGTGCCCGCTGTTCATGCCGACCAACCGCCCTTGCGCCAGCATGACAAAGACCACGCTCGCCACCGTCGAGGCCAGGAGGGCGCCGGCAAACCCTTCCCAGGTCTTCCCCGGGCTGATGCGGGGGATCATCTTGTGGCGTCCGATCAATGACCCCACAACGTACGCTCCCGTGTCGCTGCACTTGCTGACCAGCACGAAGTAGATCAGAAAAAGCCGCCCGTTCGCTTCCGGATAAAAGTGGATGCGCTGGACGAAACTGAGCAGCCACCCCACATACATCAGGCCAAAAAGTGTCGTCGAAATCGCCGTCAGCCCTGCAGGATTGGATTTGGACACCAACTGACGCACGCACAGGCCCAGGACGAACAGGGCCAGGAACCCGGTCTCGAAGTCGTTCGCCTGCCCGAGGACGTTCTGCGGCCCCCGCCAACCCGAGAGGCAAGCGAATGTGCCGCCGAGCAGCAGCACCCCCCCTGCAGTCCCCCAACGCTTGAAACAGACCAGCCCGCGCTTCTCGATCAACCCGTAAAACTCGATCAACCCCGCCCCTCCTAACAGCAGGATCAGGCCGATAAAACAGACGTCGGCTACAGCCCGATGCGGCGTAAAGAGGGCTGCGAGCACTACCCCCCACAAGAGAACCGTACTCGAGAGCCGGCGCACAAACGTGGCCCTTTTCGACAAGGGCGGCGCGATCGTTGCTGGGACCTCGGTCATCGGCCAAGGGATAACCGATGTCGTCGCTTTGTGTCGAGCGCGCGATCGGAGATCGGAGATCGGAGATCGGAGATGGGAGATCGGAGATCGGAGATGGGAGATCGGAGATGGGAGATCGGGGTCGGAGATGGGAGCTTTCGCATTTCTTAGTTTCGAAGGGGGCAGCCTTCCGGCTAGACTCACGCCATGCGCAAGACAATCCTGCGTTGGCGGGCCAATTTCTTCACTGGTCTGCTGGTGGTGATGCCCGTGGTGGCGTCACTCGCCATTGTCCTCTGGCTCTTCAGCGCGGTCTCCGGGGTGACAAACTCGCTGCTCTTTTTCTTGCCCAAGACCCTGACCCACGCGGGAAACGGACAAGGACAGATGAGCTGGTACTGGAGTGTCCTCGCCCTCCTCATTAGCTTCCTTTTGGTGGCGCTTGTGGGTCGGGCCACCCGGAATTACGTCGGACGGCAGCTCATTCGGGGTGTCGACCGTTTGATGTCGAGCGTCCCGCTGCTCAACAAGATCTATGGGACGCTCAAACAGGTCAACGAGGCCTTCACCTCGACCCAGAAATCCTCGTTCAAGCAGGTCGTGCTCATCGAGTACCCGCGCAAGGGCATCCATTCCATCGGTTTTGTGACAAACGACGAGATTCCCGAAGCCTCGGTCCGGCTGGGCCAGACCATGGTGGGCGTGTTTGTTCCCACAACGCCCAATCCCACAAGCGGATTCCTCATGGTGGTGCCCCACGATCAGATCATCCGGCTGGATATGACCGTGACCGACGCCTTCAAGTACGTCTTCAGCCTCGGATCCATCGCGCCGGAATTGCGCGCTCCGTCCGTTGTGGAGAGCCGCCAGATCCCAGAATGACCATCGAGCGCGCCACGGGCCTCGTCCTCCGCACCCGGCCCCTGACCGAGACAAGTCTGATCGTGCACTGGATCACCCCGGATTACGGTCGCCTGGCCACGGTCGCCAAGGGCGCACGCAGACCCACCTCGCCATTCCGCGGCAAATTGGACATCTTTTATCTCGCTGAGTTCTCGTTTCAGCGCAGCCGCCGCTCCGATCTGCATACGCTTCGCGAGGTCGGCCTGCGCCAAACTCATCCCCATCTCCGCGAAGACTACGCCAGGCTCCGGCAGGCAGCTTACGGAGCCCTGCTTGTCGAGCAGATGACCGAGGCCGACACGCCCTTGCCGGTCATTTACGATCTGCTGGTCCAACTGGTGGACTGCCTCGATTCCGACGGCGCCCGGCCCCAGTACGTGCTGGCCTTCGAACTCAAGCTGCTCGCCGAGGGCGGCCAAGCTCCCGACTGGGGGGCCGCTCGACTTCCTTCAGCCAGCCGCGATCTGGCTCGACAACTCGCAGCAATCGAACTGCACGAGGCCGCGCGGCTCGATCCGCCGTCGAAAGCGCTGGCTGAAGTGGGAACATTTCTCGAGCGATTCCTTGTTTACCATCTGGATCGCGTTCCGCGGGGGCGCGACGAGGCGATTGCAGCGCGTTCGCCTACTGCAAGCCCAACAGACGCCCGCCCTGGAAGGTAAGGAATGCTGCCATCCACGCCAACGCCCCGAGATAGGCCCACTGGAACAACGGCCACTTCCAACTGTTGGTCTCGCGCCGAACGACCACGACGGTGCTGGCGCACTGCAGCGCGAAGACATAGAAGACCATCAGCGAAATCCCCATCAGCATCGTGTACTGGGGCCGGCCGTCCGGGCGAACCTGGCGGCGCAGCGTCAGCGCCAGGCTATCGCCCTCGGTATCCTCGCCGCGGCTCACGTTGTATACAACCGACATTGTGCTCACGAAGACCTCGCGCGCGGCAAACGAGGTGATTATCCCGACGCCGATCTTCCAATCGAATCCCAGCGGGCGAATGATCGGTTCGATCCATCGGCCCATGTGTCCGGCAACACTGTTGCGCAGCCGGGCGCCGGCTTGCTCCACGCCCAGCCGCTCGATCTGTTCGCGAAGGGCGCTGTGCTCCGGTTCCGATCCGCTCTCGGCCAGACGGGCTTCGAGTGTGCGGCGCGCCTCCGCGTATGGCCTCTCGAGGTCGGCGCTGCGCGGGTAACTGGCAAGGAACCAGAGCAGAATGTTGATTCCCAAAATGACCGTCCCCGCCTGTTGCAGAAAGAGCGCGGCGCGGTCCCACATGTGGCGCAGAACTGCCGTCAGCATGGGACGCCTGTAGGGCGGCAACTCCATCATAAGCAACGGCGTGCGGCCCTTGAGCAGGGTCCGCTTGAAGATCCAGGCCGCGGCCAGCGCCGCCACGGTCCCGAGCGCATACATGCTCAAGAGAGTCAGCCCCGGCCACTTGATGAAGCCCAGCGCCCGCGTGTCGGGAATGCAGGCGGAGATCAGCACCGTGTAGACCGGCAGCCGCGCCGAGCAAGTCATCAGCGGGGCGATCAGGATCGTCACCAGCCGGTCCCGCGCATTCTCGATCGTCCGCGTCGCCATGATGCCGGGGATGGCACAGGCGAAGGAACTCAGAAGCGGGATGAAGCTCTTGCCGTGCAGGCCCACCTTGTTCATGAGCCTGTCCATGATGAAGGCCGCCCGGGCCATGTAGCCCGTGTCCTCGAGCAGGCCGATAAACAGAAACAGCAGGCAGATTTGCGGCAGAAAGACCACCACCGCCCCCACACCGGCGATCACCCCATCCACCAAAAGGCTGCGGAGGTCGCCGGGGGGCAGCATGTGGGCCACCCCGCTGCCCAGCCAGGCCACTCCGGCTTCGAGCGCGTTCATCGGCAGCTTCGCGAACGCAAAGATGCTCTGGAACATCAGCGCCATCAGCGCCGTGAAAATGACAAGACCCCAAACCCTGTGCGTCAGCACCCGATCCAGACGATCGCTCGGCGTCTCCTCCGCCACAACGGATTCGCTGACCGCTGCATCGTAAATCGCAGACACCCGGGCGTACCGGGATTCGATCAACAGCGTTCGCCAATCGAGTCCCGCCGCCTGCAATCGTTCCCGGGCCGCAATCACGGAATCGCGCACAACCGGCCCGTAGAGGGCGGGAACGGACACCAGGCTTTTTTCGTCCGAGAGAATCAGCCGCGCCGCCGGGCGCGCGAATCGAGTGCGGTTGGCGAAGGCCTTCTCGGACAGGAGTTGAGCCAGGGCTGCCGCCTCCTGCTCGAAAGGAGCGGGCAGGTTTGCGAAAAGGGGGACCGGCCCCGGAGCGACCTCGCCTCGATGCGCGGAGAGAATCCGCGATCGCAGGGCGACCACCCCCTTTCGCGTGCTGGCGACTGTTGGAAAGACCGGCACACCAAGCTGCTTCTGCAGCTCCGCCGCATCGACCAAATGCCCGTTGTCGCGGGCCACATCCACCATGTTCAACGCCACCAGCGTCGGATAACCCAACTCGACGACCTGCGTCGCGTAGTAGAGATTCCGCTTGAGGTTCGAAGCGTCCACCACAACCACAATCAGGTCCGGCGGCGGCAGGTCCTGCACCCGGTGAAAGAGAACGTCCCCCGCAATCTGCTCGTCCAGCGATTGCGGACTGAGGCTGTAGGCCCCCGGCAGATCGAGAACATGGATCGGCGACGCGGCGTCGGCGCCCGTCAAACGCCCCTCCCTCCGCTCCACAGTGACTCCGGCGTAGTTCCCCACTTTCGCGCGCAATCCCGTCAGGGCATTGAACAACGTCGTCTTCCCGCAATTCGGATTGCCCGTGAGAACCACCAGGAACGGGGCCCCGCTTTTGGCCGAAGCCTCGGCTGGGGCTGGTCTGAAATGACGTATGATACGGCGCACGGCTTCGGAGGCGATCATGGGAGGCGAGGCTGTCTCACCCGGACTCTGGGCACAGATGCATGCTCCCCCGCCGGCAGGCCGGTCGAGGGCAAGAGGATTTTCGCCAGGCGGTTCAGGCCGCTTTCCGCTCCGGTGGAATCGGTTCGACCCAGATGCTGTCGGCCAGCCCGGCGCTGAGGCCGAAGCGGACGTTGCAGACCTGACACACCACGCTGCGATTTCGCAAGAGAAGGCGGACCTGCTGTTCCTCGCAGAAGCCCATCTCGCGCAGCCGCTGACACTGCGCCGGTTCACCAAGCAATCGCTTGATGCGGACGCATGTGCCCGCCCGCACCTTGCTGAGCGGACATGTCATCCGGCTCGAGCAGGGAGGGACGGCTGCGGCATTTGTGCTCACGGGCAGCACCATAGCGGAATTGAGACTTGGTTGCAAGAGGCTTCTCGGCCCGGCGCTTGAGCCAAGTCAATTCCTGCGCCCAAAGACGCCGCCGCCCACGCCGCCGTACCCCCCGCGCGCCAACCCGTCTTTGGGCTCGACCGCTCGTCTCCGATGGCCATCCCGTCCGGGCGTATGAGTCTCCGGATATGCCCGGCTTGGGGGCCTCTGCGGCGCATTGCCCCGCGACTGTCCCTCCTCCTCCTCCCCGCCCTCGTCGCAGTCTTCGCCGCGGTCATCGCCCTCTCGGAAACACCACCCCCATCCGAGCCCAATGGATTTGGTCGCAGGGCGGGGACGTCCACGCCTATAACCAGACTGGCGAAGTCGCTGATCCGGAGTCATTCCGCGACCGGCTGGGCCGCCGGGCGGAGTCGATACAACAAGACGCCATGTTTGTCCGGGATCCGACCTGGCGGTTCCAGCGGTGGCAGGTGGTGGGTGACGCGCACCCCCTGGTCGCCGAGCCTGCCGGGCTCATGTATGATCACGCCGAAGTCACGGTCGTGGAGCCCAGTGCAGAGGGTGACGTCGAGTTCAAAATCAATGAGACTCTCGCCGGCCTCACCCTCATGGTGAACGGGAAGAAGATCAAACCCGCATCGCAGTCATCTCGCGAAGTCTGACCGGCCTGTGCGCTGACGGGCAGCGAAATGTGCGGGTTAGCGCGAGTTGACGCGAGTGTCGTGTGCGCCCGCCCGATCCGACAATCCGTCCGCATGCGACGGATTCCGGATGCTGTGCTGATGCAGATCGTCGTGATCGGTGATGGATTCGAGATGCGTTGTCACCTGGGCGCGGGGTTCGATCGTCTGTTCAATGACCCGCTCGATGGCTGTCGCCTGGCGATGCGCCTCGACAAGCGAAGTCTCCGCCGGGAAAATCAGGTGCACTTCCACCGAATGCGCGTTTCCGATGTTCCGGTGGCGGAGCTGGTGATAGATCAGCCCCCGCTGGGCCGTCTCGCGATCGAGGATTGTTTCGAGCTGCTTCTGCACCGCGGGATCGGCTTGGTCCATCAACCCTCCGAACGCGGAGCGGATCAGGCTGCATCCCGCCCAGAGAATGTTGATCGCCATGAATATGCCGCAGATCGGATCCCACGGCTGCCAGCCCGTGAGCATGGTCAACGCCAATCCCACAAGCACCGCCACGCTGGTCCAGCAGTCGGTCAGCACATGCTTGCCGTTGGCTTCGAGTATCAACGCGTTCTTCCGGCGCCCGATCCAGACCAGATAGCCTCCGAGCAGACCGTTGATCCCGGCCGCCACCGCGGTCAGGAGCGTCCCAAGCCCCAGCCGCTCGAGCGGCTGTCCGAGGATCCACTTGTGGATGGATTCATAGAGGATATAAATCGCGGCCAGCACGATCATCCCTCCCTCGAATCCGGCAGAGAAGAAGGAGATCTTGGCATGGCCGTAGAGGTGCGAATCGTCAGCCGGCTTGAACGTCAGCCGGAGGCTCACAAAAGCGAATACCACCGCCGCCACATGCACCACCGACTCCGCCGCATCGCTCAAAATCCCCGCCGAACCGGTCAGAAGATACGCGCTGACCTTGATGACAAACATCAATACCCCGACCGCAAGCGAGAGGCTCATGGCCATTTGCAGTGCTCTGCGGTCCTGCGCCGAAGCGATAGGGTGGTCCACGGGCCCTGAGCGTACCGGTTTCTCCCCGTTCCGGAAGCCCGAAAAGCGCTTTACAAGGCCCGGCTGACGGATAACCTGATGCCCAACAAACGATCTTTATGCGTAACAAGATTTTTCCCATGGTTGCGGCGCTCACGGTGCTCTTTGCGGCGGGCTGCGCCGGACCGGAAAAGAAACTCGGTCGCGGCATCAACAATCTCACTGAGTTTGCCCGGCTGGGCGAAATCAGCCGTTCGGTCGAGCAGACCTTCCTTTGGGACGGCCCCCAGAGCGCCTACACCACGGGTCTCATTCGCGGCATCAATCGAAGCCTGGTTCGAACCGGAGTTGGCCTGTACGAGGTCGTGACCTTCCCCATCCCCAGCTACGACCCCGTCCTCCGCCCAGGCGGTCCCATCCTGCACGACGCGTCGGTCAATCCGACGCACGCCGCCAGCTACACGCCGCACATGATCTCCTCGTCGACGTTCGAGCCCGATGCCGCCCTCGGCTTCAGCGGCGGCGATATCGCGCCGTTCGTCCCGGGCAGCCGGTTCCGCATTTTCGACTATTAGCCCCAGCATTTCCCCAGGGCGCCAACGCATCTGTTGGCGCCTTTTTTGTTATGTCCGTCGAGCGCCTTTCGCCCTGCAAGGTCAACCTCTGCCTCAACGTTCTGGGGCCGCGCCCCGACGGTTACCACAACCTCGAGACCCTCATGCACCCGCTCGCCCTCTCCGACCGGCTCGAGTGCGAGCGGACCGGCACGCGTGTCGTCCTGACCTGCACCCGCTCCGACTTGCCGGTCGACAGCTCGAACCTCGTCGTCCGAGCGGCAAACGCGTTTCGTGACGAGGCCGGCCTGACGGACGGCATTCGAATGCATCTCGACAAACAGGTGCCCATGGCGGCCGGCCTGGGAGGTGGCAGCGGCAACGCCGCCGCCGCTTTGCTGGCGCTCAACGAGTTGTTCGGCTTCCCACTCAGCCCGCAGCAGTTGGCGCGCCTGGCTGCGCAACTGGGCTCCGACGTCCCCTTCTTCCTCCAGTCCAAACCAGCCCTCGCCACAGGCCGCGGCGAGATCATCGAACCGCTGGATTGGTTTCAGGCCCTCGAGGGCGCGTGGATGTTGTTAGTCCATCCAGGCTTCGGCATCTCGACCGCTTGGGCCTATCAGAGCCTCGAACGATTCCCCGAGGCCCTTCACGGCCAGCCCGGACGCGCCCAACGGTTCGTCGAGAGCCTGCAATCGAGAACGCTCGATGAGGCGTCCGCCGACTTCTACAACAGCTTCGAGGGCCCGGTATTCGAAAAGCACCCGATCCTGGCTTTGTACAAGGAGTTCCTTCGTGAGAGCGGGGCGAACGCCGCCCTGATGTCGGGAAGCGGTTCCGCCGTGTTCGCTCTGACCACGAGCCAGGAGGCCGCGAGGGCCTTGCGCGATCGCTTTCTCGCGCGCTTCGGGACAAGCCCGTGGACCGAGATGTTGCCTGTTGGGCCTTCGTGCTTGTGACGACTCAGGTCCTGTTGTTTCGGAGTTCCTGATCGCCCCCCAAGCGTCGGTGCATCTGAAAGTTGTCGATGGGAATGGAGTTTGCGCTGCGTGGGGGCCTGCCTGCCGCGCCTGCCTGTGCCGTGCCCGACACGGCAGACAGGCCGCTGCGCTTTGCGGAACACGAAGGGCACACGGCCTTGTTTGCTCTGTTCGCGCACACGGAGGTGTTGGAGTGGGGCGTCGCCCCTTCGGCAGTCTCCATCCGTTGCAGTCCCGGCCCCCTCACCGAGCGACAGAATACCGACGACAACCAGATGCACCGCACTTCTGGCTCGCCCCACTTTTGGCTTTGCGCACTCGTCAGCTCGCCGGTAGCTTAACCGCGGGTTGTCCGATGGTGTAAAGGTAGCACAGAGGTCTTTGGAGCCTTTAGTCCAGGTTCGAATCCTGGTCGGACAGCCATAAAAGTAAGAATCCGGTTCAGGGAATCCGTTTCACCTTGCGTGGCCTCTCCGGGCCGTGCAAACTCAGGCCACATCGAACACGCCAATCCCTATTACCAATGTCCCTCACACGCCGTCAATTCCTCCGTCGTTCGTCTGTCGCAGCCGCGACGCTGGCCTTGCCGATGGCCGCCGGCTGGCGCGTCCTGGGAGCCAACGAAGAAATCCGCATCGCCCTGGTTGGCTGCGGAATCCGAGGCGGAACCCACGTCGCGGAGTTCGGCAAGCAGCCGGGCGTGCGTATCGTCGCAGTCTGTGACCCGGACCACGAACGCGTGGCGTCCTTCGCCAAACGGGTCGAATCGGGTTACGGCAATCGTCCGGTCGAGGTGGACGATGTGCGCCGGTTGATGGAGAGGAAGGATTTCGATGTGGTGGCGGTGGCCACGATGCAGTACTGGCACGCGCTGCCGACGATCTGGGCCTGCGAGACGGGCCGGCACGTGTACGTCGAGAAGCCTCTGGCGCATTTCATCTGGGAGGGCCGGCAGATGGTCAACGCGGCCCGCAAGCACAACCGGCTTGTTCAGGTCGGCACACAAGGCCGCTCGCGGGGCACGGACCAGCAACTGGTGCAGTACCTCAAGTCAGGCCAGTTGGGCAAGATCCAGTACATCGTCTGTTTCGCCAACAAGGCGCGGACTGCGATCGGCAAGCGCAGCGAGCCTCTGCCGATTCCCGAGACGCTCGACTACGACCTGTGGTGCGGCCCGGCCCGCAAAGAGCCGATCTACCGCGACCGGATTCAATACGACTGCAGTTTCACCTGGAACATGGGCGACGGCGAATCGTGCAACCAGGGGGTTCACGAGATCGATGTCGCCCGCTGGGTGCTGGGGGAAACGACCTTGCCGCGGCGCGTCATGAGCGTCGGCGGACGGTTCGTCTTCGACGACGCGGGCGACGTGCCGAACACGCAGATCATGTGCTACGATTATCCGTCGGCGCCGATTCTCTACGAAGTGCATAATCTGCGGGCCGGCAAGGACACCCAGACCATGCCATCGTTCCGCGGCTCTGGCGTCGACACGTGCGTCCAGTGTGAGGGAGGGTACGCGATGATGCACGCAGGGGTCGTGCGTGACAACCGAGACAAGGAGATCAGGAAGTTCAGCGGCGGAGAGGATCATTTCGGCAATTTCATCCGCGCGTTGCGGAGCGGGAAACGCGAGGACCTGAACGCAGAGATTCTCGAGGGCCATTTGTCCACCAACATCTGCCACGCGGGCAACATCTCGTATCGCTTGGGGCGACGCGCCTCCGCCGTCGAGGTTCGGGCGCAGATCGGGGACCTACCCCCGTTCGCGGAGATGTTTGACCGCTACCTCGGGCACCTCAAGGCCCACGCCATCGATCCGAGCGAATCGATCCTCGGCCCGTGGCTCGAGTGCGACCCGGCCCGCGAATGCGTCAAGGACAACCCCCGGGCCAACGAGTTTGTCAGAGGCTTCTACCGTAAGCCGTTTGAAGTGCCGGAGGTCACGGCCTGATGTCGGACATCCGCCTCTGCCGCTTGGATGACGAGGCGTCCTTCGCCGCCGTCCGCGAGTTTTTCGAACACGATAACCCCGACCTGCGGCTCACGCGGGTGTCCGTGGATGGGAGCGGCCACCTGCGGTCCGAGTGCGGCGGCATGCGCGTATTCTGGGTCCACCGGGGGCGAGGTGAGGTGTTCCTGCCCCGCGGGTATCGCACGCAGGAAGGCGACGGGGCGCCCCTGCCGGACCAATACCGGGCCGACGCCCTCGCCCCGGCGCTGGCCGAGACGCTCCAGTTGATCGAGAGCGGTCTTTCGTCGCTGTCTCCGGCCGCCCGCGTGCCCGTAGCCGCCATCCTCGGCCGCCGCAGAGAAGGCTCGTTCGTTGGCGACTGCCTGGGCGAACTCTGGAGACTCGACCACGTGCCGGAGCCGTGGTCCACCGACGAACGGGTCGTGACGGCACTGCGTTCGCTTTATCAGGTCTATCGCCAGCACGGCTTCTCGACCAAACAAGTCGACTCCTATGAACCGGTGATGGAAGGCGACCAGATTGTCGCATGCGCCCAGGAGGCGATCCCGGTGCGTGGCTGCTTCCAATGCCTGGCCATGGAGAACGTCAGGCAAACGGCCAGCCCCGTATCGACCGTCCGCCGCCTGCGGTTTCTGGCCGACACCGCGGGCGGCTGCAACCCGGACTTTGATCCCTTCCGTCGCCTGCCGCTGACTTGGTTCTACAACTATCCGGGCGAGACGGGCGACGGGCTGAACTGGGTCAACAGCCACGTGGTGAACATACCCAAGGAGACCTCGCCGGCGCATTTTCATCCGCCCAAGGCCGTCGGCGGCGCCAGTGGAATCCCGCAGCGCGAGATGTATCTCGTGTTGGATCCGATCGCCTACCACCTGAACACCTGGGGCCGTTCGCCTTCGTTGATCGTGTTTCCCGACCTGCGGGACCTCCGCCGTTACGAACAGCATCCACTGGAGCCGGGCCTCTTCATCTACATCCCGCCGGGCACTGGTCACCGCGGCCTGGACGTGTTTGTCAACGTGCTGACCATCCCCGGTTTCAAGCCGCACAACGAGTACTACCTCGACCGCGATATCCGCGATGCCGCGGGCGGCGCGGCGCCGTTCAACGAGAACATGCTCGGCGCCAAGAATTACGAGCGCATTGAAGATCTGTTGCTGACAGACCCTTAGCCAGCCAAAGCCGCCAGGGCCCCGTCGCCGAGAAACACCGTCTTCATTCGCGTTGGCCGGGGGCGAGCCGTCTCCGCTCCGGCCTTTTCGTATTCATGAATTGGCGCTCCGGGCCGCGGACCCTTTGCATCGGGGCTTGCAGGCGGGCCGCGCTTCTGGCGAACTGAGGACATGTCAAGTCCATTCCTTCACCTCTGGGCACAGACGTTGCGGCTCCGGCGGACGACCACGTGCGCAATCGGGCTGGCTCTGGTCCTGGCCGCCGCCGGGAAGGCGGCCAACGCCCCTGCAATTCCGCTGCCCGAGCACCCGCGGCCCGACTTCGAGCGCGCGGAGTGGTTGAATCTGAACGGTTCCTGGCAGTTCCGATTCGACAAGGACAACGCGGGCCTGGCGGGCGGTTGGGCCGCCAGTCAGGAGGCATTCCCGCTGAAGATCACCGTGCCGTTTCCCTGGGGCTCAGCCTTGTCCGGGGTCGGGAACGAGGCAGACATCGGTTGGTATTCCCGGCAAATCCGCGTGCCGGCGGAGTGGCGGGGCAAGCGCGTCTTCCTGGTGGTCGGGGCATCGGATTGGCTCACCCGCGGGTGGCTCGATGGCCAGTCGATCGGCGAACACCGCGGCGGGTACACGCCATTCGAGTGGGATCTGACGCCGGTCGTCAAGTGGGGCGAGGATCAGCGCCTGGTTTTGCGTGTCGATGACACGCCCCATGCCTTCAAGCTCGAGGGCAAACAGGGCTACGGCCCCGCCAAGGGAATCTGGCAGACCCTTTACCTCGAGGCGCGTCCGGAGGCCCATCTGGCGTCCCTGCACTTTCGGCCGGATGTGGACGGGGCGAAGGTCATTGTGAAGGCCGAATTCAACCAGCCGCTGGCAGGCGAAGGGAAGCTGCAGTTGCGTGCTCGCGATCAGGCATTCGCCGACATCACCGTGCCGGTGCCGGACGGTGCGGGCGAGTTCGAGTTTGCGCTGCCAATTCCCCGACCGCGCTTGTGGTCGCTGGAAGATCCGTTCCTGTACGAGGTGGACGCGGTGCTGGCTGCCGGCGGGGCTCAGGACCGCGTGTCGACTTATTTCGGCATGCGCAAGATCAGTGTCATCGACCTGCCGGGTACTGATTTTCCGTACATAGCGCTTAACGACCGACCGGTGTATCTCCAGATGACACTCGATCAGGCCTATCATCCGGAGGGGTTCTATACGTATCCGAGCGACGAGTTCATGCGCGACGAGATTCTGCGGTCGCGGCGGATTGGCCTGAACGCGAACCGTCTGCACGTGAAAATCGACGTGCCCCGCAAGCTGTATTGGGCTGATCGCCTGGGCCTGCTGCTCATGTGCGACGTGCCCAACAGTTGGGGCGAACCGGACGCCGAGATGCGCCGGGAGATCGAGCACGCCCTGCGCGGCATGATCCAGCGCGATTTCAATCACCCGTCCATCTTCTCCTGGGTGCCGTTCAACGAGACGTGGGGGCTGTTCACGAAACAAGGCGACAAGCGCGTTTATCTGCCCGAAACCCAGGAGTGGGTGGCCTCGGTCTATCGCCTGGCCAAGGCGTTGGATCCGACCCGGCTGGTCGAGGACAATTCCCCCTGCAACTACGATCATGTCGAGACCGACATCAACAGTTGGCATGCCTACCTGCCCGGCTATGCATGGCGTGAATCGCTGGCCCAAGTGACCAGAGACACATACCCCGGGTCCGTCTGGAACTTCATCGGCGGACGCAAGCAAGCGCGACAGCCCTTGCTCAACAGCGAGTGTGGAAACGTCTGGGGTTATGAGGGCAGCACCGGCGATGTCGATTGGAGCTGGGACTATCACATCATGATGAATGAGTTTCGACGCCACCCGAAGATTTGCGGCTGGCTCTACACGGAGCACCACGACGTCATCAACGAGTGGAACGGTTACTACCGGTATGATCGCTCCGAGAAAATCACCGGCCTCGAAGACCTGGTGCGCGGCATGAGCCTCAACGACCTTCATGGCCCGTTCTATATCTCGATCGGCAGCGACTTGTGCCGCGATGTCAAACCGGGCGAGGTGGTCGAGGTCCCTCTCTGGGCATCCTTCATGGCCGACCACGCTCCGGGGCAGGCCCTGCAGATTAATGTCCAGACTTTCGGCTGGGACAACCTGGGCCAAAACTGGACCCTCGGGAACGAGGTGCGGCCGGTCCCGTTCCGTCCGTGGATGTCCGAGGCCCTGGCCCCGCTCAAGTTGAATATGCCGGGCGCCGACGGGCTTCTGATTGTGGCGCTCCGGCTCGAAACGGCGACCGGCCTGCCGCTGCATCGCAATTTCACCACCTTCCGCGTCACCAACGGTCCCGCTCCGCGCGATGAGATCCGCCAGGTCCAATCGGCGTCCGTTCGTGTCGTGCGGTTTGCCCCCCAGACCTTCAGCGCGGCGCAGTGGTCGCTCAAGCAATGGAACATCCTCGATGGCCTGAAGGCCAACGGTGCCGGACACGGTTTCTTCGAGTACCGGGTGGCGTGGCCCGCCGGGCTCTCGCCCGCGAAGGTCGGCGGTGTGTCGCTGCTCCTGGAAGCCTCGGCCAAGCAGTTGTTGGGCAAGGACCGCGAGGGGAGCGGACAGCAGGACGGCGATTACATGCGGGGCAAAGGGACGCTCGACCCCAGTCTCAATCCGAACGCTTATCCGATGACAGACATGGTGCGGTTCCCGAGCGCCGTGCGGATGCGTGTCAACGGGGTTGCGGCCGGCCTGTTCGATCTGCCCGATGACCCCGCCGATCACCGGGGCATCCTCTCGTGGCACGCCCAGTTGCGAGACAGGAAACTGCGCGAGGCCGGTTCGTATGGGTACCTCATTCGCGCCGATCTGCCTGCCTCGAGCGTGCGTGCCGCGGCGGAGAGCCGTGAGTTCGTAATTCGACTCGAAGTCGACGCCGGCCTGCCGGGCGGGTTGGCCATTTATGGGGAGCGGTTCGGACGGTACCCAGTGGATCCGAGCCTGGTGTTCGAATTGAAGTGAGCCTTGCGCGCACAGGAGCAGGATCGCCCCTCAACGGCGTGGTCGAGGGCTTCTACGGTCGGCCCTGGACCCTACGCGAGCGGCTAGCCTTGATCGATTGGTTACACGGGGCCGGCTTGAATGCCTATCTGTACGCCCCGAAAGACGATCTGAAGCACCGCGTGCTCTGGCGCGAGCCCTACACGCGATCGGAGGCAGCCGGGTTGCGCGCGGTTGCCGACGCGTGCCGCGAACGCGGGGTGCAGTTCATCTACGCGATCGCTCCAGGCTTGGATCTCGCGGCCGCCAAGCCGAAAGAGACTGCGACTCTCATCGCCAAACTCGATCAGGTCCGCCGGCTCGGCGCATCCCACTGCGCGATTCTCTGGGACGATCTGCCCGCCGGACTCTCCCAGGAGGACCGGCGGCTGTACGGCACCGTGGCCGCCGTTCATTGCGCCGTGGCCAACCGCGTGGCCGACGCGCTCGAGCCAAATCCGGCCTCATGCCGGCTGCTCTTCTGTCCCACCGTCTACTGCGGGCGCATGGCCGAGCCGTCCGTCCGCCAATCGCCCTACCTGCGGGAGATCGGCGAGAAACTCCGACCGAGCATCGAGTTCCTCTGGACCGGCCCGCACATTGTCTCCGAGACGATTCCGACGAACTCGATTCGCGCGTTGCGTCAGATCGTTGGGCGCAAACCGATTCTCTGGGACAATCTTCACGCCAACGATTACGACAGCCGGCGGCTGTTTATGGGTCCGTACGCAGGGCGCGCACCTGCACTGCGGCAGGAGATCGGCGGGGTGTTGCTGAATCCCAACTCCCAGTTCGACGCGAACTTCATACCCATCCGCACCCTGGGCGACTGGTGTCGGTCGGCGCACCCCCCCGCCGCGCGCACCGCCTTCCGCAGGGCGACGGCAGCCTGGCTGCCCGCGTTCACCTGTCGCGGAGGCGCGACTTTCGAGATCGACGACATCGGCCTGCTCGCGGATTTCTTCTATCTCCCGTGCGAGTTGGGGAATCGTGCCAAGGCCTACCTGGCCGACCTGAAACGCTTGCTGGGCGCGGCGCCGGACCGGTGGGGCACAGTCGAGAGGCGTTTCGAGGAGGCGAGCCGGCGGATTCTGGCTCTTTGCGACAAGCTGACGCAGCTCGACGATCGCGATTTGCTCTACGCTCTCTATCCGCGCATGTGGGAACTCAAAGAGACCGTGCTGCTGCTGCTGGCCTGGATCGCCTGGCGCCGTCGCGCACCGAACCCCAAGGCGCGGTTTCGCTCGCCCGACTTTCGCCCCGGCGTCTTTCGTGGCGGATTCGCGGCGATTGTCGAGCGGCTTCTGCCGATGGACGATGCGGGATTTTTCACTCCGGCAGTCTGAGCACACTCCGATGAATGACACGCAGATCGAATCAGGTTTCCGCATCCGCCCATGTCTTCCGACGGATCTCGAGGCTGCGTACGACGTCTGTCTGAAGACGGGCGACTCCGGGGCTGATGGCACGCATCTGTACCAGGACGATCCCGCGGCTTTGGGGAATCTCTACGTGGGGCCGTACATTGTCCTCGAACCCGATCTGGCCTTTGTCCTCGAAGACGGTGCGGGCGTCTGCGGTTATGTGCTGGCGGCCCTGGATTCGGCGCGCTTTTACGAGCGTCTGCAGGCCGAATGGCTGCCGTCCTTGTGCGCCCGGCATCCCGATCCCGAGGGCGACCCGGCGACATGGACGCCGTCTCAACGGCTCTACCACGAATATCACCACTATCAGGTCTATTATCCGCCGTCTTTCCGCGCCTACCCATCTCACCTTCACATCGATCTGGCGCCGCGGGCACAGGGCCGGGGTCAGGGGATGCGGATGATGCACCACCAATTGGAGACGTTGGAGCGGCGCGGTTCGGCCGGCGTTCACCTGTGCATGAGCGCCTTGAATCACCGCGCGTACCGGTTCTATCGCAAGCTGGATTTCGACGAGCTTGCCCGGATTGGGGCTGCAGGCGACGAAGTGATTTATCTGGGCAGGCGGATGGACAGGCGGTGAGGTCCGAACCCGCGTATTCCGTAGCGGTCAGTTCACAGGGCGGTCGGACCTCGCACGATGACCGCCCTGCGGGTTGGAGGCCGTCCTCCCGATTGAGTCTCATCGCGCTCCGGAGCGTGGGCCCCGTCGCCGGCAAATACCGTCTTCACTCGCGTTGGTCGGGGATGAGCCGTCCCCGCTCCGGCCTTTGCGGCTTCGTGAATTGGCGCTGCCCCCTTCGCTGCGGACTTGAATTTCGTTGACGTTCGGAGCCACGGGCTTGAAACTCGGAGCAGTGATCCAAACCAGACCGACGCGAAGGCGTGAATCGCGGCGCGCCCGATTGTGCGGTCGTTTGGATGCTGGAGAGAAGCCGGACGCTGATTCAGAAACACAAACCAAGAACCCCCGCGGAAACACGCCTATGAAATCCCTGACACGCCTGTTGCCGAGCGGTGGCTCGGCCTTGTTCTGCCTTGTCGCCGGGTTGGTGTTCGCCCCTCCTGGCGCAGCCCGTATCCTCGATGACTTCAACGACAATGCAAAGACCGGCTGGACCGACTTCACGTTTATCCCTGGTTTCGGCCTGCCTGTCGAGCAGGGCGGCCAGTTTCAATTCGACCAACCGCCAGCCAACCGGGACATCTTCAGCGCGAGCCAGAAGACCAGCGAACTGTTCGAACTCAAGGAAGGCCGAACCATCGAATTCCGCGTCGATCTCGTCGAGGCCACCGGCGAGGATGCGTTTGCGGTGTTGGCGTTCATCCCAAATACCGGGGGCAATAACCCGGGGACCCTGGCCGGATACGGCCTTGCCAAGGATCCGACCGATGTGCTGATCACCAAGGGCATTCAGAAGTACTTCGTTGCGGACGACGGCGTCACTGCCGAGTTGAAGAACGACAACGTCACGTTGGTCCTGCGACTCGCCGCCAAGGACGGAAACGTCACCATCACCGGCAAGGTCCTGGACAAGGACGCCGGCGACGCCGTGCTGTGGGAACGGACGGTCGTGGACACGCCGGCGGCTGACATCATGGAGGGCGGGACCGATGCGCCGCCCGCGCCTTTCCTGACCACCGGCTATTTCACGTTGTACTGCTATCAGCAATACAGCGGGGACAAGATGTACTCGGTCCATTACGACAACGCCGAAGTCTTTGTCACGGAGGAGACACTGCTCGACGATTTTGACGACAACACCAAGACCGACTGGGCGGATTTCACGTTCCTTCCCGGTTTCGGGATTCCCACCGAGACAAACCAGCAGTTCCACTTTGACTTGCCGCCGGCCAACCGGGACATCTTCACCGCCAGCCAGAAGACCAGCCGCGTGATCGAACTCAAGGATGGCGAGCAGGTGCGTCTGGAAGTCGACCTGGTGGAGGACTCCGGCGAGGACGCGTTCGCGGTCCTGGCGTTCATTCCGAACACCGGCGGCAACAGCCCCGGCACATTGTATGGATACGGTCTCGCCAAGGATCCAACGGACGTGCTCATCACCAAGGGAGTTCAGAAGTACTTCATCGCGGATGACGGCGTCACCGCCGAACTGAAGAACCAAAACGTCACCCTGGCGCTCACCCTCACGGTGCACAACGGCAATGTCGAGGCCTGCGGTCAGGTTCTGGACAAGGACGACAACAATGCCGTGCTCTGGTCACGGACCGTTCTGGACACGCCTGATGCCGATCTAATGCAGAATGGCACCGATGATCCCCCTGCGCCCATCATCACCACCGGCTACTTCACCTTGTACTGCTACCAGCAGTTCAGCGGCGAGAAGCTCTATTCGGTGCACTATGACAATGCCGTCCTCCACGCGCCGCCCGCCGCCGGCAACACCGCGGCCATTCTCTCGGACATCGCGCCCGTCGAATACGCCAACTTCCTGCCGGCCTCGACCCAGATCGCGTTCAAAGTGACCGACGATAAACCACTCGAAAACGAGAAAATCTCGGTCACGCTCAACGGCGCCGTCTTCACCACCGCCAACGGTCTCAGCGTCACTGGGACGGGCAACAGCCGCACTGTCACCCTGGGTGGCCTGGCTGCAAACGTGAACTACGCGGCCGTCCTCTCCGTCGAAGACAGCGACGGCGCCCAGACCTCGCGCAACCTCTTCTTCGATACCTTCGCGGTCGACAGCTTTGTCATCGAAGTTGAGGACTACAATTTCGCCTACGGCCAGTTCATCGACAATCCCGTCGTCGTCGGGGAGGGCGGCTATGATCCGGATGGATATAGCTTGCAAGCAGGAGTGCCGACAGTGGATTTCACAGACACCCGCACCTCGCCCAATTTCACGGACACCAAGTATCGGCCCGAGGACCCCATCCGCATGGCGCATGCCCTCGATCACGAGCGGGCCAAATACACGGCCGCGGGCGGCGCGGCCATGGGCGTGTATGACTACGCTGTCGGCGACATCGCCGCCGGCGAGTGGATGAACTACACGCGCACTTTCCCCGCGGGCCATTACGAGGTCTATCTCCGCCAGGGCCTCGCCAACATGGCAACCGGCGAAAGTGTCCTCGAAGAAGTCACTGGCGATCCCACCCAGCCGGATGCCGCCGTCACGCCGCTCGGCTCGTTCCTTGGCGTGCGAACCGGATTCCAGTTCCGCAACTTCGCGCTCACCGATGGCACGGGGCAAAACAAGATCGTCCTCTCACTCTCGGGCAAGAAGACCTTGCGGTTGCGCCAGGTCACGCCGGATCCCCGTGATGGGGCTCGCTACCTCAATTACTTGGTCTTTGTTCCTACCGGCGGGCCGTCGGAGGATCGGGCGTCCATCACCTCCCTCTCGCCCGCGCCAGGCTCGGAGTTGAACACCGCGCTCCCGGTGATTGACGCGGTGATTCAGAACCGCACCACGTCCGTCAACGTCGGCACTGTGATACTGGAAGTGAACGGCCAGGTCGTCTCCGCCACCGTGACACCGACGCCTACGGGCGCGACGGTGCATTACCCCATCGCGCCTCCTCCTCCCTCAGGCGTGGTCAACAGCGTCAAGATCGCGTTCAAGGACAGCGAGGGTGTCGATATAGCCGCGGAGTGGCAGTTCACCGTCAACTACGTGAGCCTCGATCCCGCCAACCGTCAGCCCGGCCCCGGGAAGGATCGCGGCTTCTACGTCCGGGTGGTCCAAGCCGATCCTGCGTATGGACCGTACGACAACAGCCTCGAACGGGCTGAACTCCAACTGGCGCCCAATTCGACGATCCCAGCCATTCTCGACAAGAGCGTCACTGAGCAGTTGATCGAGATGTCCCAGGACGGCGGGCCCGCCGGTTTCTTCCAAAAGGAGTACGTGGTGCCAGGTCTGGACGAGACCGGTCTGACGGACGACTTCGCCGTCGAGGCAAACGCCTGGCTCGAGTTGGTAGCCGGTGCCTACCGCTTCACCGTGATCAGTGACGACGGCTTCAAAGTCTCGTCCGGCGCCAGTCTCAGCGCCAAGACCCCCGTCCTCGGCGCCCGCAACGGCGGAACCGCCAACGAAGTGACGGGCACGTTTGAGTTCTATGTGCCGGTCTCGGGTCTCTACCCGTTCCGTCTGGTCTGGTACGAGCGTGGCGGCAACGCGCATGTCGAATGGAGCGCGGTGAACATGGCCAGTGGGGTTCGCTCCCTGATCAACGACGCGGAGGTCCAGGGCGCCATTAAGGCCTACCTCGATGTCGTTCCGGCCCCGGCTGTCAAGGTGCAGTCGTCGACCACCGTCGCCGGGGGCTACGCCGACGATGCCGCCGCTGTCATCGATACAAACGCGAAGCGCATCACGCTCCCCTTGAGCGGCGGCACGCGATTCTATCGGCTCGTCGGCGCCTCTGCGTTGACGATCACCTCCGTGCAGGTGCAAGGCGCGAACCTGATCATGACGTACCAATGACCGATTGCCGCCGCGCGTTTCTTTCCCTGGAAATGAAAGGAACCCGGCGGCCGGGAACGTTCGAATATCGGTACTAGACTCGCGGACGCGGCGGGCCCCATCCCGCCGCGTCCACTCGCTTTGGAAAGCCAAACAGCCCCCATGACAATGCCCACCACCACGACCTCCGCGCCGACCCCAGAGCCGCAGCAATGAGCGAGGACAACTTGCTGCTGGTCGCCGACAGCGAGCGGGACGCAAACATGCTGTATGCGGTCAAGATGTTCATCCCGGATCCTTTCGTCTACCTTCGCCGCGAGGGACGAAGCTACATGATCGCCGGCGATCTCGAACTGAATCGCGCCCGCCGCGAGGCAAACGGTTGCCGCGTTCTCTCCTTGAGCCGCTGTCAGCGCAAGTTGAAACGTCCCCGTGACGAGAGCCTCGCCCGCGTCGTGTGGCTGCTTGCACACGAACGAGGAATCGACAAGTTTCTCGTGCCGGAGAACTTCCCGTATGGCCTGGCCCGCGAACTCCGCCGGTTGAAGATTCGACTGAAAGTTCGGCGCGGTGCGCTCTTTTTTCCCGAACGCGAGTTCAAGACCGCTGACGAGGTTAAAAAGGTCAGCGCGGCTCTCATGATGGCCGAGGTCGGGATGGCCGAGGCCATTCAGGCCCTGCGAGGCGCCAGGGTCGGCCCCGGGGGCAAACTCGCCTACCGCGGCGCCTCTCTGACCTCCGAACGTCTGCGCACCATCGCCGAAGTCGCCATTGTCCAGGCGGGCGGCAGCGCCAGCCACACCATCGTCGCTGGCGGACACAGAGCCTGCGATCCCCACGACCCGGGCCACGGCCCCCTCCGCGCCAACCAGCCCATCATCATCGATGTCTTTCCCCGCTCCCAAAAGACCGGGTACCACGGAGATATTACGCGCACCGTCGTCAAAGGCCGAGCCTCCGAAGGCCTTCGACAGCTTTATCACGCTGTCAAAAGCGCCCAGCAACTTGCCCTGCGGATGATGCGTCCCGGCCGCAAGTGCTGCGAGATTCACCGCGCGGTCGCGCGCCAGTTCGAGCGGGAGGGATACCGCACCGGCCGCCGCAATGGACGGTTGGAGGGATTCTTTCACGGGACGGGTCATGGCGTCGGACTCGAACTCCACGAGCCTCCCCAGATCACTGAAGCCAGTGATGCCGTCCTCCGCCCCGGCCACGTCGTTACCGTCGAACCGGGGCTCTACTACGCTTCAATCGGAGGGGTCCGGATCGAGGACATGGTCGTGATCACGGACGCCGGCGCCCACAACCTCACCAAGTTCGAGAAGGTTCTCGAAGTGTGAAGCCTTCGGCAGCGGTTCTCATTTTGGTCACGAGCCGCCTGAAGGCGACACACCGAACACCGCGCCGAAGCGTCGGACGCGGTGGAGTGTCCCGGCTTCAGCCGGTTCTCGTCGGAGGCCCACGCCGAAATGAGAACTGCTGAGCATTCGGCCTTGCGCTTCGCCGTTTTTTGAGACATCTGTTGCCAGCGTGGCGTCTGAGGTGCCGCTCCATGCAAAGAAGGCTGCTCCTCTCTCAACCTCAGATGCAGGCGGATGCGGGCGGGGCTTTTTCGCGAGACCGCGGAGGGAGCCAGGCCGCGACTCGAAGGCACGATTATGTTTTTTGGACCATACGATTGGCTGATCATCCCGGGTTTGCTTCTGGGCCTCTATGCCCAGTTCAGACTTACCTCAACGTACAACCGCTATGTCCGTCAACCTCTCGAGTCGGGTGTGACTGGGGCCCAGGCTGCCCGAGTCATTCTCGACCGCGCCGGTCTTCAGGATGTCGACATTCACCCCGTGCAGGGGCACTTGACCGACCATTACGATCCCCTCAGGCGCGCGCTCTTCCTTTCCGGGGAGAATTACCAGGGCAGTTCGATTGCGGCCGTGGGGGTGGCTGCTCACGAGGCAGGCCATGCCCTCCAGCATCAAGCCGCGTATGGGCCGCTTCAGTTGCGGATGATGCTCGTGCCCGCCACCAATTTCGCGACGAAGGCCGCTTTCTTGATTCTGGGTGCGGGCATGCTGCTGACCTATATCGGCCTCATCAGCGTCAAGCTGTTCGCCGCGCTCCTCCCGTTCGCTATCGGGGCCTACGCGGTCGTCACGTTCTTTCAGCTCGTCACCCTGCCCGTCGAGTACGACGCCAGTCGGCGCGCGAAGGACCAGTTGCTGCGCCACGGGCTTGTCAGCGGGCGCGAACGCGCCGCCCTGAGCCGCGTGCTCAACGCGGCTGCCCTCACGTACGTCGCCGGTCTGATCACTGCTGTGCTCGAAATGTTGCGTATCATCCTGATCGCCCGCAGCCTGGGCGACAACCGGGGCTGACAGATGCGTCGAGACCCGTTCGGGGCGGGCTTGTGGAGTGAAAGACACTGCGCCCACGTCTTCATGGTTGATTCGGGCTCGTGCCTGCCCTCGGGGAATGACAGGCGCCCTCGTCGGGCTGGTGGTGTGGATTGCTGCCGCAGCGGACGATCGGGTGGTTGTCATCTCGCCCCACAACACTTCGATCTGCTCCGAATTCGGTCAGGCTTTCCAGGCCTGGCACCGCGAAACCTATGGCGAGCCTGCCACCGTCGAGTGGCGGAACCTGGGCGGCACGGCGGACGCCCTCAAATTCGTGCAATCCGAGTTTGCCGCCAAGCCCGACGGGATCGGTATCGACTGCTTCTTTGGGGGCGGCCCCGAACCGTATTTGCTTCTGGCCGACAAGGGTCTCACGACGGCCTATCGCGTCCCTGACGAGATTCTGTCGGCCATTCCCCAAAGCGCGAATGGCGTTGAACTCTACGATCCTGCGCACCGATGGTATGGGGTCGCTCTGTCCAGCTTCGGCATTCTGCAAAACACACGTGTCCAACGGCGCATGGGCTTGCCGCTGGCCAGGCGTTGGGCGGACCTGGCCAATCCGGAGTTGCGCGGCTGGGTTGGCATTGCCGACCCGCGGAACAGCGGAACGATGAACAACATGTTCGAGGCATTCCTTCAGGCCTATGGGTGGCGACAGGGATGGCAGTTGCTGACTGAGATTGCCGGAAACACATCCAAGTTCGACCGCCTTTCGTCGAGCACCGCCAAAGACGTCACGCTGGGCGAGATCGCCTACGGCTTCGCCATCGATTTCTACGGCTTCACACAGATCGCCGTCGCTGGCCGCGCCGACATGACCTTCGTGCTTCCCGACGATTTCACCGCGATCAGCCCCGACGGGCTCTGCATCCTCAAAGGCGCGCCGCACCTCGCTGCCGCCCAGCGATTCCTCCATTTCTGCCTCGGCGAACAGGGCCAGCGCCTCTGGTTTCTGCCGCGCGGCCATCCCGAGGGGCCGCGTCACCACTCGATCGAACGCATGGCGGTGCGCCCCGATTTCTACCGACGCTATCGCGACGTCAGCAATATCGCCTTCTCGCCCTTCGACCTCCCACATGTCTTTCGCTATGACGCCCGACTTGCCCGCGAACGCCGGGAGGTTGTCGCTGCTCTCGCCGGCGCGCTGCTGGTTGACACCCACGCCGAGCTCCAGACCGCATGGCGCGCGATGATCCGCCGCGGCCAAATCGAGGTCGAAAGTGCGGAGTTGGGCCGCGTGCCGATCAGCGAGGCGGCAGGACGCGGTCTGTCCCAAGGGCCGTGGAAAGACGCCTCTTTTCGCAACCGAACGAAACAGCAATGGCAGGCCTGGGCGCAAGACAAGTATCGCACACTGGCAGAGCGAGCGCCGGCACCAGTCCCGGCCTCTGCCGGCCACGAGCCGCCGGCAGTGCCTGCAGCTCACATCCGTTACCCCGGGCAAAGCTCGATCGGAACGACCCGAACCCCCTGACCTTCCCCATGCGCGTCTCGATACGAAATCTCACCAAGCGGTTTGGCCCTGCCGTGGTTCTGCGGGATGTCTGCATCGAGGTCCATGACCGTGAGTTGTTCTTTCTGCTGGGGCCCTCCGGTTGCGGAAAGACCACCTTGCTCCGGATTGTCGCTGGATTCTACCAACCCGACGCTGGAGAAATTCTCTTTGCAGACCGTCCAATGATGGGCGTGCCACCCCAACACCGCAACACCGGGATGGTCTTTCAGAACTACGCACTGTGGCCGCATCTGACAGTTGCGCAGAATGTCGCGTATGGGCTGGAGGCCCGCGGCGTCCCGGCTCGGGCTAGGGAACAGCAGGTCCGCGAGGCGCTCGAGAGGGTTCAGATGACGGCCTTCTCGCATCGTTCGCCCGCCGAACTGTCGGGAGGCCAACAGCAACGGGTGGCTTTGGCCCGCGCCCTCGTGGTTCGGCCGGATGTGTTGCTGCTCGATGAGCCGCTCTCCAACCTCGACGCCAAGCTGCGCCTCGAGATGCGCCAGGAAATCCGACGCATTCATGACGAATCGCACGTCACGACAATCTACGTCACCCATGACCAGAAGGAGTCACTGTCGATGGCCGACCGAATCGCCGTCCTCAGAGACGGGACGATCGAGCAGATTGGCACACCCCGACAAATCTACTGCGCTCCAGCCAGCCGATTCGTCGCGGACTTCGTCGGTGAAGCCAACTGGATCGAGGCCAATGTCGTGGCGACATCGCACGCCGGCCTCGAGCTTCGCGCCGATTGCGGTCTGTTTACGGCGTCACCGCGTAACGGGATTGTCCCCGGACAGCCGGTCTGGCTCGGTTTCCGCCCCGAAGCAGTCCGATTCGGGGCCCAGTCGAGCAACATGCTGCAGACTGTCGTCGCCCGGACGCACTACCTGGGCGAGATCGAACAATACCTCCTGGGGCTGCCCAATGGGGCCACAATCAAAGCCTTGGAACAGAATCCCATGCAAACTCGAGCCCCCGGAACTCCGCTGACCGTCCACATCGACCCCGACAACCTGTTTGTCATGCCGCGCGAGATCCAGCACCCTGGCCCGGATGTTTCACAAGGTTCCGCGGAGTCCGCCATCCGGGCTCCGGCAAAACCGCGCCCAGAAAGGGAACCGGGAGCATCCTGTCGGTCCCGAGAGTGGTCTGTCATGGGAACAGTGTGTTGCAGTTCTCGATCTCTCGAACCTGGCGCGGTTCTGCTTCTCTAGCCCGCATAGTGGTCCTCTTGTGAAGAAGGTCACCGCACAAAGGACTTCGTGAAATCCTCATCGCTGACCGCTGCGACCTTCTTTTCGAACTTGGACTGTGTGATCAAGCCCTCGAGCGTCCGCTCGTATGCGGCGCCGTCCAGCGGGAGTTCGACGGTCTGGCCCAGAATCGACGAATAAAGGATCGCGTTGGCAAGTTCGACGGAGCGCAGACCGTCTTCGCCGGGAGCCACCAGGGGCGCACCGTCGAGAATGGAGTCGACGAAGTTCTGCATCAGCGTCGCATGCTGGGCAGGCGCGTTGTCGAACGGGATGTCGATATTCCAGATATCGGGCCGCGCAAAACCCGACTTCGCCGACCGGCTGAACTCGATCATGTCGACCTCGTTGCGTGTGAACCTGAGGCGGTTGTCTTCGAGGACGAGTCGGCCTCGAGTGCCGCAGATCTCGAGCCGGTTGGTGCCGGGCGCTTCACCGGTCGAGGTTACAAACACCCCCGTCGCTCCGTTTGCCCAGGCCCAGTAGGCCGTGACATTGTCCTCGACCTCGATGGCGTGATACCGCCCGAGTTGACAGAAACCGCGCACCGATTGCGGCATGCCGCACAGCCACTGGAGAATGTCCAGGTTGTGCGGGCATTGGTTGAGAAGCACCCCGCCGCCCTCTCCCTTCCACGTGGCGCGCCAGCCGCCGCTGGCGTAATACGCCTCCGTCCGATACCAGTCGGTCATGATCCAGCTTGTCCGCACCAAAGTCCCCAGATCGCCCGCTTCGATCAAACGCTTGATCTTCATGTACCGCGGCTCGGTCCGAAGCTGGAACATGGCGGCAAACACCCGATCTGGCCTGGCCCGGTGCGCCGCAATCAAACGCTCGGCGTCTGCTTTGTGCACCGAAATCGGCTTCTCGACCATCACATGCAGGCCTGCCTCGATCGCGGAAATCCCCAGGGTGGTATGCTGATAGTGGGGCGTCGCGATGACAACCGCATCCACCAAACCGGACCGAATCAGCGCCTCTCCGTCCCTAAACGTCTTCAACGATTCCTGCGCGTAACGATCCAGCGGGGTGGAGGCATCGGCCACAGCGGTCAGGGCGCACCGCGTCACCTTCCGATTGAGCAGGTAGTCGGCGTGGTACTTTCCGATGTTGCCCAGTCCGATGATCCCGAGTCGCACCGTGTTCATGGGACGAGAGCGTAGCGGGCTCGGGCTCGAAAGGCGAGCAAAGACCCGCATCGCTCGATGTGTGCGGCGGCGCCGAGTTTATCGGGTCAACCACCAGAAGAGATACGCTTGAACGGCCGCCAGACCGGCCAGGGCAACCCACGTGGCCGTCTCCCGCGCCCGCAGTCCGCGCTGGTGGGCAGGGCTAAGCCAAAACTGGATTCGCAGATCGCCGCACTCGATGTGATCGCCATTTCGCAGGGGAGCCTGGGAAACGCGCTCGCCGTTGACACATGTGAGGGTCGCCGCATTTGCTGTGAGAAGAAACCCATCCGCCTGAGAGAGGAGGATCTCGAACTGCTCATCCCAGACCCCCGGGGCTTCGATTCGCCAGTCCGCGCTCGAAGCACGCCCCACTCGAAACGGAAAACACCGCGCCTGCGTGATCGCCCCTGCCTGGCTTCCCGTCAGGACGCGCAGAAGGACCATTTTGTTACCTCCCCCGCGCGATCGGCTAATCCCAAAGCACGCGACGCGGGACGTCGATCTTGTCTCCGGGAAAGACGGGCAGATCGTACTTCGAGTTCTTCAGCGCTTTCTTGCAGTCCACTTTGATCTCGGTGCCATCAGCACGGGTGACCTTTACAGCAGTGCGCTTGGCGAATTCGGTGAAGTCGCCGGCGACTTTAATTGCCCCCAAAACCGTCATTTCGCCCAGAAAGACATAGCGATTCGGTGCTCGCACCTGCCCGCCGACGTAGAAAACGCGCTCCTCGAGCCGCACCGCCACGCTCAGTCGCTTGAAGTATTTGGGGACATAGGCGTTGACGATCGCATCCTGCAGCTCAGTCGCCTTCTTGTTGGCCGCCTCGACCCTGACGCCGAGCGGCAACGTGATGCTCCCGTCTTCCCTGACACGCTGGACCATGATGGGGTAGACTTCCGGTATGTCTGAAAACGTGATTTCAACCTTGTCCCCAATCCGCACCGCATCCGCGCTCAAAGACGGCGTTACCCCGGCGCCAGCGCCTTCCGCGGGCACATAGCCGCTGCCGCCCTGACTGGGACTCTCGCACCCGCAGCTCAGCGCCGCGAGCAGCGCCGCCAGCGCGCACCACCATCCCCCTCTGACCAGTTGGACCATCGTCGTCATCATCGCCACATCCTTCAACTCCGCCCGAGCCAAGGCAATCAGTATTTCGTCTTCAACTCCGCTTCCGCCGGCTTCTTGGGGGCTGCCTTGCGAGACTCGTCGTCCTCGCTCGATTTGGATTCACCGTACTCGCCCTTCGAGTAGTAATCGTAGTAATAGCCGCTGTAGTAGTAGTAGTAGGAATCCTGCGAGATGTTGATGTTGTTGAGCACAACACCGAGCATCGTTCCTCCGACCTTCTCAACCATCTGCTTGGCCCGCAAGGTCATCGCCTGCGGATACTTGCGGTATTGGACCACCAGAACCGACAGATCCACCTCGCTCGCCAGAATCGAGGCGTCGCTCACGCCCATGATCGGAGGAGAATCGAAAAACACGAAGTCGTATCGCCGCTGGACATCCTTGATGAACTCCTTCATCCGCGTCGAGTTCAGAATCCCCAGGGAACTGCTGGGCAACTTGCCGCTCGCCAGGAAGTCCATCATCGGCAATTTGGTGGTCTGGATCACCTCCTCGAGCGTGTTCTGCTTCATGAGGTAGTTGGTCAGCCCGATGCTGTTGCTCACCGCCAGGAATTTGTGCAGGCTGGGGCGCCTCAGATCCGAATCCACCACGAGCACGCGCTGGCCGTTCTGCGCAAAGACGGTCGCCAGGTTGAGAATGGTGGTCGACTTGCCCTCGCCCGCCCCGCCGCTGACCACCGTCAGCGTGTTCGCTCCAGGCTCCTTGCGTGAGAAGAGGATATTGGTGCGCAGCACGCGGTAAGCCTCTCCGTGCGGACTGTCAGGCCCTTCATTGACCAGGATGCCCACGTTCTGCGGAATCACACCCAGGACCGGCGCACTCAGCGATCGCTCGACATCGTCGATGGTCTTGACGCTCGTATCGAGGTACTCGATGAAGAACGCCAGGCCGACGCCCATGACCAGGCCCACCATAATGCCCAGGGCGATGTTCAACGGGATATTGGGCCGAACAGGTCGCAGAGCGGGCTCGGCGGGATCGACGATCCGCACCATCGATTCCTTCGGCAACTCGGCATCCACTTCCTCCTGCAGCATGCGCATCAGGATCGCGTCTCTGATCTTCTGCTTATTCTCGAGTTCGCGCTTGCTGCTCCAATACTCGCGGGAACGCTTGGCTTCCTCGACCACCAGCTTCTTGCCGTCGTCCACTGCCTTCTGGAGTTCATCGCGGCGAGCCTTGAGCGAGATCACCTGGTTCTCCAAACCGGTCAGGATGCCCGTCAGCCGCGCCTCGACCTGCTGATCGATTTGCTCGACAAGCGCGAGCTTGCGCTTCATTTCGGGATAATCGTTCGAAAAATCCTCTCGCAGTCGGGCCACTTCCTGCTGTGCCAGAGACAACGCTCCCAAAAGCTCGCCCAACCGCGCTTCCGTGGGCATCGTGACCAGCACCGCCTCCCTCATGGATGTCCGATCGAGCTTCTTCAAATCCTCGAGCTTTGTGAGAAAATACACGTACTCCGAGTGAGCGCGCGTCAGTTCCTGCGCCATGGCGCTGACTTTCTCGCGTTCGAGCGATGTCTGATAGACCGAGGCGTCGTTGATCGAGTCGGGAATATTCAACTCGGCCCGCAGTTGATCCACGTTGTCCTGCAACTTCGCGACGGCCTCCGCCTGCTCATCGAGCTTCGCCCTGAGCTTGGAAATGCCGGCGCTCGTTTGCCGCTGTTTCTCCTCGACCCGCGACTCCTTGTAGACATTGGCGACTTCGTTCGCGATGGCCGAGGCCTCGTCCCGGTTCTCGCTGTAGGCGCGAATCTCGATGAGGCTGGTGTTTCTCGATTGACGCACATCGAGGTTCCGACGCAGCAGCAAATACGCCTCCGGCTCGCTCACAGCGTTCTTGAGTCGCTGTCCCCAGGTCTTGCGCAAGTCCAGCGACTCGATCACCTTGTAGAGAATCGGCTTCGACTGGATCTTCTCGAACTCCGTCTGGATGAAGTAAGGGTCGAACTGATTCTGAACCTGCGGACGCAGGAAAGGGTCGAAATCCGTCGGCTGCTTCTCGACCTCGATGCGGGCCGTGCTCATGAACGTGGGCTTGAGCACGAACGTCACCGCCGTGGTCGTCAGGACGACCAGCAGAAAGACGGCCAAAATGACGGTCTTGCGGATGCGAATAATCCGCCAGTAATCGAGGAAATGCAGTTGGCTGTCAGAAATCGGATTTGGCTTGGTTGCGTCCATGTGTCAAAAAAAAGGAGGCCAGAATCAATGCTCCAGCCTCCCACGTTGTGTCGAATCTGGGGGTGGTCAGGACCTTTAGTAGGTGGCTTTTACGCCCACGTAGAACCGATTGCGATCGTAATCGCGCATGGGGATGTCGGAATCGAGCTTGTCGTAGGCGTAGCCGACCTCGGCCGCGAAGTTGGCCGTGATCTCGTAGGCCAGATTGACGTCGACGGTGTAGAAGTTGTCGCTGTCGCCGTCATACATGCCTTCCTCGAAAGTCCCATGCTGCCAGGAACCTCGCAAGGTCCCGATAAGTTTCGGGAAGATCCGATGCGCCACAAACGCGTAAACGGTCGTCGCTTCCTGTGAAACGGTGAACGAACTCAGATCGTCCGTTCTGGCAATGGCAACATCAGTCGGGCGCAGATCGTGTTTGACACCCACGGACACTTTGCTGCCCTCCATGTACTCGTATGCCAGAGCCGCATCCACAAACGGCGCCGTCACGTCGTCCACATGCGCATTCGGATACCGGGCGTAATTGACGCCGGCCCGAATCTGCGCGGTCAGACCCGGCAGAGCCGTGTAGTCAACCCCCAGAAATCCGTAATGCGACTCCTGATTGCGAGCATCGCTCTCCGGCAATGTCCGATCGGGAGTGTCGGTGTACCAGAGCTGGTCGCCACTCGTATAATCGAAATAGCCGTACTGATAGCCGACCAAGCCGATGATCGCCGGTTGGAACTGCCACCGCAGGTCTGCACTCGCCAAGTGCTCCATACGATCCAACAGGGCCGAGATGCTCCCCGCCCCGTCGTCTTGGTAGTTGTAGTACGTGTTCGAGTAGCCCAGACGCGATCCCAGTTGCTCCGTCAAGCTGGTCGTCAGACCGATGCCGGCGTAATTGCGCCACGCGTTGCCATCGGTGCGAACGTAACTGGCCTGACCGCCGTTGGGTTCGAGAATGCTCGGCTCCTCGGAATAAACGGGGGATTCGAAGAAATCCAACCGGAACCGCTCGGAAAACGCATGCGAGCCCGCGATCTCCGCCCGCACGGTGTGGTCAAATTCCTTGCTGCTCGGCTGGGCCTCGTACCAGCGTAAATCATAATCCAAACTCGCCGTCAGCGTGGTCTGGTCGCGCAGCAGCACGTACTTGATGCCCGGGGCGAAATTGATCCCCCAACTCTCCTTGTCGACGTTCCCAAGATACTCCTTCGCCTCAGGCGTCAGATTGGATGGCGTCGTTCGGTAGTTGTCGTCGTAGAAGCCGCGCAACTTGGCCGATACGCTCCACGGCCGCCCGGACCCGTCGACTGCCTGGCCCTGCAGGCTGAGTGCACCCACTGCCGCTAAGCTCGCAAACGTGATCAGTTTATTCATAAAGCATCTTGCCCTGATTTGGATAGCGCTGCCTCGATCCAGTTCAAATTTAGCTTGAAAGGTTGAGTGCTTTTTAAGGTTTCGACTGAGGGTTGTCAAACATAAATCTCTCAGAATCTGCGTTTCCAGGCTTTTCGGCGTGCCCACGGGCCTGCGCTCCCCACCCAACAACGTCCAGACCACCGCCTTAAATCTCCTGAAGGCACGATCAAGGCTGAGCCAGGGCGGCTCTGAGCAGGTCGGAGGCCGACGCCGCCAGGCCTCATGACGCCCCGAGTGTCGGGCGATGCGCGGCGCGGCTCGCTAACCAATAAACAGCCAACGCGAGCCAGATGATGCCGAAACCCAGGGCGCGCGCGCGTGGGAACGGTTCCCCATACACCGCCACCCCCAGAATCAATCCGCAGGTGGGCGACACATATTGGAGCAAGCCCAGCGTGGAGAGTTTCACCAGGCGTGCAGCCGACGCAAAGAGCAGGAGGGGCAGGGCCGTCACCACGCCCGTGAGAACCAACAGGCTGTCGCCCCAACCGCCGCTCTGTCCGAAACGGCCGATGCCCTGGGTCTCGAGTGCGCCGAGATACCCGGCAGCCGGAAGCCAGAGCAGCGCAGTCTCGATCGTCAGCCCTGGCAGAGCGGGCAGGGGAGCGGTCTTCTTGATCAATCCGTAACATGCGAAGCTCAGCGCCAGAACGACCGCAACCCAGGGGAACGCCCCGTACTGCCAAGTGAGGAACAGCACCCCCAGGGTCGCGATTCCAACCGCCATCCACTGGATGGCTCCCAGCCTTTCCCGCAGCACCACCACGCCCAACGCCACGCTCACGAGCGGATTGATGTAGTACCCAAGACTCGTCTCCACGATCCGATCGTGGTTCACCGCCCAAATGTAGACGAACCAATTCAGTCCCAAGAGCAGCGCTGCGCCAAGGTAAATCGCCAGAGTCCGCCGCTGCGTTGCCGCCGCAAGCAGCGTCCGCCCCTGTCTCGACAGGATGACGAGCAGGGCGAGAAAGCCGAACGACCAGACGATGCGGTGCATGAGAATCTCCGGAGCCGGCACGGTTCGCAGCGCCTTCCAGTACACCGGGAGAAGCCCCCAGAGCAGATAGGCCCCCAGCCCCAGCCAGATTCCTTTGCGCGCGGACGACATCGCCGAGTGCGCCCTTCAGGGCGTGAACAGGATTCGATTCACACCTGGCGGGTGCTTCGCTGGTGTCAGTGACGGAAATGGCGAATCCCCGTGAAGACCATCGCCACGCCCCGCGCATCAGCCGCCGCAATGACCTCGGCGTCGCGCTTCGAGCCGCCCGGCTGAATCGCCGCCGTCGCCCCCGCCTCCGCGGCCGCAACCAGCCCATCGGGGAACGGAAAGAACGCATCGCTGCAGACCACGCTGCCCCGCAAAGACAACCCGGCCTCGCCCGCCTTCCAGACGGCGATGCGACTGGCATCCACCCGGCTCATCTGACCCGCCCCGATCCCCAGCGTGCGATCCGCCGCGGCATACACGATCGCGTTCGACTTGACATGCTTCACCACCCGCCACCCGAACAACAAGGCCTGATACTCATCCTCGCTGGGCGCCCGCTTCGTCACGACCTTGACCTGGTCCCGCGCTCGCACCGTCGCGCGGTCCGGCTGCTGCCAAAGAAACGACTCGAAGCCAACGCCCCGAATCTCCCCCCCCGCGGTGGCGTGCGAGTCCATCGACACCTCGATCAGCCGCAGGTTCCTCTTCTGCTGCAGCACCGCCACCGCCTCCGGCGTAAAGGAGGGGGCCACGACCACCTCGCTGAAGATCTCGGCAATGGCCGTCGCACAGGGGCCGTCCATCGGTTGATTCACAGCGATGATGCCGCCGAAGGGCGCCTGCCGATCCGTGGCCAGCGCCTTCTCCCACGCCTCGCACAGCGACGCTCCCCGGCCGACCCCGCACGGATTGGTATGCTTGAGAATGGCCAGCGTCGGAGCATCGCCCCGAAACTCCGAGATCAAGGTCGCCGCCGACGTCAGATCGAGAATGTTGTTGTAGGAAAGTTCCTTGCCATGAATCTGCCGGAAGTGATCGGCAAACCGCCCGTAGAGAGCCGCCGGCTGATGCGGATTCTCCCCGTACCGCAGCGCTTGCACCCGCGGCGCATCCACGATCAGCCGGTCCGGAGGCGCGCTGCCACCCAACCGCCCGACCGCCGCCAGATCGGTTCCGCCTCCCGCACCGAACCAGTGCGGCAGGTGGGCGGCAATCGCCCCGTCGTACGCCGCGGTGCGCGCATACACCTTCACAGCGAGCCGGCGACGCAACTCCAACGTGGTGCCGCCCCGCGCTTGCACCTGGGCCGCAACCTCTTCGTAATCCGCAGGATCGACGATCGCCGTGACGTGTTCGTGGTTCTTGGCCGCGCTCCGCAGCATGGCCGGGCCGCCGATGTCGATGTTCTCCACCACGTCCGCCCGAGTCACACCGGGCCGGACGACCGTCTCCTCGAACGGGTAGAGGTTCACCGCCACCAGATCGATCGGGCGGATGCCGTGACGATCCGCCGTCGCTTCGTGCTCCGGGTGGCCGCGCAGATACAGCAGCCCGCCATGAACCTTCGGATGAAGAGTCTTGACCCGGCCGTCGAGCATCTCCGGGAACCCGGTGAACTCGCCCAACTCGCTCACCGGCAAACCCGCCTCCCGCAGCGCCCGAGCGGTGCCGCCGGTCGACAACAGCTCGACACCGGCACCGACCAGCACCCGCGCGAAGGGCAGCAGGCCGGTTTTGTCGTACACGGAGAGAAGTGCGCGTCGGATCGGTTGCATAGGCAAAGGGCAAAATGCCGCCCTTGCCAAAGCCGAGTCAATGGACAAATGGGGCTAAAGCAGCCGGGGCTGCAAATCCTCACGCGCAAGAAGCTCCCCGAGACTCTGCACGCGCGCGCGCCGCCGTTGGATGATTTGCTTGTCGAGCGCCAGGTCGTAGCGGACCGGGTAGTCCCCGTCATAGCAGGCCAGGCAGAAGGCCGAGGCTGGCAGGCCGGTCGCCCGCACCATTCCCGCCTGCGAGAGATAGGCCAGCGAATCGGCCTTCAAGTACCGGCATATCTCGTCGACGCTGTGATTGGCGGCCATCAGCTTGCTGCGGTCCGGGAAATCGATCCCGTAGACGCACGGGTTGACGTGCGGCGGACAACTCACCATCACATGCACTTCCCGTGCCCCCGCTTCCTTCAGGTTGGCAACCCGCTGCCGGCAGGTCGTGCCGCGCACGATCGAATCGTCGACGATGATCACGCGCTTGCCGGCCACCACTTCGCGGATCAGGTTTAGCTTCACCCGCACATTGAAATCGCGGATGAGCTGCGAAGGCTGGAGGAAACTCCGCCCCACATAATGGTTGCGAACAAACGCCATCTCGAAGGGAATCCCCGATTCGAGCGAATAGCCCAGCGCGGCGCAATTGCCGCTGTCCGGCACCGGCACGACCAGGTCGGCCTGGCGCGGATACTCGCGAGCCAATTCCCGGCCCATCGCCACGCGCACTCTGTGCACATTACGTCCGGCGATCGTGCTGTCCGGCCGCGCGAAGTAGACGTACTCGAAAATGCAGAAGGCGCGCCGCGGGTGATCGGGAAACGCCTGGATGCTCCGCAGGCCCTCCCTGTTAATCACCAGAATCTCGCCCGGAGCGATGTCACGCACAAACGTGGCCTGGATCAGATCGAACGCGCAGGTCTCGCTCGACAACACCCAGGCGTCCCCCAGCCGCCCGAGCGACAGAGGCCGGAATCCATGCGGATCACGAACCCCGATCAGCTCCTGCTCCGTCTGCAGGATCAGCGAGTAGGCGCCCTCGATTCGACGCAATGTCTGGACCAGGCTGGAGGCAGCCCCCCTCGGGCCGGGGCGGGCCATCAGGTGCAGGATGATCTCACTGTCCACAGTGGTCTGGAAAAGCGTGCCTTGCGCTTCGAGTTCCTCGCGAAGCTGAACGGCGTTGGTCAGATTCCCGTTGTGCGCGATCGCGATCTGTCCGCGCGCCGAATCGGCGGTGAGGGGTTGCGCATTCCGGATATGGGACGAACCCATCGTCGAGTAGCGGGTGTGCCCCATGGCCATGTCCCCCTCGAGATCGCGCAGAATGCGCCCGCTGAAGACCTGCGGCACGAGCCCCATCCCGCGGTGGACCCGGAACTGGCGTCCGTCGCACGAGACGATGCCGGCGCTCTCTTGCCCGCGGTGCTGCAAGGCGTAGAGGCCGTAGTACGTGAGCTCCGCGGCATTCGGATGCCCATAGACGCCGAACACACCGCAATGGTCTTTGGGATGCTGCTGCATAGAACCAGGCTGTCGATCCACCGGCGCGGCCATTCCAGCCCGCCGCACTCCCGGCTGCAAGCTTCAAGTGCGCCTCAGAGCCGCATGCCTCAGACAATGCCTCAGAGCAGCATTGCCAAAGCCGCACCCGGCCGCTACTTTCCGCGTTCGCGTTGAGGTAAAGACCCGGCGGGGCGAGACTGCTGTCGGCCCGGTTCCCAACCTCCGGTGCGGCCATGGCCGAATACAAAGTCCAGTTTGAAGTCTTCGAAGGACCGCTCGACCTCCTGCTCTATCTCGTCAGGAAGGAGGAGGTCGACATCTACCAGGTAAACCTCACCCGCCTGGCCACCCAGTTCCTCGAGTATGTCGACCTGATGCGCCAACTCGACCTGGACATTGCGGGCGAGTTTCTGGTGATGGCGTCGACGCTCATGTATCTCAAGAGCCGCGAACTTCTCCCCGTCGACCAGCAGGCCATCTCCCTCGACGAGGACGAGGACAGCGACGACCCGCGCTGGGAACTGATTCGCAAGCTGGTCGAGTACAGAAAGTTCAAGGACGCCGCCTCCCAGCTGCAGGCGCTCGAGTTGCAGCAGGAGCAAATCTACCCGCGCCAGCCCGCCAAACCGGAATTCGAGCCCGTTCCCGCTCGCATCGAGGTCTCCCTCTTCGACCTCATCGGCGCGGTCAGCGCGATCATGAAGCGCATTCAGGAACGCGAAGAGACCCGCGACATCTTCGAGGACAAGTGGATCGTCAGTGAGAGAATCGACTTCATCCGCACACTCCTGGGTTCCCGCCCCGCCTTCACCTTTGCCGATCTGTTCGGACAGGTGACCAGCCGTTCGGAGGTCGTCGCCACATTCCTCGCCCTCCTCGAACTGATCCGCTTGCACCATGCCGTCGCTTTCCAGCGCGAACCCTTTGGCGAGATCGAAATTGCCGCCGCGCCAACTCCTCCGCCCGGCCCGGCCCCTGGCCCTTCGCTCGACTCCGACCCCGCTGCCGGCGTGTCGGACACCCATGCGGCAGTCTGCCCCGACGACAGCGCGCCCCCCCCGTTTGCATGATCGAGTTGAAGTCCATTCTCGAAGCCGTTCTCTTCTCCGCGCAAAAACCGCTGCGCGCCCTCGAGTTGAAGAACATCCTGACCGCCGCCGCCGAGCAGTCCGACGACGAGGCCGCCCGCGCCCAGAAGCGCGTCAAGACCGCGGACATCGATTCCGCGCTCGAGCAGCTTCGCGAAGAGCACGCCGCCGCCGACCGCAGCTTCAGCCTGGCCTGCATCGCCGACGGCTGGCAATTCGTCAGCAAGCCCGCCTATGCGCCCTGGCTGCGCGTGCTCGCCGGCGAACGCGCCCGCCCCGCCCGCCTCTCCGCGCCCGCGCTCGAGACCCTCACGATCATCGCCTATCGCCAGCCGGTCACCCGCGCCGAAATCGAGCAAATCCGCGGCGTCTCGATCGATGGCGTCATGCAGACCCTCCTGGAACGGAACCTGATCGAGGCCGTGGGGCGCGCCGAGGTTGTCGGGCGGCCCATGCAGTACGGAACAACACGCCTGTTCCTCGAGTATTTCGGGCTCCGATCGCTCGACGACATGCCCACCGCCGATGAGCTGCGACGCATCCCCGTCGACCGTCCGCCCAGCCTCCTCACCGTCGAACCCGGCCTGGCCACAGCGCCTCCCGAGCAACTGACACTGCAACCCCAAGAGCAATCAGAGCCATGCCCTCACGCCACGTCGCAAAATCCGGCCGCAGAGCCCTCGCCGGCCCTCGATCGTCAACCCGCGCACGACGCCCCATCCGAGCCCGTTCCGGCGCCGGGCGGGGAGAATCTGCAGTCCCCGCTTCAAGAATGAGCCTTCTCGAACATCGCACCGCCATTGACCGCACCGACCAACAGATTGTTCGGTTGCTCAACCAACGCACGCGCCACGTGCTGGCCATCGGCTCGATCAAACTGAAAAGCGGCCAGGAAATCTACGCGCCCCATCGCGAGCGGACCGTGCTCGATCGGATCGCCAAAATGAACCGCGGCCCCCTGAGCTCGGAGGCCATTCGCGCCATCTACCGCGAGATCATGTCCAGCGCCCTCGCCGTCGAGAAGCCGATGACCATCGCATACCTGGGGCCGGAGGCGACATTCACCCACCAGGCGGCCATCCAACGGTTCGGCACCAGCCTGCGCTACGCGGCGCTCAAGACTATCGCCGACGTCTTCAGCGAAGTGGCCAAGCGACACGCGGATTTCGGCGTCGTCCCCATCGAGAACTCGACCGAAGGCGTGGTCACCCACACGCTCGACATGTTCATGGACAGCGACCTGAAGATCGTCGCCCAGATCGTCATCCCCATTCAGCACTGCCTCATGGGCCGGGCCCGCCGACAGCAGATTCGCCGCCTTTTCGTCCACCCCCAGTCGCTCGCCCAGTGCCGCGGCTGGCTCCAGCGCAACCTCCCCAACGCCGAGATCATCGAGACCTCCTCGAATGCGCGCTCGGCCGAGCTGGCCGCAGGCGCCAGGAACGCCGTCGCCATCGCCGGCCTGCTCGCCGCCGAGAAATACGGCCTTCCCGTCATCGAACATAACATCCAGGACAACGCCGCCAACGCAACCCGCTTTCTAGTCCTCGGACGTCAATCCCCGCCTCGTTCGGGACGCGATCGCACCAGCCTCATGTTCTGCATCGCCGACCGCGTCGGCGCCCTCCACGGCGCCATCGCTCCTTTCCGCAAATACCGCATCAACATGACCAAAATCGAGTCCCGTCCCAGCAAGCGCAAGGCATGGGAGTACTATTTCTTCGTCGACTGCGACGGCCACATCGAGGATCCGCGTGTCGCCAAGATGCTCGAAGCACTCGGACGACACTGCGTCTTTGTCAAAGTGCTCGGTTCGTACCCGAACACCGATTAGTCCGGGGCCAAAACCCCCGGCCCCGGTCCATCACCCAAAAAACTCGATCTCCCAAACCTTGAATGTCTCAGCCAAAACAACCCGCACAAACCGACTCCTATGCAATCCTCTCTCCCCTCCGTATCGATCCTGCTCGCGGCCCTCACAGCCTCCACCCTCATCGGTCAAGACGTGAAACCTGATTCCCTCCAGCAGGCACGCAGCTTCCAACGGTCCGTCACTCGCACCGTCGGGGCGGACTACCTGTTGTTTTTTCCCCGTGGGTATGACGAGGCCGTGGAAAAGCGGTGGCCGCTGATCCTGTTCCTCCACGGAGCCGGCGAGCGCGGCACCAACATCTGGCTCGTCGCCAAGCACGGTCCTCCCAAGCTCGTGACTGCCAAGCCGGACATGCCGTTCATTATTGCTTCGCCCCAGTGTCCACCGGGCCAAACGTGGTCGAACGACACCGTGCTGGCACTGCTTGACGAATTGCTGGCAAATCACCGTGTCGATCCCGAGCGCGTCTACCTCACCGGCTTGAGCATGGGCGGGTATGGAACCTGGAGCCTGGCGCTGGCCGCTCCGGAGCGTTTCGCCGCCGTCGTGCCCATCTGCGGCGGAGGCGATCCGATCAAGCTGCTCCTCGCCGATCCCCGACGGGCGCAGGCTCTCAAGAGCTTGCCGATCTGGGCCTTCCATGGCGCCAAAGACCCAGTGGTCAAACTCGAGGAATCGGAGCGCATGGTGGACGCGCTCAAGCGATTCGGTTGCAGCGAGGTTCAACTGACAGTCTATCCGGAAGCCGGCCACGATGCCTGGACCCAGACCTATGAGAATCCCAAACTCTACGACTGGCTCCTTGCCCATCGCCGCACTGCATCGTCGAGGTGACTGGAGGGTGACCGTCCTCGGCCGCAGCAATGACGAAATGCACCATGAGATTCATAAGGTGGACGCGCAAGCGCACCCGCAGGAGAGGCCCTGACTGATGACGATGATTGTCTTGAGATCAGCCGGAGCCGGGCGGGCGCTACGGCAACACGGCAATGCGACTCCGAATCGCCCGCACCAACTCTGCCGGATCGGCCTCGTTTAGCCGCCGCAGCACGCATTCCCAACGATAGGAGAAATTGCCCTCGGGATCCGGCGGCATGTGCTTGAACAGCGCATCAAAGGCCCGCCGATGGTCACGGTAATGCCCCTGGATGTGCCGGAACCATACGTCGAATCCCTCCAAATAGGCCAAGGCAAACTCGCGGGGATGGGCCAGCTTGTCGGACCGGTCGTTGACCGGCTTGGCATACGCGGGCGCAAGTTCCAGCAACGTCTGCTGATAGCAGACGAATGATCCTGTGTGGTCGCACACAATCAGTTCCTTGGGCATCCCCTGTTCGTCCTCGACCACGATCTCGTCGCCGACATCGAACACCACCTGCTGGGACATGGGGTCGCCGCGTCCCACAATGAGATTGGCGGCTGCCGCTTTCCCGAACAGGCGCGCGAACGGGTTTGCAAACTCGGGATTCTCGTAGCGCGACCGGGGGAGCTGGTTGGCGGGGAACCCCGAGATGAAATCGCGCTCGAAGTAGGTCACCGGCAGGCGCAGGCCCGCCGAGGCCGCGGCGCTGCCGTCGTAGGGTTCCTGGAGGCGCCGCATGACCATGCACAAAGGCACGTTGACGCCCAAATACCAGCAGCCGAGCCGGCGATTCAGGATGTACTCGATGTAATCCTCGGTTTCCAGCATGGCCCGGCTCAAGTCCTTCCCCTCGGCCAATCGCTCCCGCACCCCGTACTTCTGCATCCGCATGAACCGAGTCCGGGGCCGGTCCTCGGTCACACACTTGATCTGGGCCAGATACACGTCGCGCCGTCCGCCACTGACGGGTCGGGCCTGGGCGCCGTGTTGCGTCTCTTGATGCAGGGGCAGGATGCGTCCCACGTTCACCCATTCGAGCAGGCCGAACTCACGAATCAGGTTGAACACGATGTCTTTGACCTTCTCATCGCACAGGTCGCGGTAGCACGGATTCTCCGGCGCCTGCCGCGCGCTCTCGAACACCTCGTCAAACATCAACTCCCCCTGGACGAAACGCCCGCACGGCAGCCACCGAATGCGCTGCTTGAACTCGATGTTCAGACCCGCCAAAACCACCTCCGTCTCGGTGTCGTCCCGCTGGCTCACCAGTGCCGAGTACATCTCCGTCCGCCACAAATCCAAATCCGGCTCATCGACCTGGTAGTCCGGCGGCACGGCATCGAAGAACTGGACCCTCAATTGTTCGTGGCATGCCGCAAGTTCGTTCGGATTCAGCTCGCCAAACACGAGCCCGTTGAATTGCTTCGCCCCAAAGCGCCCCTGGGCTTTGAAAAAATCCACCTCCAGCCGGCCCAGACGGTTGCGGCGAGACGCGTAGTCGGCAATCTCCTGCAACTGGCGCGCGAGCGCGGGTGGGTCAAGATTCTTGAGCTGCGCAAACTCCTGGCAGGTCAGATAGCGTGTGCCGCTATACAGGTTGAGGTAATAGATGGCCTGCTCGCTGATGCGGGTCTTGGCGTCGGCAATGTGCTGGCTGATTTCGGCGCGGGTGCTCGGCAGGACGCTGATCCGCCATAGCTCGCCCCGCTCTTTGATGGCCCGCTGCACCTCCGGCTGATCGACATCCAGAAACCGCCGTTGAGGCTTCGGATAGAGGTCCCCAAGCAGATCGTCCGCCTCGAACGCCAAATCCATGTGGCCTGGGTCGGGCCGAATCTGGACCAGACCCGGCTTCAGGAACAAATCGACAGACCGCCGGCAGCGCTTGGCCTTCTGCTTCTCCGTCAGTGGCGCCAGACCCTGCTGCGCCCGCTCGAGGTTGAGCGCGTTGAGATAGGCCGCGCGTTGCAGGGCGTGCACCGGCGGTTCCGCGGTCACCAGGACGCGATCGTCGAGGAACAGAGTGGCGGGCCACGCATGACCCGACAGCGTCGTCCTGGCGGCCTGCTCCACCCCCGGTCCCTGGATGACGATAGCCATAATCCGGACGCCATCATGCGCACCCGCGTCGGTTTGTCCACCCCGCTGTGAGCGGAGTGCATCCGGACAGCGCATCCGTCGGCAGGGCCAACTCATGAAGACGAAAAGGCCGGAGTGGGGAACGGCTCGTCCCCCGCCATGTCAAGTGAAGACGGCGTTTCCCTGCGACGGGGCGCTGCCTGCCCTGCCTGCCGCTCCACTTCATGAATTGGCGATGATCTGTCGGTTGTCGGTGGGAATGGAGTTTGACATGCGGAAAGCCTTTCTGGCAGCCTCGACTCAACTTAACCCGTTTTGGTGCCTTGTTTCAGTGATGCTCGGTTCACAGTGGTTTGAATCCGGAGAATGAGCTTATGAAAAGAACCTACCTGCTCGTGGCAGGAATCTGCGCGCTCGGCGCGCAGTGCCTGACCCAGAACATCCACGCCGCCGCCGGCGGCGACTCCATCAAGATCGGCGCCATCTTCTCAGTCACCGGGCCGGCCTCTTTCCTGGGCGCACCGGAGGAGAAGACCGTCCGGTTGTTTGTGGACAAGCTCAACGCGGCCGGCGGCATCCACGGACGCAGAGTCGAGTTGGTGCTCAAGGACAGTGGCGGCAGCCCGGAGAAAGCCGTGTCGTTCGCCAAACAGTTGATCGAGGAGGAGAAGGTGCTGGCCATCATCGGCCCGTCGACCAGCGGCGAAACCATGCAGATCAAGGCGCTCTGCGAAGAGAACGAGATGATCCTGGTCTCGTGCGCCGCGGCGGAGGTGATCGTGAATCCGACGGCCAAGTATGTGTTCAAGACACCGCAAAAGGACAGCCAGGCCGTCACCTGGATCTATCGGACCATGAAGGACAAGGGCGTGCGCAAGATCGCCGTCGTGAGCAGCAACGACGGCTTTGGCGCCGCCGGAAAAAAGCAACTCGAGGATATGGCCCCGGCGGAGGGCATCGAGATTCTCGCCAACGAGGTCTACGACAAACAGGCCACCGACCTGACCGACATCCTCACAAAGATCAAAGGCACGCGCGGCGTTCAGGCGATCGTCAACTGGTCAATCGTCCCGGCGCAGTCCATCGTGGCGAAGAACATGCGGCAGCTCGGCATGGAGATGCCGCTCTTCCAAAGTCATGGCTTCGGCAACCGCAAGTATGTCGAGCAGGCGGGCGTCGCGGCCGAGGGCACGCTCTTCCCGGCCGGGCGCCTTCTCGTTGTGGACGAATTGCCCGACAATCACCCGCAGAAGGCGCTGCTGGCCGCCTACAAGAAGGACTACGAGGAGACCTACAAGGAAGATGTCAGCACGTTTGGCGGACACGCCTATGACGCGATCCTGGTTGTGACCGAGGCCCTGAAGCGGGCGAGACGGCCCGACCGCGCCAGGGTCCGTGACGCCATCGAGAACCTCAAAGGGCTGGCCGGCACGGCGGGGGTGTTCAATTTTTCACCCACCGATCACACCGGTCTCGATCTGACCTCGTTCGAGATGCTGACGGTGAAGGACGGCAAGTTCGCGATCTACCGGAAATAGCCTCCCTCGAGAACAACAAGCCTCACTTCCGGAGCCCCGCCGGCGCATTGGATCGGGGCTGTCTCCCGACGGGACGATCGATGGAAAGCGGGAATCTGGAACTGCAATACTTCCTGTCCGGAATCACCAAGGGCAGCATCTACGCCGTGGTGGCGATCGGCTTTAACCTGATCTACAGCGCCACCGGCGTGTTGAACTTCGCGCAGGGCGAGTTTGTGATGCTTGGCGGAATGGTGGCCGTGACCCTGGCCCGCTTCGTCCCGCTGCCCGTGGCATTGGCCGGGGCGGTGGCCATCGTGGCGCTGGTCGGCTGCCTGCTCGAGATCCTATTCTTCCGGCGTTTGCAGCGGCATTCCATCCTCCACCTCGTCATCATTACCATCGGCCTGTCGATCGTCCTTCAGGAAATCGCGCTGCACCTATGGGACGAAAAAGTCCGGTCGCTCCCCTATTTCACCGGCAACGAGATCTCTTCGTTGAAATTCTTCGGGGCCGCCATCTCGCCGCAGGTGTTCTGGGTCCTGGCGACCGTGGCGGTCACGGTGGTCCTGCTGCACATCTTTCTCAAATACACCTTGCCGGGCCGGGCGATGCGAGCCGGTTCCTCGAACCCGAGCGCCGCAATGCTGGCCGGGATCAACATCGCAAACATGCGCACGCTCGCGTTTGGTCTGAGCGCGGCCATCGGCGCCCTGGCGGGCTGCGTGATCTCGCCCATCACCATGACGCACTACGAGATGGGCGCGCCGCTGGCCATCAAGGGATTCGCAGCCGCCATCCTCGGCGGTCTGGGAAACCCGATGGCCGCGGTGCTTGGCGGGCTGATGGTCGGTGTGCTCGAGGCCTACAGCGTAAGCCGGCTCCCGGCCGCGTACAGCGACGTGACCGTTTTCGCCGTGTTGCTGCTGGTCTTGTTCGCGCGTCCGCATGGGTTCTGGGGCCGACCGGGCGGGGAAAGCGTGAGGGAACATTGAAGCCGAGACTCAAGCCTGGCCTCTCCTTTACCCTGCTCGCGGCGGCCCTGATCGTCGTGCCCTGGATTCTGCGCTGGGCGGATATGGAGTATTGCCTGACACAACTCACGATGTCGCTCTACTACGCCATCGTCGTTTTGGGGCTCTGTCTGGTCATGGGCTACGCCGGCCAGGTCTCGCTGGGGCATGGGGCGTTTTTTGCGATCGGTGGCTACACCTCGGCCGTGCTGACCACGTGCGACGTCTCGAAATGGCAAACGGCGGCATGGCTCGGCTGGATCAAACAGTCGCCTTTCTGCATGGCCAGAGAGGACCTGTTCGGCAATCCGATTCTGACTCTGTCGCCCTGGGTGGCGTTCTTCGCGGCGATGGCCCTCGCCTTCGTCGTCGCCAACCTGATCGGCTACCCCGCGCTTCGGCTTCGAGGGCATTACCTCGCCATGGCCACACTCGGCTTCGGCATGATCGTCAACAAGGTGATCCTCGGCACCGCTTTCACCGGGGCGGCCGACGGCATCAACGGGGTGCCGGAGTGGAACCTGGGCCTGGGCTTGACCGTCTCGGGCAAACGCGCCCTGCGCATCGAGAATTACTTCATCGCAAGCGGGTTGTTGCTGCTGCTGCTCGTCCTCCTGCACAACCTCGTCCGCTCCCGTGTCGGACGCGCCCTCCAGGCCATCCACGATCGCGAAACCGCCGCCAACGCGATGGGGATTAACACCGCGCTCTACAAGCTCAAGGCGTTCGTCCTCAGCGCGCTGATGGCCGCGATGGCCGGCGTGTTCCTCACCCATTACACCGCCGGAATCGGCCCCTCGGAGGCAGGCGCCCTCAAGTCGGTCCGTTATGTGGCGTTGGCCGCGGCGGGCGGCATGTCCAGTCTCTGGGGCGTCACCGGCATGAGCACCCTGCTGAACTACATGTCGCTGCGCGGCCTCTTCGGAAGCTACGACAACGCGGTGTTCGGCCTGCTGCTGATCGGCATCGTGTCGCTCGCCCCGGAAGGACCGCTCAAACCGCTGGCGCGCCTGCTCCGGCGCTTCGTCGGCGCATGCCGTCCACCCAACGCCGTCGGGCCCGATGCGGCGCGACCAGACAACGGGCCGGCGAGGCGCGCCTCAGACCAAACCCAGTGCTTATTTCCATGACAAGTCCTCGTGTTTCCCCGCCTCTGGGTCCCGCGCCTCGCTCGCTGGAATCCTCGACCCCTTGAACGCAGCACAGGAACCTGACTATTCAGCAACATGTTTCACCGGTCATGGATTCTAGAGAGGAGGCCGCGCCATGGCGCTGCTTGAAATCGATAACGTCCGCCACAGCTTCGGCGGCCTCGTCGCAATCGACCGCGTTTCGTTCGAAGTCGCGCCGGGACAGATCAAGTCGGTCATCGGGCCGAACGGAGCGGGCAAGACGACGTTGTTCAACATTGTCTGCGGACTTCTGCGCCCGGAGTCCGGAAGCATCCGGTTCGGGGACCGATCCATCACCGGATTCAAACCTTACCAAATCGCCCGCGCCGGCGTGTCGCGCACGTTTCAGAATCCAAGCCTCTTTCTGCAAATGAACGTGCTCGAGAATGTCATGGTGGGACGGCACTGCCGGACACGCTGGGAGTTCCTCGGCTGCGGCGTTCGCTGGCCCGGCCAGCCGAAGGAGGAAGCCGCCATCCGTGAGGCCGCGCAGACACAACTCGAATACGTCGGCCTGGCGCACCTGGCCGAGTGCCCGGCAGGAGCGCTGGCCTTCGGGGAACGTCGGATGGTCGAACTGGCCCGCGCCCTCGCCACCGAGCCGCAACTCCTGCTCCTGGACGAACCGGGCAGCGGGTTGAACACACGCGAAAAGGCCGACCTGGGCCGGATGATCCGCCGGGTCCGCGAGCGGGGGGTCACGATTCTGCTTGTGGAACACGACATGACCTTGGTGATGGATTTGTCGGATGCCATTCTGGTGCTGCACAACGGCGCCCGCATCGCGGAAGGCACGCCCTCCGAGATCCAGAACGACGACAAGGTCGTGAGGGTCTATCTGGGCGGAGAAATGAACCATGTTGCTGCAAGTTAAAAACCTCCGCTGCGGCTACGGCAGCCTCGAAGTCGTGCATGGCATCAGCCTGCACGTCTGCGCGGGGGAGATCGTCGGCCTCCTCGGCGCCAACGGCGCCGGCAAGACTTCTTTGCTCAAATCCGTTGTCGGCCTGCTCCAGCCATGGCAGGGCGAAATTCATGTGGATGGCCGCCCCACGCGCGGCCAGGCTGCCTGGCGCAGCATCAGCCACTCGATGGTCCTCGTGCCCGAAGGCAAGATGATCTTCGCCGACCTGACCGTGCGCGAGAACCTGCTCATCGGCGGCTACCGCAATCCCGACCGCGCCATGCAGATCGAGATCGTCTTCGACCGGTTCCCGTTGCTGCGCGAGCGGGCCAGCCAATTGGGCGGCACCTTGTCCGGCGGCGAGCAACAGATGCTCGCCCTGGGCCGCGCGCTCATGGCCCGCCCCAAAATCCTCCTGCTCGATGAACCGTCGCTCGGGCTCGCGCCCCTCATGGTCAAGGAGGTCTTTACCGAGATTGTCCGGATGCGGGACCAGGGTTTGACGGTGCTGCTTGTCGAGCAGAATGTGACGGCTACCCTCCAGGTTGCCGATCGGGCCTATGTCATGGAGACCGGCGACATCATCCTCGAGGGAAACGCGGCTGACCTGATGCACAATCCCGAAGTCAAACGCGCTTACTTGGGCAAAGGCGCCAAGGAGATCTGGGAATGAGCTTTTTCGATCGACGCAATGAAATGATGCCCCGCGCCCAACTCGAGCAATTGCAGCTCGAACGCCTCCAGGCATTGCTGGTGCGCCTCAAACGCAATGTGCGCCGCTGCCGCGAAAAGCTCGGCGAGGCCCGGGTCCAATCCCTTGACGAACTCGAACGCCTCCCGTTCACGACGCCCGAGGATCTGGCGCAGTGCTTTCCGTATGGGATGTTCGCCTTCCCGCTGCGCGAGATCATTCGCCTTCACACCGCGGTCGGGGCCGAAGGCAAACCGCTGGTCATTGGCCACACCCGCAACGATCTCCTCGAGTGGGGGCGGCTGGCCGGGCGCCAGCTTGTCGCCGGCGGCGTCACGGCCAATGACGTGGTGCAGATCGGCCTGGGCCCGAGCAATTACCCCGGACTCTCGGGTTACGTTCTGGGCGCCGAACTCATCGAGGCCTCGGTGATCGCCGAAGATCCGCTCCACCTCGATTATCAACTGGCCACCCTGCAAAGCTACCGCCCCACCATCCTCATCACCACTCCGACCAACGCGATCGAACTGACGCGCCTGCTCGAACAACGCCGCGTCGACCCCCAATCGCTCCACCTGCGCACGGTCCTGCTCTCGCGCCAGACGGACACCGAGACCCGCGATCTCATCGCCGCCGGGCTATTCGCCGCCGTCAAATGCAACTTCGGCGTCCGCGAAGTCTCCGATCCCGGGCTCTGCGTCGAGTGCGAATCCGGCCGATTCCACGTCAACGAGGACCACTTCCTCGTCGAAGTCCAGGATGGCGAGTTGGTGGTCACGACCCTCTGTCGGGAGGCGATGCCCATGCTGCGCTACCGGACACGCGTTGCCTGCGAGATCAGCCGCGAGAAATGCCCGTGTGGTCGAACCGGCGCCGTGATCCATCCCGGACCCCGGCTGGATGGGCGGAGGTTGGTCAACGAGACGCCGCTCTACGAACGCCAGGTCGCCGAGGTGCTGGCCCAAACGGAGGCAGCCGGTCATCCGTTCCAGATCGAGGTCTCGGACCGGCACATCGTGGTTCGGATGGACATGTGCGAGGACCTCTTCTCGGACACAATCTGGGTGGTCGAACGCCTCACCCACGTCATCGAGTCGGAATTCCTCGCCCGCCTTGGCATCGAAGCCCGGGTCGTGTTCACGAGCCCGAGACAAAAGCACAAGCCCGAGACAGTTGCCTGATCGGGCAACTGAGCTAATCGCGGCGTACCTGCGCGGTGGCGTTCTCGATGAGTTCCCAAAAGCGCGGGTTGTCCTGCAGCGCCTCGTCTTCTCCCAGAGGCAGATTGGATCGGAACTGAAAATCCTTGAGTGTGTTCCGGCTCAGGATGCGGTGGACCACAAGACCCAGTTCGTGTCGTTCGAAATAGAGGCGGTAATCGCCCAGCCGGAATCGGTGCAGTGTCTTGCCCCCGCGCCGGAGTCTGCCGAAGCGTTCGAGGTCCGTGTGCAATGCCTCCTGAGGCAGGCCTCGAAACTCGCCGAGGATTTCCAGTTGCAGTTCCTTGGGCATCCTGGCTAGTTCCGCCGCGCTCGTCGGATTAAAGATGATCTGAAACGGCTGCATTCAAGGCGGCTCGGGTTTGGTAGCGCGTATGGGAATCGCACCCATCTTTCGGCCTTGAGAGGGCCGCGTCCTAACTGATAGACGAACGCGCCGTTGAAAAGCGGCCCATTGGATAATCGCGCCGCCCGCGATTGTCAACCCACAGTCGAAAAAAAGCGAAGGCCGCTCTCGCGAGCGGCCTTCGTGGAAGAACTATGCCGTGAGCCAGGTTAGCTGCGGCGGCGGATCAGGAACGCGCCCATCCCGAGCAGGCCCAGAGCGAGCACGGAAGGCTCAGGAATGATGATTTCCTTGGTCAGCGCCCCAGCGTAATTCAACTGGCCAGCCGGGCCGGGAGGCGTTAAGTCGTCACCACCCAACGTCGCCTGGTAGGTGCCCCATTTGCCTGCCCACAGGCCGGCGACATCATAGGAAGAGCCCTTGTAGGCACCCACCATGAAGTTGACGGTTGCACCTTGTGCGAACCCGTCGAGCTTCCACGTGGATCCCGCGTTGGCATACCCAGTGACGCCAGTGAAGCCGGCCGTGACCGGTTCAAGAGCGCCAGCGCCACCCACCTTGTAACCCATGACGACCGCACCCGTCTCGGTGAACAAACCGAAGGTCCACCCTGCCGCGGCCGAGACCTCCTCCACCGGGTTCACGACGACCTTCATATTGTTGGCCCCACTGTAGTATCCCTTGAACTGAAGGGTACCACCGGTGGACGTATCAGCAGCCATAACTGCTCCGGCCACCAACACGCTTGCTAGTGCAAGTAACGTTTTCTTCATAGTGTTTTAGTCTTTCGATTCTGTTCTCTATGCTTTCTCTTTTGTCTTCCCGCTACATCCGGCAGTTATTGCACCGTGAACGTCCTTGTCCATGTCTTCGCCGCAGTGCTCAACACCCAGAAGGCCTCGCCAACTTCGATCGTCGGTTCGCCGTTGTCCCAGCCAAACATGTCACTGAACGAATTCGGCAGAGCGTATCCGCCACCTCGTTGGTGCTTGTAGACAGTGTCTCCGTCCTGAATGGGGAACGCCAACGGATCAACCAACCCGCCCGCCTGAGGCACCGGAGAAGACACCATGTTGAAACCCGCCTTCACCGGAACCGACAGAGCGCCCTGGTTGACGTCACCGACAAACGTAACAGTAACGTCCGCAGAGCCAGCCAAAAACACGAACACACCTTCGCCCGGAACGAGGGTTTGACCCGGAGTATCCCAGCCGAACATGTCGCTGAACGCGTTGACCGCCTCATATCCCCCGTTGACGAACTTGTAAACTGCCGAGCCGTCCGGCAACGCAGAGCCGAAGATAGTCCCGACGGTGTTCCCGCCGGTCGCTGTGTTGTTTAGCGGGTTGCTGATCAGGTTGAAGCCAGGCTTCAGCGTCGAGTTCACATAACCCACGACGTTGACCGAATAGACCTGCGCGGACACCGTGGCGGCACCCACAAGGCCTATCGCAGCCGTTACTAATGCTGTTTTAGTTCTCATATGTTGTTTTTGTTGTTTCCGTGTGTGCGCGCAATTTCACAAGTCCGCCAGCCCCTGTCAATGTTTTTTTGGCTTTTTTTGAACGATGCCGGCGCCAATTCATGAAGTCGAAAAGGCCGGAGTTGAGACGGCTCGTCCCCCGCCATGTCAAGTGAAGACGGCGTGTGTCGACGACGGGGCCCTGCCTGCCCTGCCTGCCCTGCCTGCCGACAGGCAGGCGGAACGGTGTAGCCCCGCCCAGTTGCATACCTGCACAGATGCGGCCCGCCAGGTCGAAAGAGGACTCCGCTCCCCCCGCAGACGAGTCCTTGATCGGGGGGGCGGACATATCTTCTCCCGAGACCATATCCGACACGTCTTTGTTCTTGTTTAGCCATTCATTTTCAACATCTTGCATTCTTGTGCCGACCGGTGCCTCTGGAGGTCGTTGTGTTGCTCGTTGGTGCGATGTCGCCCGGCGATGGCACCGCGTGCACCCACTTGACTTGGTATCACGCTTTTCTTTGTCTTGTGGCCGACGCCCAATTACGCTTGAGCCCGTGATCGGGGCTTTGCTCAACGCAGTCGGCATCGTGGTCGGCGGGCTCGCGGGTTCATGGAGCGCTCGCCAGTTGTCGCCTCAGCGTCAGCGCCAGTTGCAGGTCTTGCTCGGCGCCTTCACGGTCTTTTTCGGCCTGAGCATTGTCTGGAGCGGCCTGCGGGGGTCATGGACCCAATTCCTGGGCAAGTTCGCACTGATGCTCGCCGCCCTGATGCTTGGCAAATTGACCGGACACCTGCTGCGCATCCAGCGTTGCGTCAACAAGGCCGGCAGGTTCGCCGGCAACCAACTCAGTCCCGATCAGGCTCAGTCCAACAGGAGTTTCAGTGACGTCTTTGCGGCCTGTGCCGCAGTCTATTGTCTCGCCCCCCTGGCTCTCCTGGGATCGTTGGCCGAGGGTCTTCATGGGGATCTTCGCCCACTGATCATCAAAATGATCATGGACGGCTTGGCGGCCATGTCCTTTGCGCGGATGCTCCCCGGCGCCGTGCTGCTCAGCGCGATTCCAGTGTTCGTCTGGCAGGGGACACTGACGCTTGCGGCGCGCTTTCTCTTGCCCACACTCGAGCGAGCCCTGCTGGTCGACACCCTCACCGCCACCGCGGGCATGCTCATCTTTGCAGTGGCCCTGGTGATCCTGCGCTTGCGCCGGATCGAGTTGGCGGACTACTGGCCCAGCCTCCTCTACGCCCCGCTCCTTACCCTGCTGTTTCGCTAACAAGCCGCGCCACGGGCGACAGCGAAAAAGGCCTCGATGTTCCCGATCGGCGTCTGGGGCGGGATGTCGCATCCCGAGGACAGAACATAGTTGCGGGACGTCCGTGTGGCGTCGAGCAGGGCGCGCGTGGCGGCGCGAACCTGTTCGGGCGTGGACCGGGCGAACACTCCCGAGGGGTCGAGATTGCCGGCCAGGACGACGTCCGAAGGGGCTTTGGCAAGGGCGCCTGGCAAATCCATGGGCGCGCCGAAGTGGAAGACGCGAGCGCCCGCCTGCAGGGCGGCGTCGAGATGAATGAGCTTGGCGGCGCAATTGTGGAGGATCAGGGTGAAGGTGTCGTCGTCGACCGACTCGACGATCCGGCGGATGTATGCCGAGGAAAAGGCGATCATCGCCCGCGGAGAGAGCAGGCCGGCAGTCGGTTCGGCCATCACCAAGCCGTCGGCGCCGGCCGCTTTGAAGGCCTTCGCGTACGCCGCAAGAAACGCAGTGGCCTTTTCCAGGAGCAGGTGTGCCAGGTCCGTGTTCTCGATGGTCAGGCCGAGCGCCTCGCTCACGCCGTACAACCGCGCGGCCAGAGAGAACGGACCCAGCATCGACGCGAGCACCAACGGGCGGCCAGGCAGGGTCCGCAGCCGCCGCGCGGTCTCCAAATACACGCGGGTCCGTCCCGCGCCCGGTTCGGGCACCGCCAGTCGCTCGGCTGCGCCGCGCGTCGTCACCAACCGCCCGACCACCGTCGGGACCTCGTGGTCGGCGAAAGCAACCTCGCACCCGAACGCCTCCGACTCGACGCTCAAATCCATGGCGGTGAGCACAACGGGTGTGGCAAACTTCCGGTGCAGGGCGGCCAGGACCTCGAACAGCGCCTTCGGATCGGTCACCATCTGTCGCACGGTGGCTCCGACCAGCGGAGCTCCGGGATACGTCAGGATGGGCATCGTGAAACGCCCGTCCGAGTGGAACACCAAGTCGATCAACGCACTCATTTGTTTCCGATCCGTTTGCCCGCACGCCTTAGCCCCCATTTCTCATCAACTGTTGATGTCATCTGACCGGTCATCGTCACCTTTCACCTGAAATGCGGGCTCTCGCATGTTTCACACCCCGACGGTGCACGGGGCGATCCGCGGCTCCTCTATCATCTCCGTTTCATCCTCTTCAGCGCGGCCGCCTCCGGTTTGTCCGCGTAATACCTGTCCAGCGGATAGCATCCGCTGATCAGGCCGTTGCGCGGCGCCGTCGTGCAGTCGCTGAACGTGCGGCAGATGCATTTGGTCTGCAACCGCCCCGCCTCGACGGCATCCGCCAACATCCGCGGATAGCTCAACACGGCGCGGCCAACGCCCACGACGTCAACCCATCCCTCCCGCAACACGGCCTGCGCGACGTGCGGCAGGTAATCCTGCAGGTAGCTGTAGGCCGACCCGACGATCAGCAATCCAGCCGGGGCTGCCGCTTTAAGCTGTCGCACGGCCCACAGGTGCCGCGCCACCCCGGCCAACGGGTCTTCGGGCGATCGGTAGGCGTCGCTGGGTGGATACGCCGCCGGGCGCTGGATATGGGGAGAGTAATAGGGCGATCCGGCAGTGAGGTTGAGCACCTTGATTCCCAGCTCGCCGCACAATGCCATGAACCGAAACGCCTCCGATAGATCGGGCTTGAGCGGGTCGAGCGGATCGATCCCGAAACCGTACCGATACGGCAGACACCCGCTGAAATCCTCGGGCACACCCGGCCCCGGCTTGCCCGGCGCGGACCCGGCCGGGTCGGGTTTGAACGGGACACAGTCAAAGGCGCTCAAGCGCACGCCCAGATCGATCCGGGTCCCGCTGGTTCGGATTGCGGCGACCAACTCGCGCAGAATGCGGGTGCGGTTTTCGAAGCTGCCGCCATACCGGCCCGGGCGCATGTGCGCGCCCAGAAACTCGTGCAGCAAATACCCGTGGCAGTGCTTCAAATCCACAAAGTCAGCCCCCGCCTCAGCCGCGATCCGCGCCGCCGCAGCGTACTCCCCAATCAACGACTCGACCTCGGTGTCGGTCATCACCTGCGCATCGACCGAGACACCGAACTTGCGATCGAGCAATGGATGCCGATAAGCGACCCGCGGTTCAGGCGGCTGGTTTTCGCGCGTCCGGCAAAAGCGCCCCGAATGAGTCAATTGAAAGCCAATCACCAGGTCGTCCGCGCCGCCGTACTGTTCCCGGTGCGCGCGTCGGGCGATCCGGCAGAGCTCGGCCAGACCCGCCCGGTGAGCATCGTCGATGACAAGCTGATGCGGATTCGCCCGTCCGTCGGGCCGGACCGCCATGGCCTCGCCGCCGCAGATCAGCTTGGCCCCGCTCTCCCCGAAGCGCCGCCATCTTCGCCGCACCTCATCGGTGACGCCGCCATCCGTGGTGCCGTCCCATCCCTCCATCGGTTGCACGGCCCACCTGTTGGTCAGCCGCTTGCCGTTGATCGCGATGTCCGCAACGGGCTGGGCCAGGGGGGACGCCGACCCGACGAGGATCGCGTCGTCGCACGGCATCTCGAGTCCCAGAGAAGCGGCGTGCCGGCGAAAGTCGCCAACGCCCTTGAGCGAAGGAATCCGGACCAGAGACAACGCCTCTTTCACGATCGGAAAAACACCAGAGGCGGTTCCCCACGGATTTCCCGGAGCAGCAGCAGCGCCAGCTCGCGCGCATGGTAATCGCCCCACATCGAACTTTCGCCGTTGGGCACCTTTTGGCCTCGTGCAATGTGGTCCCATCCGTTGGGACGATGATAAACCGAGTGGAGGATGAGGCCCTGGTGGCGTGGCCGCGTCGAGAGATACGGCTCGTCAAAGAGCGTGCGCGCCACGGTCAGACCGGCCTGGCGATACCGCCGGCCCTCGCGGCACCGTCCAGTCCGGTCGAGGTGCCGTCCCAATCGCAACAGACCCTGGGCGGCGATCGCGGCCGCCGAGCTGTCGACCGGTTCCCACGGGTTGTACGGGTCGGACGGTCGGTCGAGGTAATCGCCCAGCCGATGCAGGTTCGGCGCGCCCGTGTCCCACATCGGAATGCCGTCCGCGCAGCAATTCTCGAGATAGAAGTCGGCGGTGACCGTGGCGGCGCGGGTCATCCAGAAGCGGATTTCGTTTGGCGTCAAGGCCCCGACAGTGAAGAGGCGTCGCGTCCTCTTCAAGCTCGCGAAAGCGCCTTCAACCGCGGGAGGCCTGCCGTGGAAACAGAGCTCCGACTCGAGCGATCGGCCGGGCAGTGCGGCCAGAAACTCGAGTTGCTCGGCAAAACCGAGGATCGCCCACGCCAGGCCGCGCGTCCAGGTGCTGAAAGGCGAGTAGCCCTGCTGCGAGTTGGGGCAGCGGTAAACCCCGTTGGCGGGGTTGAACACGCTTTCATGCGCAACGCGCCCGCACACGTCGTACGGACCATCGCCCTCGCCGTAGAAAACATTGTAGGTCGCCGTGACCTGGGCGTGCCGGATCAGGCGCTCGAGCAGCGAAACCCGGACATCCTGTTCGCCCATGAGCACGTGGCCCAGTTGATGCGCAATGGCCAGCGAACGGAGCGTTCGCATGGTGTCGATGAACAGCGAGTGCGGACCATTGAAACTGTGGATAAAACCGCTGCCGTCCGCGGTCCGGGTCCAGCGCGCCGCCTGGACGGCGCCGCTGACCTTCAAGGCCAACTCATAGGCATCGTTCTCGCGCTGGTCGAACGGGATTCTGCCTTCGCGCATGAGACGCCATAAATTGCCGTACGTCGAGACGTTGTTGAATCCGTGGTCGTGCACGCCCACATGCGACACGTGCGTTGCCATGCGCGCCATGGTCTGCCGACGCCCCAGTTCGAGGAACCGCGTGTCGCCGTCCGCCTCGAACTGCAGCAGAGCCGAGCCGAACTGAAACCCCTGCGTCCACTCCGTCCACCCCCGCGCCGTGTAACGCCCGCGCACGGTGTGCACGGGAGCGCCCGCCTCCGGGCTCGTTCCCCCCTCGATGGACAGAATCTTGGCGGCGGACAGATCGAAGAGACGCTCGATGCGCGCCCGCAACGCGTGCGCCGTTACTTGGGTGTCGATCTTGAGCGACATAGCGCTAGAGACGCCGCAGGTGAAAGCCGCCGTCGACGTTCAGCACCTCGCCCGTGCTGAACGGAAAAGCGCCCTCCGCGATGGCCGCCACGGCCCGGCCCACATCCCCAGGGCTGCCCCAACGCCGGATCGGCGTCACGCCCTCCGCAATCAGCGCGTCGTACTTGGCCTTCACGGGCGCGGTCATGTCGGTCGCAATGATGCCGGGGCGGATTTCATACACGTTGATGCCGTGCTCGGCGAGCCGCGCGGCGAATAGCGGCGTCAACATCGAGAGCGCCGCTTTGGCGACGCAATACTCGCCCCGGTTGGAGGACGCGGTGTAAGCGCTGATCGATGAAATGAACACAATCTGTGGCGGCGCGAACGCCGGGGCGTCCGGCCCGGACGCCTCCGCATCCGCTCGGGCCTGCTCGATCATCCAGCGCGCCGCCAGTTGCGTCAGAAAAAAAGGGCCCTTGACGTTGATCGCCAACACCCGGTCGAAACTGGCCTCGCCCGACTCGAGCAAGTCGGCCCGCACCTCGGGGGCCACACCCGCGTTGTTGACCAGCAAATCGAGACGCCCACACTCCGTCCGGGCGAAATCGATAAGTCTTTGGCGCGCGGCCGGGTCTGCAATGTCGCTCGGGCAAGGCCGCGCCCGAATCGTGTGTCCGCCGGCCGCGGCAAGCGCGACGCAATCCGCCGCCGTCTTCTGTGCCGCTTCGGCGTTCCGCGCGTAGTTGATCACCAGGTCGTGCCCCGCACGCGCCAGGGCGAGCGCAATCCCGCGCCCGATCCCGCGCGACCCGCCGGTAATCAGTGCCACCCGGTTCATGGCATCGAAACTAGTCCGCCGGCCCACACCCGGAAAAGCAGAAAACAGCGCGGCAACAAGGTGAGCCGGGTCAACCCTCGATGAACCGAGCCAATGGGGTCGCATCTAAATAGTTGACAATTCATTCGAAGTTGAATTGGAACGACTGCAAATCACCACCAATGGCGCCAAGGACACGAACGACACGAACGACACGAAGACGGACGGCGTGTCGAAAAGGCGGCTTGCGAGATTGACAACCGCTCCGCGAGCGAAAACCCTGACATCACTCTATGAGAACTCCGGCGGGAATCGCTTTCTTGGTGCTCGGCACGGCTATGTTGACTGCGTTCGCCGGCGAGACGGTGGTCTTTCAGGACCGGTTTGAGGCCCGGCTTGCGGACGGCTGGCGGTGGCTGCGCGAGGACGCGTCCGATTGGCGGATGCGCGAAGGGGCCCTCGAGATTCATGTCCGCCCGGGCGACGCCCACACGGTGCGCAACGCGCTGGTGCGCTCGGCGCACGACCTCCGTCAGGGGCGCCACGCCATCGAGGTGACGGTCACCAGCCTCAAGCGGCCAAAGCAGCAGTTCGAACAAGCCGGCATCACCTGGTACACCGACGGCAAACCCGTCTTCAAACTGGTGAAGGAACTGGTGGACGGACAGCTCATGATCATCCCGGGACGCAAGTCGATGACCAACGACACGGTCCAACTCCGGCTCGTTGTGTCCGGCAATGCCTGGACCGCGCAGTACCGTCCCGACGGCAAAGGCGAGTACCAGACCGCGGCGACGGGCGAACTGCCCGCGCCTCTGAACGACGAGGTCAGCCTGCAGTGCTATCACGGGCCTGCTGACGCAGAGCATTGGATTCGATTCGACGACTTCCGCATTGTCCGGCTGACGGACTAGCCGGGATCAGGTTCAGCGCGGAGCCTGTGAAGGTCCGGCGACGTCATCAACCTCAGCGCCAACACGGACGCCGACGGACGGCAGTGGAACGGCGCTTCCTGGCGACTGGTGCCGCCGCTTCGTTTGCGTGCAGGGGAGTCCGCCCTGGCTGCACCTTGCGACTTTTCGAGCGCGGGTTTCAGCTCCGCGACGGCTGCTTCAGCCTCCTTGACGCGGCGTTCGAGGTCGTCGCGGGTCAAGCATCAAGAGCCGGATGAACGCCGTGCATGCCTGCCATTGAAGTCCGCCAGGCCCAGCTTGGCGACGGTGAAGACGCCGGTCTTCAAGCCCTCCCGAAACAGCTTGCCGCCGACCCGGACTTGGGCAAAGTAAGTGCCGGATGATTTCCAGCGCAGTACCGGAGTCCGCTGCCAAGGGCCGGGTTGTTGCTTGGTCGGGCCTGCGGATTGGCGATCGCCGGACATGGAGGCAGTACGAGAATGCAGTCCGCGATTGTCGAATCTCCTGTTGTTGCGTATATGTAATCGATTGGCAGTCAATTTGATGGGCCCATAGCTCAGGGGTTAGAGCAGGCGACTCATAATCGCTTGGTCGGGGGTTCAAATCCCTCTGGGC
>ERZ795061.52-NODE-52-length-106500-cov-10.300352_pt1 | contig 106500 bp, 91 predicted proteins | sample MGYA00375145_ERZ795061 | MGnify/ENA primary metagenome ERZ795061 (study PRJEB30190, sample SAMN05720144) | anaerobic digester metagenome | isolation source: active sludge of municipal wastewater-treating anaerobic digesters | place: USA | collected 2014-12-22 ... | reverse complement strand
CCAAGATTGTTAACGCCATCACCGGTCTCGGTCTGACCGTCAATCTCATCACCGGATACAAGTTGCATCACGCCAACATCGTCGAGGATGAAATCAATGTTTTCATTTTTGATATCATCAATACCGACCCTGACCAGCTCATTAAGGAAATGGCAAAGGATGAGCGCCTCCAGTCATACCTGAAATTCATGATGGTGAAGAAAAGCCAGGTCAAGGAGATCGCCAAGCTCAATTACAACCTGATGCATCTTGAGCTCCTGAACAGGCCGGTGGACATGCGTGAATTCCTTCTCCTCCTCGAGAAGTCGATCATTGTCGAGCGTTACCGCGAGATCATGAAGTTCATTTCCAAGGAGGCCGAATCGAGGATCGAGGCTTATGAGGGGCTCATGGACATCAACCGCAAGAACGTTTTTGAGTCCGAGAAGGAAAAAGAGGCTTTCGAGAAGATCCTTGATTTTGAGAAGAACCTGATCCGGCAGCAGACAAACCTGAGCACGGCCATCCGTGATTTTACCCTCCTCCGCCAGATGAACCTTTTCGACATGCGCGACCGGATCAAGGCTGAGGAGATGCTTGCCGAATTACGCCGCAAGGAGTTGATGGACGCCAGGGACGTGATCAAGGCCCAGGAGTCGGTCATCGACTATTCGGCTAAAGAGTTGAATGATGCGAAAAAAATAATTGATGCGCAGGAAAAGGTGGAAGAGCTATCCCGGACCGAACTGCTGGATCTGCACAGGGAGATCAACCGGCAGAAGGAGCTTAACAAGCAGCTGGCCGATCAGGTCAACCGCCTTCTTTCCGACGTGAAGAACCATAAGGAATAGTCCGATAGGGTCGGCGGGTCCGGGAATACATCTTCATTGTGCCGGGCCCTTGCAACATCATACATGGCGACCCGCTCGGGGTTGCGCGCAAAATTGACAGAGGGTTCGGGATTCATATATGCCGATGGAATGGGAAACAATATTATCCGATGCCGTGCAAAACGGGAAGATCAGGGAGCTGCACCTGAGCAAAATCCCCGTTCTCAAGACCACGACCAACTGGAAAAGGGTCGAGCTTCTGGGCTGGGTGGATCATCAGCTGAAGTACACCCACTACCGGGGCGCCCTGGTCAAGCTGAATGATAAGCTTTTTTTCGTGAAGGAAAGCACCGTCCAGGCGCTTCAGCAGTATGTTAACTGGAAAACGAAAAACATGATACAGGTGATCAAGGACTAGTCTTCCTCGTCAAGCTCGTTGAACAGCGAGATGACCGCGTCTTTTTTCCTCGCGATTTTGATTATTTCATCGATGTACTCTTTTTTCACCAGGGCGTGGGTCTGCGATATCCGCTCAACGATCCCTTCCTTCGCGATCCCCATCATCAGCTCGTCAACGAATTCCGAATGGCTGGACGTGAGGAGTATGTGCTGGGATATCTTGATGTTGATGGTCTGGTTCGACCATTCCCGGAGCAGGAAGTCCAGGTTCTGGGGGAGCTCGTTTTTCGAAAACAGTTCCAGCGTTTCAAGGAATCGGTTGAGGGTCATGCCCCGCTTCTGGGCCCGCACGATAGCCGGCCTGCTGATGACCGTGTTGATGATTACGTCATGCTTTATGATGTCGGTATGGGTCAGGAGGTGGTAGAGCGCGTCCGACGGCAATTCCTGGGCCGGGATGATCAGGGTGAAATCGGGATTGATGTAAATATTTTTCTTTGCCGGCACAGGCTCTTCCGAGTATGTCTTCATCATCTGGCACGCGATGTCCCTGCCGATATCGGACAGCATGATCCTGCCCCCGTCAATGTCGATGATACCCATGACGCAGAGAAAGTTCATCACGGTCCCGAACCGTTCCATCTCGTCCTGCAGGTCAAGGAGATTGTCGGCAAAGGCCTTCTCGCTGGCCTCAGACAGGGACCTGGTGAGTATGGTTATCTTCAGGTAGCCGTAGGTGACGGATTTGAGCTTATAAAGGAGCTTTATGATCGACTTGATGAAATCATACGACGGTATGTCGAAGGGCGGCTTGAAGAACGGCTCATAGGGGCCCGGGCCGCCGGCGGTTTTCAGTATTCTCTTCATAAGGAGCAGCGGCTGGTCGAGTTCCGCGCGGAGCTCAAAAAGCGAAATGCCGGCGATGTCCTTGTTCAGCTTCAGGCATCCCAGCCGGTTGAGTATGAACATGGAAAGCTGCGCTGACTCCTCGGAAGGAAGGTCGGCCCCGTTCTGGTCCTTCAGGGGGAGCATCGCCTCGGAAATGCGCCTGATGTCGATTTTCCTGAATTCCTGCTGCTTGGTGAGAAAAAGCCCGAAGGTTGAGATGATGTCAAAGGCGTTCAGGAGATTGTTGATCTGGAAGTAGCGGTTGCTGACCTTCAGCTTCTTCCTCGTGTCGTCGTGCTCGTCAAGTGCGGCCAGGGCCGGGCTGATTTTTTCGTTGAGGACCAGGAACGAATTGAATTCAGGGCGGTAGCACTGGTAGATGTGGACAATGTTCTGCGAGATCAGCCCTGCAATGATTTTTTCAGCGGACTTCTGCGGCAGCCGGTCTTTCGCAGCGTCCAGGGTGACGATGCAGCCCGATTCGGCCATGAACTTGAGGAACGCCTGCACTTCGCGGTCCTTCAGGCTCTTGTCAAATTCGGGATGCTGTTTCTGCGTTTCAAGGTGGAGGAAGTTTTTGTGGAGCCGGTCCGTCAGGGTCTTGGGCTCGACCATGCGGAGCAGACCGGCAACCTCCGAGATGCCGTAGGCCTTGTCCATCTTGGTGTTGAGCATCTGCCTGTTCTTGATAGTATAGATAAGGAGACACCTCGACAGGGTATCGGCCGTTTTCTCGATGACGGGAATATCGAGTTTCAGCTCCTTCTGGATTTCAACGAATGTCACCCCGTCCGGGGCTCCGTATACCGCCATGAGGAGCCTGTGGCTGTTGGAGTCCAGGCTCTTGAGCAGGGTGTGCAGGCCCGTAACGGTCGACAGCGCTCCCACCAGGTCGCGTTTTGACTTGTTTTTCAGCTGGAGCCTGGCCCCCAGTTCCTTGAAGTCTTCGGCTGACAGTTTTTTGATCGATTCGCTTATTTCTTTCATAAGAAAAAAAATTGTAGACACTGAAATATGCCTATTTTATATAGATGCTGTTATTTTAGCAATACATTTTATTGTTTTAAACGTAACGGGCTATTCAGCGTCCTTTATGCCGTTTTGCGGATCATCTGCCTTTCAGGGGATTTAGCCGAATATCCTTCATCCGTTTTCCTTTTATGCACATATGGCAAGGAGCACCCCATGATTCAGTTTTTGCGCTTTGACAGTTCAACCATTGAAGAATCGCAGTTTTCCGTAATTTCAGGCAGGGACAGCGTCCTCTTTTTTATTAAGCGGGCCGTATACCTCCTCCTGTTCGTGTATTCCACAATGTTCCTTGCCGTGGCCATCCCCTTTGTGAAGACCCCCTTTATCCCCATTTACTTCCTGGGCGGATGCGCGACCGCCGTGCTGGTCCTGAGGATCGTGAATTATGTCATACTGTACGTGAAATACCGGAACGGCGGGATCAAGGTTACCAGGGAGGGACTTGAGCTCAGGGAGAGCGGCGCAACGATAAAGATCCCTGCGGCAGAAATAACGTACCTGGAGAGGACCTTCGTCGGCAATATTCTCATCCGCCAGAAGTACGCCAAGACCTCGTTTCCCCTGATGCTGCTCCCCGAGGACGACCGCGAGAAGTTCCTTTCCCTCTTCCAGGACATGGCGCCCCGGCGTTCGGTCATGTACCGCAAGATATGGGATTTCGTCGACGCCATCGTGGTCGCCCTGGTGCTGGCGGTTCACATCATACAGTACATCATCCAGGCGTATTACATCCCCACCGGCTCGATGGAGGACACCCTGAAGGTGGGCGACCACCTCTTCGTGGAAAAGATCACCTACGGCCCGGTGATACCGCAGATGATCGGGATGCAGAAGCCGGTCCACCTTTCCTGCCTGGGCATCCGCAAGATCAGGCGGGGGGACATCGTCATCTTCAGACCGCCCCATGACGAGGACAAGGACTATATCAAGCGGTGCATCGCCGTGCCGGGAGACCGGTTCGAGATAAAAGAGGGCGCCGTCTTCATCAACGAGAAAAAAACCGAGGAGCCCTATGTCAAGGGTGTCACCAAGCCCTTCAACTTCGGCCCCACACGCCAGAACGAGATCGAGGGTGTCGTTCCCCCGGGCAAGGTCATCGTCATGGGTGACAACCGGGAGAATTCGCAGGACAGCCGTTTCTTCGGGTACCTCGATATCGAGCGCATCAAGGGCAAGGCTTTCATCCTCTACTGGAATACGAGGCAGGTCTTCAAACTGGATTTTTCACGGTTCGGCCTGATCCGCTGAAGTGCCGGCCATGCAGCAGGGGCGCGTCAATCCGTGCCGGCGAATCCCGTTTAACGGCATGCCGGGTGTTGTATGAACCAGAAGGTATTTAAACGGCGGGTCTACAGTGCCGGCCTGATATTCGCGCTGCTCTCCATTGCCTTCATCGCCAGGCTTGTCAGCCTGCATTTTTCCTCCAAAATCGTTGTCCCCGATACGGGAAAACCGGAGGTCCGCCGCGGCTCCATCAGCGACCGGAACGGCTATCTCCTGGCGCTTTCCGTTGAGAAGTATTCACTGTTCGCCAACCCCGAGGAGATACAGAAGCCGGAGGAGACCGCGAGGGTCCTGTCGCGGCTCCTTTCGATGCCGGCCGATACGATCCTCGGCAAACTCCGGAAGAAGAAGCGCTTTATCTGGATCAAGCGTAAAATCGAGGATTCCGAGGCCGAGGAACTGCGGCGCATCAATATCCCGGGGCTGTATCTGAAAAAAGAATACCGGCGCATGTACCCCCACGAGGAACTCGCGTCGAACATCGTCGGCTTCGTGGGAGTGGACAACAACGGACTTGCCGGCATCGAATACAATTTTGACCGGGTCCTTTCTTCGCCGGGGGACGGCGCCGCGGAGGAGGGGGGCGGGGTTTCCTTCGGGAACAACATAACCCTCACCATCGACCGCTTCATCCAGCACCATGCCGAGCGGGAGATCGAGAATGCCGTTGCCCGGTACCGGGCCAAGCAGGGCGCGGTTCTGGTCCTCGAGGTGAAAACGGGCAGGATCCTGGCCATGGCAAAGAGCCCCGGGTACAACCCCAACCGGTATTACGAGTATCCCCAGTTTTCCCTCAGGAATTTTTCCTTCATCGATTCCTTCGAGCCGGGGTCAACGATGAAAATCGTCTCCCTGGCCTCAATGCTCGAGCACAACCCGGCAATTGCGAACCGGCAGTTCACCTGCCGGGGGTGGGTCGATATCGCCGACGTGCGGATCAACTGCACCGGCGTCCACGGCACCATCGGCATGGCAGACGTCATCAGGCATTCGTGCAATGTCGGCGTCATCGAGGCGGTCAAGGGGATCAGGAAAAAGGACCTGTATGAAACGCTGGAAAAATTCGGGTTCGGGAGGAAAACCGGCGTGGAGCTTCCCGGGGAGACCGAGGGGATCCTGCGCCCCTGGAAGAAATGGTCGGGACTGTCGAAATTTTCCATGGCAATAGGACAGGAAATAGCCGTGACATCGGTCCAGCTCGCCGCCGCCTTCTGCGCCGTGGCCAATGGCGGCGTTTACATCACGCCCTCTATCATCGAATCCGTCGAGCGGCATGACGGCACCGTTGTCCGGTCATTCAAGCCCGCCGTCAGGGAGCGGGTCATAAGCAAAAGCATCAGTAAAAAGCTTATGGCAATGATGCGCGGCGTCGTGGCGAGCGGCACGGGGCAGAGGGCCGGCTCCGCCTATTTCTGCGTCGCCGGCAAGACCGGCACATCACAGAAATTCATCCGCGCCCGGGGATACTCCGACCGGGTGCTGTCGACCTTCATCGGTCTCGCTCCCTGCGAGGACCCGGCCGTGTGCATCCTGGTCATTATCGACGACCCGGCGGACAAGCTGTCGGGCGGACAGATCGCCACCCCGGTGTTCGCTAATCTCGTTGACCGGGTGCTGACCCATCAGGGGGTGCGCCGGCAGGGCCTTAAGGCTGCGGCGCCGGTCCCCATGAAAATGAAGAAGGCCGATTTTGACGGCAGGACCATGCCTGATTTCAGGGGCATGCGGATGCCCGAATCGATTGACCTCATCATGCAGATGAAGAAGCGTTTCGCTGTCCGGTTCTCCCTGCATGGAACCGGCCGGGTATTCAGTCAACGGCCGCTGCCCGGCGCCCCCCTGGATGATTCAGTTCTTGTGGTCCTGGAGCTCAGGGAATAGGTGAACGGGAGACGGTCCCGGGCATGTTTTCTATTAATTCATTGACTTGATTCGCGACCCCTTTATATTTTTCCTTCATACGCTACGGGGGGATTGGATCATGGCCGGACCTGGCTTGTATAACAGCCGCATTATCAACACCTATCTGAAATATTTAAAGAAAAACTTTCCTCATGCTGACATCGGTGAGCTTCTTTCCTATGCCAGGATGAAATCCTACGAGGTGGCCGACCAGAGCCACTGGTTCACCCAGGAACAGATTAACAGGTTCCATGAAAAAATGACCAGGCTGACCGGGGACGAGAATATCGCCCGCGAAGCCGGCAGGTACGCAGCGAGTCCCGAATCTATCGGCGTCATGCGCCAGTATATCTTCGGTTTCATGAACCCGGCAACGGTTTACGAGATTATTGAAAAGGCCGCCCGGGGATTCACCCGTTCATGCGTCTATGAATACAAAAAAATAGATTCAAAAAAAATCGAGATAATCGTCACTCCCCATGAAGGCGTCTCCGAAAAAAAATTCCAGTGCGAAAACCGGATGGGGTATTTTGAATCGATCGGCCTTGCCTTTGATAACAAGATACCAAGGATAGAACATCCCGAATGCATCTTCAGCGGCGGAAACAAATGCCGGTATATAATATCCTGGGAGAGCAACCTGCTGTCGGTTCTGAAGCAATTGAGAAACAGCGCAGCGGTCCTGGGGCTGGCTGCCGGCATCGTGCTTTCGATATTCCTGCCGGTAACAACCGTCATCTATTATTTTTTTGCTGCTTTGCTTGCTGTTTTCTTCCTGACCTTTTTATGCGATTACCTGACTAAGAAGAATCTTCGGAAATCACTCCTCAATCGCGAGAGCACCCACGAGGAGCTTGTGAGGCAGATGGACAAAAATTACAACAATTCACTCATGATCAATGAAATCGGCCAGGCGGTAAGCCGGCAGACAAACATAGAGAGTATCCTGAAAATCGTTATACAGATATTCAGGAACCGCCTTGATTATGACCGCTGCATGCTGCTCATGAGGAATGAAAAAAAGGACGCGCTGATATTCCAAACCGGCTTCGGGTATACACCCGCACAGCTTAAGACTCTGAAAAATACGGAGTTCAGGCTTCGGAAGCAGAAAACCAGGGACATCTACTCGGTTTCATACAACGAGAAAAAACCGTACCTGGTAAACGACATTTCCCTCGTTGATGAAAACCTTTCGGCGCAGAGCATGCAGTTTATCAGGGAGCTGGGCGCCCGCTCCTTCATCTGCTGTCCGATTGTGTGCGACAGGGAACCGATGGGGGTCCTTTCGGTGGACAATGTGAAAACGAAACGGCCGCTGATCCAGAGCGATCTGCAGCTGCTGATGGGCATCTCGTCGGTCATCGGCATCAGCATCAAGAACGCGGAGCTCTACGATGCCAGGGCGAAGCAGCTGCAGTCGATACTGAACGTGCTGGCCGCCAGCATTGACGCCCGGGACCCGTACACCGCGGGCCATTCGGAAAAGGTGACGGAGTACGCGATAGGGATCTGCAGGGAGATGGGGGTCCCGAGGGATTACACCGAGATAGTCGGGATCGCGGCGGCCCTCCATGACTACGGGAAGATCGGCATATCGGATTCACTGTTAAAAAAGAAGGGGAGCCTCACGGAGAGCGAGCGCGAGATAATCAAGACCCACGCGGAAAAAACGAGGCAGATACTCGAGCGGATCAATTTCATGGGAGAATACAACAAGATCCCCGAGATCGCGGGTTCCCATCATGAAAAGCTGGACGGGAGCGGTTACCCGCTGGGGCTGAAGGGCTCTGAGATACCCCTTGGCTCGCAGATCATTGCGGTCGCCGATTTTTTCGAGGCAATAACCTCGCGGCGGCACTACCGGGACTCGCTGCCCCTCAACGAGGCGTTCCAGCTGCTGAAAGGGGAAAGCGGCAGACACTTTGACAGGAACATTATCAAGGCTTTCATCAATTACTATAAAAAAACAAAAATCAGGGTTGCGTACACATCCCTCCTGGCAGAGCTGGAAAAGGAGAAAGATATCTCCAGGAGAAGTGTTATCCTTGACAAGATTGACAGCCTTAAAATAGGACCGTATTGAGAGATTCCCGGTATCTCCCGTGCGCGCGTCAACTGCCCGCCTGAGCTTCCCATCCTGGAGCTCCGCCGGAGGGCGTGACGGAGCGTGATACTCATTTCTCCTGAAGGTCCATGAGAAAAAACCATGAGCTGCGGGTCGCCGAGACCAGGAGCATGATCATTCCCGCCATGACCAGGGAGAGGCTCGGCGTGTCCAGGAAAAACAGGACATGGAGCGCCGCGAAGACAATGCTTGTGAAGGCGAGGGTGGGCCACCCGTAGCGGCGCAGCCCCTCGCCGTATTCCTTCATGAGGAGCCGGGAGATGAGGCCCCGCGCCGCCGTGTACAGACCGGCCGCCCCGATGCAGGTCAGGGGTATGCCGATCCCCATGGTTGACTGGTTCGGGATGAGAAAGGTGAGGGAGATGCTGATGATCGACAGGAACAGGCCAAAGGTCTGCCGCGAGTAGAACATCAGGTGCACGTTGTCCCGGTGCTTGATGATGGGCCTGTTAAGGGAAACCGAAACGAAGAGGAGCCCCAGGAGCGTCGCCGAGCACCCCATGATCGTGGCATAGAAAACCTGCCATTCGCCAACCTGCCTGCCGAAATCGGTCATCGCGCTGCCGCTCCCATTCCCGTAATAAATTGCATGATACGTGATTTCCCGGGGCATGTCAACAGTAATACCCTGCGCATCCGGCCGGTCCCGCGCCTGTCACGCACGGAGTGCCGTCGCCGTGATTGAAATGACGGCTCCCCGGGGGTCAACCTTCAGATGCCCGTGTACCATTTCCTTCCCTTGACGCTTACCCATGCCAGGGTCATTGCCAGTTTCGGATTGCGCGTTATTCTGAGAAACCGCATTGAACGGAAAAAGATCTTGTGCGGGGAATAGAAATTCATCCCCACTTTTTTCATCCACCCCTGGAGCTGTTCCTCGGTCAGGTTTTTCATCCTGAAATGAATGCCCGCCACGAATTTTTCCCTCGTCCTGTCCCAGTCCTCGGGGAAATTCTTGAGCTTCAGCCGTCCTTCCTGCTCCATTTTTTTATAGAAACGCGTGCCCGGGAGGGTCTGCTTGGCATAGAGGCGGAGGATGTCGAAGGAGGCCTTCTCAAGATACTGTTCCGTCTGCGCAAGCACGTCGGCTGTGTCGGCGTCGTTCCCGAAGACCATTTCCGCGGTGATGATGATCTTTCGTTTCCGGGCGTTGTCCACCAGCTCAGAGTATTTCTCGGGAGGGAATTTTTCCAGGTTCAGCATCTTGTTCATGTCTTTCAGCGATTCGGGATTGATCGATTCAAAGCCGATCAGCATGTTTCTGCATCCCGCCTCGGAGGCCAGGTCCAGGGCCTCTATGTCGGCCAGGGCGTTGATGGAGGCGAAGCAGATGAAATACTTGAAGGGCATGTTTCCCTTCTTTCTTTCTTCGATTATCCTTGTGCACAGGGTCTTGAACCGTCTCACCTCCCTGGGTGAATTGCCGTAGATATTGCCGTCGGTAAAATAGATCATGTTGTCTTTTTTCGGCAGGGACTTCAACTCGTTGATAATGTCCTCCACGTCCCTCTGGCGGTACACGTTTTCGTAAAAGGCGTTTATCGCGCAGAAGTCGCAGTCAAAGGGGCAGCCCCTGCTGGTGGCGATGGGCGTAAAGCGGTAGACCGGCTTGAACATGTCATGGCGGGGGAGCTTCATGCCGGCCAGCGGCTTGGCCTCGGATTTGTACTTTTTCTTCAAACGGTTGTGTTCGAAGTCGTCAAGAATTTTCGCGATCACGTGTTCGCCGTCTCCGATACAGACAGAGTCGCAGAATTGCAGCGCCTCGTCGGGGCACATGGAAACGTGAACGCCCCCCATGATGACCGTTTTCCCCCTGGCCCGAAATTTTTCCGCGATCCGGTAGGCCTGGTTGATGTAGAGGGTGATGGTCGTTATGCCGATGATGTCGGCATCGGTGTCATAGTTGATTTCTTCAAGTTCTTCATCGACAAACTCGGCCTTCCAGTGGTCGGGCAGATAGGCCGCGAGATACGCGAATCCGAGATTGTACATCGCGTCCCTCATCTGGTACATTTTTTCAATGCTGAATTTCGGCTGGATGAATAAAATTTTTTTCATGATTACCCTTTGATCTTTTTAATAGCATTTATTATTTATTGAAATGCCAAATCATAATTGAGGGGGGGTATGTCCAGCACTTTTTCGCAGATGGCGATGGCCAAATTCAGATTCAATCCTGCTTTGTCCTGCGCGTTTGTTCGTGATAGAGGCGGGGATCAGGAAATTAATGATGCAGCACCCTTATATTTTTTACATACGGTTAACGTTACTGGGTTGACACCAAATCCTTTTTTTCATTTTTATATTGATACATTTGACCTTAGATGATCGTATGTTTTCCCGCAGGTTATATCGTTTGTACTGGAACCGTCCCGGTTTCTAACAGCGCCGTAACAGCGTTCAGAGGAGGTGTCAATTTGCCAAGAAAGGCGCGATCATTCAAAACCACGCTGCCAGTTGAGTACACGGCAGGCGAGGATCATCGCTACATCGACCTGAAGGGGGTCCGGATCTCCTACAAGGTGAGCGGCGGCGGGCCTCCGCTGGTATTTCACCACGGCTGGATCGGGAACGAGGACACCTTCGCCATGTGCCACCAGGAGTTTGCCCGTTATTATACCGTGTACCGTCCCGCGTGGCCCGGATACGGCGACAGTTCTCCCCTGAAGCGTTTTTCCATTGAGGACCTTGCCGAACTTTCCCGCGAGTTCATCGAGCGCCTCGGTCTGCAGGGCGCGGTAATGATTGGCAACTGCCTCGGCGGCAATGTCGCGATGGAACTCGCGAGGGCCCATCCCCGCCTCATTTCAAGGCTCGTGCTGGTGGAGGTCTATGATTTTTTTCCGGGGGCATACCGGCTTCTCCTGGTCCCGGGGCTCAACCGGATCCTCTACGATCTGCTCTTCAAGACCGGGGCCGGTTTCAGCCTGCTCAATACCTTCATGCCTCTCCAGATGACCAACGGCAACAACGGCTGGGAGTACACCAGGGAGGGCTTCCTGCGCACCAACACGGGATGCGCCCTCGAGTACCTGCGGGCCATATACCATTATTCCCGGAGCGAAAAAAACAGGTACCGGGCGCATTACCGCTCGGATATCCCCGCCATATACGTTTCCGGGGGCAAGACCTTCGGACCGGCGGCGGAGTTCGGGAAGATCGTCGCCATCCTTTTTAAAAATCTTGCGGTGGTATCGATACCCGAAGGGCTGCACAACCCTGTGGTTGAACAGCCCGGGGCCTTCAGCGAGAAGGTTCTTGAGGCCCTGGGCTTCCCCGCGAAGGCCCCCATGGCCGGGAGATAGGCGACGGGGGTGCCCGATTTATTTGATATGAGGTCAGCAGGTGCTGCCGGGGATGGTGATGGTATAGCGAGTCCCGCCGTAATGGGAAACCGTATAGGTGCCACCGGCCTCCTTGATCAAGGTGTCGACCAGCTTCAGCCCGAAACCGCCGGGAGCGCCCTTCGTCTCCCGCGGTCCTGGCCCGTTGTCACTGACGACGATCTCGACCGATTTTCCGTCATTCCCGTGGAGGGAAACCAGCAGCGCTCCGCCGGTCATTCCGGAAAAGGCATACTTGAATGCGTTGGTCACCAGCTCATTGATGATTATGCCGATGGGAAATACCTGCCTGGTGCCCAGGTTGATGTCGTCTACGTCGATGGTGACCTCCGCCGCGCCGCCGGCATCATAGGCGGAACGCAGTTCCGATATGAGTGACGTGAAATAATCCCTGACATTGAGACAATCGAACTGGCTCTGCCGGTACAGCCGGTCGTACAGTTCCATCATGGCGTAGACCCGGTTCTTTGCCACGGTGAGGGCCGCCGCGGTTGCCTCGTTATCGGCGTCATCGGCCTGCAGCGCCAGGAGCGAGGTTATGGAAGCCATGTTGTTCTTTATGCGGTGATGCACCTCGGTGAGGAGCAGCTCCTTTTCCCTGAGAAGACCGCGCACTTCCTGTTCCGCGTTTATTTTTTCAATAATGCCGCCCAGGTGCCTGGCGATGGCGCCGATCATGGCGCGTTCCTCCTCGAGGAAGGCGTCCGCCCCGTCCCGGGGGCATTCCTTCACGTAGAAGGCCTCCACCCTGCCCGCGGTCTGTCCATGCTCGGTGATATCGCTTCCGATTGTGGAAACGGCCGTCCCCGCGCTTCCCGCGGTGAAAACCTCGTCGTGATATGCGATCCGCGCACCGGCATGGTCCGGGTACTGAAGGGCCGGCGGGATGCATCCCGCGGCTGCCTGGATAATATCGCTGACGGAAAGGCCTGGCTGTTCATCCAGGCTCGAGATGGCATAGAGGCAGTTGAGTTCCTTGACGCGTTCACCGAGGTCATGGGCCGCCTTTTCCTTTTCGGCGGCATGGCTTCCTATATCCAGGATCAGGCGGCCGTTTATCATCAGGATAAGCACGTAGGTCAACGCAATGCCGAGGACCTGGAAAAGGAAAATGGAGAGGATGTCATAGAGACCACCCCTGAAAAAATCGTTTCCCTGGGGCACCATGATAACCAGCGCGATCCGGCCGGCGGCAAAAACAGAATAAAGGAGAAATACCATGGCTGTCCCGCGTGCCAAAATTCTCATCGCGCGGTCCTGAAGCCGGAAAATGAGGGCGAAACAGAGAAGGGAAAAGACCAGAATGCCGGCCATGGTATTGATGCTTCTGAGCGGAAGGGAAGACATGAAATGAGTATGAAGTGCCATGAAAACGGGTATATAGAGGTAGTAGGGGGCCTGGCGCCCCCGGACCCCGAAAAACCGCCGCAGCCCCAGGTAGAACAGCAATATGCCTGAAATGATCAGCGTGTTGCTGATTACCATCGAAATGAAATCGGGGATTATTCCCCTCATGAAGATGAGCATCTGCCCGGCGGTCTGCAGAACGTAATCAGCAAGCCAGAAGGAGATCCCGGCATAGCGTTTTCTGTTCTGTTTAAAGAGAAGGAACAGAATGAAGGATATTACTGCATTGATGACCACATAGGTGAAGACTACGGTCTTCATTTCCAGGAAATTCATCGGTTCAATGACTTCCTTGCCGCCGTAAGGGCCCTGCCAGAGGCGGATGACACGCCAACGGCCGATATGGAGCAACTCCTCCGGGACAATATCCGCCCGGAGGGTTCAATGTAATAAAAATATAATGAAAAGTTCATAACGTCAATGTATAGTGATGAGGGAACTGCATGCCCAATCAGCGGATCAATATGGAAGCGGATGGCGGCGTCATTTCTGTTTTGACATAAAGGGCAAAAAAAACCCGGCATGGTAATGCCGGGTTTTTGATTTTTCATGGTATGAAAAACTATTGAATGGTCGTGACTGATATTGCGCGGGGGCCTTTTTCGCCCTTTTCAACCTCGAATTCAACTCTGTCGCCTTCGTAAAGGGTCTTGAAGCCGCTGCCGGCAATGCCGGTGTGGTGGACGAAAAGGTCAGTTCCGTCATCGTGTGACAGAAAACCAAAACCTTTCTTCTCGTTGAACCATTTGACTGTTCCTTTAGCCATTAAAAAACTCCTGTGAAATTAAATGCGGGTTACACCCGAAGAATAAGACTCATCAAAACTGCAATTACTTAAGCCAGGATTAAACTCGAGGGTAAGAGAATTGAAGGATTTTTGAAACTATTCAGTTATGTGCAAGATAATTAAACATATGCTTGCTGTCAACGGGTTTTAATATATTTTTACAATTATTCTCAAAATAGTGAAAATAGCTGTTCACAAAGCAATATATGGATAGTTATTTAATTAGATACGGGTTGACTTATGGATGTTAATATCTATAAGTCAAATGCCCTTTGATCTAAACCGACCTTATATTACCTGACAGAGTGCGGTATGTTTCTGACGCAGTGGAATATAATTTCTATCAAATTGACAGTCACCATGAAGCCTAACTTTCATGGACCAGTTTACCGCCTTTCCAGACTTTTTTAACCCGGGCGATATTAGGTAAATCCTTAACCGGGTCGCCCTCCACGAGGACCATGTCGGCGATTTTTCCCGTTTCGATCGTGCCAAGTTCACGGTCAAGGCCTATGACCTCCGCGTTAATCCTGGTGGCTGTTTCAAGTATCTCGTAGTTCCCCATCCCCGCCTCGGACATGAGCCGCATTTCCAGCCACGGAAGGCCGAAGAGGCAGGTATCGGTGCCGCCGGCATCGGTTCCGAAACCGATGCGCACCCCTCCTTCCCGGAGCCGGACCAGGTTTTTCACCATGAGGCCGTATTTTTTTCTAAGGAAGCGGTAGTCGATCAGGGTATCGCTCTCCTCCCCGGCAATCACCCGGTCGATGATATCCAGGGTCTCCCTGCGCGACCGGGGTGCCAGATAGTTATCGGTAGCGATAACGATGTCCCTGAGGACCCGGATCAGGTCTTCGCGGTACATCCCCGGCGCGATCAGCGTCGGGATAACCGTGATGTCCGCTTCTTTTATCATGCGCACGTCTTGTGCCGTTAATTCCTCCAGGGGCAGGTGCTCGATCGTGTCAACCTTCAGCTCGATTCCCTTGCGAATGCCTTTCAGGGAAAGGGCGTGCAGGGCGGTTTTTTTGTTCCGCGCCCGGGCGGCGCGCCCTATTGCTCTGTAAGCGCCATCGGAAAGTACCGAGAGCCGGGCATGCCCGAACAGGTATGATTCCTCCTGGTACACGGTCTTGATCCATGCCGCGCCCCGGTCGGCGAGGCGGTCCACGGTTTTTTCACCCTGCTCCTCCCCGGTGATCCTCTCGGCAAACTGGCCGCCGAGAAGCATCCGCTGAATTCCCCTGAATGGCGGCACCATGTCCGGGTAGCCGCCGGGGCAGGTTATCATCGAGAAGGAGGGGACGATGCGCGGCCCGATCATCCTTCCGGAGTCAATCATGTTCATGTACAGGGCAATGCCGGGGGGCGATCCCATGTCCCGGACAGCGGTCACCCCGCCGCGGATGCAGCTGCGGAGGTTTTCCCTGACCTGGCTCATGACGGTGGTCAGCCTTGGGAGCCTGATCGCTTCCCGGGGACTGATAAAGGGATTGGTGCTGTGAACATGAAGGTCGATCAGGCCGGGGAGCAAGTAAGCGCCGCCGCAATCGAGGACCGCATGTCCCCGGCGGGCATCATCATGGTTGTCCGCGGCGTCAAGGATGGATTTGATCCTTCCGTTGTCAATGACCACGGTCCTGTTTTTCTTGATGCGCGCTCCCCGGCCGGTCATGTCCGCCAGGTTCACGTTGCGCAGTATTGATATGCTTTTCCTCACGGTGGATTCCCCCAACTTGGTAAATTCTGTCTTAAACAGGATTCATCCCATATTGAATGTTTTTTCTATTTATAGGAAAGACAATGGGTTAAGCAATTATTATTTGACAGTATGGTTGTTTTTGTTGCTGGCCATGACGGGTGCCACCGACTTCCGTCGGATCTGTAATATTTTCATTGAAATTTCCCGCCGGATCATACGATAGGTATCTCATGGGACACCTGGATAGCAACCTGGCCGCGTTGAAGCAGCGCTTCCCGGATTTGCACGCCCGCGTCGCATCTGCCGCGGACGACGGCTCTGTCGAGGCCGTGGCCACGAAGACTGACGGCCATGTCCCCGCGGTCACGAAGGATGGCAGGCGCCTCTTCATACACAGCAAGTTTGATCCTGTGAAGGAGGCGGAGCGCTTCATAGGCGAGATAGACACCGCCGCCTTTGACCTCTTCATTGTCTTCGGTTTCGGCTTCGGGTATCACCTGGAGGAGCTCCTGAAAAGAATGGGGGATGATTCGCTGGTCCTGGTCATCGAGAAGAGCCCACTCATGCTCCGGAAGGCGATGGAGTGCCGGGACCTGGCGCCGGTCCTTGCCGGAGACAGGTTCCTCATGCTCCTTGAGCCGTCAGAGGAGGCGATAGCCGAAGCGCTGAGAGGAAAATCATCGCGCCGGACGAGCCTCATCCTCCACCGGGGGTCCTTCCAGGCCGAGCCCGACTATTACGGCAACATGCAGCAGGTCGTCCGTTCCTATCTTTCAACCAAGGAAGTCAACATCGCCACCCTGGCGAAGTTCGAGAAGGTCTGGGCCTCCAATATCGCCCGGAACATCGGCGTGTATGTCGGCTCGCCGGGGGCGAACATTTTTTACGACAAGTTCAGGGACGTGCCCGCCATCGTTGTTGCGGCCGGCCCGTCGCTGCACCGCAGCCTTGATTTCATCGGGCGTAACCGCGACCGCGCAGTCATCATCGCCGTGGACACCTCGTACCGCATATTGATGAAGGCGGGAATCGAGCCGCACTTCTGCATCGTCGTCGATCCCCAGGTGATCAACGCGCGCTACTTCGAGGGGTCCCGGCAGAGCAGGACCGTCCTGATCGCCGACCCCACGGTTCACCCCTCCGTGTTCCGCCTCTTCCCCGGCCGCGTGGCCGTGACCGGTGTCGCCTTCGAACTGATGAAATGGATAGAGAGGCTCTCCGGCGAGAAGGGGGAGGTCACCCACGGCGGATCAGTGTCGACCAACGCCTATGATTTTGCCCGGCGCCTTGGGGCGTCGCCCGTCTATCTTACCGGCCAGGACCTCGCCTTCACCGGCGGCCATGCCCACGCCCGCGGCTCGTACCTGGACGAGCAGGTGCATCTCCGCACCGGGAGGCTCTACACGGCGGAAATGATGAACCGCTTCCAGCTCACGGCCCTTCCGAAGATTTTCGTCAAGGGGATCAGGGGCGGGACGGTCCACACGAACCAGAAGATGATGATATTCCTCTCGTGGTTCCAGAAGCGCGAAGACGGCAATCTCGTTAACGCGACCAATGACGGAGCACTTATCCCCGGGGTGAAACACGTCCCCGACGCGGACATCGTTATCCCCGGGGCGGCGGCCGCCATCGGCGGGCGCATCGACGACCTCTACGGAACGCTGTCCGGCGCCGCAGGCGGAGGAGTGCGGGAACGCCTTGAAAAAAAGATCGGCCTTATCCAGGGTGAAATAGAGTCGCTCCTGCCGGTCCTGGAAAAGGCTGTGAGATACTCCGAGCAGCTCCAGGGCCTCATGAGGGAGAAGAGCGGCGGCCGGGGGGCTGCCGGCGACCAGGGCAAGGTCGACTATCTCCTCAAAAAGCTTTCGGAAACTGACCATGTGGTGGAATCCAGGCAGGAGGCCAAGGACATGATAAGCTTTACGATACAGCGCGTCGTCCACACCATCACCGAGGGCTATGAAATTGACGAGGAGGACCGGGTCCTCGGGGAGGAGGAACTGGTGGCGAAGCGGTCACTCTACCTGTACCGGGGCATCCTTGACGGCGCGCGGTTCAACGGCAGGATTTTGAAGAAAATGGCGGCCATCCTCGGCAGGGCGTGATCGTGGACCGCCTGGTTGAGTATTTCAGGAAACAGGGGATCAACAGCCTGGGGGACCTCTTATGAAAGAGAACACCACTATCGAACAATTCAACCGGGTCATGGAAAAATACCGCTTTACAGAACCCCTCCCGGCGGAGGTCCAGCGCCACCTGCGCAGGAACAAGCGGCGCCAGTTTAACAGGACCCTGAAGCGTACTTCGGGATACTCGGCCCTCTTTGCCCTTATATCGAACCTGTTTTTCACGCTGAAGAAGTACGGCATTGCCATCACCATTGTCAAGAGCGCCATACTTATCGGGATCGTGGCGCTCCTCACTGCCGGTGCCGTTTCGACCGCCCTGTATTTTCTCCTGCTCCAGAAAGTCCCTGATCCCGAAGTCATCATGAAGGCCCGGGAACGCATCACCGATACCAACGGCGGGGATCCGGCTTCCGGGGATGAGGATTTACCGAAGGAGCCGGCGGCCGTGATCGAAGACCGCTTCGGCGTCCAGGCCGTTACCGGTGTGAACCTGCCGTCTCCCGCGCTTCCGGCGTGTCCGACCGCCTGGCAAAAAAGATATACGCCGCGATAAAATAATCGCATATCCCCCCTGTCCAACTGAGGGGGCACGGAGGATATATTTCACGCAGGCGCGGTCACATGACCGCGCATCCCAAATAATTGTATCGATATCAATTTTTTTAAGATACTATACTGTTGTTTTCAGAATAAAGGCATGCATATACGGATGATGATTTCACCAATATCACGTATGAGGCTTATCTTAACGGCTATAGCCGGCTTGATGTTAATTGCCGCATTTTTCCCGGCATCCTCCCATGGCGCTGATGAAATCAAGGCCAGGAGCCGCATCGCGGTGGTCAATTTCGCCGCCAATAACACCGAGGGCGGCGTCGCCCGTGGTATACGCAACAGTGTGGAAATCAACCTTTTCAAAGACGGCTCCTTTGACATCCTTGAGCAGAGCCAGGTGGACGTCATTCTGCGGGAACGGAAGCTGCAGGCCCTGGAATGCAGGGACGCGGCGTGCGCGGCGAGGCTGGGACAGCTCTTGAAGGCCGACTATGTGATCATCGGGAGCGTGGACAGGCTGGGGGCCTACACGGTCAATGTCAAGGTCGTGAACGTAAGGGAAGGAAAAATCATAATCTCAGAGTCGAAGGACGCCCGGGAGATCGGCGACCTGAAGCCTGCTGCCGAGGAAGTGACCAGGAGAATTGCTGACCGGATAAAGGGTAAGGGCCAGGGTGTCTCCGGCTTCGCGTACCCGGTGTTCCTGTCTGCGAATTTCTTTTATGCCATTCCGGTCGGGTACCTGAAGGGGATCGCTGAAGGGGGATACGGCGCCTCGGTAGCTGCGAGGGTGGAGAACCTTCTGGTAACCGGCCTCTTCTGCGGCATTGATGCGCGGTTCCTGTACCTCGAGGGAAAGGGGAGCATGCAAAAGGCGATGATGGTCCCCCTGCTGGCCCAATTCGGCTATGCCTATACCGTGTGGAAGGTTTCCATCGTCCCCTTCGTTTCCGCCGGCGGCTGTTATTCCATGAACTATTATTACACGGACCGGTTCCGCTACTGGAAAGTCAGGAGGAACGGGCTCCAGCCGATGCTCAATGCGGGGCTATCCTTCGACTTTCTCACCGGAAAGAATATATATATCAGGGTCGGCGCCGATTACAACATCATTTTCGAAAAGGCCGGGGATATAAGCTATGTTACCTGTCTTGCCGGCATGGGATTGAAATTCTGAGGCGTTACATCCAATCTTCGCGGGATCACGGGCGTAGGGCGGATCAGACTCCGGAGGGATCGAAGAAATCCCAGGACCTGAATATAAGCCTGACCGAAGCAATGGGCTCCACTTTTAATTCAACCAGTGAATTGGCCGGTGATTTTCCCATGTCAAACCCGAAGCCGCTCCTGAACCCCATCTCCACGGCGAAGGTCATATTGTTCCCGGCGTGGATGTTCACCCCCACCATGGAACCGACCTTGTTGTAGAGCACCGGGTTGAAAATAGTGCTGTTCCTGTTCTTGAACTCGTAGGTGAGGGCAACCTGCGGACCCGCCCACACCCTTATGAAGGGCGTCCTGATGAAACCGAACCCGAAGGTGTTTGCCACGGTGAGGCGGTTGACGCTGTAGGATATGTTCGCGAAGACCAGGTCTTTCTGCAGCATCACGCTGCTGCAGTCGATGTTGAGGCGGTAATTGAATAGCCGGTCCTTGGCCACCGCGGTGTCGAAAATGATCGCCAGTCCCTGTATATTGTCAACGAGGCGGTTAAATATCGAAGAGTAGTAGATCTGGGGTCCGGGCATGCCGCTGGAACTGTCCTGGCGGCTCAGGGCAAGACCGATGGCGTGTGCGGTATGCATCTGCCCCCCCACCAGCACGATGGCGGCGAATAGTAAGGTAATAAACTTCTTCATTGGTTCAATTGCTTTCTTTATTTATTAGCAGTTTGCTGAAAAACAGCAAACTGCTAAGCGATACATGGAAGTATCGCCGTTTTTCGAGGCATCAGCCGAGAAAAACTGTTAGATAAAAAGAATCAGTGACCTCTATACTGATCAAGTAATGCATCGTCAAGTATTTTCCTGAAACTTAATCCTAATCTTTATCCGCGCATATTGAATTAACAGCCTGAGCGGGCTGATAATGAAACACATTCAGTGGCGGAATCTGTCACTGCGGCATAATTTTTTTCCAGAAAAATTTTGTCACTTTCACTCACCCCCGGACGCTTCCCCTGCAAGTAGCGAGGCTACTCGCGGGTTGAAACGGCTCGTTGCGCCGTTAAGGCCCCGGCAATAATCAAGATAAATTTTTGGAGGATGTGCAATGAAAAGATTAATTTCAATGTTCCTCGTTGTGATTTTCACGGCGGGAATGGCTGGCTGCAATAACGGCGGGGGGATGAAACTGCCGTTCTTAGGTTCATGTGATCCGGAGAGTCCGGATTGCCAGAAGGTTAAGGCCGATAAAGCCGCTTCCCTGAGGTACATGGAATACATGTACGACAATGAGAACGGGAAGCGGCTTAACGACCAGGCTATGAGCGGCATGCCGGTCACGGATGAGCTCAGGGCTGAAGTGGCATCCTACATGAAGGCGCCCCTTCTTGAAAGCCTGGGGAAAAGCGACGAGAACACCGGTTCAGACACCTGGTGGGAACGCCTCGAGGTCGATGCGGAGAAAGTTGCCGCGTATCAGCAAACCCATGAAGGACAACAGGCTATCTTGGATTACTATTCGCCAAGCGTTACCAAGTCGATCATTGGCATGGTTTCATCGGGAGTGAAAAAGACGTTTTTTCCTGAAAAGCGCGGCATGGTAATTGAGATTATCGGTCTCGTTATATCCGCAGTCGGCGTGGCAACGGATATAGCCTCGACAGTAGAGCGGTACAACAGCAGCGACGCCGGCGGCATGACGGAAATGGAATTGCTCATTTTTGGTAAAATTTTGAAAAAGCTGTGAATTATAGACGAAAAAATGAATACTGTCATTCTGCAGCTGCAGGCCGCAAATGTCGGCATAGAAGATGTTCATTTCGATATATACAATAATACCCTTTGGGTACGTGAGAAAGACCTTCATGACGCAAAGGTGATCCTGAACAGCCGCCTTGTTGAATTTGCGGCCCTTGATGGCATTGATCCGGCATGCCGGATCGATCAGATAAAAGATTTTTTTCTCAATAACTATGAGCAGCTTGTCAACAAGGCCTACACGTCGGCCAACGAAAGGACACAGTTGTTGAACAATCGATCGGCGTCTGATGTTGACGTGCCGGGACTGATGCTCCTGTCGGATATTCTTTTCATCAGGGAAATGAGCGATCTCCGCCTCGCCTATGCCTCGACTTTCTATGGCGGAGACGACCTGGTCCAGTACCGTGCCGCTATCGCCCAGGCTGACCTGACGCGGCTGAAACTCATCAAGGATGGCCTCATGAGCGCTGTCGACCTGGGAAGCGCCCTGAATGACGCCGCTCTGAATCCCTATGTCAAGGATATGCTTGCGGTCCTGGCCTCATGGGAGATCGTGCTCCGCGCCCATATTGAACTGCATGACGGAAGGAAAGTGGAAGCTGTTGACCTGGAAACTCCCCGGAATCTCGCTGCCTTCAATACCTTCGGAAATTTCGGTGACATGAACAACACGCCGGACGGTATCTGCGGCGATCTCCTCACCGATAATAACGGCACAAGCCTGGCAGGCATGTTCAGCTACGGCGATTCTCTCGCGGGGATTTTTGATGCTTCAGCATGGGGAGACCTGGCCGCGGGCAGATTCATCCGCATGGTCCACAACGGGAAAAACCTGGTTTCCGATCTCAATCTCGTCCCGGTGATGAAACGGCTCCTCACCACTGCGGATATGAAGGTTGCCCCTGGAGCGGGACAGTTTTTCGTCGACCCGGCCCTGGGACGCTTCGTCCTGCCGCGGCCGGCATACTGGACCCGCTTTGAAAACGTGGAGAGCATTACGTCACCGGAAATTTCCGATGAATCGCCGGTGTGGATACCGGATGCCGATACACTCGTGGAATCTTCGAATGCAATGCCCAAGATGGGGTATGGTATCAAGATTTCAAGCAATGGTGCCAATTATTTTGATCTGTATCCCTTCGGGATGAGCGCATCCGTGAACGAGGGGGCCTTCTCGGGATGGTATCATCCGGTATGCAACGGCCTCGTTGATTTTTTCATTACGGTCTGTTTCGGCGGCTCCGCCAACCGGGTCGAGGTGCACCAGGATCATGCGGACATATACCTGAATAATGTCCTTGCGAGCTCAGTGGAAATGCCGACGATCGCGAAATCATGGGCCCATGTATATGTAGTATGGCGGAAGACTCAGGCCGGCTCCATGGTCAGGGTTTATGCAAACGGCCAGAACCGGGGCTCTCTTTCCGGTCTTGCGCAATGGATCGGCGGTGTGGTGATGGTTGGCACTTATTCGTATGGCTACTACTTCAACAGCATAAGCTATATCGATAACTGGAAGGCATGGAAAGAGGTCGTTTCCGAAAATCCCAACTGGGAATACAATGGCGGCAACGGTCGTGAGGATGCCCTTCATGTGATCTATGGGAATGACGGTAATTGCGGCTATCGTCCTGTTCTTGCTAGCCCCGGTGGCATGGGGTACTATTATATACCTCCCGGTGAGTTGCTGTAACGGATTATAATATATCAATGCGGGCCGATAGTAATCGAACTATATTCCGGTCGTGTTGCTCCGGGCATGATGATGGTATCAGCCGATAACTATCGGTAAGAAGCTACTTCCGCGCCGCGAATTCCCGATCCAGGGCCTCCTTGATCTTCCCGATGTCCGGGGGGAGGGCGATGGGCCTGTTGGCGTACTTGCAGTTCACGTCGGCGAGCGTCCCCTCGTGGTATCCCACCTTGAACTCTGAGAACTTGAGGCCGTGGGCGGTCGATATGACTATGGTGCGGTCTTTCTTCGAGAGCACCTGCCTGTCAATGAGCTTCATCAGCACCGCCAGGGCCACGCCGGTGTGGGGGCAGGCGTAGGTGCCGGTACGGTCCGCCAGGGCCGCCGCGTTGGCCAGCTCGTCCTCGCTCGCCTGCTCCACGATGCCGTCGAACTCCTTCAGGGTCCTGATCGCCTTCTGCACCGACACCGGGTCCCCGATCTGGATCGCCGAGGCCAGGGTCTTCTGCGGCGTGATGGGGTGGAATTCCCTGAAGCCCGTCTGGTACGAAAGGTAGAGCGGGTTCGCCTTCTGCGCCTGGGCGAGCACTATGCGCGGCTTCTTCTTGATGAGGCCCAGGTCGAGCATCATCCTGAAGCCGCTGCCCAGGGCCGAGACGTTGCCCAGGTTCCCGCCGGGGATGATAACCACGTCCGGCACCTCCCAGTCGAACTGCTGCACCATTTCTATGGAGATGGTCTTCTGCCCCTCGATGCGGAGTGAGTTCATGGAATTGGCAAGGTAGATAGTGTTGTCCTTCGTGATCTCCCGCACCACCCGCATGCACCCGTCGAAGTCGGTGTCCAGGGAGAGGACGATGGCGTTGTTCGCCATCGGCTGCACCAGCTGCGCGGTGGAGATCTTGTTCGCCGGGAGGAACACGATGGAGGGGATGCCGGCGTAGGCCGCGAAGGCAGCCAGGGCCGCGGAGGTATCGCCGGTGGAGGCGCAGGCCACGGCCTTGATGTTTTTTCCGCGCCTGATCATGTCGTTCACCACGGAGACCAGCACGGTCATGCCCAGGTCCTTGAAGGAGCCGGTGTGGCTGTTGCCGCACATCTTGATCCAGAGGTCGTCCATGCCCATCATGGCGCCGAAGCGCCTCGCCCAGAAGAGGTTCGTGTTCCCCTCGAACATGGAAACGATGTTGTCGTTGTTTATGGAAGGGACCACCCATTCCTTCTTGCTCCAGATGCCGCTCCCGTAGGGCCACTCCGTGGTTCCGGTGCGGCTGTCAAAGAGGCGCCGCCAGTCTTTGCCGCTCTGGCGCGAGAGCCGGTCCAGGTCGTGGCTCACCTCCAGGAGGTTTCCGCATTTTTTGCACTCGTACACGACCTCGTCGAGGGGGTATTCCTCGCCGCAGCCGGCGATGCAGCGGAACACGGCACGGTAGTCGCTCATTTCTTTTCTCCTGCGCTTAATTGACTTGTTGCAAAACTCCGTCCTTGGAGTTTTGCAACGTGGCGAAATCGCGGGGGACCCGCGATTTCTTGCATTCGCTGCGCGAATGCGCCTGCATCCAGCAGGCGCATTTGAGTTGTTTTGCAACAACTCAAATGGAATCCTCAACCCGTATCAGCATGACGCCGCCGTGGGTGAAGTTGAATTTCGTGATCTCCTCCAGGGCGCGCATCATCCCTTCCTCCACGGCCTCGTGGGTCATGAAGATGAGGGGGACGTGCTCGGCGTGGAGCTCCTTCTGTATCACGGAGGCGATGGATATGCCGTGCCTGCCGAAGACCCCGGCAATCTGGGATAGTATGCCGGGCCGGTCGTCGGTCTGCATGCGCAGATAGTAGCGGGACATCCGTTTCCCCGGCTCGATCAGGCGCGCGTCTCCGTCGGTAACCAGGGGGGACACGTAGGCCGGTCCCTGCTGGGCGATCTGGACGATGTCGGAAAGCACCGCGGAGGCGGTGGGGGATGCGCCCGCGCCCCGGCCGGTGAGGATCACCGGATCGGTCATGTCGCCGTCGAACATGATGGAGTTGTATTCATACCGCACCGACGCCAGGTGGTGTCCCTCCGGGATCATGGTCGGGTGCACGCGGATGTCGATGTTGCCGTCGATTTCCTTGGCGATGCCCAGGAGCTTTATCACGTAGCCCATGTCGCGGGCGTAGGCGATGTCGGCCTTGCTGATGTGGGATATCCCCTCGACGCGGATGTCCCCGTAGGAGATATTTTTATTGAAGGCGATCATCGCGAGGAGGGCGATCTTGTGCCCCGCGTCGTAGCCTTCTATGTCGAAGGTCGGGTCGGCCTCGGCGAAGCCTTTTTCCTGGGCGTCCCTGAGGGCTTCGGGAAAGGGCATGTTGTTTTCACGCATCATGGTAAGGATGAAGTTGGTGGTGCCGTTCAGGATCCCCATGATGGACCTCATCCGGTTCCCCACCAGGCCGTGGCGCAGGGCCAGTATGCAGGGGATGCCGCCGCCCACGGCCGCCTCGAAGCCGATGCGCCCCGCGCCGGCATTGGCCTGCTTGAAAATATCCCTTCCATCCTCGGCCAGGAGCTTCTTGTTGGCGGTGACCACTCCCTTGCCGTTCTTCAGGGCTTCCATGATGATGGATTTCGCCGGTTCGATGCCGCCGATAAGCTCCGCCACGATGTCGACCGATTTGTCCTTCACGATTTCCTTCCAGTCGGAAACGATCCGCGCGCCGGGGGCGGTTTTCTTTACGTGATCGGACCTTACGTCACAGACCGCCGTGACGGAGATGTCGATGCCGGTCCGCTGCGCTATCACTTCGGCGTTTTTCTCAAGGAGGCTGTAGAGGCCGCCCCCGACGGTCCCGAAGCCGATGATGGCGATGTTCAGTTTCTTCATGGAGTTGTTCCTTGTCTGAAATGTCTGTTTTTGTCATAAACCGGGTGCGCTATTTGTCAATTATTGTTTTGAACATCCGTTATTTATTCTTGACTTTTTTGTTCAACCGATGTCATCTAATGCACATCTGCATCCTGTCAGCAATAATGGAGGGAACATGAAACGAATGTCATATCTGGCTCTGGCAATGCTCCTGGTCGCCTGCCTCTGCTGCAAGAAACAGGCAAAGGTCGAGCGGGAGGGGATCGTGAACTTTATGAATGGCACGGTCACCATCATTGACGGCGGGAAGAGGACGCCGGCAAAGGTGGGCGACACGGTGAAGAAGGGAATGAAAATCGAGACCGGCGAAAGGTCCTTTGTTGATATATTCTTTGATGAGAACGCGATAAAGATCCTTGAGAACAGCGTGGTGGAAATCAGCGAATTGGAGCTGAACATGAATGAGGGCTCCGAGAAAACCGGGTTACTGGTCATGAAGGGGAAGGTTTTTGCCAAGGTGGCGCGGAAGCTGGCGAAGAACGACCGGTTCCGGGTCAGCACCCCCACGGCGACGGCGGGGGTGCGCGGCACGGAATTCCTTGTCGCCGAGGCGGACGGTAAGGGCCTGGTTGCCTGCCTGAAGGGAACAGTGGAAGTGAAGAACGAGGCTTCGCCGGATAAGGGATCAGTTGACGTGGCTGATAAAAAGGAAGTCACGGTCGAGAAGGACAGGGAGATGGTCGTCAGGGACCTGTCCGCCGAGAACAGGCGCCTCATGGAGGACATCTCGAGGAATTTTCAGGACATGAAGCGGGACATCCGCGAGCGCTTTGAGAAGAAGCGCGAAGAGATCCGGAAGGCCGTGGAAGACCAGCGGGCGAGAAATCAGGAATCGGTGGAACGCCAGAAGGCGAAGGACCTTGAGAACGTGGAAAAGCAAAAAGCGAAAGATAAGGAAAATATCGACAGGATCAAGGGAACGGCGGACAAGACCGGCACCGAGGCCAGGGAAGGCGTCGAGAGGCAGCAGCAGGAGTCTCAGCAGAAGCTTGAAAGCGTGAAACCGGAGATTAAAAAGTTCAAGAGCACGGTGAAATAAATAAGGACATATAAATCTGCGGGCGAGGTCACGTGACCTCGCCCGCAGATTTGTTACTCATTCTATAATTTCCTTTATCTTGCGGGACAGCTCCTCGGCGGAGTATGGCTTCTGGACAAAGCCCCGTATCCCCTTTTCCCGGGACCGGGCCATGTGCTCGTCCTCCATCAGGCCGGACGTGAGGAGGGCCCGTATCCCCGGGTTTATCTCTTTCATCCTGTCGTAGGCCTCAAGGCCGGACATACCGGGCATCGACAGGTCAAGGATGACGGCGCTGATGCGTCCGTGATCCCTGCGGTACAGGTCGATGCCCTCTGCGGCGTTTTTCGCGGTCATCACCTCATAGCCGAACTGGCCCAGCATTCCCGTGGCGACCCGCAGGATAGCCTCCTCGTCGTCGACAACCAGGATGAGCCCCCGGCCCTGCACGATGCCGTTCTTCTTCTCGGCCGCCAGCACCCCGGCCGTTTCGGTCATCTGCGGTATGTAGACGGTGAAGGTTGAACCTCTTCCGGGTTCCGAGTATACATCGATGAAGCCCTGGTGCTGCTTGATGATCCCGTAGGCCATGGCGAGGCCCAGGCCGGTGCCGGAGTCCTTCTGCTTGGTGGTGAAGAAGGGCTCGAAGATCCGCTTTTTTGTATCGGGGTCCATCCCCACGCCGGTATCGAGCACCTGTATCCTGACATAGCCGTCGGCTGGTTCCGCTTCCGGATGGATCGCGCAGAATTCCTTGCTGCATCGGAACGGTTCCGCGAGGACCCGGAGCGTTCCCCCCGCCTTGTCACCCGCCGGCCGCATGGTGGTCATGGCCTGGGAGGCGTTCAGGCATAGATTTATGAGGACCTGCTCGACCTGTGTTGCGTCGGCATTGATGAGGAGTTCCTGCTCACCGATCTGGAAGTCGAGCTTGACAGATTTCGGGAAGCTGCCCCTGCAGATTTTAAGCACGTTGGCGAGGGCCTTGTTGACGTCAACCGGGGCCAGATTCAGCTCCTTTTTGCGTGAGAGGGTCAGGAGCCTCCGGGTGAGGTCCGCCGCGCGGTGGGTGGAATCGAGGGCGGTGTCGACGTAATTCTGTATCGCCTCTCCCTGGCTGAGTTCTTCCTTTTTCAGGAGGATGCTGACCAGGTCAAGGCTCCCCATGATGCCGCCCAGCATGTTGTTGAAATCGTGGGCGAGCCCCCCGGCGAGGGTTCCCACGGCCTCCATCTTCTGCGCCTGAACCAGCTGGTTCTGGACGCGCTCCCGCTCGGCCTCGGCCTCCTTGCGGTCGTGGATGTCGGTGATGATGCCGTTGATGCCCTGGAATTCGCCGTTGACGATTATGGCGTTGCTGTAACTCATGACCCACCGGGTCTGCCCGGACCTGGTCATAATGCGGTATTCCAGCGGCATCCGTATGTTCTCGGAAAGTTCGACAAAACGTTTGGTTATGATGTTGATGTCTTCGGGATGAATGAAGGAGAGGAAATTCTTTCCCACCAGCTCTGCCGGCGTGTATTCGGCCACGCGCGTGATGGCATGGGTGATATAAGTGAAGTATCCTGCGGCGTCGACCGAGAATATGACCTCGTTGATGTTCTCCACGAGGTTGCGGTATTTTTCCTCGCTCTGGCGCAGGGCCTCTTCCATTTCCACCTGCATGGTGATATCGGTGCAGAAGCCCTCCACGCCGACAAGTTTGCCGCTTTCATCGTGCAGGATGACGTTGCGTTGCTCGATCCACCGGATCTCGCCCGATTTATGGATAATGGGATACCTGATGGCATCGCTGGAGTTGCCCTTCTCCAGGTTCTTCCAGTACGACTTGAGGGTGCCCTTCCACTCGTCAGGGATCAGTTTCTTAAACAGGTTCCTCCCGGTGGCCGTCTCTTCCAGGGTGTACCCCGTCAGGTCTATGGATCCCGGGCTCACGAATTCCATGAGTCCCGTCGTAAGGTTAAGCCTGAAAATGACCGCCGGGGCGTTCTCAACGATGCGCCTGATGAATGTTTCTTTCGCGCTCAGCTCCTGCTCCGACCGCACCAGCTCCTCGTTCTGCGCCTCGAATTCCTCGTTGGTGGCCTGCAGTTCCTCCATCGCGGCCTCGAGCTCCTCCAGCGTGGCGGACTGTTCATCCTTGGTCTGCCTCTCGTTCAGGAGGGAGGTATTCATGCGTTTGATCAGGAATCCGACCGGCAGGCCGATGCAGAGCGTGGCAAGGCTCAGGTTGAAGATGAATGACAGCCATTTGTCCATGCCGTCCCTGCGCACCATGGCCCACGCCGGATTGTTGTCCGCTGAAATGAAGTAGAGCGCCCCGAGGATGGCCGCATTGACGGCCGTTGCCAGCACCGCGGCGCGGGATCCGTAAAGTATCGCGGCCGTGACCACGCAAAAAATAAGCCATGCCGGCCGCGCATAATAGGGCCCCAGAATAATAAGGAAGGAAGTGGCCATCGAGTAGATGATGGCGATCCAGATGATGTTTCCCAGCCTGCGGCCCAGCGACGGGATGAATACGCGGACCAGAAGGAATATCCAGAGGATGACGTCCACGGCGATCAGGCCGTAGCTTTCCTGGCGTATGAATACCGGAAAATTTATGATGAACGAAAGCGGCAGGAGAAAAACAAAGACATATGCCAGGTAATCAATGAAACGGCCTCGCAGGTTCTCCAGGTCTACGGCGCCTTCCGATAGGGACTTGAGACGCTTCAGCATGGCCCGGTCCTCTCGCCAATAGAGGGAAGGCTTTGCCGGGTGAGCGGAAGAACGCTCCGGCGATACTGATGGTGCGGTGTTGGACGCCATGAATCCGCGCTATGGTTACCCGACATAACCCGGCTTCTGTATGTTGTATGTTTCATATGTTATGCGAGATCTGATGCGGCATACGGTTCGACGAAACCAGGTCCCCGTTGCCTGAAGCTTACAGCCCGCATGCCGCAAAAAAATCATTAAAACAAATTTAAAATGAATTCATATGAAAGGCAACCATAATTCAGAAAAATAATTGATCATTCATTATGGTCCCGGTATAATGATTGACACAACGGGCGGCTGCCGTGAATAGATATGTTTTTCTCTGACAGGCGGACTGAATCATCATGAAAAACATCGGAATCATATCGACCCGTATTTCCGGAACTGATGGCGTGAGCCATGAGATTGAAAAGTGGGCATGGGCCCTTGAACGCAACGGCTGTTCCTGCTTTTACTGCGCCGGCGAAGTGGACCGTCCCGCGGAACGGTGCATGGTCATTGACGAGGCCCACTTCAAGCATCCCGACATTGAGGCGATTAACCGGGGGGTGTCCGGCGGCCATACCAGGGGGAGGGAGGTCACGCGGCTGATACACGCCATGACCGCGCATCTCAGGCAGGAGCTGGCGCGCTTCATCCAAACCTTCGACATTGACTGCATCATAGCGGAAAACACCCTGGCCATACCGATGAACATCCCCCTGGGGGTCGCCATGACGGAGCTCATCGCGGAGACCGGGATCCCCGTGGTGGCCCACCACCATGATTTCGCGTGGGAGCGGGAGCGGTACCTGGTCAACGCTGCCGGCGACTTCATCCAGATGAGCTTTCCGCCGGTGCTCCCCTCCGTGCACCACGTGGTGATCAACTCCCTGGCGCAGGCCTCCCTGGCCCACCGGCGCGGCGTGACCAGCACGGTCATACCCAACACTTTCGATTACGGCAATCCTCCGGCGGCGCCGGATTCGGCTGTTGCAGAAAGCCTCCGCCGGGAGACCGGCGTCGGTCCCGGGGAACTCCTGGTGCTGCAGCCGACCAGGGTCGTCCCGCGGAAATGCATTGAGCGGGCCATTGACCTTGTGGGCGGACTCAGCGGCGCCGGGAAGAGGCTCGTTATATCGCACCCATCCGGCGATGAGGGCAATGAATATGAGCGCCGCCTCAGGGAGTACGCGGAGATGAGAGGCGTGGTCCTGGTCTTTATCGACCATATCGTGTCACCGGGCCGCTCTGCGTCAAAGGACCGCCCCTATACCATCGGGGACGTGTACCAGGCCGCCGACCTGGTGACCTACCCGTCCTCCTACGAGGGATTCGGGAACGCCTTCCTGGAAACCGTGTATTTTGGGAAACCCATCGTGATGAATCGCTACCCCGTCTTCATCGCGGACATCGAGCCGAAGGGCTTCGACCTCTGCCTCATCAACGGCATGGTGACCGGCGCAACGATCCGCGAGGTCGAGGAGCTCCTTGCCGATGCCGATTTGCGCGGGAGAAGGGCTGAGCACAATTACCGCGTCGCGAGGGAGAATTTTTCCTATGAAATGCTGGAGGAGCTCCTGATGGGGGTGATGCGGGGGCTCAAACCTCTATCTCACGGCAGATGATCATGGTCGAATTTTCGTCTTCGGGCCTGACGCGGTATATGACGCCGTGCCGGTCCGCGATGAGGCTCCGCGCCTGCAGGAAATCACGGAACTCCGATTTCACGCCGCACACCTTGACGATGACCGCGCCCGACAGCGCGGCGCCGCGCACGTAGAGGTCATTGTCCCGCCTGAATTTCTCCTCCACGGTCTCTTCTTTTCTCGGGGAAAACACCGGCGAAAATATGATGCGCGCGCCGTTGTCGCGCATGAAATGAAAGCCCTCATCGTCGAACACGTCGGCGCAGATGATCACCCCGAAGGTCACGCCGTAGGCCTCGAAGACCCGGTACGAGTCCCCCGGCGTGATCCTGGCCTTTTCCGGGGCGAAAAGGTTCTTCTTCCGGTAGCTGCCCAAAAGTTTTCCCTCCTGGAACACGAAGGCGGTATTGTAAACCACCCCGTCGCCAAGCTCGGGCATGGTCCCTCCGATGACAACAGCGGAGAGTCCCCGGGAAATGGTTTCGATACGGCAAAGCTGGCGCGCCTGGTTGTGGGGCGTCTGCACCTGGGTCCCCAGTGACGTGTTCACGAAAAAATATTCCGGAAAACAGACGAAGTGCGGCCTGTAGCGACGCATCGTATCGGCTTCTTCATGCGTCACGGGGACGCCCAGTTGCTTCTGGCAGAGGACCACGCGGAATTTCATGGGGATATTATTTGCTGAGCGGCGGCGGAGGCAATCTTTTTTTTTCGTTTCCGGGCGCTTGATAAAAAAGCCGCCGGGCTTAAACCGCCCGGCGGCTGTGTGTTTCATGGTTATTTGCTGCTGGAGCCCCTTGCGGGACTTCATCCGCGCAGGCAGTTGCTAATTGCCACCGCGACGTTTTTTTTGAGCCTCTTCGCGTTTCTTTTTGAGTTCTTCTATTTTTTCGTTTCTTTTCTCGGCGGCCGCCTGTTTCTTTTCGCGGAGTTTCTCTATAAATGCCTCTTTTTTCTCTTTGCGCTGTTCCGCCCGCTCTTCCCTTTTTTTCAGAATCTTCTCCTTCAGTGCTTCTTTCTTTTCGCGGCGTTCTTCCAGGCGTTTCTCCAGCAGAGCCTTCTTTTCTTCCCGTTTGAGCGATTTTTCCAGGAGACGCTCCCGTATCCTGGCGCCGGACTCCTTTTTCCGTTCGAGGAATTTCTGCATGCGGTCTTTCCTCTGCTTTTCCATCATCTCAAAACGGTCCTGTCTCATCTGAAGTATCTTCATCCGGAATTCCTTCCGCAGGCCGGGGTTCAGACGGTCGACGACGGCATGGTCAATGCGGTTCAGGTCATCGCGCAGTCTCTGGAGGCGGTCAGCCCTGATCGCCGCGACTTCGATCTTCCTGTTCTTCATGATCTCGCGGATCTGGTCCCTTCTGATCTCGGCCCGGTTGTTTTCCCCGACAAGATTGGTGACCTCGGTAACCACCTTGCCGTCCTGGACCGGGTTGACCTTGACCGTGCCGGAAAGGACGTCCGTGTCGGAAGTGGTTGCGTCGGTGCTTACCCGGAAACTGGTCCCCCGCACCGCGACGACCATGGTCGGCGTGCTGACGCTGAAGGTTTCATTGTCCTTCAGCTTCGAGACCGTGTTGAATACCGATCCCTTCTGCAGGGAAAGTTCGGTCGATTTTTTCATGCCGGCGATCACGGAATCGACGCGGACCGAGGAGTTTTCGTTTATCCTGACCAGGGCCGATTCGTTGTACACAAGGTCCACCGAAGAAATGCCGGCGGTCACGATGGTTTCGCCTACCGCGATGGGGCCGCCGATTTCAGGGGCACGGCTGCCTCCGCTGCCCTGTATGGTTACGGTGCCGATATAATTCTGTATGACCAGGGTATCAGCCCCTTCCTTTTTTCCGCAGCTGAACAGGGCGGCAAGGGTCAGAACAGTCATGAGCGCCATCGTTTTTTTCATATTATTGTCCTCGCAACTGGTATGTGTGATTTTATTTCCCGGTCAGGGAAGTGATAGGATTAAAACAGAATACTATTAATGTCAAGGAAGAAACGGGGGATATTCGACCGGTTATATGATGAAGGATGCATTTTTCCGGCCGCTGTACTGCAGCAGCCGGGGTGCATCACAGCTTTTTCAAAACAATGATGGTCGCATCGTCTTTCAGGAGCTCCAGGCCGCCGGTAAAATCCGTGAGGCCGGCAACAAGGCGGTCCAGAACGGCCGACGCGCTGCCAGCCGGGGCTCCGGCCAGGAGCGATCTGAGCCGCTCTTCTCCCAGTATGGCCCCGTTTTCGCCGGCCGCCTCGATGACGCCGTCCGAGTAGAGGACAAGGAAGTCGCCGGGCGCGCAATCGAAGGAGACGGTCTCGTATTCCCGGTGGTCCGGAAACATGCCTATGAAGAAACCGCCGTTATTGACAATCCTTTCCGCGGACGACCCTCTTTTCAGCAGGAGCTGCGGATGGTTCGCGTTGGCGTATTCGACCCGGCCTCCCGACAGCCGCAGCAGTATCCCCGTGAGGTAGAAGCCGGACATTCCAATTTCATGGTATAATTCATGATTGGAGCGGTCGAATACGCCGCCGAGATCTGCGCCCGTGTTTTTCTTGAAGTTGCGGAAAATGATCGATTTCGCTATCATGGTGACAAGACCGGAGGCGATGCCGTGGCCGGATACGTCGAAGATGCCGACGCCCGTCAGCCTGCCGTCCAGCACATAAAAATCGTAGAAATCGCCGGAAACCCCGGCCATGGGATGCAGGAAATACGACAGTTCCCATTCATCGGAGGCGGGCGCTTCCGAAGGAAGGAACGTCCTCTGGACATTGACCGCCATGTTCAGGTCCCGCTGCGCGATCTCCTGGGCCGCGAGGAGCCTGCCGTTGGCGGCGGTCAGTTCCCGGTTCGCCTGCGCGAGTTTCCCCTCCCGGTCGCGGATCACGTCGAGGAGGTACTCGATGGTCCAGGCGCGCTGCCGCACGATGGAAAAACCGATGAGGACGATGGAAACCGTCAGGATCAGGGAAACGGCTTCACCCCTAGTGGCGGACCCCAGGAGGGTCATGATGTTCACTATCACCAGGAGGACCGGCACGGTGAGGACCAGGACGAGAAATATCCAGATATTTCTTTTCCGCGTGGGGGGGTCTTTCTCCCTGACGCAGGAGAGGCCTATGATGACAAGGCCGGCGAGGAATGTAACTATCAGGTTGACGCTGTACAGCGCGTACAGGGCGTCCGGCTTTCTTGTCAGCGCGAAATTGGTCACGGCAACGGTGGCCCGGTACTGTTCGAGCATGGCCGGATCCAAGAGGATCATGATGTTGTACCCGATGATGATTGCCGGCGGAATGAAGAGCGGATACTCGACGGGTTTTATGGAGTAGTCAGATCGGTATATGGCCCGCGAGAAGAAGTAGAACATGGTTCCGAGGAGCGACCCGGGCATCATCTGGACCAGTATCATCTCCGCGACGGAGATGCTGAACGATATGTATATCGCGGCCGGGGCCAGCCAGCCGATGATGAGAAACAGGTACAGGGAGAAGAGCTGGTTTACCCTGCTGCGGCGGTTGTGGAAATAGACCGTCAACGATATGGCGCCCAAAAAGATGATGGAGACCACGCTGACTAAAAAAAGGGTTAAAGTCTGTTGTGTTAGGTGTATGTTCATCGGTTTCTCGAAATATGATCAAGCATGAATGGCATGGCCAGCCGTGAAAAGGCGAAAAAAACACTCAGGGCGTAAATATAATCCTTAATCGTTTCAGGATAGTATAATAATCGTAAAACAGTTCAAGCAAAAAATGATCAGCGGAAGCCGCCCCACGGACGATGCGGAGGATTATTGACGGAAAAGGCGGGGACCAGCATCCCCGCCTTCATCTTGATAGTCCCGTGTCGCTCGGGTTTTGATCAGTAGGATTTACGCCCGGCAGCGCCTCCGGTTCCTGAAGCGCCTCGTGACCGCCATGAGGCCCAGGGGGATCATCATCATGGCGAGAAGTCCCATGGCCTCGGACGCGTACCCGGCGGCGGTGCCGCGGTACTGGGCCGCCGACGCGACGGAGCCGCAGCCGGTCTTCCCGCCGTTCAGGAGATAGTTGTCGGCGTCCTCGTTGGTTCCGATCATCTTCCAGGTCGAGCCTTCCCCCGCGGTGTTGGTCGCCGTGAAGTCGAGCTTCGCCGGGTGGTCCGCGTCGATCACGATGGTGTTGTTCGACGACTGGAACGTGGGCAGGAAGTGCGGAAAATCGGAATTGAGCAGGCTGACCCTGATCCGGTGGCCCTTCCTGAAGGTGTTGCAGGTCGGCCAGAGTTCGACGGTGTAGCGGTACAGCTCGCCCTCGTTGATCGCCTTCGGGTTCTTTTCCGGCCCGAAGTAGAAGGGATCGAAGGGCGCGTAGGCGGGGTCGGGCCGGTGCTCGACGACCTCGTCGCCGTCCACGATGGCGGTGCCTGTCGCGCCGGCCGGGTCGTACTGGCGGCACCATGCCGAGAGCCAGCCCATGGTGATGTTGCGGGCCCGGCCGTCCGGGAACACGTCGTCCAGGCTGGAGATCCACTGCACGTCTTTCTTGGTGATGTACTGCATGATGGACGTGTTCTCGATCTGCATCGTCTCGCCGAGATAATCCAGTATCATCCTGGTCATCGTGGTGGTGAGGGGATTGGTGAAATCGGTCTTTGCCCAGAAGGTAAGGGCGATGGGGCCGGTGATGTTGAGGTCGTTTTCAAGGGGCTCGGTGGTGAAGGTGAGGCCTTCTTTTTCGTTGCGGCGCTCGTCCTCGTACCACTGCCTGGCAACGAAATCGTCGCCCAGGTACCATTTGTACACGTCCGGAACGAACCCCTGAAAGCCAAAGAACCAGCGGACGCTCTCCCGTGAATTGCCGCCGTGGAGGTTGATGCCCTGCAGGGCGTCAACCGGGTTGTGCTTCAGCACCGGGTTTTCCCCCGAATAGTCCGGGGTCTCGCTCAGCCCGTAGTTGTTGTTCCGGTAAATCTTCAGCAGGGTCTGGTCGTCGGTGTACCAGTCGCCGTCGATGACGGTGGGCGCGTGCTTGGTGAGATACAGGGTCTTTTTATTGAGCCGCGACGCCGGAAGGGGCCATGACTTCTCGGCGCGCCACCGGTCTTCTCCCATCACGTACAGGAGCACCGGGAATTCCTCCATGAAGGGGTCATTTTTCTTTTTGATCTTCCAGTCGAACCACCGGAGCGGCAATTTTCCGCTGATTATGGCGTTGTTGCCGATGCCGGTTGCCGCTTCCAGATGGTAATATTCGCCGATGATCATTTTCTTGTCCGTGGCGGCGTGGTTCTTCAGGCCGTAGGCATAGTGGTTGGCGGTGCCGCGGGTGAAGATGCAGTACCATCCGCCCGTCTCGAATACCGGCAGCTTGCTGGAAATTGAGTTGGTATTGCCTTCCGGTATGCGCCATCCACCCTTCGGTTTCATGGGCCAGTACATCATCGAGGAACGCTCGTCAAGGAAATCGCCCCGTATCGTCACCTTCGGGTCAAGGACCCAGCCGATGGTGGTCGTGATATAGTTTACATGTTCCTTGAGGATGTCCATCGATTCCGTAATGTTTTCCTTGGTGACCTTGCCGTCCTCGCCGAGGAGCAGCATCGGGGGAAACGCGCCGATCATGTCCACGATGCCGATCCAGGCGGGAACGAACAGGAGGTCCATCATGCCTCCCTGGATGGCGATATCTCCTGCGGCGTCAGCCATGGGGGCCTTGGGGAAGATGGCTTTCAGGTGAACCGGCTCCCCGGTTTTTTTGTCAATGTCCACAAGACCGGCGGCGAGGAACTGCGAGATCGCTTCGTAGGAGCCGCCGATCATGCCGACCTTGCCGTCAGACCATGCCTGGGCCGGAATGTATTTATCTATTATATACCGGGTATCATACTGCTCGGCCATTCCGAAGGAAGCCCAGGGGCCGCCGGAGGATCCGGTCCCGCGGATGTCGACCACGATGAAGTTATATCCGTTACCCACAACCCCGAGGCTGAACATCATCATGATTTCACGGCCGTACGGCGTGACTTGAAGGATGGTAGGGAGCTTTTCGCCCCCGGCGGGCCTTATAATGGTTGCCCAGAGCTCGCCATCGGATATCGCGTAGGGATTATCCGCTTTCGGAACGTTGATTTTGACATTGAGCTCTATGATGTTGCCGCTCACGTTTTTGTTGTCCAGGGCCCCGGTGATTTTTTCCGCATCGCTGCTGGTCAGCTGGCTCGGACAATCTTTGCATGAGTCGCCGTTAACGACCACGTTACCGGAAGATGTATCGGTCGTGAAAAGGGCCGTCTTCAGCGCATCAGTGCTGGTGCTGTCGGTGTAGCATGATGGCGCAGCCACGATGCCCATCAGCATCATGGCCAGCAGTATGTTTTTATAACGCATCATATTCTCCCCCATTTCTCTCTTGAGATAACAAACTTCGACAGTAGTTTTATGTTTTTACAAACCGTCTAGACTGTTTATCAAACTATATCCTGTAGAAAAATCAATTTCATCAGTATTTATAAATGCTGATAAAATTATCTATGTTAATTCATGAATTTTATGCAATGATGATGAGACATTTCAACTTTGGTGAAATTGTCTCATGATTAGAAACACCATGGTCGTTTTTTGTATACAATCTGTAAGTGTGAAATATATTTTAAAAATCATTCCCATTAAATTTAACGTTTGAAAAATATTGACAGGAACAATCTTTAAATGAATTCTAGATTTAAACGCATGCTTGTCCACGTACCGGCTCTGCTCAAAGGATGAGTATCGCGTGAGTTCAGTTTAATCAGATTCACGCTCGTATAAATGTCGATTTATCATTTTGATTACACTGGTTTACTGCAGTCAACAAAAGGGGTGAAAACAGGTCCAGGTCCATCATATAGTACATCGATAACGTTTTTCTTCAGAATCCTTCTCGGTAATAAATAACGTTTCACTGATACTGACGGTTTGCGGCGCCACGGCATGAGGATAGAATTATGATTGAGCAGATATGCTGTTTTTTTATTTTTTTCGGCGGTTTCATGTCATATACAATCGCCCTGGGACTGATCCTTGAAAAAGATAAGAAAACATATCAATATGTATTTGCCGCGCTTATGTTCTGCCTCGGCGTTTTACAGATTTCAGACGGCCTGATCGTTGAACAGAGGGCCGACGTTTATTCAGCCTTGTTGTTCTGGCACCTGCCGTTCCTTGCCTGGATCGGACCGCTCTTTTTTTTCTCATTTAAATCAGCCAACAACGATTTCTTCAGGCTCAGGCCCGTGGACTATCTCCATTTTTCCTGCGGCATAGTGATAATCCCCTTCCTGATGCCTCTGGTCACCATGGATACCGCGACCAAGGTCTCCTTCATCATGACCCCTCCGAAATTCACCGGCGTGAATGCGATGTTCCGCCTCTATTCAGGATTGCTCATCGTCGTCATCGTAAATATCATAGGGTATCTGGTGTATTTCATGAGGGAGTGTTTTTTCATGCTGGACATCAGGCTGATCAGGGAAAGGAAGGTTTCTCCCTATCTCATGATGGTCATGTTTATATGTTTCCCCTTTCAAATCGTCTTCTTCATGAGTATTTTTGCCATCAACCTGGTGGAAGGGGCCCATTCCTATTATTTTCCGATAATTCATTCCCTGACGGTCGGATCCTTTTTCCTGACGCTGGTCGTCTTCATCATGGAAAAAAGGAACATCAACTTTTTCAAGGTACTCCATGACCAGCTGGAAAACAGGCGCTATGAAATTTCAAAGATAAAGAACGTCGATGTGGCCCGGGTCCTGTCGCAGATCAAATACCTCATGGAGGACAAGAAAATATTCTTCGACGAGGAGCTCACGGTGAACGGCCTGGCCCGGGAGCTTGCCATTGAGCCCTACCAGCTTTCCCAGATCATCAATGAAACGTTCAACAAGAACTTCAATTATTTCGTCAACGAGTACCGCATCAAGGAGGCGCAGAAGATCCTCCTGGCGGAAGCGGACCGGACCATCATTTCCGTGGCCTACGCCGTCGGTTTCAACTCCACCACCGTCTTTTATGAATGGTTCAGCAGGATTACCGGGGATACTCCGAAAAAGTATGTAAAGAAAATGAATGGCGTCTGCCAGCCCGGGGTTTAACCACGGGCTGGCAGACGCCAAGTGCCCTCCCGCGTAAGGATCACATCACCCGCGGTTTCCAGTTCGGTCCGAAGAGCCTGCGCAGCAGCTGCATGGTGTCCGGCGGGGTCATGCCCGTGTTTCCCTGGTGCCTTTTCCAGAACTGCTCCCACCAGTCGGCAGGCTCGTCCTTGGGGCCGTCGTATTCCGTGGGACGCTTCGTGTCGCCGTCAACGACCAGGCTTCCCACGTAATCCGCCTGCCGGTACACCCGCTGGATCTGACCGCTGATTTCTTTTATATCGGCCTCGGAAACGACGCCGTTGCCCGTGGCCTTGTAGAACTGCACGGTGACGCGGACCGGGTACCGCTCGTCCCGCTCGATGTCAAGGCCGGCGACCTCCGTGAAGGGGCCCTCGACTTTTCCGTGGCCGATGACCGCGGCTTCAACGTCGCTTTTCCCCGACGGGGCCGCCTTGTTGTACGCCTTGCTGTCTTCGCATGCCATTTCCATATGCCTCATCGGCGTTTTCTGCTTCAGCGGCACCTGGATGAGAAGCACCAGGTTCAGGCCGCTCTCTCCGGCGGCCGATGCCGTGTGCTTCGCGCCGTTTCCCTTCCTGCTGTCCCTGCTCTCCGCGTTAAAATCGCTCAGGCGCTTCCCGGTGAGGGACGCCCGCTCCCCCTTCTGGTTGAAGAAGAGGCGCTGGCCCCAGGTCATGCCGGCCTGGAAGCCGTCCCGCTTGTTGTCGATGACGGTCATGCTGGTCCCCTCCCTCGTGGCGAGGATCGTCAGGACCGCCGGGTCGCCTTCATGGGACTGGTAGTTGAAGAGAACCGGGTTAAACTCCGCGATGCCTTTCTTCGGCACCGGGAGGAAACAGGCCTGGGCGCTCACCAGGACGCGGGTGTCACGCTTCGCCAGGAGGGATTTATGCCATCCCTTCCACGAGGACGGGGCGCTCATGTACTTCCGCGGGTTGTCAAGGTACTGCGTCAGGGCCAAGCGCTTCAGGGGCTTCCCCGTTTCGTTCCCCACGAGGATATAGAAGCGGCCGGGGTCGATATCGGCGCTCAGGTCCGCGTAGTTGGGATAGCGGATCACCGGCATGCAGGTAAGGCGATACTGTTTGGTCGCCGGGTCCTGCTGCTGCACCTGGATGGTCATGTCGCTGATGTTGGGACCGACGGAGGAGCCCTTGTACCGTCCCGTGTCCTCCCATGTGACATTGAGCACCTGGAGACCGTATTTCTGCGCCAGGGTTTGGACGTTGCCGTCGCTCGCCATCCAGGCGGTTTTCTGTATCACGCCGCTGTATGATCGATAGGCCGCCGTTTTGTCCGGCGTCACAGCCAGCGTGTTTGAGAATAGCGCTGATGAAGTTAAGATCATGATCAGGACAAGAATGTAGTTTTTCATTGCCGGTGTTCCCCCTCTGGCGGTAATGGGTGTTTCTTCCTGATGGTTAGAGGGGGGAAGGTCTGTTTTTGATCTTAAAAAAAAGAGTATGAAAAAAAATAGTATGATTTCAATAATGAACGGATTTTTAAAAGGATGGATCATCCATGAAAATTATCTGCATCGGCCGCAACTACATTGAACACGCGAAAGAGCTCAACAACAGGGTCCCCGCCGAGCCGGTCTTTTTTATGAAGCCGGAAAGCGCCCTGCTGTTAAACAACGAGCCTTTTCATCTGCCCGGCTTTTCGTGGGAGATCCACCACGAGGTGGAAGTTGTTGCGAAGATCAGCCGGACCGGCAAGGCCATCGACGAGGAACGGGCTGGAGAGTATTACAGCGAAATAGGGCTGGGGATAGATTTCACCGCGCGCGATATACAGAAGAAATGCAAGGAAAACGGACTCCCGTGGGAAATCGCCAAGGCCTTTGACCAGTCGGCCCAACTGGGGGCATTTTTGGAAATTGAAACGCTTCCCGACAGGCATGCCATCAGCTTCGCCCTCTTGAAAAATGACGTTCTTGTCCAGGAGGGCAATACGCGGGACATGATCTTTACGATTGATGGAATAATCGCCTACGTTTCAAAATTCGTCACCCTTGAAGCGGGGGACCTGGTCTATACCGGGACGCCTGCCGGGGTCGGCCCTGTCAGGGCTGGAGACAGGCTTGTCGGCTCCCTCGAAGGAAAGAAGATGTTTGATTTTCAGGTAAGGTGATCAATCGGAAAAAGATGACAGCCTATTTCTTCAGGCCCTGGTAAAATACCTGCCACATCCTTGATACTTTTATCTTCAGTTTTTCCTGGGACAGGATCGTCTGGCTGCCGCCCAGGGACAGCACGATGATTCCCACCGCCGAGCCGATGATTATCTCGGAGGTTTCCCACGGGTCGACGTTTTTTATCTTCTTTTCCCGTATTGCCCTGTCTATCTGTTCGGAGAGAAGCCTGACGCCTGCCCGTTCTATTTCCGCCGCTCTCTTTTTGACCCTGGCGGTGCTGTTGGCTATCACTTCAGCTGATACATCCGAGGCAAGAAGTCTGAAGTAATCGCCATGGATGAAGGCGAAATCTGTAATGGTGCCGAGATATTTTTCGATGTAATCGGCAAGATTCACATGGTCAGCCCTGATGTCCTGCAGCTGATGGAGCAGTATTTCAAGGCCGTCAGTGGCTATGTCCAGGAAAAGGTCATCCTTGTTTATGTATTCAAGATATACGGTCCGCTTGCTGTACCCGGCCTTTTTCGCTATCTGGTCTATCGATGTCAGCCTGTATCCGTTTTTGAGAAAAAGCTGACGAGCGGATTTTATTATTTCTTCCCGGCGGTTTCGTGCCGTTTTTCCTGATTTATGTGCCATGGTCAAGGCTAGTCCCCATGATGGCGCAATGGCAAGTATATTTCACCGGATCCCATTTTTTGTTTGGTGATTGACCGCCATGCATGCCGGTGAAACTGGCGCAACAGTTTAATAATTTCTGAAAAAAAGCGGAGTGGGCCTTGACAATCCCGGGAAAAGCATGTACATTGGTAACCAATGGTTACTAACCATCGGTTACCAATTATTAACGAGGGGGGTCTATGGCTGGCACCTATGAGCGATACATAGTCAGAAAACCAATGAATGTCAATGAACTGCCGGACCATGATTTAAGTCAGGCAATACCGTATCCGGTTCTCATGGGCAACGAGCTTGTCCCGGAAGCGAAGGCCTGGGTCCTTTACCTTTATATAAAGGAGATAACGGAGGCTCTTAAAAAAATCGCCATAAAAGGCGACCGGGCAACTCCTCACATGCACGATTATGATGAAATGTATCTGATGATCGGGGACGAGAAGGCGATTACCTTCGAGGTTATGCTGGGGGATGAGTTCTACGAAGTGTCGACGCCTTCGGCGGTGTATATACCGAAGAATACACCCCACGCTATACGGCCTGTTGATGCTACGCCGGGCCTCACCGGCGGACTTATCCCGGTATGCCTGAATGGCCGGTATATTACAAAACCTGTTGAGTCGTAATGGGCGGGGATGGTGAAGATAATGAAAAACATATCAGATAAAAAAGCTGTTGTTACGGGCGGCGCCATGGGAATCGGTTATGCCATTGTTCAGCGCCTTCTGAACGAAGGGTGTTTTGTCGCCGTGTGGGACAATAACAGGGATGCCATCAGCAGTGCAGAAAAAGAATTGGCCGCATTTTCATCGAAACTCAACCTTCTTATCATGGCCGGCGCAGGGGATTGCATGAAGGAATGGAAGGGCCACGGTTCCATTACAGCCATGGAGGATGGCCATGCGTAAGGAACAGGTGATTACCGCTGGTTTTATCGTTGCCGGATGCGTTAATGTGTTGGGTATTCCCGCCTTCAGCAGGTTGTTTACCAATACCCTGTTGATGACTGTCGATGCCGGGACCTTTTCCAGCGTGGGCCTGGCCGTGATAATGCTGTAGGGACTTGCCTATATCGCCGCCTCCGGAATCTATACGCTTGTTCCGGCCATCACCGCGGTCTTTGCCCTTGAAAAATTCTTTTATACCGCCGTCTGGGGACGCTGGCTCTGGAACCATGCAGGAGATCTGAGCGTCCTCTATGCGCAGGATGCCCTTACCGGCTTTTTCTACAGCGTATATGGCGTAAATGCTTTTCTTTTCGGCGTTTTCTTTCTGTGGGTCTGTGTCCAGGTGTGGAGAGAAAAAGCGGCAGCGATGTGATCGTGATGAACCGCCGGGGTGTGGTCCCGGTTCCTGTCAGTCTTTCAACAGCTCCACGTGCTTCCTGAAGGCGACGTACTTCACGATCTCGAACCACACGACGCTCACGAAGCCGCTGGCCAGGGCGATTGCTATGTCCAGCGGATGGAGCGGAGCGAAGTGAAAGATGTCCCGGAGAAACGGAACATATATGACGATGCCCAGGAAGGTAACGGCGCCGGCCGCGACCCATGCGAGGGCCCTGTTCGGCACCTTCATGGCGGAGATGATGATCTTCGACCAGGACCGGTTTGCCATGATCATGGTCAGGTTCGACACGATGAGGGCGGCAAAGGCCAGGGTGCGCGCCTCGGCCTCGGACTGGCCCAGGCAGAGGGCCAGCTTGTAGAGCGCCGTTATCGCGGCAAGGGAGAAAAGTCCCTGGAGAAGGCTCAGGACGAGGAGTCTCCTGCCGAAGAGGGGCTCGTCCGGTTTCCGGGGCGGCCTGCTCATGATGTTTTCCTCCTCGTTCTCCTGCTCGAACACGATGGAGCAGGCCGGGTCTATGATCAGCTCGAGAAAGACGATGTGCACGGGATAGAGTATGGCGGGCCACTGGAGTATGACCGGCAGGAGCGACAGGCCCGCGATGGGCACGTGAACGCCGATGATGTAGGCCATGGCCTTCTTCAGGTTGTCGAAAATCCTCCTTCCGAGGCGGACCGCAGCCACGATGGAACTGAAATCGTCCTTTAAAAGGACGATGTCCGACGATTCCCGGGCCACGTCGGTGCCGCGCTCGCCCATGGCCACGCCGATGTGAGCAGACTTGAGGGCCGGCGCGTCATTGACGCCGTCGCCGGTCATGGCCACGACTTCGCCGTTATCCTTCAGCGCATTGACGATGAGGAGCTTCTGCTCCGGCACTACCCGGGCGAAGATGTCGGTGGATTTGATTCGTTCCCGGAGCTCCTCCGCGGGCATGGCTTCAAGGTCAGGTCCCTTGACGGCGGCGTCCCTGTTCGCGAGGCCGATCTGCGCCGCGATGTTCCGCGCCGTGACCGGGTAGTCGCCGGTGATCATCACCACGCGGATGCCGGCGCCGTAGCATTCGGCGATGGCCGCGGGAACGGTGTCACGGACCGGATCAGCAAGGCCGATAAGGCCGATGAACACGAAATCGAAATCGTGCTGGTTCCGGGGGAGTTCCCGGGCGGCTGAGATGGCTTTCGCAACTCCAAGGACCCGCAGGCCTTCCTCGGCCATGGCGGTGACGTTCCGCCTGATCTCCTCCAGCGTGTTCTCGTCCACGTGACAGAGGTCCGCGATGGCTTCCGGCGCGCCCTTGGCTGAAATGACGTAGTTCCCGGGACCGGGCGAGCGGTACACGTGGGAAATGGAAAGAAGTTCTTTCGAAAGGGGGTACTCCTCAAGGATGGACCAGCCGGCATGGAGGTGCTCGGTATCGAAGAGGGTCTTGTCACCCAGCTCCACCAGGGCGCGCTCCATGGGGTCGAAGGGGTCCTTCTTGCTGGCAAGAATGCCGTACTCGACCAGGACGTGGAAGTTCTCCGGCAGCGCCGCGGTCCCGCTGTCGGGAATATCGAAGAATTCCCCATTGCAGTGAAGCTTCTTGATCGTCATCCTGTTCTGCGTCAGGGTCCCGGTCTTGTCGACGCAGAGCACCGTGGCCGCCCCCAGGGTTTCCACCGCGGCGACCCTCCTGGTCAGCACCTGCTTTCTGGAAATGCGCCATGCGCCGAGGGCCAGGAATATGGTGAGGACCACCGGGAATTCCTCCGGTATCATCGCCATGGCCAGGGTGATTCCCGAAAGGACGCCGTTCAGCCAGTCACCCCGGGTGTAGCCGTACACGAGGACCAGGACGCAGCAGAGGATGGCGGCGAAAATAAAAACGGTTTTGACCAGCCTTCCGGTCTCCTTCTGCAGAATCGTTTTCTCCTCTTCAATGCCGTGGAGGGCCTTGCCGATCTTGCCCAGTTCAGTCTTCAGCCCGGTCCCGAGGACCCGGGCTATGCCCTGTCCTCCCACCACGAGGGTGCCGGAGTAGATGAAGGGGAGGTCGTCGCCGCCGGGCCGGGATACTGACCGGTCACGGTCATCTGATGCGGCCTTGCGGACCGCGACAGACTCCCCGGTCAGGAGTGACTCGTCGGCTGTCAGGTTCATGCTCCACAATAAAACGGCGTCGGCCGGCACGCGGTCCCCTTCGCGTATGATGATCAGGTCGTCGACGACCACGTCCCTCCCGGCGATCCGCCGCTCCGCGCCGTCGCGAATGACCAGGGCCCGGGGGCTCGAGAGGTCCTTCAGCGCCTCCAGGGCTTTTTCGGTCTTGTTCTCCTGGTAGATGGTGATCCCCATGATGACGAAGACGAAGCCGAGAAGCATCATGGCTTCTTCAAAGTCGCCGAGGATGAGGTAGATAACGCCGCAGGCGACGAGGAGGATGAACATCGGCTCCGTGAAAATCCCGATGATGATCCTGAAGATGCCGCGCTTCTTCGCCGACGGCAGCTCGTTGAAGCCGTCGCGCTGTATCCGGTCGCGGACTTCCTGTTCCGTGAGGCCCTTCAGCTGCCTGATTTCCTGGTCTGATAACGGCATGGCGCTCCTCGAGAGTTTGTTCCGGGTAATAATCAGGCAATAGTTTTTATCATGTTTGTCAAATAATATTTGTTCGAAGGATTTCCCTCCATTGTTTGACGCGGCGTATCATTCATGCCGCCGTTCATGCCGTTTGTTCATCATGCATTGCGATCCGTTCATGTTAGAGATACAAAACATTATTATTTTAATAAAAACATGCGCACCCAGGGCCGGTCTGCCGGCGCGGGTGACGGATAAGGAGGGACCATGTCAGTGTTGCAAAGTTCGGATGCGGTTTACGATGAATTGTTCTCAACCATCTACCGGCGTTACAGCCCCGCCGTGATCAGGTTTCTCAGGCGGATTGTGTTTGACCTGCACGTATCGGAGGAAATATGCCAGGATGTGTTTCTCCGGGTCTACGAGAAGAAGATCGATCTTGACCCTGAGTCGCCGCAGACACTGAACTTCTTCTTCACCGCGGCAAAGAACGCCGCCATCGACTTTCTGCGGCGGAAGAGGTGCGAGGAGGAGAAGCTCCGGAGCATCCAGGTCGAGGAGGCCGTGCTGGACCGGCAGTTTTACGAGGACATCGAGAACATGTGCCTGCGCGGCGAGGTGCTGTCGACCCTGAGCGACGTCATCAGCGCCTTCCCCGAGAACAGGAGGGCCATGGTCGAGGCACGGTGCATCGACGGCAGGCCGGCCGCGTCCCTGGCGCGGGAAAGCGGCGTGTCCGCCTATCACGTGCGGAAGATTGAGCGGGAGGCGCACCGGAAGATACGGAGCGCCATGGGGCGGTATTTCGGCGATACGAATGCGCAAAACAGGCTTGACAGGAAAAAACAGGCAACATAATATTGACCGAGCGCTCGTTCGGAACTATATTGGCAGTGGGGCCGGTCGTCCATAGTTCCACGCGGGATCGGGTCGCTTTTTTTGGACAAAAACCAACAAAAAGGCTTGCATGAAAAAGAAAGAAAAATCAAGAAATGTTCCCACGCAGATAAAAAACCAGGAACTGGTGGAAAAGCGTCGGCGCCAGATCATCGACGCGGCGGTCCGCCTTTTCGTGGAAAAGGGCTTCCACAAGACCACGACGCGTCAGATCGCGTCGGCCGCGAAGATGCCCATCGGATCGATGTACGAGTATGTGGCCTCCAAGGAGGACATCCTCTACCTGGTCTGCGACGCGATCCATGCCGAGGTCGAGAGAGGGGTGATCGAGGCCATGGCCAGGGCAACGAAGGGAAAAAACGTGCTGGCCGGGGCCATACGGGAATACTTCCTGGTGTGCGACCGCATGAGCGACCATATACTCCTCATCTACCAGGAGACCCAGTCGCTCCCGCGGCAGTGGCGCAAGAAGGTGCTCGAGAACGAGGTCCGCATCACCGGCATTTTCATCACCCTGATCAAGGTCCTCATATCGTCCGGCGACCTGGGCCATCTCGACGACAGCGCCGTGGAGGTGGCGGCCCACAACATCACCGTGCTGGGCCACATGTGGACGTTCCGGCGATGGTTTTTCGGACGCAAGTACAGTATCGACGATTATATCAGGCTCCAGACCGATTTCATACTGGGCATGTACAATACCGGAAAGAGCAAATAGGCTGAAGCGAATAACCGCAGAAGAGGAAAAGGAGTATGAAAACAGCATCAACCGTAAATGAGCACGCCGGCGAGGCCCTTTCGGCCGAGCCCGGGATATACGCTCCGAAAAACCGGATCAGGGTGGTGACCGCAACCTCCCTCTTCGACGGCCATGATGTTTCCATAAACATATTCCGGCGCATCCTCCAGGAATCCGGCGCCGAGGTGGTGCACCTGGGCCACAACCGCTCGGTTGACGAGATCGTGAGCGCCGCCATCGAGGAGGACGTCCAGGGGATAGCCGTGTCATGCTACCAGGGCGGCCACATGGAATTCTTCAAGTACATGATCGACCTCCTGAAAGAGCGCGGCGCGCCGCACATCCGGGTCTTCGGCGGCGGCGGCGGCGTGATTGTCCCGGAGGAAGCGCGCGAGCTCGAGGAGTACGGGGTCGCGAAGATCTACACCCCGGAGCACGGGACCCGGTGGGGCCTCCAGGGCATCATCAACCACCTGATGGGCAGCATCGATTATCCGGTACCCGACGCCCTTGACATCGACGTCAGCGGCCTCGCCCCGGAAAACAAGCAGGCCATCGCCCGCCTCATCTCCATGACCGAGGGGGCGGCCCCGCGCGATGCAGTCGCCTATGCCCGTCTGATGGAGCGGGTCAGGGAGAAGGCCGCCGGCAGCGACATGGCCGTCATCGGCATTACCGGCACCGGCGGAGCAGGCAAGTCGTCACTCATCGACGAGATAATTGTACGCCTGCTCCGCGATTTCAGCGACATCCACATCGCGGTCCTCTGCAGCGATCCGGCCAAGCGGCGGAGCGGCGGCGCCCTCCTGGGCGACAGGATACGCATGAACGCCATCACCGGCCGGCGCACGTACATGCGCTCCTTTGCGGCCAACCACCTCAACACCGATTTTTCGGGCGCCCTGTCGGACGCCCTGGCCGTGGTGAGGGCGGCCGGCTTCGACCTGGCCATCGCGGAGACCGCCGGCGTGGGGCAGGGGAGCGCCGGCCTCACCGATATCGCCGACTGCTCCGTGTACGTGATGACCAGCGAGTACGGAGCCGCGTCGCAGCTGGAAAAGATCACCATGCTCGACTACGCCGACGCCGTCGCGGTGAACAAGTTCGAAAAGGAAGGGGCCGAAGACGCCCTCCGCGACGTGCGCAAGCAGGTGCAGAGGAACCGCAAGGCCTTCAACAGCTCCATCGAGGAGATGCCGGTCTTCGGCACCATAGCCTCGCGCTTCAACGACGACGGCGTGACCGCCCTGTATCACCACCTCCTTGACCTGGTGAACGCGAAGCGGAAAAAACGTTTCGTGTCCTCCCTGCCGCGGACCGGGGTGAAAGCGTCATCATCCAAGACCATCATCATCCCGCCCCGGAGGACGCGCTATCTCGCGGAAATTGCGGAGACCGTGCGGGAGTATCACCGGCGGACGGAGGAGCAGGCGGACGTCGTGCGCAGCCTCTGGCACCTGCGCGAGGCGGCGGCGCGGCTTGGCGAGCATAAGGACGCGGCCGGCGCCGTCGACCGGCTGGCGGAAGAGGCCGCAGTCCTTGAAAAGAAGATTGAAAGCGAGACGACCTACCTCCTGTACCAGTGGGACACGATCAGGGAGGATTACAGCAGGGACGAACTCGTCTACATCGTCCGGGACAACGAGATTCGGACGCCCCTCTACTATGAATCGCTGTCGCGCAAGAGGATACCGAAAATCTCCCTGCCCCGCTTTATCGATCCGGGCGAGGTGTACCGGTGGATGCGCGAGGAGAACATCCCCGGGCATTTCCCCTATACCGCGGGCGTGTTCCCCCTCAAGCGCATGGACGAGGACCCGACCAGGATGTTCGCCGGCGAGGGGGACCCGGCCCGCACCAACGCCCGCTTCAGGCTCCTCTCCGCGTCCTTCGAGGCGAAGCGCCTGAGCACGGCCTTTGACTCGGTCACGCTCTACGGCCGGGACCCGGACCCGCAGCCCGACGTGTACGGCAAGGTCGGGACGTCCGGCGTGAGCGTGTGCACCCTTGACGACGTGAAGGTGCTCTACGGCGGCTTCGACCTCTGCTCTCCCAACACGTCGGTCTCCATGACCATCAACGGGCCGGCGCCCATCATGCTGGCCATGTTCCTCAACACCGCCATTGACCAGCAGGAGGACCGCTTCGAGGCGCGGCACGGGCGCAGGCCGAACAGGGAGGAGAAGGAGAGGATCCGCGCGGACGTGCTTTCCTCCGTCCGGGGCACGGTCCAGGCCGACATCCTCAAGGAGGACCAGGGCCAGAACACCTGCATCTTCTCCATCGACTTCGCCCTGAAGATGATGGGCGACATACAGCAGTATTTCATAGAGAACAACGTGCGCAATCTCTACTCGGTGTCGATCTCCGGCTACCACATCGCCGAGGCCGGCGCCAACCCCATCTCGCAGCTTGCCTTCACCCTGGCCAACGGCTTCACCTACGTGGAATATTATCTGTCCCGGGGCATGGCGATAGACAGCTTCGCGCCGAACCTTTCGTTCTTCTTTTCCAACGGCATGGACCCGGAGTACACAGTCATCGGCCGGGTGGCGCGGCGCATCTGGGCCGTGGCCATGCGCGAGAAGTACAAGGCGGGGCCGCGCTCGCAGATGCTCAAGTACCACATCCAGACCTCGGGGCGGTCGCTGCACAGCCAGGAGATCCAGTTCAACGACATACGCACGACCCTCCAGGCCCTCTGCGCGGTCTACGACAACTGCAACAGCCTCCACACCAACGCCTACGACGAGGCGATCACCACGCCGAGCCGCGAGTCGGTGCGGCGGGCCCTGGCCATCCAGCAGATCATTAACCGCGAGTGGGGCCTGGCCCGGTGCGAGAACCCGGAGCAGGGGAGCTTCATCGTCGAGGAGCTGACCCGCCTCGTTGAGGAGGCGGTGCTGGCCGAGTTCGACCGCATCACCGAGCGGGGCGGCGTGCTGGGGGCCATGGAAAAGGGCTACCAGCGGAGCCAGATCCAGGAGGAGTCGATCTACTACGAGCATCGGAAGCACACGGGGGAACTCCCCATCGTGGGGGTGAACACCTTCATCGACATGGAGGCGAAGCCGGAAGAGGCGGTGGCCAGGGTGGAGCTGGCGCGGGCGACTGAGGATGAGAAGCGTTCACAGCTTAACCGCCTGGCTGCTTTCCACAAGAGGAATGAAAGGGAGGCGCCGGCGGCCCTGAAGCGTCTTCAGGAGGCGGCCCTTGCGGGGAAGAACATTTTCGCCGAGCTCATGGACACGGTGCGCTGCTGCAGTATCGGACAGATAACGAACGCCCTCTACGAGGTGGGCGGGCAGTATCGGCGCAGCATGTGACCGGCAGACGGCCCGCTTTTTTACTTGCATTAATTCCATCCGTGGTGTAAGGGGATAATGATGATTCCCCGGTCTCTTCGGGCGTCCTGATAACAGGAGCGACGGCTGGCGCCATGTCCTGGACCATAGAATATAACAGCGACCTGAAGATCATCGTTGTAACGTGCGGCGGCGCGTGGACCCCGGAGCTGGACATGGCAATGCTTGCTGACCTGGTCCGGGGCGCCGGGCATTACCGGTGCAATTCCCTCCTTGTCGACCACCGGAAAAGCAGGATGAACTTCACCTTCATGACCACCTTCAAGCGCCCCGATGTCTATGCCGGACTCGGGTTCTCAAGAGACACGAAGGCCGCCCTGGTATGGAACAAGCTCGTCAAGGACTTCCTTTTTTTTGAAAATGTATGCGTGAACCGCGGCCGCAATGTCAAGGTGTTCGATAACCATGAGGCTGCGTTATGCTGGTTGGTGTATGACGCGAGGTGTCCCGGCTGAAGGACCTTGTTGCCGGGCCGGAATAAGAGGATTGGCTGACCGGGGGAATAACATGTATCGGAGACTACCCTAGAATCGCTGCGTTAACAGCTTCTCCTGATTTCGGATTGTATTGGTAGGTGTAAACGGTCCCGTCCCGGTATATCTCCGTGATGCGGTATCCGCGGTATAGCGTGCCCCAGGTCCAGCCGAAGCGGCCGTGAAAGCAGTAATGAAGCTCCCTGCCGCAGGCCTTCTTCGCGAAAACATAATCGGTCAGGTGCATGTGGCCGTGATAGGACGCGATGACGTTCCGCGATCCGTGCAACAACGCCGTCACTTCGGGACAGGCAACGGTGATCTGGCCGCCCCTCAGGTCCCGGTAGGGGAAAACGTGGGAAAAATAGAAAACGTATTTTTTTTGCGAAAACCGGGCCAGCCGGTCGCTGAGCCATTGTGTTGCGCCGGCGCCGGGGCACTGCACGTTGCCGGTAGGTCCGTCGGTGCTGCTGCCGATGATGAATCCGCAGTCGCCCCGCTCAAAGGCGTGGTTCGGCGGGTAGCCGAACTCCTTCTCCCATTCGGCGTCGCTCAAGTAATCGTGATTTCCCCGGGCGGCAAACACGTCCATGGCAAGGGGCTTGAGGAGTATTCTTTGCACCGCGTGAATTTCCTGCTTATAAACCGGCGGGCGGTGGTGCCCCATGTCGCCGAGATGGATGAAGAGATCCAGTCCGGCCCCCTGTTTTTCCTTCATGAGCCATCGGGCCAGGTCCGTATGGTGGGCGTCATCATGCTCCGTGCCGCCGTAATGGCCGTCCGACGCTGTCGCAAACCGGAAGACGATGTCCCCGACGGGACGTTCATCGAACCGGCAGGGTTTATGAAGGCACGGCACGGCAAGGCCCGCCGCCGCGAGCGACGCCTGCCGCAGAAAATCACGCCGGTCCATTCCGGACGGGCGGCGTGCGGGAGCCGGCTTGGGGAAGGGATCGGATGATATCATGGAATTTTCACCGGTATCGTCAGGCCAGCATTTTTTTCAGTTCAGCCATCAGGCCCGGAATCGGGTCCTCCGGACTTCGTGAAAAATGGATGTCATGCTTCTTTTTCTGGAAGTCGGACATGTTGTAGCGCAGAAGCTGAGACGTCATGGCGTTCAGCATGAAGGCCGCCGCGTCGATGTCGATGTCGGCGCGGATCTCCCCCCGCTCCGTTCCCTTCCGGAGGATGCTCTTCCACTCGATGACGCCGAGGCGGAACAGCTCGGTCGTGTGTTCCGCGTACTGCGCGTTGGAGGGCAGGCTCATTTCATGCCAGAGGCAGATTAGCTCCGGTTGTTCGCGCCCCAGCTTCAGGGACCGCTCAAGGACCGCCTCGATGTGCGAGAAGGTGTCCCGGTGCTCGACCGGCTGTTCGAAGGTTTTGCGCTGTATCTCGATGCCCATCGTTATGATGGTGTGGGCCAGGTCGTCCTTGGTGGCGAAATAGGAGTAGATGGAACCGTAGGACACGCCCATCTCCCGGGCTATGTCCTCGATCTTGGCGCTGGATATGCCCTTCCTGCCCATCACGCGGATGGTGGTTTCAATGAGGCGCAGCCGCTTTTCCTCGGGTATGTTGTCGAAGGTTTCCTTGTGATATTTCTTTTTCATGGGCGGCGCAAACCGGGCATCCCGCGTAAATTGAACATCGCGTCTAAACCTGGTTCCCGGGCGGGATAATGTCAAGTCATTTCAGGAGTCACGGTTGATGGCGGCGCGCAGCGCCGCGGCCCTACGGCCGGTGGCAGACCGCGCACTGCCCCTGCTTCGGCGCCGCCGCGGCGGTCAGGTGGCATTCGCCGTAGCATTTTTTGTGCACGGGCTTTTCCGCGCCGGGGCCGAAGTGGCACCCCTTGTTCGAGCATTTCTCGTTCACCTTTCCCTTGTGGTGGCAGGTCTTGCAGTTTTTCCCCAGCGCCGTCGCGCTCTTCTTGTGCGCCGTGTGGTTGAAGGTGACTGCCTTCTGCTGCGGCGCTGCCGAAACCTTTGAGATGATCAGGGGCTTCGCCGTCTCTTCCACGGCCGGGCTTTCCTCTTTCGGCGCCTCTTCTTTTTTACAGGTTATCGCGAAAACGACGCACGCGGCAATGAGGATGAAAAGCGGGAAATATGTTTTCATGGCACATCTCCTTGGTGTAATGTTCATGTGTCCCGAAACCCTGTATCCGCGCTTCATTTTTTTGTCTTTATCAGGGAGTAGAGGGCGGCCCCCGCAAGGGAGAGGCCTAAAACCAGATAGGGATACAGGGTGTAATGATAACTGTTCCAGCCGGGGCCGCTCATTCTTTCAATGACGAAGGACAGGGCGGTCCCGATCTCGCCGCCGATAAGGGCCCCGATATAGGACCGGATGAACTCCGGGGATTTTACCCGCGCCGCTTTTTTCACCGCAATAAATACCAGGGCGCCGGGGACAAGGGCGATCACCCCGTAGGCCAGGGCGAAGAGTATGAAAAGGGCCGGGACGGCGAGCTCACTGATGCGGTTGTAGCCGTTGGCGAGGAGCTCTCCGCACGAAAGCAGGAGAAGGGCGGCGGCAGCCGCGCCGGATGTTGCGTGCCGTGACCATGTCATGATCATACATCATGCAGACATTGCCGGCAAAATCAAGAGTTTTTTGCCTGCTGACTGCCGCGCGATGAGGGACCGGCCCCGGAGGAGTAACGTCAGGGAACCACCGGCAGTCCCAGGTACGCCTTCCACAGGCCCAGGACCGGCCGCCTGAAGCCGAACTCGTCGTAAAAGCCGGTGTCGCGCCACGCCTTGTTGATGTCCTCCGGAGCCCCCAGGGTCGTGCGCCACAGGGTGTCGTAGTCCCGCACGAGAAAGTTAACCACGAAGACCATGTTGAGGCGGTGCGCCTCGTCCAGGAGCAGGGTGAAGTACTCCTTCTGTTTCGCCTTTGTGCCGGCGAGGGTGATGTCCGGGTCATAGGCGGTCATGGTGAGGCGCTGCGCCGGGTAGCTCGTCTCGGTGATGCAGACGGGCTTGGCTGCCGTGTTCAGGGTGGAGGAGAATATCTTCTCGAACATGTCCGCCGGTATCGCTGCGCCGGGTTGTTCCGCGAAGAAGGGATGGAGCGATATGGCGTAGTAGTCGGTGCAGGGTGTTGTGATGCTCATGATATCCGCCAGGGCCGACATCTGGTCAGTATGATTGGAATTGGAATAGCCTTCGACCAGGTCGATCCCGGTGAGGGTGACGAATTTGGGAAGGTCCGGGTATTCAGTCTCCAGCGTGGCATAGGTTTCGCTCTGAAGCTCCAGGTATGCGTCCCATTGTGGCTTAATGTTCGCCATGACCAGGTTTACCTCCACGCCGATGGCGATATAGTCGGGATTGAAATAATTTATCACGCTTCGACAGTAATTGAGATAGGCGTCCTTCACGTCGGTATCGTTAAAGTCGTATCCGCTCCACGGCGTTGTAAGGGGCTGGTTGTCGCCGGTCTCGTTCCAGATAGGCGCCAGGCCGTTCCGCATGCTGTTGATGGGATTTATGGCGACGTAGAGCTTGTGTCCCGCCGGTATATGGCTCCGGCGGTAGTCCCAGTCCTCCGTGACCTTTGCCGGATATGTTGTGTGGTCGTCGCTCAACAGGGCTTCGTCCCAGGGGATGCCGTTGTCGAAGTGGTGGCAGATGAGGTCCGCGTCGCCGCCTATTTTATCATACACATACTCGATGGCGCTGTAAGACGAAATGCTGTAGGGGAAGGGCGTCAGGCCCAGGTAAAAGGGGCGGGAGGTGTGGTTGACGGTTATATCCCCGGGCATGAGGGAAACCAGGGCCAGGCCCGCGGGGTCGGCGCTTTCCTCTGTTTTCTTGCATGATGGGGCGAAAGAAAGCACTGTGATGAATATTATAATTATCGGAATTTTTATTTTGTTCATGGTCAATTCTCCTTTGAGCAATCCTATCTATCATACAATAAATCAGAAATCATGGCAAATTTTTTTCCTGCGGGTGTATGAAAACATCCTCTTTGGCAGAACTGTTTTGTGAACGGAACGGTCTACATTAAATATATATTTCATTTAACAACTGTAAAAACACGACAATTGTTGTGTGAATGTGCGGTCATTCCATTTCTGGAGGTTTTATGAAGCGTAATATTGTTTCGATTTTTGTTTTTCTCATTATCGCTGTCCTGATGCCTGTGACGGGGTGCAGGGAAACCAAGTCAGACAACTCCAGCATTATCCTGGCGCTGCTGGGGTTGCAGAAGACAGTTTATTCGGCAGGATTCTATTCATCGGACGGATCGAACTATCTCCCCTGCTACTGGAAAGGCGCGGACAGGCTGAGCCTGATATCTGACGGGAACAACGGAGAAGCCAAGTCTATTGTTGCCGCGGGCGGGAAAGTTTACACTGCAGGTTACTGCGAGGTCGTATCGAAGGACATTCCCTGCTACTGGGTGGGAACTGTGAAACATGACCTGCCGGTTCCGGTGACGGATATGGATATTCAATAACCATTTCGAAAAACATTATTTATGTCGCGGGAGCTTATAAAAACACTTCAGATGTGAGGGTGGCCTGCTTCTGAAAAATCGCCGATGATGGGGCATCAATAACGCGGCAGGATCTCCCCGGCGAAGCATCGGGCGATTTCAATGCGAATGCTTTTTCGATTTATGTTGTAGATGATACAGTGTACGCCGCTGGGGTCTATGATGTAGATGCGACTCATGCGTCACCCTGTTACTGGATAACAGATAGCGAAGGACCCACAAAGCAGGATCTTCCGATAGATACACCCTCCGGTATAGCAATGTCAATTTACGTATCGGAAGGTACGGTATATACCGGGGGATATGAAATAAATGTTGCTACTCAGAAACCCTGCTTCTGGACCGGCACGACCAGGACGGACCTGACCGAGGGTATTGACAACAACGGGTGGGTTTATTCGATATTTGTTTCAAATGGTACTGTTTATATGGGCGGCAATTATATGGACGCCTCGAATATCAGTATTCCCTGCTACTGGGCCAACACCTCAAAGCAGGACCTCCCGGGCCCCGCATCTGACTATGCCTATGTCCGTTCGATTTATGTGTCAGGCGGCACCGTGTATTCGGGCGGATGGATCAATAACGGTTCCCTCCAGATACCCTGTTACTGGGAGGGCACCGAAAGGAAGACGCTTTACAGTGACGAGGGCTTCGATGCGTATGTTAATGCGATATTTGTAAAGTAGTGTTATCATCCCCGGGCGGGGTGCTCCCCGCCCGGGGATTTTACCGGTTCCCCATCGGACATAACCTCGTTCACCTGAATCTATCCTTTATATATCATCCTCAAAAATTTCTTATTGAAAAAAAAGCGCCCCCCTGTAGTCTGTGACCTACTTTTTGTCCAATACGGGTCATTGCATGACGAAAACAGCGGTAAAACATATAGTCAAAATCAACACCGAGATGTGCAAGGGGTGCGGCCTCTGCGTCGCCTACTGCCCGAAGAAGGTCCTGAAAGAGTCCGAGCACCTGAACAAGGCCGGGTACCACTACGCCGAGCCGGATGACATGGACCAGTGCACCGGGTGCCTCATCTGCACCCTGGTGTGCCCCGAGGTGGTGATCGAGGTGTACGATGAATAAGATCTTCATGAGCGGCAACCACGCCTTCGCCGAATCCGCCATACGGGCCGGGTGCCACTGCTATTTCGGGTATCCCATCACCCCGCAGAACGAGCTGGGCGAGTACATGGCCGACCACATGCGGCGCGAGGGCCGCGTCTTCATACAGTCCGAAAGCGAAACCGCCGCCATCAACATGGTCATCGGCGCCGCGGCCACCGGGTCGCGGGTCATGACCTCGTCGTCGAGCCCCGGGGTGAGCCTGAAGCAGGAGGGGATATCCTTCCTGGCGGGGTTCGAGCTCCCGGCGGTCATCGTGAACGTCATGCGCGGCGGCCCGGGCCTCGGCAACATCGCGCCGGCCCAGGGCGACTACTTCCAGGCGACCCGCGGCGGCGGCCACGGCGACTACCGCACCCCGGTGTTCGCGCCGGCGTCGGTGCAGGAGATAGCGGACCTCACCTATCACGCCTTTGACGTGGCGGACCGGTACCGCACCCCGGTTATGATGCTTTCCGACGGCATGATGGGCCAGATGAAGGAGCCCGTCGTGTTCCCGGAGAGGATCGCGGAGCTGCCGCAGAAGGAATGGGCCCTGGGCGGTCGGGGCGAGGGCCCCAGCCGGTACCTCTGTTCCCTCATCCTGGACGCGATGGAGATGGAGCGCCACAACTGGAAGCTGGTGCGCAAATACAACGAAATCGAAAAGAACGAGACACGCTTCGAAGAATACATGACCGACGACGCCGAGATCATCGTCATCGCCTACGGCACCACGGCGCGCATCGCCAAGGGCGCCATCAAGCGGGTGCGCAAGGACGGCGTGCGCGCGGGCATGATACGGCCCATCACCCTCTGGCCCTTCCCGAAACAGGTCCTGAACGACATGGCCTCGCGGGTCAAGACCTTCGTGGTCTTCGAGATGAGCACCGGCCAGATGCTGGAGGACGTGCAGATAGCCCTGCAGGGGAAAGCGGACATCGTCTTCCACGGCAGGCCCGGCGGCGTGGTGCCCACGCCGGTCGAATTCGCCCGGATCATTTACCGAGAATACCAGAAAACAGCGAAGTCATAACCATGGAACTCAAGAACGCATGGCCGAAATATTACAAGAAAAACGTGGTCACCCACTACTGCCCCGGGTGCGGCCACGGCATCGTGCACCGCATCGTGGCAGAGGTGCTGGAGGAGCTTGACCTGGGCAAGCGCGCCATCTGCGTGAACCCGGCGGGCTGCGCGGTGCTGGCGTACCTCTACTTCGATTTCGACGTGATCGAGTCGGCCCACGGACGCGGCACCGCCATCGCCACCGGCGTCAAGCGCTCGCGGCCGGACCTCTTCGTCTTCACCTACCAGGGGGACGGCGACCTCTCCGCCATAGGCACGGCCGAGACGATCCATTCCGCCAACCGCGGCGAGAATATCACCGTTATCTTCATCAACAACGCGGTGTACGGCATGACCGGCGGCCAGCTCGCGCCGACCACCCTGGTCGGCATGAAGTCCACCACCACGCCCCTGGGGCGCGATCCCAAGTATGACGGGTACCCGCTCCACATAACGGACGTTGTCGCTCAGTTTCCCGGCGTCGTGTACGCTGAGCGCGTGGCGGTCGACGGCCCGGCGGGCATCCGCAAGACCAAGAAGGCCATCGCCACCGCCTTCCAGACGCAGGTGGACGGCCTCGGCTATTCCATCATAGAGGTGCTGTCGCCCTGCCCGACAAACTGGAAGCTGTCCCCCGTGGATTCCTTCAAATGGGTCACCGAGGTGATGATGAAAGAATTTCCCACGGGCGTACTGACAGACAAGAGGAAGAAGGATTGATATGCTGCTGAAACTATTAATCGCCGGTTCCGGGGGGCAGGGAGTGCTCACCATAGGCAACGTGCTCGGCAATGCCGCAATGCTCGATAATTTCCATGTGACCTATCTGCCTTCCTACGGCGCGGCCATGCGGGGCGGGACGGCCAACTGCACCATCTGCGTTTCCGACGAAGAAGTGGCGTCCCCCGTGGCGTCCACGCCGGACATCCTGGTCGCGATGAACCAGCCGTCGCTCATGGCCTTCATCAGCAGACTCGAGGCGGGAGGCCAGCTCCTGTATAACGCCGACCTCGTGGACACCGTTCCGGAGCGCCACGACGTCGACCTCTTCGGAGCCCCGGTCAACAGGATCGGCCGCGACCTCGGCAGCGAGCGCGGGGCCAACATGGTCATGCTGGGCTCGCTGGTGAAGCTGATAAAGATCATCAACATCGAGACGGTCGTCAAGAGCATAGAGATGATGATGGGATCCAAGAAGAAGCTCGCCGAATCGAGCCTGAAGGCCCTCCAGGCGGGCTACGACGGGTTCCCGTTTCAATAATACCTCACCCCCGGCACCTGCCGGACAGGACGTCCCAATGCCGGCAGAGCCATGAGGGCGGAAGCCGGCCTCTCCCATTTAGAATGGGAGAAAGGAGAGGGGGTGAGAAATAAAGAGGTTACACCATGCCAGTCATCCAGGTTTCCATCGCCGTTGACAACAACCCCGGCAGCCTGTACAAGGCGACATCGCTCCTCGAGAAGGAGCAGATCAACATCAAGGCCATCATGGCGTCTTCCGGCCTGAACCCGGTGCAGGTGCACATGATCGTCGATGACCCGGATCGGGCGGTGAAGGTCCTCGAGATGAACAGCTTCACGGTCTCCACCAAAGAGGTCGTGGCGGTCGCAGCGCCGGACCATCCGGGTGGACTCAACGCCATCCTGCGCCCCCTCATCGAGGCGAAAGTCAATATCGACTGCATGTATCCCTTCATTTACCTCAAGGGCGACGAGGCCATCATCATCCTTGAGGTGGACAAGATCAAGGAAGCCAAGGTGGTGCTGAAGAAGCACTGGGTTAAGACCTACGACAAGGAGATATTCAAGTCGTAGGGGCTTGAGGCTCTTTCTTCTATAAATAACTGCTCCTTTCACCGATAGTTATCGGTGCGTCCGTGTATTGTATCTGCTCTGACCCCTCCCGTAAGCCTTTCAACATGATAGTTATCGTTACAGCCTGTTGCTGTCTGGTTTGCTCTGACCCCTCAATGGAACATGCCGATAGTTATCGGTTGACTTCTGACGTTTTCCCTTCTTTGTGCAGCATTCAAAGGATAGTTATCGGTTATCTTGGCTGATTATCCTGCTTGCTCTGCCCCCCCCGTCACGTTAAACGGTTTAATGATTGAGTTTTCGTGTACAATATGCAAGCATGACCATATAAATGTATCTCTGCGCAAACAGTCCCTAATAAATAACAGCAAGGAGGCCTTAATGAAATCACGCATGTTTTCCGGTTTTATGGTAGTTGCCCTGGCTCTGGCCTTCGCCGCGGTGAGCGGCTGCAAAGGCGGAACGGACAAGCAGATCATCGGGACGTGGTCCTATGACCACACGGAGTCGAAGATGTTTTCCGACAGGGCCATATCTATGAAGGTTTTCAATGAATGGATCATAACCTTCAAGGCCGACGGCACCTATGAGGAAAAGGCCACCCTGGGCGCGGCAAAGGCACCGGACGTCGCGAGCGGCACCTACACCTTCAAGGACAACAAGATAGTCCGGAGCAAGAACCCGATGCCGCTGGAGATCATCAAGGTCACGGGGGACGAGCTCGTGTTCTCCAGCGTGAAAAATGTGAACCAGTTCTTCAAAAAGAAGTAGCGCCCGGAGGCCTCCCGGCTATCGTGTGCCTGAAGATTCAGGCACACGACACCAATCGTTCAGGATAAACTCATGTACACCCTCGGCATCGACATCGGCTCAATCACCACCAAGGCGGCGGTCATGAAGGACGGCAAATTCATGGGCGCCCACGTGGGCTTCACCGGCTACAACGTGGGCAAGGCGTGGAAGCACGTCACGGACGAGCTCCTCTCCGCCCTGGCGCTGGATTTTTCGGCCATGGAAAAGATCGTCTCCACCGGCTACGGCAGGAACGGCGTCGATGCCGCGCACAAGTCGGTCACGGAGATCACCTGCCACGCCGCCGGGGTCCATTTCAGCGCGCCCCATATCCGCTCCATCATCGACATCGGCGGCCAGGACTCGAAGTCGATCGTCCTGGACGAGAACGGCAGGGTGAAGGATTTCGTGATGAACGACAAGTGCGCCGCCGGCACCGGCCGCTTCCTCGAAGTGATGGCGAGGGCGCTCCAGGTCGACCTGGAGGAGTTCGGCGAGATTTCCCTGAGGGCGGACAGGCCGGGCAAGATATCGAGCCTCTGCACGGTCTTCGCCGAGTCCGAGGTCATCTCCCTCATATCCAAAGGGGAGAACCGGGAGAACATCATTGCCGGGATACACGAATCCATCGCCACGCGCATCTCGGCCATGGCCAGCCGCGTGGGCGTGAAGCCGCCGCTCATGATGACCGGAGGGGTGGCCAAGAATATCGGCGTGGTGAAGGCGCTTGAAAGCAAGCTCGGCATGCCCATAGAGGTGTCGCCGTCGGCGCAGGTGATGGGCGCCATCGGCGCGGCCTCCATAGCCGCGACGCTGTGATGCCGCCATCTTCCTGAACAACGGACCGCCATGGGAACCCTTATCGTCTACATGTCAAAGCACGGCTGCGCGGAAAAGGCGGCCCGCACCATCGCCGAAGCCCTTGGCGGCGATGCGGCTGTCGTTGATCTTGCGTCGAAGGCCCCCGTGGACCTGTCCCGTTTCGACACGGTCATCATCGGCGGGTCAATCTACCTCGGGGCCCTCCAGAGGGGCCTCAGAAAATTCTGCGATAAGAACCTCGCGCAGCTCCTGGCAAAGCGGATCGGCCTCTTCATCTGCTGCATGAACCAGGGAGACGCAGCACGGCAGCATTACGAGTCGGTCTTTGATGGGCGGCTCCGGTCCCGCGCCATTGCCGCGGGCATCTTCGGCGGCGAGCTCGATTTCGACAAGCTGAGCCTTATCGAGAAGAGCGTCATCGGCCAGGTGATAAATATCACCGTGAGCGTGTCCCGCTTTGACGAGGGCGCGGTGCGGGAGTTCGCGGCGAAGTTTCTTGATCCGCATCGGTAAATTTACCTATATGACGGCCTCCGGTTTTGCCTATTTACAAATAAAGATATCTGGGTTATTATTGCATGAGGCATGGTCAGTCGCGGATTAACTCGCCACACAACCCGGGAAAATTTAACTTCAGTAAAATGAATATAGTTCAAGATATTACTCATCGGGAGAAAATATTGTCTTTTTACCCCATGAAATGACACTTGTTATATGTAAACACCGGACTAGTTGTACGACTGACTGTAATTATTGTTATGGGGCTTTCCTAAAAGCCTCACAATCCCCCGGAGGGGGGCTTTTTTGAACCAAACTGTCATTATAAGCCCCCCTCCAGGGGGTTGGGTGGTGTTCTGAGGAAGCCCTATAATGATGATTGTCAGGTTATACAATGAGTCTGCTTATTTTATTTGACAAAAAGAAACGGCGTAATGTATCGGGTATGTAATCATTCACATTTATCTATATACAAAATACAACAGGCATTCGGCAGGCGCCAAGTGCCGCCGGCCACCTCGACTGACCGGGGAGGCTGGGAAACCAGCCGGCTGCCGGCGTATTGTGTGGCGGTTTTGTGAACAGCGATATATGCCAATTTTTTGATAGAAAGCGGGCGCCTGCTATGGTCGGGCCGGTATAATTAAACGCAATATAGGCTCATTTGCAATTATTAATGAATGAAGGAATATGCAGATGGAAAAAATATTCGATTCCATAAAATCAAAATTACCCATCATCACCATTATCATTTTGGTTTTACCATTATGCATGTGTGCTGATTATACTGACACTGTAAAAAAAATGGATTCCTTTGTGACCGCCCATATTTTCACCATGGGAAGAAATCAGGAAGTTCTACCGCCAGACCCGGAAAACACCGGACCCTCCTGCAGTTGCGGGAAGAAATTTAAAGAAAGTGCTTTCATGACCATGTCGGCTTCAGATGGCTCAGAGGAGAATGGCTTTAATGCTTCGTCAGTGCTAACTGATTCTTTAATAAAAGAAAAAAATGTAAAGGCAAAGTACAGGCCTGGGGAAGTCATTGTTAAATTCCGCAATGGCGGAATGGCCCTGAGGTCATATAATTCAATAAAACAAAAGGGCTTTCCCAACTCGAAAACAATTATTTCAGGGAAAAAGAGCTCAATAACGCGCAAGGTTATTCTTGATAAAGCCATGACCGTGGAAAAGGCCATGGCGGAATTGTCGAAGGACCCGGACGTGGAATACGTTCAGCCTAATTATATTTACCGCGCCTCAGCGATACCTGATGATTACGAATTTACCTCTCAATGGGGACTGCGTAATACCGGGCAAACGGTGGATGAACGAACCGGCACGGCCGGCTATGACATCAATGCTTCCGCTGCCTGGGACACCGCCACTAACTGTAGCAATGTTATCGTCGCGGTCCTCGATTCCGGTGTAAATTATACACACCGCGACCTGGCGGATAACATGTGGGACGGTGCTGCCTGCGTGGATGAAGGGGGTAATCCTATGGGCGGTTGCCTCCATGGCTATGATTTCGTGGAAAAGGACAAGGACCCCCGGGACATGCTGGGCCATGGGACCCATGTGGCGGGTATAATCGGCGCCCGGGGCAATGACGGCAACCGTATCACAGGAGTCTGCTGGAATGCGCGCATCATGGCGGTTCGAGTACTTGATGTCTCCGGTGAAGGCACCACTGCCGACATTGTTTCCGGCATTCAATTTGCTATAAATAACGGGGCGAAAGTAATAAACGCGAGCTGGGGCGATACTGAATATGACCAGGTATTATACGATGCCATAAAAGAGGCCCGTGATGATGGTGTGCTTTTTATAGCCTCTGCTGGTAATAACCAATCAGATAATGATACCTATCCACATTATCCGTCGAGCTTTGATCTTGAAAATATTATTTCAGTAGGGGCCATGGACCAGGATGGCTTGCTGGCATATTTTTCCTGTTATGGGCCCACAACCGTTGATATTGTGGCTCCGGGAGCGAATATTTTGAGCGATTATCCAGCCCAGATAGTTGATACGCCGGAATATTTTTCAACTTGGCACCGTGGACCCGGCTGGGAGTATGAGGTGATCTGGAGTTCAATACCTGGGGGGTATTGGGGATATTATGGTGAATTAATTAATTATGATACTCATAATAATACAAACAGTCACGCTTATCGGGTTTTTGATCTCACGGTCAATAATCCTGATTATATTACCTTAATGCATTCAAGGTGGAAATATTACTTACAGGATGGTGTTAATTTCGTACACTTGGTATATGATACGGATGGTCATAGACCGGATAATATACTTGGTACTATGAGTAAAGATGTATATTTTTATGCATATGATTTAACACCATACGCGACCAGCAATACCAGCATCGGCTTCAAGTTCGTTACAACAACCGTTATTCCCAATGAAGGACTTACCATTTCTCCTTTCGTGATATCCCGATGGTACTATTATAATAATGCGACAGCCTGTCTGTATCAAGAGGGGACCTCCATGGCAGCTCCCTTTGTATCCGGCGCTGCCGCTCTGGTCTGGGCCGCCAATCCCGGCCTCACCTATAACCAGGTGAAAAGTAAGCTATTAAACGGCGCCAGGGTCAACGCAAACCTTGATAACAAGATCGCCGGGAACAGGATGCTCGATGTGGCGGGGGCCCTCAGCGCAGCTCCCTGATAGAGGTGGTTATGCAAATCAATTACAATACTATAGAGTGATACCGTGATATGAAATTGAAAATACAAATCGTTGTTTCCTTTATCGCAGGTATGCTGTTATTTCCCGCTTTCTCGCAGGCTGCCGGCATCAGCCTGGGGTTCGCCGCCTGGTATACCAAGTGGGACCCCTATTGGGCGCAATATAAACCACAGATGCAGCCGCTGGAGATTGGGAGCCATTCTTTTATTTATCCTATACCCAATAATAACCATATAGAAATAAAGCCGAATTGCATGTATGGCCCTGTGTTGTCTTTTCATCTGCCGGCGAATATTTCCATTACAACCAGATTCCTCTATGGACAATTTACCGCCAATAAAAAAGAATACTATTCTGGTATTTTTTTAACACTGGATAATATAGGTCTCATGAGAAGGTATGATGCGGATATCATGCTCCGATATGGTTTTATCGAACTGCTATATCTCAAGGCCGGCTTCAAATATGTCCATATTAATTATAAAGTACTGAGTTTATCAGAGAGTCTTATAGAGTATTACAGGGCTGCAAGAATTGAAAAAAACAATAAATTCAATGAGTACGCGCCGGTCATTGGTCTTGGCGTTTCGATTCCGGCTATAAAGAACATCCTTTCCATCGACATTGATGCGGTTTTTCAATACTGCTTCGCCATGGGATATGTCAGGGAATCCATACTTACCAGGACAGAGCTTACCAGTCATATTACGGTAATACCTCCCTTTTCTACGTTGAAGAAAGTTAAAAAAATGGGAACTGAGGCCAATCTGAATATTGTTTACCATGTACCGGTAATACCCATGAACCTGTCCGTGGGCTTCAGGTATAACATGTACAAGAAGCTCCAACATGAAGCGGATAATAAATTAAAATACGAGCACCAGTACGGTCTTACCGCCATGGTGGATTATCGTTTTGATTTTTCGAAAAAAGCGACTGAAGCTTCAAATGAGATAAAACCGGTTGATGGCAAAGCGACGGGGCCAGAGTAAATCAGTTAAAAGTCCTGTTAGGCCGATAGTTATCGGTAAAGGTTTTACTCTGACCCCGCGAGCAACCCGATCAGGTTGATGTTGTCGCGTTTCTCCATGCATCCCGGAATGTATTGAGCAAAGACCATCCATAGCGGTAACCGCTCCCTCGGTTCCCTGTACCGTGTAGCTGGCAATGGCTGAATTTCGTTTATTAATACTTTCCCGCCATCGCTCCGGATACCCCGTGACTTCCCTGTAAAAAACCAATCTCATTGAATATTATTTATCAAACCCATGTTCCCGTTCGTATATGCAATAAGGGCGAAGTTTCACATATTCAGTTCTTTACGGAAATAGTGATGAAAGATATTATAACATCAGATGCCATTGAGGGGAAAATCCATATCATTCGTGGACATAAGGTCATGCTGGACCGGGCCCTGGCGGAACTCTATGGAATCGAGACAAAACGGCTCAAGGAGCAGGTAAAACGGAATATTGACAGGTTCCCTGAAGATTTCATGTTTGAACTGACGAAAAGTGAGCGCGATAACTTGAGGTCGCATTTTGCGACCTCAAGTTGGGGAGGGTCACGATATGCTCCAATGGCCTTTACCGAGCAGGGTGTAGCCATGCTTTCCAGCGTGCTAAACAGCGAGCGTGCCATTCAGGTGAACATTCAGATTATGCGGGCATTCACCAGGCTTCGTCAAATGATTTCATCCCATGATGAGCTGCGTGAAAAGATCGAGGCCATGGAGCGGAAGTATGACGGTCAATTCAGGGTCGTTTTTGAAGCCATAAAGGAGCTCCTCGACATCAAAGAGAAACCGAAGAAAAAGATCGGTTTTAAGTAGTAGTGCTGGACCGTTCGTGATATAGCGATATTGACTTTTCAGCAATAAAACACTCAGTAAAAAAAATTATTATCCCACCGATACTCCCGTTCGTATATGCAATAAGGGCGATGTACGGCATATTCTGTTTTTGGGGATATTGATGAAAGATATAATAGAGTCAGACGTCATTGCGGGAAAAATCCATGTCATTCGCGGGCAGAAGGTCATGTTGGATCGGGACCTGGCGGACCTGTATGAGGTTGAAACAAGGGTGCTGAACCAGGCGGTCAGCAGGAATATCACCCGGTTTCCCGCTGACTTCATGTTCCAGCTTGATGATACGGAGTTTAAATGTTTGATATCACAATTTGTGATATCAAACCGGGGAGGGACACGGAAGCTCCCCTATGCCTTTACCGAGCAGGGTGTGGCCATGCTTTCCACTGTTCTTAAAAGCGAGCGCGCCATTCAGGTGAACATTCAGATTATGCGGGCATTCACCATGCTACGGCAAATGATATTTTCACATGATGAGTTGCGTGAAAAGATCGAGGCCATGGAAAAGAAGTATGACGGTCAGTTCAGGATTGTCTTTGAAGCCATCAAGGAGTTGCTCGACATCAAATCGAAGCCGAAGAAAAAGATCGGGTTTAAATAGAACGGTGGTCGCCATTGCATCGGAGCTGTGAAATTTCTCCGTAACCGACTGGTGCGCAAGCCCTTGCGCACCAGTCGGTTATGTGTCTACTCCGGATACCCTGTGACCTCCCGTATCCTTTTAAACAGCGGCTCCAGGCGCGGATATATGTCCAGGTACACCTTCCGGTACAGGTCGTCGTAGAGTCGGTGGTTCGCCGCGATCGGCTCGAACACCTCCTTCACCCTGGTCATGGACTTCACCGCGGAGGCGAAGTCCGGGTAGAGGCCCAGGCCCACGGCCGCGTCGATGGCCGCCCCCAGGGCCGAGGTCTCGTAGGTGTGGGGGCGCTCCGCCGGGAGGCCGAAGACGTCCGCCGTGATCCGCATCGCCATGTCGCTCTGCGATCCCCCGCCGGAGACCCGGAGCTGGGTTACCGGGACCCCGGTTTTCCGCCGGGTGTACTCCGACCCCTCCCGCAGGGCGTAGACCAGTCCCTCGAGGATGGCCCGGTACAGGTAGGCCCTGTTGTGCACGTCGCCGAAACCGATGATCGATCCCTTGGCGTAATGCTCGGTGTTGATGCCGGGCGACCAGTAGGGCTGCAGCATGAGTCCCATCGAGCCGGGAGGAGTGTTCCGTATGAGGGCGTCGAAGAGCTTTTCCGGGACCAGGCGCTTCTTCTTGGCGATCTCCCGCTCGACCAGGCCGAACTCCTCCTTGAACCAGCTCACCATCCAGAAGCCCCGGAACACCATGTACTCGGTGTAGTAGGAATCCGGCACCGAGAAGGGATAGGGAGGCCTCATCGAAAATATCTCGATGTACTTTTTTGTGACGGTGTTGAAGGTGGCGGTCGTGCCGAAGCTCAGGCACCCGGTCTCCGGCGTGAGGCAGCCCGCGCCGAGCATCTCGCACCCCTTGTCCGTGCCAGCCGCGATCACGGGGAGCCCCTCCGGTATGCCGGTCTCTCCGGAGGCGCGGCGGGTGATCCGTCCCAGCACCTCGGCCGGCTTCACCAGGTCCGGGAGCTTCTCCCTCTCGACGGGGAAGAGGAGGCGCTTGACGTCGAACCTGCCGATGTCCCACCGGTAGGTCCTGTTGTTGAAGGGCAGGTATCCCACGTTGCACCCGACAGAGTCGGCGTACTCCCCCGTCAGCCGGTGGGTGAAAAAGCCGGAGAGGAGCAGGTACTTGTGGGTTTTTTCCCATATCTCCGGCTGGTTCTGGCGGATCCAGTTCGCCTCACAGGTGGCAAAGGCCTCTTCGATGGTGTCAAGGAGGCCCGCCGCCTTCAGCAGGGGCCTCGCCGCCGCCGGGAGCACGCGCGACGGGTCGGCCATCCGCTGGTCAAGCCAGGTGATCGCCGGCCGTAGCGGCTTCCCGTCCGCGCCGAGGTTGATCACCGTCGCCCGCTGGGTGGTCAGCGTGACGCCGGCCAGCGACTCCTTCTCTCTGCCCGCTCCGCGCAGGAGCCCGCGGCAGGCCTCGCAGACCGTCTTCCAGTAATAGTCCGGGTGCTGTTCCGCCCAGCCCGGGTGATCGGAGAAATAGGGCTCTATCGGCTTCTTGACGATGCGGCGGATGTCGCCCTTCGCGTCGATCAGGGCCGCGCGGATCGACTGGGTGCCCGCGTCTATAGACAGGATGAGGTCGCTCTGGGTTTTTGTTGCGTTTTTCATTTCGAGTGTTCTCCTGGTGTCACCCCCATCCCCCCGGAGGGGGCTTATTTCTTTATCCTGAAGGAGAAAGTCCCCCTCCGGGGGATTTAGGGGGGTATTCGTCAGATACCGGGAATTTGAACCAAAGTCAGTCCAGGTCCAGTATTCCGCCCGGGTTCATGATCCTGTTCGGATCGAAATGCTTCTTCAGGGCGCGGATGACGTTCATCTGGGTCTTCCCGATATGGGGCTCAAGCCAGGGCGCCAGCATCCTTCCCATGCCGTGGTGGTGGCTCGGCGACCCGCCGTGCTTCGTGATGGCGTCGACCACCCCGCGCTGGAAGGCCAGGTAAGACTTTACGCTTTCCATCTTCATGATGAATATGAAGTAGAGGTTCGTCCCCTGGGGATAGAAGTGCGACGCGTGGGTCATGCAGATGGTGCCGGGCCGCTTCTTGATGAAGGCCCGGACCCCCTGGTGGAGCCGGTGCAGGTTGTCCCAGGTCACGGCCGACTCCAGGGTGTCGACGACTATGCCGAAGTCCTGGAGGTCCTCCCGCATGTACGGCTCCTTGTAGCGGGTCTTCTCCCATTTCTTCGTGGCGTATCCCGTGAGGGACATGGCGCCGTGCTTCCTGAAGATTTTGCCGATCATCTTGCGCACGTGCTTCGCGTATCCCTTTTCGCCCTCGGCGGTGCCGATGAAGAGGCACCGCTCCATCGGCCTGTAGCCGCGGAGACGCATGAAGGTGTCGACGGCGGTGCCGTGGATGCCGAAGAGCTTCAGGCCCACGTCGGTCTCCTCAGGGTCGGATATCCGGTAGACCGCCGGCATGCCGAACTCGCCCTGCATCACCTCGCGGCTCGCCTCGACCGCCGCCTCCCACGTGGGGAACATGTAGGCGTAGCGCTGGCGGTTTTCCGGCATGTATCTGAAGATCCTCATGGTCACCTCCACGAGAATGCCGAAGGCGCCCTCGCTCCCCTTCATGATGTCGTTCACCTTGGGCCCCGTTGCCGTGCCCGGGTAGTCGAAGGTCTTGAAATCACCCACCGGCGTGACATACTCGCCGCTCAGCACGATATGATAGGCGTCGCCGTAGTAGGTGGACGCCTGGCCGGAGCCGAGGGTCACGACCCATCCCCCCACCGAGGAGAATTCGAAGGACTGGGGAAAGTGTCCGCAGGTGTAGTTGAGCCTGGTCCCGAAGTTTTTGCGCGCGTTGTTCAGGGCCGCCTCGTAGGCCGGGCCCATCATGCCCGGCTGGACCAGGGCGGTCTGGTTTATCTCGTTGATGGCGAGGACCCGGTTCATATGGGTCTGCAGCACCAGGGTCACGCCGGGCTTCCTGGGCCTGAGGCCCAGGGTGACCGACGAGCCGCCGCCGTAGGTATACACGGGGATTTTCCTTTTATTGCAGCGGGCCACGACGGCGCGGACGTCCTCCTTGGAGCGGGGGTGGAGCACCACGTCCGTCACGGTGCCGATCTTCCCGCTTCGTAGCTCCGACGCCTCTTCCATGGTCTTGCCGCGGCTGTAGCGCAGGCGGCTGTATCCGTCGAGGGCGACGTTTTCCTTCCCGACGATGGCCTCGAAGGCCCTGATATCGGATTTCCCGATCCGTATCTTCTGCGTGACCGATACCGGCTCCAGGCCTTCGAGCTTCTTCACCCTGAAATCGTTGTCGGTCATGCCGAACTCTTCCTTCATCATCTCGTACCATTCGTCGCTCGGGTGCTTGAATTCGTCCGGCGCGCCCCACTTGAAAATCGAACGGTATGATCCGGCGGGGGCCGCTGTTTCGGTCCAGTCCGGTATGAATCCTTTATGCTTGGTCATGTGTTTTTCTCCTGTTATTGTGATGGCACGGTCACGTGACCGCGCTTACTATATCATACCCCATGCGCCACGTTGGGGGCACGGTAACAATTCATCTCATCTTAAACAAATGGGACGCGGGATTGACCAGCTTCCCGTGTGTTTTGTTCATGAATGCCCTGGCGATGCAGTAGAGTGATATGACGGGATTTATCGGCGCCATCTTCATCGGGTTCACCTTCATCAGGCGGCACATCGATTCCGTCGTGGCCTGGAGGTCGTTGCAGACGCCGCTCCGGTAGACCAGCTTCGCGCCCAGGCGGCGGACAAGACCGTCGCCGATCTCCTCGATGGCGCAGTGGCCCGCGATGAGGACCGGTCCCCGTATCGAGTCTATCTCCCGCCGGTCGAAACCCTTGCCCATCACCAGGGTCCATCCTCCCCTGCCGTGGAAGTCTTTTGACAGGGTCTGAAGAACGGCGAGGGGGTTGTTGACGCACCCCTCGCGGCACGCCATCTCCTTTCCCTTGATTATCTTCACGTCCGCCGGGAACTCCGGGTACAGGTCGAAGGGATACTTGCCGCCGAATTGTTTCAGGTCCCCGATGACGTCGAAGTTCTTCATGTCGCGGTAATCGCCGCATATCGTGATGTCGGCCAGCTTCGCCACGCCGAGGCCGAGCTTCCGGTCGACGGCGAGTTTGATATGGGGCACGTCCTTCACGTCGTAGCCGAAGACGCGGGCGCCGGCGATGTCCGCGGCCACCACGTTGGGGCTCCCGATGAGGAGGCCGAAGGGCCTGACGCAGGTGTCGGCCAGGGCCTGTGCGTTATAGTGCCCGTAGATGCTTCCCTCGACCCCTTCGATCAGGGTGAAGTCCGGCCTGATCCGGGCAAGGACATCCACGAGCTTGCCGTGGAGGTTGTAGTTGTGGTCGTAGCCGCGGTCCTCGTGGCGCGGAAAGGCCCACTGGTTCTTGATGCCCAGGGTCACGACGCCCATGGAATGGGTCTTCAGCTTCGGGAGGTTGATGTACAGGACCTCGTTTCTGCGGGCCATGATGTCCGCCACGGTCTTCGATATCCGGTAGGTGTTCCGGTCGTAGGGGCCTGAGGGTCCTCCGGGTCGCGGTTTGCCGGAGAAGGCGACTTCGACGGTATCCTCCTCATCGAGATATACCGGGATGGCGCCGAGCTTCCGGCATATCTTCGCGTAGCCGGTGATTGCGAAGACCAGGCGCGTGATGTTGCACTGGGTCGAGTTTTCAAAGACATAAATGTTCCTGGCGCCGGCGTCCTTCCAGTAGCGGACCGCCGACTCCAGGACCTCCGGGCGGGTGAAGGCGTAGGGCTTGGAGTCGACGGCGTTCGGCTTGATGTAGACGTCGCCGCCGGACTTCAGCATTTTTTTTCCGCCGTAGAAATCGAAGATCTCCTTCACGCCGGCATCGACCTCCTTCCGGAGAGGTTCCGGCAGCGGCCGGAACTCGGTGAAGGTCTTCTGGCCGTGGCTGGCCCCGAGCTTCTTTATGTAGGCGCTTTTCATCGGGTCGAAGGATTTTGTTCCCATGTCAGCCTCCGATGTGTGATCATGCTGTCGAATTTTTCCCCGGTCTACCGCGGCAGCGCCAGCAGGGCCGAAGCTTTTTTTATCTCATCCGCTGTTTTCGCGCTGTCCCACCCCAGCTCGGCAGCGGCGACATCGGCGACTTTCTTCAAAACGCCTTCGCCGGGGTTCCCCAGGGTGCCGATGCCGGTCCGCCTCATGATGATGTCCGTGAGGGTCCGCGCCATCTCACTGCGGACGGCATAGACGACTTCCGCCAGTGTCTCGCCGTCGGCGTTTAGCGGCTTCGAAAGCTTCGGATCGGTCCTGGCTATGTCGACGACGGAGCGGTATTCTGTGCCGTAGGCCGTGCCCAGGTATTCCATGCCCGGCATCGATTTCTCGGAGCGGAGGGATGCCATGAAGGCCCTGATGTCCGGGATGTCGCACCCGGCCAGGCGCTGGCTGGCGGTAACGCAGGGGCCCTGTTTGCGGCCTGATTTTCTTCTGACCAGCTCCATGACCTTCTCGGCGAGGTTCCGGCTGGTGGTGTACTTGCCACCCTCGACCGAGATCAGTCCCTCGACACCGTCGCCGGCGTTGTCGTATATCTCGTAGCGCCTCGACTGGGAATAGGTGCCCGCGGTCTGGTCCTCCACCAGGGGCCTGAGGCCGCCGTAGACGTGCTGTATGTCTTCGTGCCGCAGGGTCCCGTCGCCGAAGGACTCGTTCACCTCCTCGATGAACTCCGTGACGCTCTCCCGCGACACGCGGTATTCGTCGGGGTTGCCCACGTATTCCCGGTCGGTGGTGCCGATGAGGGTGTGGCCCCGCCAGGGGATGAAGAAGATATGGCGGCCCCGGGCGGTCCTGAGGCCCACCATGTGGTCGTTCACCATTTTTTTCGTGATGAGGTGGATCCCCTCGGAGCGGCGGATATGGCGCTCGGCCTCGCGCTTCAACGCCCTGGAAAGGACGATGTCCGCCCAGGGGCCGCTGCAGTTGATGACCAGGGACGCTCCGATTTCCAGGGAGGACCCGTTAAGGATATCCGTCACCGCGAGGCCCGTTACCCTTTTCCCGGCAATGACGAAGTCGTCGACACGGGCGTAGTTTGCCGCCCGCGCGCCGCGCGCCGCCGCGGACTTGATGAAGGCCAGGGTAAGCCGCTCGGGGAAGGAACTGATGCAGTCATAGTAGACGAATCCGCCGTTGAGCCGGTCGGGGCGCACGTTTCCCTCGCGGCGGAGCACCTCCTTCCGTGAGAGGGCGCGGTGGAGGGGAAGGGCCTTCCCTTTGTCCCAGGTGCGCCCCTTGTCGTAGGAAAGGATATCATAGAGCACCATGCCCGCCCTCATCGCCTCACGGCCGTTCATAAGGCCCTGGCCGGCGTAGGTGGCGATGAGCGACGGCAGGGGGTGCACCAGGTTGGGCGCGATGTTCTCGAGGGTCCGCCGCTCACGCAGGGATTCCCGCACCAGGCCGAACTCGGCGTTGGCCAGGTAACGCAGGCCGCCGTGGATAAGCTTCGACGTCGCCGAGGACGTTGCGCCGCCGAAGTCGCCCTTTTCCAGCAGGGCCACGGAGTAGCCCCGGGACGCGGCGTCGTAGGCCACGGCGGCCCCGGTGATGCCGCCGCCGATGATCGCCAGGTCAAAAACTTCGCCGTTGTACTGCTCGATGAACCGTTTCATTGCATTCCGTCCTTGTCCAGTTTTTCATTGATGATTTTTATCGTCCTTTCTTCAGCGAAGGATAGGAGATCGAACATGATCTTTTTCGATTTTTCCGGTTTCCGTTCCCTGATCGCCCCGACTATCTCGCCGTAGAAGCGCGTGGTGCGCTTCACGTTGGCCGGATCGGCGAAGTAGAGGGTCAGGAGCTCCGCGACCAGGCCGCTGTTGTTGAAGAAATTAAGGATTATAACGAAGGGGATGTTCCTGCTCGCCCGGCCGATGGCGCTGTACAGCAGCATGTCCCGGTCGTTCAGGGAGAGGCCGCTGTCGCCGATGACCCGCTCCATCTCGGCCAGGTCCACGTCGGTCCTGTTCAGGGCGGCCTGGCAGGCCACGTCGGGGAGGATAAGGCGCCGGAGGTCCAGGAGCCCCTTCAGAATCGCGACGTCGTAATTGCCGCCGCTCCTCATGAGGGCCGGGAGCAGCTCCAGGCTACCGCTATCAAGGTAGTCCTTGACGTATACCCCGTCGCCGTGGCGGATCTCCACGAGGTCGAGCATCTCCAGCTTTTTGAAGGCTTCCCTGAGAGTGGACCGGTTGACGTTGAGGCTTTCGGCAAGTTCGCGCTCCGGCGGGAGTTTGTCTCCGGCCCGGAATTCTCCGGAAAGTATCTTTTCCTGGAGCTGCGCCACGATGCCTTCGTGGAGCCTGGTTTTCTGGAGGGGGCTGATAGTTGTCATTCTGGTCCTGGCTGTTGATACCCGTCAAACATATAGTGGTCGGGTGGTCCGACCAATTTTAATATACTATATAATAATCCTGGCGTCAAGGGGGAGGGAGAATTTTTTGGATATTGTGCCTTAACCAGGGCCTTCTTTTTTCATCGTTCGTTCTTCTTCATGAACCTGCGAACGGATGAGACCCCGCCGCCCTACCGGCCCGGCATGGACCGGAAATCAGCATATAAAAGCGTATGACAGAGGCACTGGCGCGTCTCCCGGTCGATATATCCTGAAAGGTTCTCTCACCGTTCCGGAAGCATGCATGCCTGGAGTGCGGCACGGAAATGGTCGGATCCGCTGTTTTTTCTTACAACGCTGATAATGAGTGGCATAAACTCTGGAAAATACACCTTCTGATCGGCAGCTATTTCAGGATGAAACGGGGTCCGTGAGTACGTAAAGACCCTGAATGTGCCAAATTTTTTCTATTTATCGTACCATTGTCGCTGTTAAAAATACGCGGGAGTTGATTTTTTACGTAACCGCCGCGATTGTTCCCTCTTTTTCGCGTCGCGCAAAATTTTAAGGGCCCTGTCCAGAATTTTTCCGGTTGACATATGCCTTTTTGCTTCACATAAACGCCAGTATGTCCCCTGGTGCGGCACCGGAGAGGCGGCAGATTCCTATAGAATTATAGAGTAATTATAAACCCCGCCACTTTTCACGCAAATCCCCCCATCACATTTTTTCCAAAAAGTGCTTGCAATTTTTTTGTAAGCAGCATATTATGTCACATCAGCTATATTTCGATACCTCCTTTTGATAACTTTTTTAACTTATCCCCCCTTGGGGCACGGGGGGATTTTTTAACGCGGTAATCCAAAAAAAATCCTGGAGATGCGGGCCGGTTCGGACGGGGTAGTGATTGCATGGATGAAACACTTTCAGAACGGAGCGGCGAAGAGGCCGATCTTTTTTCGTACCGCGCGCCGGTCCTAGACACAGAAGATGACGGCATAACCGGTGAGGCCTTCATCCGCCGGCTTCTCGAGAGCGGGGCCCCGGCCTACAATATCAATTTCCTCCTCCGCCTGGAGGCGTATTCACTCCAGCTTGCCTATTCGCACAACAAGATCCTGTCCCTTTCCAATTCGCGGACCCGGATCCTCGCGCACCAGGTGGAGAGCACCCACCGGGTCATGAGCGCCCTGAACCAGCGCTTCCTCATCGCCGACGAGGTGGGCCTCGGCAAGACCATCGAGGCGGGTCTCATCATCAAGGAGCTCGAGTACCGCCATCAGTACCGCCGCATGCTCATCGTGTGCCCGGCGTCACTCATGTGCCAGTGGCAGAACGAGATGCAGAGCAAGTTCAACGACCGCTTTGCCATCATGGACCGCAGGGAGCTCCGGCGGATCGCACAGTCGAAGCGGGGAGTGAACCCCTGGGAGGCCCATGACAAGATCATCTGCTCCCTCGACTTCATCAAGAACCGCCGCTACCTGAAGATGTTGCAGGAGACGTCGTGGGACGCGGTGATTTTCGACGAGGCGCACCGCCTGCGGAGGGACGGAAAGCGCGCCACCCTTGCCTACGAGGCGGCCCAGGTGATAGCCGAGCGGACCAGGGCGCTCCTGCTCCTCACGGCGACCCCCTTCCGGGGCGTACTCGAGGAGCTCTATTACCTCATCGCCCTCCTGGACCCGAATATCCTGGGCCCCTTCCAGTCCTATTATTATGATTACTGCATCGAGAACGCGGACCTGTCGACCCTCCGCGGGAAGATAGCCCCCGTGCTGATACGCCGCACGAAGCAGGAGGTGGGGGGGTTCACCCGGCGCTGCGCCCGCACCGTACGGTTCGAGCTCTACCCGGACGAGCGGGAGCTGTACGACGCGACCACCCAGTACGTCGCGGAGGAATTCAACCGCGCCATGCAGAGCGAGAACCGCGCCGTGGGCTTCGTCATGACCATATTCCAGAAGCTCCTCGATTCCTCGACGCACGCCCTGGGGTGCGCTCTGGAGCGGCGGATGAACCGGCTCCGGGAGCTCGCGGACAAAGTGGAGCTCTCGCAGCGCCTTGACGGCGCGGCGGCCATCGACGAACCGGACCTGATCGACTGCGCCGAGGAGGTGGACGACCTGGTCTGCATGACCTCGCGTTCGACCGTCGCCGAGATGCGGAAGGAGGCCGACACCCTGGAGCGCCTCGTGGGCCTCTCGAGGGCCATCGCCGTCAACAAGAAGGCGGAGAAGCTCGCGGACCTCATACGCTCCCTCAAAAGAAAAGGCTTTAAAAAATTCCTCATCTTCACGCAGTTCAGGACGACGCAGGACTACCTGTCGGAGTTCCTGAAGGGCCATGACATCGAGGTGTTCCACGGCTCCCTGGGCCGCGACGACAAGGAGCGGGCCATCGCGCGCTTCAGGGACGAGGCACAGATACTTATCTCCACCGAGGCGGGCGGCGAGGGGCGCAACATGCAGTTCTGCAATATCCTTATCAACTACGACCTGCCCTGGTCTCCCCTGAAGATCGAACAGCGCATCGGCAGGCTCCACCGTTTCGGCCAGGCCGACGACGTCTACATCTATAATTTTTCAACCAAGGACACCGTGGCGGAGCGCGTGCTGGAGATCCTGGCGCGCAAACTCAGGCTCTTCGAGGAGTCGATCGGCGCGCCCGACGTGCTCCTGGGGCAGATCGAGGACGAGCTGAAGCTCGGGTCCCTCTTCATGGAGATGGCCGCCGGCCTGCGGAGCAATGCCGCGGTGGATGACGAGGTGGAGCGGCGCCTCGAGCTGGCCCGCAGGGGTTATGAGAAGATCTCGGAACTCGCGGTCGCCGACCGGATAGATTTCAATTACGACGAGTACTACCGCGTCACCCTGAAGGAGCGGAAGTTCTCGAACAGCAGAATCGAGAACTTCGTGAACCGCCTCATGGAATCAGACGATGGAGCGGCGCGGTTCCTCGCCAGAGACCGGGACGGCCTCTATCGCGTCGCCTGCGAAAACGAGGGGGGAGAGCCGGTGTGGCGCGCCGGGACCTTCGACAGCGTCACCGCCCTTGACCGGGAACAGCTGGAGTTCCTCGCCTTCGGTCACCCGGTCATTGACCGCCTGGTGGCGCACTGCCAGGACCGCGCCTTCGGCGGCTTTACCGGGATACAGTCCGTTCGTCACCCGGTCCCCTTCACCGGCATGGTCTTCTATTACCTGGTGACCTTCACGTCGGTTGCCCGCACGCGGGAGATCATACCCGTGGCGGTGGTCCCGGATGCCGGGCTTTCCCCCGGGGACATTGATGCCATCGAAGAGGATCTGCTCGGCCAGGAATGCAGCGGCCGGCATGCCGGCGCCGATGACGGCGCCGTTAAGGCCATCGCGCGGCGCGGCTATTGTTTCGCGGAAGCACGGGGGCGGATCAACAAAAAGATCGAGGCCCGCAAGGCGGCGCTGAGCGAGGGCCTTGACGTCAGCATCGACCCGGAAATCGAAAAGATACGCGAATCCTACGACCGCCGGATAGCGGAGCTCGCGGAAAAACTCGAGCTCCTCGAAGCCCAGTACAAGTGGTACGGCAGGAACCTCAAAAGCACCATCACCCGCACGAAAAACCTCATTGAAAAGGCGAAAAACGACCGGGATTCCCTTCTTTTAAAATACAAGGGGTTCCTCGGCATCGGCCATGAAATCGAGCTTCTCTGCGCCGGAATACTGGTTTCAGACCAAGATTAAGGAAGGCGCCATCCCCTATTTTTTTATTGACAATGAAGCTGCTGGTATTGTATTGCTTGTTATCTTTTTTACCGGGGTTCGGTTCGAACAATGTCATTAATTTCGTTTCAATATCTCGTTTTCTTCGTGATCGTGGTGGCGGTCTTTTTCGCCGTTCCCCATCGCTTCCGGTGGATCTATCTGCTGATCGCCAGCTACATTTTTTACATGTGGTGGGACCCCAAGTACGCGATCCTGATCCTGACAACCACGGTGACCGTGTACGGCACCGCGCTCCTGATGCACAACCGGCCGGCTACAATCAAGAAGCTCTGTGTCGCCCTGAGCGTGGCGGTCAACCTGGGCATCCTTTTTATGTTCAAGTATTTTGTCTTTTTCAATAACAGCATCCGCGACCTGATGGCGCTTTTCGGCCAGACCTACACGCCGCCGGTGCTGCACCTGCTTTTCCCGGTGGGCCTGTCCTTCTACACCTTCCAGGCCCTCTCCTATACCGTCGACGTGTACCGCGGCACCAGGGAGCCGGAGCGGCATTTCGGCATGTTCGCCCTGTACGTGAGCTTTTTCCCGACACTCCTCTCAGGGCCCATCGAGCGCTCCACGAGGCTCCTGCCGCAGCTCTACCGGAAAGTCGAGTTCAACTATGACAGGGTCGTGAGCGGCCTGGTCCTCATGGGATGGGGCTTTTTCCAGAAGCTCGTCATCGCCGACCGGCTCGGACAGTATGTGAGCATGATCTATAACCAGCCCCAGTATTTCAACGGGCTCCCGGTGCTCATGGCCATCTATTTTCTGGGCATCCAGGTCTACTGCGATTTTTCAGGCTATACCGACATCGCCATCGGCACCGCCCTGGTCATGGGATACGAGCTCATGCCCAACTTCAAGAGGCCCTTCCTCGCCGCTTCCATCGGCGACCTGTGGCGTCGGTGGCACATATCGCTCATCTCGTGGTTCAGGGACTATCTCTACATCCCCCTGGGCGGCAACAAGGTGAGCAGGTTCCGCTGGCACCTGAACACGGTCATCGTCTTTACCCTGAGCGGCCTCTGGCACGGCGCCATGTGGCCCCTGGTTGTCTGGGGGGCCCTGAACGGCGTGCTCATCGTGATAAGCCGGGTATCTTCCCGGTTTCGCTCCATGGTCAGGGAGACCGTCTTCGGGGCCCTGGCGAAGGTGCACCCGGCGGTCTATTTCGGCGTCTTCGCGCTTGTCGCTGCCACGGCAGCATTCGGCAAGCAGATCGGCCTTGGCCTTGGCGGCAGGATAGGGACCGGCTTCGTCGCCCTCCTGGTTCTGCCGGTGGCGGTCATGAGCACCAGGAAGGACAGGTTTCCCCGCTTCCTCGAGGGGCTGAAGAGCGCCCTCATGATAATAATCACGTATCATCTTTTTGTCTTCGGCGGCATCTTTTTCAGGGTCAAGTCCATGTCCGACGGATGGTACATGCTCACCCATTTCTGGGGCACCAATTTCATACAGCTGCCTCTCTTTTTCGGCGTCGACGAATTCATCCTCATGCTCCTGCTGGTCCTTTTTATCTGCGTGGTGAACTATATACAGGAGAAGCGCGGCAGCATCAGGGAGATGATCCGGACGAAGCCATGGCCGGTGCGGTGGGCCCTGTATTATCTCCTGGCCATGTCGATAGTGGTCGGCATGCAGAAAACATCGCAGTTTATTTATTTCCAATTCTAAGGGAAGGGACGGGCGCAGGGTTCACACATGAAAAAGTTCATTATCAAAGCCATTGTATTCTTACTGCTCATCCTGTCCACGATCTTCGCGGTCATTTATCTCCAGCCGGTCGACCCGGACAAGTACCTCATGGTCATGCTCGACAAGCACAAGCTGCTGCGGACGACGCCGCAGCCCCGGGTGATCCTGGTCGGCGATTCCAGCCTTGCCTTCGGCATGGACAGCGCCATGATTAAAAAGGCCACCGGCTACAACGTCGTCAACATGGGCCTTCACGGCGGCCTCGGCCTCATCTATATTATGGATGAGCTGAAGCCGTACCTGAAGAAGGACGACATCGTCATCTTCGCCCTTGATTATACCCATTACATGGGGATCGGCACCGGCGATAATACCCTCATCGAGGTGACCATCGTCATGCCCTGGATCCTCAAGTACTATTCCAGGGAGAACTGGATGCCCTTCATCAATAATATTCCCCTTACCTTTCAGCGTCGCCTCAAGGGCCTCTTCAGCCCGAGCAGGGAGGGCGTCGGCCACCGCAGGTCCGGCTTCAACGAATACGGCGACAATATCGGCCATATCGGGCTTAAATCGGATTACTTCAAGGGCATGGATTTCATCGCCAAGTATGTTCCCCAGGCCAGGGAGTTGAACATGACCCGCTTCCTGCCGGACTGCGTGAACAAAGTCGTAGTCGACAAGCTGAACTGGTTCGCGTCGTACTGGGGCAAGCGCGGCGTGAAGGTATACCTCGCCTATTCGCCCCTGCTGGAGAATGACCGGCCAAAACAGGAGAAGATACTCAGGAGCCTGGACAGCGATATCAGGAAGCGCGTCAGGATCAGGGTAATCGGCAGTCCCCTGTCGTATATCTATCCCCAGAAGTATTTCTTCGACAATGAATTCCATCTCAACGGTGAAGGACGGGAGCTCCGTTCCAGGCAGATGGTGGAAGACATGAAGAGCGACCCGGTTCTCTCCCATGCGCCCGGCCGCTGACAGGTTTCAGAAAAATCCAATCTAAAACGCTGCATTATATCCGGTCATCTGTGCTGCCGCATCGGCATGTTTTTTGACTAAATAAGCCGAACTGTACAGTAATTGAAAATATTTGAAAACTTTTCACGCTTCGCCACGGTCAAAGAGGCACAGGTATGAAAAGAAGGACCCGTGCTAAAAAAATACTTTTTTGATAAAAAATGTTTGCCTGCTGATAATTTTATATTATAAGGAAATTTCTAACGGACGGCTCAATACTAATAAGGGAAAAAACGCCAGGCCGTCTTGAATTGGCGATAAAATCCATGCAAGGGGAACGATTATGATGCGAATAGCTGCCAAGAATTATCGCTTTATGGTCATTACAGCCGCAGCGCTGGTGCTGGCCCTGTTCATGAGCGACACGACCTGGACCGGAACCAGGAGCGGAAATTCCCCGGCTCAGCTGCGGGCGCAGACAAACATAGAGAAAAAGAAGGAAGAGATATTCAAAAAATTCAACGAGAAGAAGGAGCAGCTTGTCCGCAGTCCCGAGGAAATGAAACAGATGCTTGCGGACGTCCAGAAAAAGATAAAAGAAAAGAACATGAGCTTCGTGGTCTCCATCAACGAGATGATGAAATATAAAATATCGCAGATCACCGGCGCCCAGGTGCCCAGGAACATAGAAAGGGAAGCGAAGGTTCAGTCCGAGATGGGCGACAAGCTGTGGGAGGAATTCCTGAAAAAATACCGCGACTACCTCGAGGGGAAAAAGCGCGGCCGCGACCGCGATACCTACCGGAAGAAAAAGCGCGATGAGTACTACGAGGACATAGACAGGGACAGGCGCGAAGAAGAGAAAAAGGAAGAAGAGAAGAAGCTGGACGAGTACACCTACAAGGAAGATAAGAAAAAGGAAGAGGAAAGGCAGGAAGAGAAAAAAGAGGAAACCGATACCGACATAGAAAACGCACCGTCGCCAGGCGCCGTCTCTTTCACCTGGGTCAACCGCAACAAGGTGACCCCGATCAAGTACCAGGGGATCTGCGGCAGCTGCTGGGCCTTCACCTCGGCCGCGGTTCTCGAATCGAATTTCCTGATCCGGAGAAACTGGAACCTGGACATCTCGGAGCAGAGCATCCTCGACTGCGCCGAGGCGGTGCAGCCGGTGTACCGGGGCGGTCAGGTGGTGAACATGAAAAGCAAGGCGGGGAGCTGCCAGGGCGGATGGTACGGCCCGGTATTTGAATATTACAAGAGCAACAGCGCGGCCCTGGAGAGCCAGACGCCGTACCAGTTCAAGGAGGCGTACTGCGTGCCCTCGAGGACGACGCAGTACAAGATAGTCGCATGGGGATACGTAAAACCCAACGCGGGCATCCCCGAGGTCCGGGAGATGAAGGAGGCCCTGTGCAAGTACGGGCCCATAGCCGCGTGCGTCAAAGTGACGCCGGCCTTCCAGGCGTACCGGAGCGGGATCTTCGACGAGTTCGCCGATTGCAGCGGAGAACGGGACATCAACCATGCCATCACCATCGTCGGCTGGGACGACAACAAGGGGGCCTACCTCGTGAAGAATTCCTGGGGCACCCAGTGGGGCGACAAGGGGTACGTGTGGATCAAGTACGGCTGCAACAACATAGGCTATGGCGCCGCCTGGGTCGTGGTGAGCAGCATGGACTAGGCGCCGGACCCCGGCGCGGTGAAAGGTGACGCGACAATGATAATCGAGGATATGGGAGGCGGTATGATCGGCACAGCATCTATGTATAGATTCCTTATGCTGGCAATGGCTGTCTGCGTTGCCATGGTCTTTTCCTGTACGATAAAGCCGGCGCTGACGGTAAGCGACGCCGATAACGGGACAAGGGTCGAGGTCAGGAGCGGGGAAATCCTGGCGGTCCGGCTCTCTGCCCAGCTCGGGACCGGCTACGCCTGGAAGGTCGTTGCGGCGGGAAAGAACGTCGAGCAGAAGGGCGAGCCGCAGCAGATGGCCGGGGAGGGACAAAAGCCCGGGGCGCCCGATTACCAGGTTTTCAAGTTCAAAGCCGTGGAGAAGGGGGAGTCGGAACTGAAGCTCCAATATGCCGAAGGCTGGAAGAAGGATGCGAAGCCCCACCGCGAGTTCGCCGTTACGGTTGTCGTCAAGTAGACAATAACAAAGGGGCTGTCCCCCAAGCCCCCCTCCTGATGAGGGGTGTCTGAGGCAGCCCCGCTACGCAGCAAACCATGCATCAGAGGATGACCCCGGTCATCCTCTTCGCGTTTTCAATCACGCATCTTTTTCTTTCGAAATTTCCTTCATGAGTATTGTGAAGATCAATCCCGCGCCAAAGAGGACCGTGAGGGCCCACATGTTGAAAAGGAGGGTGAGCACGATGCCGCTTATCTGTCCGCTCAGCATCAGGAAGCCGTTGGAGGTCGCTTCCGGAACGGGATGGGTTTTTTCCACGGCGTAGGTGAGGCCTATGGGAAGCGCCGACACCAGGAAGAACCCGAAGATGAAACCGGCGATTCCCAGGAGAATTATCGATGAAAGGTACTGGAGCAGTATGACCAGCGGGACCGCCGTCGCCATGGTTATCATGAGGAAGAGCCTTCTCTTGCGGTACTTGTCTGAAAGGGCCGAGAGGATTACGGCGCCGAATATCCCGCCGACGATTATCAGGCCGCCCACGATGCCGGGGGCCACGGACGGATCGATATCCAGCGGGCGGTTGAATATGGTGTCTATTTTCGACGATATGGCGTTGAAGGCGCCGAGGCCGATGAAAAAGGCGCCGCTGAGAAGGAGAAAGTCCCTGTTTTTCAGCAGGGCTTTCATGCCGGTGAGCATGGAGACTTTTTTCTCGGCGGCGATCGGGTTGGGCGGGGTCTTGGGCCTGTCCCTGACAAAGATCAGGTAGAGGACCATGCCGGCCAGGGAGAATATGCCGTATATGATCAGTATGAGCCTGATGCCGCCCGCGGGATCGCCCGCGCCCTTGAAGTAATTCATGATGAAGTCGCCGGCAAACATGGCGGCGGTCAGCCCCAGAAAGAGCGACATGGTGGCGAGCCCGGACGCTAGCGCCTCTTCCTCCCGGGGGAACCAGTTCGCGGCAACCTTGGTGAAGGAGTTAAGCACGAAGGGCTGTCCTATGGCGCAGCCGATCTGGAACACGAGGAGCCAGGTGTAGTCCGGGGCGAAAATCCTCAGGAATCCGCACAGGCCAAGGATGACAACGCCGATGCCGGTGCCTCTCTTGAGGCCGAAGCGGTCTATGCACCATGAGGCGGGAAAGGACACGGGGATGTAGACAAGCATGAATACCACCGCCATGAGGTCGACCGAGTCAATATTGCCGCCGGTATAGACCGCGGCAGTGTCTTTTGCGATGGGTGCGAAGGTGATCCACTGGATCTGGGTCGCGATGGCGGGCAGCATGAAGAGGACCAGTACGACCCACCGGTACGGGGAGACGGCGCTTTCTTGTGTTTTCATTAAGCCTCCTTAAAGTGGGTTCTGATGTGGTTCTATCCCGCGCCTCCATGACGCGGGGTTTTGCAACGTATGTTTGAGAATTATATTCGGGAAAGCCGGTATACCGTGCCATATTCAATGCGATTTGTCAAAGATAAATCATCCGGATGAACACTTTTCATGGGAATTAGGCACCGCGCTGCCTTAAAAAGCACTTGATTGTTTCGTATCCTGCCGTTATCATAGGTTTTCATCGATCGGGAGGGCTCCCCAGGGCGGAACCGGGTCCGGGGGCGGTTATGCGCATCGATATTAACTATAGGACGGCAGCCATGGCATTTGGAAGAGACGGTTCCGAGCTGGAACTCCAGATATATGACCTCCAGAACAAGAAACTGACCCGCGCCCTGGAGGATATCATGGAGCAGAGCGGCGACGCTGAAATCGTGCGGATCGCCAGGGATGCCCTGGCCGAGGCCGAGGCGGTCAGGAAAAAATTCAGCGATGAATGAAGGTTGCAGTGCCTGTCCCGGAAAGGGGTGCAGGCACCCGGAAAAGGCCCGCCCTTCCATGGAGGCGTGCGGCATAGACGTGTATGCCACGGCCGCGGCAACGGATTTCCCATCGAGGTCGTGAAAGATGAATCGAGCGACCAGAACTATTACGGGGTCGCGCTGATAGCGTGATCCGCCCGCCGGTCTCCCTGTTTTAATTCAAGCAGTTTGACTTCAACGCGGTAACAGGTGGTCCACCAGTTCGGCTTTTCAACCCTGGTGACCTGGACGGCGTCGGCGCCGACCTCCCGCGCCTTTTGACGCGCCAGGTAGAGCGCATCGTTATAGCCGCAACTCTGGGAAAATCCGGATTCGCCAAGCCACACTGTGCCAAGTTCGATATACCCGGTTTTGACGGGATCGCCGATTTCATAAACGGTTATTTTATCCGCAACCTTTTTGTCGGGCGTCGCTTTCCGGATCTCGGTATACGTGACCGAGTGGGCGCAGGAAACGGCGAAAAGCATGACAGGGCAATGATTGATGCAATCCTTATTTTCATGGGCATAAACCCTCCTTATATTTAAGACTTCATGAATGATGGTATAGCCTGATACAAGAATATGACAAAAAAAATGATGTGCCGGTTCTTGAATTTTCATGGCTGCGCGCCGCCATCTGCATGGAATTGCCGCGCCGTATTGCAAATCCTCGCAGTATGCCAAAAAATGCTTGTTTAAACATGTCTGTTCCGTTAAATTCATCATGTGCGGTTATTAATCAGCACGAGGAGCCACCAGTGACCTACGACTGCATCATCGTCGGCGCCGGGCCGGCAGGGATATTCACCGCCATGGAGTACCTGAAACGCAGCCCCGGCAGGAAGATCCTCATTCTGGAAAAAGGGAAACGCATCGAGAACAGGTCGTGCCCCATGCGCGAGACCGGATGGTGCCATAACTGCAGGCCCTGCAACATCACCACCGGCTTTTCCGGGGCAGGGGCCTTCAGCGACGGCAAGCTGATGCTCTCCCCGGAGATCGGCGGGATGCTGAACGAATATATGCCGGAAGAACAGCTGGCCTCCCTCATCCGCTATGTCGACGACATCTACCTGTCCTACGGCGCCGACCGTACCCTCTACGGCGTAAACCTGGACGAGGAGGCCATGCAGGACCTCCGCCAGAAGGTGATCAGGAGCAACCTGAAGCTTGTCGATTCGCCGGTGCGCCACATGGGCACCGAGGGAAGCTACCGGATCTATACCCAGATCCAGAAGGAGCTTCTCGACAGCGGCGTCGAGATGAGGTTCGAGACCGAGGTCACGGACCTCATCCTTGACGGCGAGTCGGCGGCGGGCGTGAGGACTGACGGAGGGGAATTCCGCTCCGGCAGCGTGGTGCTCACCGTGGGCCGCCGGGGCGCCGAATGGCTGAGGGCTATGTGCGTCAGGTACGGCATAGACACGAAAATCGGCGGCGTCGACATCGGCGTTCGCGTAGAAGTGCGCAACGAGATCATGAAAGAGGTGAACGACCGGATTTACGAGAGCAAGCTCATCTACTACACGCCGACCTTTGACGACCGGGTGCGCACCTTCTGCCATAACCCGGCGGGCATCGTGGCCACCGAATACTACCACGACGACCTGGCCGTGGTGAACGGCCACAGCTACAAGGCGGACCATCTCAAGACCGGAAACACCAATTTTGCCATCCTGGTCTCCAACTATTTTACCGATCCCTTCAAGGAGCCTATCGAGTACGGGAAGTATATAGCCCGCCTGGCGAACATGCTTTCCGGCAACAAGGTCATGGTGCAGTGCTTCGGCGATTTCCGCCGGGGAAGGCGCACCAACGCCGAGCGCCTGGCGAGGAACAGCCTCCGCCCCACCCTGAAGGACGCCGTGCCCGGCGACCTCTGCCTGGTGTTCCCCTACCGTATTATGCTGGACATAAAAGAGATGATCGCCGCACTTGATACCATCTTTCACGGCCTGGCGAGCGACGAGACGCTCCTGTACGGGGTGGAGGTGAAGTTTTATTCGAACATCATCGGGGTCGACGGGAGGTTCCAGACCCGGTACCGCGGGCTCTACGCCGGCGGCGACGGGGCGGGCATCACCCGGGGCCTGGTGCAATCGAGCATCAACGGGGTGCTCATAGGGAGGATGCTAAGCGGTCATGAGGCTTATTAATTTCATCGTGTTTCTCAGTATCGTGCTGGCGGTCCACGGCGCGGTTAACTATTACATTTTTATCAGGGGCTGGCAGGCCCTTCCCAGAGAGCCGGCCGTCAGGGTCCCCTACCTGGTGATCTTCCTCATCTTCGCCCTGTCGTATATCGCCGGGCGTGTCCTGGAGCGCTTCTCCATATGCGCGGTCAGCGATTACCTGATCTGGATCGGCTCCTTCTGGATGGGGATGATGGCGTACCTTTTCTTCGGCGTGCTTCTCTGCGACATCCTCCGCCTCGGCAACTGGATCGCCGGCGTCGTGCCGGTGCCGTCGGAACTGTACGGCCGCATCAGGCAGATAGCGGCCCTGGCGGTGGCAATCGTCGCGACGGCGACCGTGGTAGCCGGCTATTATAACACGCTTCACCCGCGCATCAACACCGTGGTGGTCGAGGTCCCGAAAAGCGCCGGCGGCCGCCGGACCCTCGATATCGCCCTGGTGACAGACATACACCTGGGGACCATCATCAAGAATTCCCGCCTTCAGACCATGGTGGACATGGTGAACGTCCTCCAGCCTGACGTGGTGCTGCTGGCGGGGGACATCGTCGACGAGGACCTGGCCCCGGTCATCAAGAACAACCTGGGCGAGCTGCTCCGCACGATCAGGTCGCGCTACGGCACCTACGCGGTGACCGGTAACCACGAGTACATCGGCGGGGTCGAGGCGGCGTGCCGCTACCTGGCGGACCACGGCGTGACCGTCCTGCGCGACCGGTCGGTGCTCATCGATAACCGCTTCTATCTGGTGGGAAGGGAAGACCGGAGCATCACCCAGTTCGGCGGCGGACGGAGGCTGCCCCTGGATGCGATCATGAAGGACGTTGACCTGAAGAGGCCGGTCATCATGATGGACCATCAGCCGTACCACCTGTCCGAGGCAGCCGAGCACGGCGTGGACCTGCAGGTCTCGGGCCATACCCATCACGGCCAGCTCTGGCCCTTTAACTTCATTACCTCGCTGATATACGAGGTGAGCAGGGGGCTCAAGCGGATCGGGAAGGCCCACGTGTTCGTGTCGTGCGGCTACGGCACCTGGGGGCCGCCGGTGCGGGTGGGGATGGTCCCGGAGGTGGTGCACATCCAGCTGCGCTTCAGGCAGTAGGAGGCGGGAGCGTCACGCCGCGGCCTTCGGCCTTTTCCATGGCTTCATCACAGACAGATAAACGGCGAACACAATGGTGGCGGCCTGAAAAGTGCCGAAGCAATACAGCATGTTAAGCGTGCCGGTATAGACGGGATCCGAGAGGGCCTGAATCCCCATATCGCGGGCCAGGGGGGGCAGGCTGTTGAGCCACGGGCCGAGGAAGAAGGTGCCGAAAATTACGCCGTAGAGGTTGATGAGCCATTTTACTGTTATCCACCGGTGCTTGAACCATCCCCATCCGGTGAACATGGAATACAGGAGACCGGTCGCGAATGAGCCGATCGCCCCGGGGATGATAATGAAGTCATCAATGAACTTCATCGAAAGGGTGATGCCGTAGAGTTGCATCCCGTCCTCCGCGCGTAGAATGTAACCCATCAGGTTGATGCCGATGGCTCCTCCGACCCACAGCGATGCAAAGATGACATGGAATAATTTCAGCCATCGCTGACCACCCGGTCCCAGCTGGATCATGCGCTCCTCCGAAAGTGCCGCTGTTTTCCGCGATGATTGATAACCGCGGTATATGTCAAAAATAATCTGATCACGAGGGGGTTGCTGCCAGGGAATGCGGGCGTATCATGGCTTCACCAAGAATGGTATCGCTTCCGCGATACTCCGCTTGAGCTTGTGCCGGTCAATCGGCTTCGCGAGGTAGGATCTGCATCCCAGAGAGACGAATTTATTCTCGTCTTCCGCCATCGCGTAGGCCGTCTGGGCTATGATGCAGGAGCCGGCGAGGAGCCCCTCTTTTTTCAGCGCGGCCAGGACTTCTTCCCCGTTCATGACCGGCATCTGCATGTCAAGAAACACTATGTCATACCGCGTTCGCCGCATCTTCTCGAGGGTGTCTCCGCCGTCAACGGCAAGGTCGCAGGTGAGCCCGATCTTCCGGAGAAGGGCGTCGATGAATTTCCGGTTGATGGAATCGTCCTCGGAAACGAGGATTTTCAGCTGCCTCCCTGCGGCAAGGTAATCGCGTATAATGGCATCGGGATCAGGGACGTTCCCGCCCGCTGCATCTGCGGGCCGTCCTGCCTCTCCGGTTCCGCCCGGGTCTTTTGCCGGCGGGAGCGCTATGGTCACGGTAAAAACCGAGCCGCGGCCGGGCTCGCTTTCCACCGAAATGGAGCCGTTCATAAGGGAGAGAAGCTTTCTGCAGATGGCCAGGCCGAGACCGGTGCCTCCGTATCTTCCGGAAATTGTTTCATCGGCCTGGGAGAATTCGGAAAAAATGACCTCCTGGTGTTCCTTCTCGATGCCGATGCCGGTGTCCTCGACCCGAATCGTCGCGGTGCCGTCGCGGTAGTCGCACCGGATGCCGACCGATCCCTTTTCGGTGAACTTGAAGGCGTTGCTGGTCATGTTGAGTATGACCTGCCGCATCCGCTTCTGGTCTCCCATGACCAGGCCAGGCAGGCTCCCGGATACGGTGACCGTGAAGTCGATCCCCTTTTCGCGGGCCGCCGACTCGAACAGGGAGCGGACCGAGGAGATCGTCTCTTCGAGAGAAAAGGGCGCGGTCACTATCTCGTATTTTCCAGCCTCGATTTTTGAAAGGTCGAGTATGTCGTTGACCAGGTCCAGGAGCATCTTCCCCGACTGGTATACCAGTTCGAGGCGGGCCTTTTTCTCGGGGCTGGCTTCCTCGTCGATGAGCATTTCCGTGAAGCCCAGCATGGCATTGATGGGGGTCCGGATCTCATGGCTCACGGTCGCCAGGAAGTAGCTCTTCAGGCGGTTCGCCCGTTCAGCCTCGTCCCTGGCCTCCTTCATCCTCATCTCGGCGTTCTTGAGCTCCGTGATGTCCGTCATGAGGCCGATGGTTGCCATCGGATGGCCTGCCTGGTTTTTCATGAGCACGGTGGTGCAGGATGTGGGGACATAGGAGCCGTCCTTGCGCTGGAAGAGCAGCTCCCCCTTCCAGTAGCCCCTGTTCATGACCTCCTCAAAGGCCTGCTCGCGTTTTTTCCGTTCCTCGGAGGAATATACGTCCTTGAATTTCTTGTTGATGAGCTCTTCGCTGGTGCATCCCCGGAGCTTCTCGTAGCTTTTGTTGAAGAAGATGTAGTTGCCGTTCAGGTCCATCACGGCGATCGATTCCGCCGCCTGTTCAACGATGGAAGAGTAGAGGCCCAGGCGCTCGGAGAGCTGGTGGGCGTCTGTCAGCTCCGACTCCATGGTGTGAATGATGTTGATGAGGTTCTCTTTCGGCTGTTTATCGTAATCCATAGCGGGACAGTTCCTTCAGATATGGTGAACTATGAATTGGTCTGCCTGAACCGGTGCTCATTACATTTACCGGGGATTACCCAATCTGTCAATACTATTTGCAGGTGGTTACGATGGAGAAAGCCGCAAAAAAAAATCAAAAAAATGATTTGCCCTGCGGCGGCTATTCTCTGCTAGCCTGTCAATAATGATGAAACAAATCGGTGTCCAGGCCCGAATTTTTTTATTGATGCGACAGGGTGCATCCGAATATTATATTAGTGGGATCTGAATTGATGAAAAACGGAATGAATTATCTCATAAAGACCGCGGCAGTGCTGCTCGTTGCCGCGGCGGTTTCCCAGTGCGCCCGGGAGGCCCGAAAGGTGGAGGTCCGGCGGTCCCCCTGCCGGTTCCAGGAGGTATGGGCGTACCTCATGAAAGGCGAGGAGCTGAAGATCACCGGCCGCGAGCCCCTGACGGACCTTCTCTATTTCGGCTGCTCCGTGAGCAGGGATGGTCATCTGAGGGGCTCCACCGCGGCGCCCCAGCTCCCTTTCGCCGGTCCATTGCCGCGGATACACCTTGTCGTGTTCAATCTTTCAGAACCGGCGCTCCTTCATGCATGTCTTGATACAAAGGGGCCGGCGCGGGAAGTCCTGATCGGCGACATTGCCGCCGCGGCAAATAATTTCTCAGGGGTCCAGATTGATTTCGAATCTCTTCATCCCGATGACGGCCAGGCGTACCTGGATTTTCTTGCTGATCTGAAGAAGCGGATGCCGGAAAAGACCCTGAGCGTGGCCGTTCCGGTGCGCCTGAACGGCAGCGTCAAGAACGCCTATAATTACGAGGCCATTGCCGGCGCCGTGGACAAGGTGTTCATCATGGCCTATGACCAGCACTGGGAAACCAGCAAGGCGGGGCCCATATCCTCGCTGTCATGGTGCGATTCGGCGGCGGGGTATGCCACCAGCAACATTCCGCGGGAGAAGCTCGTCATGGGCATCCCCCTCTACGGCAGGGCCTGGCAGGATAAAAAGATCAACCGCGCTGTAACCTACAACCAGGCGGTGGAGCTGGCAAAACAGGCGGGGGGACAGTCAAGCCGGTCCTTCGACAGGGGCCCTTCATTTGAATACACGGAAGAAGTCAAGGTCAGGGTCTATTACGAGGACATTGCATCAATCCACGCAAAACTCAGGCTCTATAAATCGTATAATATCCCCTCGGTGGCGTTCTGGCGCATCGGCCAGGGGCCGCGGGAGCTGTGGGACACGATAGTTATCGGTGTCCAGTAGGGTTGCGTTTCACACCCCTCAAGCCCCCCTTCAGGGGCCTTTTTAGTCGGGCTCCTGCCGGGTGCCCGATAATAATATATCCTTCAGCTGTTCCACGGTGTCAACCAGATGGGTTGGTTGCGCGCGCGTGATATCGTCCCGCGATCCGTATCCCCAGGTCACGCCGATCGAATCAATGCCGTTGTTCCGCGCGCCTATGATGTCCAGGTCCATGTCCCCCACCATGACGATATGGTCTTTCCCCGCGTCCCCCCGGCCCGCGATCAGGCTCCCGATCACCTGGGTCTTGTTCATCACCGTGCCCCCGGCGTCGCTCCCCCCGACCGCGCTGAAAAAATGGCGTATGCCGAGGAGTTCAAGCACGCCGGCGGCAATCGAATCGAGTTTTGATGTGGCCAGGAAGAGCCGGCGGTCCATCCGGTGAAGGTCCGCGATGAGCCCCGGTATGCCGGGGTAGGGGTGGTTTATGCCCATGCCATGTTTCCGATAGTGGTCCCGGTAATGCAGGATCGCGCGGTTTATCGCATCATCGTCCCCGGGGAAATAGTCCCTGAACGATTCCTGGAGGGGCGGCCCGATGAAGTTCCGGAGAAGCGAGACGTCGGTGACCGGTTTCCCCATTGCCGCGAGGGCGTGGGAGACCGATTGGATTATGCCGTCACCAGGGTCCGACAGGGTGCCGTCCATGTCGAAGAATATATGACGGTATTGTTTCATCGGTCCGTAACGGTCCGCAGGGGGTCCGCGCGTCGGATCCCGGTCGGGTCCCGGCCCTAGACCTTGAAGTAATCAACGCGCTGCGAAAGACTGCCGGCTATCTGCGCCAGCTCCTGCGTGCCGGCTGTCATCTCCTCGGAGGTGGCCGCGTTCTTCTGCGAAAGCTCGTTGATGTAGGACACCGACTTCACGATCTCCTCGGCCGCGATCTTCTGCTCCTCCGTCGCGGTCCTGATCTCGCTGGCCCGGGTCTGCACCTTGCCGGCCTCGCTGTTCACGGTTTCGTTGGTGGAGAGCTGCCGCTCCATGTTCTCGTAGATCACGTTCATCATGCGGCTGATGGTCTCGACGCCGTCTATGATGTCGCTGATGACCCGCACGGTGGCGCCAACGTTGGCGATGCCGGTGCTGATCTCCTCGTTGTTGACGCGGATCAGGGTGTCGATGTCCTTCAGGCTGGTGGCCGTCTGGTCCGCCAGCTTCGATATCTCGTCGGCGACAACGGCAAAGCCGCGCCCCGCCTCGCCGGCCCGGGCCGCCTCGATGGCGGCGTTCAGGGCGAGCAGGTTGGTCTGCTCCGAAATGCCGTTGATGATCTCGATGATGTTGGTCATCTGCTTCGTGCGGCCGTCGATGGTCGACATGCTCTGGTTCATGACGGCAAGGGATTCGCTCCCCGACTTCGCCTTGGCCGAAATCTGCCCGGTCAGGCTCAGGGCGTCCTTGACCCGGGCCGCCATGCCGTTGATCGTGTCGGAAAGCTCCTTCATGATGGTGCCGAGGGAATTGAGGCTGGTGAACTGGTCATGGGCGCCTTCGCTCACGTTTTCAAGGCCGGAGGAGAGCTCCTCCACGGTGGACATGATCTCCTCGGCAGAAGCGGCCTGGCGCTGCACGTTCTCGGTGAACTGGCCCGATGACGCCGACATCTGCTCCGAGGCAGACGCCAGGGCAAGGGATATCTCCTTCACGTTTTTCACGATGTAGGATATGTTGTTCAGGAACTGGTCGAGGCTCTCCCCGATGTCCGCGACGTCGCTCCGGGCATCGACCCCGGTCCGTGCCGTGAGGTCGCCGGTGGTCATGACCTTTATGGTGCCGATGATCCTGTTGATGGGCTTCATGATCCGGTTGAAGTTCCAGAAGGCCAGGAGAAGGATCACGATTGAAAAGATGAGTCCCGTGAGAAGGTAGAAAACAGAGAGGGTCTTGACCGACGAGAGGGCCTCACCCCGGTCAAGTTCGATGAGGAACACCCATTCGAAATAGCTGTACCATTTCCACGCGGCTATGACCGGGTTGCCCAGGTGGCCGGTGTAGGTGTCGCTCCCGTGATGGGTTGTCCTGATGCACTGCGCCACGCTGGTCACCAGTTTTCCCGTGGGGCCTTCGACAAGGCGGTATCCTTTCCCGTTGTTTTTATACTCGAACCCTCCGGTTGAGGCCACGACGCGCCCCTCCCGGTCAACCAGGTAGGCGTTGCTCCCTTCGCCGAGATCTAGCATGTTGAGGGAGTCCTCGACGATCTGCAGGTCGATGAAGGCCACGATATAGCCGGTGATGCGCCCCTGTTCGCCGGGCAACGGGTAAACCGGATAGCTTACCGGCTGGCTGTTGGATTTCTCCTTTTCGCCGTTCTGCACGATGCTTTTACCGATATGGATATCGTCGGAGGTCCCGATCTCCTTGAATTGTTCCTTGACCGCCTGGGCTAATCGCGGCGAGGTGGAATATATAACCGCGCCCTGGCGGGATATGAGGACTAAGCCGTTGTATGAGCCCTGCTCCTTCATGATTTCATCCATATAGGCCCTGACGGCGCCCGTGGCGGCGCCCTGGTTCATTGCCCCGATGACCTGCGGGTTATGGGCGACAAGCTCGAGGATTTCCACTCTCCGCTCCATCCAGTACTCGACAAACTCGAATTGTTTCGTCGCGGTATCCTGGAGGTTCCGCTGGACAATGCCGCTTATGATCTGCCTGCTGAAGAAGAAATTTATGGTCATGAAGAGGAGCAGCATCGCGAAGATGGTGCTGATGATGAGTATCATGTGGCGCTTTTTGCCTAACAGTTCGCCGGCCCTGGCTTTTAGATTTACAAGAATGTTTTCCATTGTGAACCTCTCGATTGATGCCTTTTTCACTGGTGCCATGTATGGCGGTTTCAACGCTTCCCGTCGTGGTGGCACCTGCCGCACCCTTTGGGTCCCGAAGACTTCCGGTGGCACCCGAGACACTGCTGGTGAAAGGCGCCCTTCAGGTTGATGATGTTCCCCCGGTCATGGCGGAGGTGACAGGTCGAGCACTTGACGTTTTTCCCGGTGTGATGGCATTCAATGCACTTCGCGCCGTAGTCATCCGTGTGTGCCCGGTGGCTGAAGGTTATGGGGGGCTTCCGGTGCCCCGTTTTCGGCAGGACTATCACGTCCTCAACAGAATATGCTATTCCAGCGAGAAGGAGGATGCCCAGTGCCGTTAGGGCGGGAATACCTTTGGTCTTGGTGATCTGTTTCATGTCGATTATGCCTCGAAAAAATTGAATCCGTCTATGCCGGAGTCCCGGCGGCCGCTTTTCTGTGGCGGCGGTACGAGACCTCCAGTATGATGGCGACCACTGACGGTATGACGGTAAGGATGATGCCGCCTGCTATGAGCTCCGGAATTCCGGCCTGGGCGTCTCCCGGGCCTTCCATCATGCCGATGACCAGGAGCGCCCAGAAGCCTGTGCACAGGGCAAAGAGGATGCGCGCTATGACCGCCTTGTAGGTTCCGCTGCCCCGGGGTGCCGGCGCCGCCGCGTACGTAGCGGATGGTGCCGGTGCGGGGGTGTCCCCGGCCGGTGCGGTACCGTTCCATCTGCTCTGGGAGATGGCGGCCCCCTTCTTCAGATAGATGCCGCCGAACACAAACAGGGCGATCACCAGGGGAATGATCAGGAGGGCCGCGGCGGTTGCCGACAGGACCAGGGTGTCGTACACGGCATGGATCAGATAGGCGATTATGAAACCCTTCCGGATCGTCCTGCTGCGTTTGCCGGCATCCGGCGCGAACTTGGCGATGCCGACGAAGTAGCCCATGAGAACGCCCGTAAAGGTGTGGAGCGGTATGGACGTTACCGCGCGCATGATGCCGGTTCCGAATCCGCTCTGCAGGACATACATGATGTTCTCGAGAAGGGCAAACCCGATGGCGGCGGCGCCGGTGTACACGATGCCGTCATTTTCTTCATTGAAGTTGACATTTTTCCAGATGAAAAGGAGCACGACGCCCAGCTTGACCGTTTCCTCGATGGGGGCGATGACGATGAATGATTTAATCGCCGCCCCGACGATGCCCCCGGCCGCGAAGACCGGGATCATGCTCAGGAGAAGTTCAACCAGGGCGGCCGGGATGACCGCTGCGGCGCCCAGGACCATGGCCTTTATGATAAGTCCGTGCGGCTCCGGTTCGATCCGGTCCAGGTGGTGAATATAAAGCATGAAAGCGACGGGGGGCAGAATGGCGATGCCAACGAGAATCAGTAAATCCATGGGGCCTTCCTTCTTGACGCCTGTTATTCAAAAATCATATATTGAGTGATCGATGCAGAAAGTCAAGAAATATAGAACCGCCGGCGGGGGCTTTTGCAGAAATGTGCCGGTTAATCCTTGAAGAGGTATCCTTTTTCCCTGAAGAGAACGCAGCAGGCGTCAACAACGTTTCTATCATACAGGATGCCGCTGTTTTTTTTGATCTCGTCTATGGCGATATCCGTGCCGATGGCGCGGCGGTATGGGCGGTGCGACGACATGGCTTCCACCACGTCCGCCACGGCGAGGATTTTCGCCTCAAGTATGATGTTTTTATCCGTGATCCCGGAAGGGTAGCCTGACCCGTTGATACGCTCGTGGTGCTGGTACACCGCCATCGCCACGGGCCAGGGGAAGTCGATGTTTTTGAGAATGTCATAACCCATCTGGGGGTGCGTTTTTATCAGCTTGAATTCGATCGCCGTGAGGGTCGCCGGCTTGCTCAGGATTTCGGACGGTATGGATATTTTTCCTATGTCGTGGATCGATCCGGCGATGCGGATGCCGTCGATCCGGTCGCGCGTGAAGCCCATGATCGAGGCAATGGCCCGGGCCAGGTCGGACACCCGGCGGTGGTGGCCCGCGGTGTAGGGGTCGCGCACCTCCAGGGCAAGGGAGAGGGCCTGCACCGTCTGGCCGAGGGCCTTGCGCATCGTGTTGAAGCTTTCCTGCAGGTCCATGTCGCGGAGCCGCTCGGTAATGTCACGCATGATGCCGCGGAACCCGATAGGCGTGCCGGCGGCAGACCTCATGAGGGTGACCGATATCTCAACGATCCGCTCGCTTTTATCTTTCCGGATGATTTCGTATACCACCGTCTTTTTTTCCGCTTCGGAGCGATAGACGGCATTGAAATGGTTGGATACTTCTTTCGCCGTTCTGGGGTCCATGTAGTCCCGGTGGTTCATCCCGAGGAGCTCCTCGCGGGAGTATCCCGTGATGCGGCACAGGGCTTCGTTGCAGAAGGTCGTGTTGCCCCTCAGGTCAACTTCCCAGTAGGCGTCATCGATGTCCTCCAGGATATGGCGGTAGGTGGTTTCCGTCACGGGAACATGCAGATGGTGATTGTCATTCCTGGCGGAAAGCAATTCATCGCGCTCCCTGCGGACCGCCTCCAGCTCCTCGATGAGCTCATTCTTTTTTTTGTTCTGATATGGATCCATTGCCGGAATGACGCCATTCTATCAGTGGAGAGGGTTAATTTCAATGATTATTTGCTGTCTGCTGCCATTTGATTCGACAATAATGAGTGTTATGTCTCCGCCGGGGTTAGAATGTTTTTTTATTTGACATCCCCGTTGCCGATGGGTTATATAATGGTAGTGATCCTTGCAGTGGATGTCGTTCCTTTCATATAACAAAAGAGGGGTGGATTTACTTATGGAAAAACGGAATACGATCAGGGTTCCCTTTCACGTCCGTTCTGTTATCAAGCACGGGGACGCTGTCATTGAAGGAGACGTGAAGGACCTCAGCACGGGGGGCATGCTGTTTGAGACCGTGGGCGACATTCCCCTTGATGAGATCGTCCAGATTTCGCTTTTTCTCTACGGCACCAGCTCAAACCTGTCGCTGAACATCTCCGGCAGGGTGGTGAGAAAGTCCGACTCCGGCACCGCCATAAAGTTTACCGAGCTTGATCTGGATTCATTCATCCACCTGAGAAACATCGTCTCACGCAACGCCTTTGACGAACAGAAAATCATCAGGGAATTCCAGGAATTCAAGACCGAGGAAGCTTCGAAGGATTAACCCAGGCGGGACCAGGCCGTTTCCAGGCGCTTGCTCCGGGCCGTCCCGGCCACGTTCAGGAGCGCGCGGTCCCGTTCCCACCCGGCCCGGGTTTTATCATCAACCAGATCCCAGCACCCCGCCGTGCTTTCGAGCAGCGCCATGATCTGCCGGTGCAGTCCGCCCAGCGCTATGTGGACCGCCGGCGAAGACGGGTCATCCTGGGAGAGGGCCCGGCAGCACGCGATGAGGGCCGCGGTCTCCTCTATCACGGTCCGGGGCCAGCCGTAGAGGCAGGCGATGCGGAACATGAATCCCCCGATGGCGGCGAACATGTGGAGGTCCTCAACGGTGCGGAATGGCCTGATGTAGCCGCTGTATCCGTCTCCCGGGAGCAGGGATTCCCTTGTTACCGTGACATCGCTGAAGGAGACGGTGCCGTGGCTGATCTCCGGCACGAAGGGAAGGCTTTTCATGACGGATACCGTCACGCCCGGGGCGTTCCGCTCAACCAGGGCCATGCGGATGCTGTTCTTCCCGTCCGGGGCCAGGCCGGTGGAGGCGGCAACCAGGAGGAGGTCCGCCTCGTTTGCCATGGTGATGAATTTCTTGCTGCCGGTGAGGGAGTAGGGGCCGCCCGGGCCCTGTTCTGTCAGAGCGGACCGTATGGTCGACGGGTGCCCGCCCTTTTTTTCGGTGACGCAGAATGACACGATGGCCTTCTCGGGCAGGGCGGGGACGAGGCGCCTGAGGCCTGATTCATAACCGGCCGCGAAGGCGTAGGCGGTCCGGTCCGCCAGGAAACCCCCGATGACCGCCCGGTCCACGGCTGCGTCCCAGCCGGAAGAGGCAGCTTCAAAGACCTTCTTCCATGCCGATACGGATTCGAGCGGTGCTGTATCGATATGCCCCCGGTTCTCAAAAAGCCAGTCGAGTATGGAGATGTTGGATTTCTGTTCCGTCATGGTTATTCCCTGCTCGAGGATCGCTCTCTATCCGGGAATGTCAAACCTAAAATTCCTCTGCTGCCCGCCAGCGGCCTGCTTCAGATGGCGAAGACTTCCATCAGGACCTGGTAGGCGTGGTTCAGTCTTTTCATCTCCGTTTCGCCGCCGCGGTTCAGGTCTGGATGGAGCGACTTTGCCAGCTCGTGGTATTTCCTCTTTATGTTTTTCATGGTGGGGCGGGACAGGCCGAAGAGTTCAAGGGCCCGCTCCACCTCGCCCCGCCGGAGCGCGTAGATGACGACCCCCTTCATCAGCTTTTCCAGGAGCGCGCTCGTTCCGAAGGAGAGATTGTCCGGGTTGGTGTAAAAATCCAGGAGCGGGTCAAAGGTCACGGCCGCGTCGATCCCGGGGAGATGGTGCAGGGCGCAGTATCCGCCGCCGCCGGTATCGCGGCCGCAGTGCGATCCCGTCTCCGGGTCGTAGTGCTGGCATGAGCCCGCGCCCGGGACCCGCACCATTCTGATCCTCATCGGGTCCAGGTGGAGGTAATAGCCGAGGGCCCCCGCTTCCCGCTTCAGCCGGTACAGGGCGTGGTAGAATGAAAAGTGGAGCTCGAAGAGCTGTTCCCTGCCGGAGGGGATCCGCGCCTCACCGGTCACGGTCCGGAGGAGGTCCGCCTCCATCACCGGCGCGGCATGGGACTCAAGGAGCGCGAAGATCTTCCCGGTGTCGAAGTCTATGAGGCGGAGCCCGGATTCCCTGTGGCGCGGATTCATCCGTTACCGGCCGGTGAAATGGGGTGTCCGCCGCCGTCCAGGGAACAGGCGCCGGATTGCTCCAGGTCGCGCCGCCAGGCCCTGCCGCGGAAGGTGTTGTTGAAGTAGTTGGCGAAACGCATCATCCGTATCAGCTTCAGGATGTATGCCCGTTCCTTCCGGGTGTAGAGGGCCATGAAGTCTTCCATGTATCTTCCGGCTGGCTCGCCGCCATCGAGGGCGATCCAGTCCTGGGCGTATTTGAGGGCCAGCCACTCGCGGTGTTCAAAGTCCTTCGGGTCAAGGGCTATGAGTTTCTCGATCTCGTCGCCGGTGATTCCGAGCCTTCCGCCCACGGCGGAGTGGAGCTTCATTCAGCCGAAGCAGTTGTTGGCCACGGTGACGGCGAGGAGTATCTTTTCCCTGAACTTCGGATCTACCCTGAGAAAGGTCATGAGGAAGGTGGGACCGCGGAACACCGCCGCCCCTTTCATGAAAAGATCGCGATACGAGGTGAAGGTGCGCATGAATATGTGTGTCAAGGTATAACCATCCTGTCAGTAAGCGCGGTCACGCGACCGCGCCCTCATGAAATACATGCCCTCTTATCAGTACCGGAGCCGGACGATGGTGACGCCGTCCCCGCCTTCGCCGGAGTCGCCCGGCCTGAAGCCGTCTGCATAGAGGCTGTTCCGGAGGTTCTGGCGCACCGCCTCCTTCATGGCGCCGGTGCCGTGGCCGTGGATCACCACGGCCGTGTCGATGCCGCCGCGGACCATGCGGTCGAAGTCCTGCTCCATGACGCGCAGGCCCTCCTCGACCCGCATGCCGCGAAGGTCAATGGTGTTGTAGCTCGCCTGGACCACGGCCGGTACGTCGCCCTCGTGGCTCCCCGGGTGTTCCGCCTGCTTCTTCTTCACCTGCTTCCGATCCGCTGAGGGCCGTTGCTGCCCGCCGCGGGGCTGGTACAGGTCGTCCAGCGGGAAGGTCGACCTGATGGAGCTTCCCAGGAGCACTGTTGCCGTTTTCCTCGGCAGGTCGATCCTTTCAAGCGTCCCCTCCTTTTCGAGGGAAATGATGAAGACGCGGTCCCCGGCCCTGGCGCCATCCGGCTCAAGGGGGGCGTACCTGTCGCGGTAGAGCTTGCCCTTGTCCCGGCCCAGGTCCGCCCGGACCGACTCCTCGATCTCCCGTATCTTCTCCTGGACCTTCCCGGCCTCCTTCATGCTCATTCTCTGTAAATCGGTGATGCGGCGCGCGACAAGGTCGCGGTATTCCGAAAGCTCCCGGAGGAACTCGAGCCCCTCCTTCTGCTTGATCTGCTGGGATCGTTTTTCCAGCGATTTCATAAGGCCGTCGTACTCGGTCTTCTCCTTTTCCAGGCCGGCGGCCATCTCCTCCAGGTGAACCTTCCTGTCCGTGAGTTCCCGCTCGTGCTTCTGCATCTTTTCGATCAGCGCCTCAACGCTGAGCTCCCTGCTGTCCAGGAGCGAGCGGGCCCGGCCGATGACCCGGTCCGGGAAGCCGTAGTTTTTGGCTATCTCGATGGCGTAGCTCACGCCGGGGAGCCCGGTGATGAGACGGTACGTGGGCCGCAGGGTCTCCATGTCGAAGGAGACCGATGCGTTCTGGAACCTGCCGTCGATGGTGGGGAGGTCTTTTAGCTCGGAGTAGTGGGTGGTGACCACGATCCTGCTCCCGGTTTCGATGAGGGACTCCAGGATCGCCTGGGCAAGGGCCGCGCCCTGGCGGGGGTTGGTCCCCACGATGATCTCGTCGATGATGACCAGGGTGCGGTCATCGGCCTTTGAAAGCATTTCGTTGATGACCACGATCTGGCCGGAGAAGGTCGACAGCGACTGCGACAGGCTCTGGTCGTCGCCGATATCGGCGAGGATGCGCGAGAACACGCCGATGCGCGAGTCGGGGCCCGCCGGGACATGGAGCCCCAGCATCACGAAGAGGGCGCACAGGCCGATGGTCTTCAGGAGCACGGTCTTTCCGCCGGTGTTGGCTCCGGAAATGATGAGGCACCGGTTGTCCCCTCCCAGGTCGAGGTCGTTGGCCACCACCGTGGACGGGGACATGAGGTAGAGGATGGGGTGCCGCGCCTGGTAGAGGATGATCTCGCTCGATTCGGATATTTCCGGCTCCGATCCCCTGATGTCGATGCTGAAGCGCGCGGCGCCGTGGAGGAAATCGAGGTCTCCGATCACCGCGAGGTTCCCCCGGAGGGGGTCGGCGCTCTCGGCGACGCGCGCCGAAAGGTCGCGGAGTATGCGCGCGGTCTCCGCCTGCAGCTCCTTGTCGAGCATGAGGGCCCGGTTGTTCAGGGGCGTGATCTCCTGGGGCTCGATGTAGTAAGTGGCGCCGCTGGCGGATATGTCGTGGACCGTGCCCTTCACCCGCTCCTTCATGGAGGACTTGACCAGGACCACGTAGCGGTCGTTGCGGGTGGTGAAGATCTTTTCCTGCAGCACCTGGTCCATGGAGGGGGCGTGGATCATCCTCCCGATGCTCTTTTCCATTTCCTGCTTCGCGGAAAAGAGCTCGCCCCGGAGCCGGCGGAGCTCCGGGTACGCGGCGTCGTTCAGCTCGTTGTTTTCGGTTATGGCTTTCGAAAGGACGCCGGTGACGGCCTCGAGCCTGTCGAGGCGGCCGTGCTCCTCCGCAAGGGAGGGGAATTCATCCTTCTGCTCCCTGAGAAAGCGCATGATCCTGCCGGAGGCCATGACGAAGCTCCTGACCGCGGCCAGGTCCTCGAGCTTCAGGACTCCATCCCGCTCCGCCAGGGCCAGATGCGGTTCGATATCGGAAACGCCGGAGAAATCCGGCGCCCTGTCCCGGCCGATGATCTCTTTAAGGGCCGTGATTTTTTTTATCCGCGCCCTGGCCGCCTCCAGGCCCTGCGGCCTGAGAACGTCCGCCAGGGCCCGTCCCACCGGCGTGGCGCAGCGGCGCCGGAGCTCTTCCCGAATCACGGGCCACTCCAGTATTTCCAGGACGCGTTGTGAGATGTGCTCGTTCATTGGTTGCGTTATGCAGCAGTATGAATATCTCTTAAACCGGAATATTTATAGTGGAGGCATGAAGTCGGAAGGCGTCAAGAACTTATTGGAAACGGCACCGGTCATTGCATCAACGGCTTCATCAGGGCCGGAAAGTCCCGGTGTTTAAAGTATTGACAGTTCGGGGATGAAGGATTATCATCCGGGCATGACTGCACAGGCCCATGAGATACTGATTCTTGACGGGGAACCTGCTTCAATGGCATCCGTTCCCCCCATACCTGCGGACCACCCCCGTATAGCGCCGGTGCCTGAGGAAGAAGTATCCGCGGCCGTTACAAGCGGCGCGATACAAATGCCAGTCCTGTCAACCGCCTGCTGGCGCAGGTATGTTGCCACCTGGGAGATCAGGGACCGGAGACTCTATCTGCTCTCCATAGAGGGTGTCTATAGGGTCATCGGCATAGGCCCCGTGCCGGCGGACTGGTTCTCCGGCACTCTCCGCGTACCGCGGGGGAGGTTGCTCTCCTGCGTCCATAGGGGATTCGAGAGCGTATACGAAAGGGATCAGTATATTGATATCGAGGGGGGCCGCGAGACTGGCCGCCGGGAGATCGATAACAATGTCAGGGATGGCGAATACCGTTCCCCGGCCCGGCCTCCGGAACGATAATTGAATCGTGGTCAGGGGTCATCCCGGTGCCGGTGATGCAAAAGGGAGGCAGATATCATTGCAGCGAGTTATGAAAAGAATCGCGAGGTACATCAGCATCCGGGAACTTGTTTTCGACGTCATCATAGTGCTCTTCACGGCCTTTGTCCTGCGGCAGATAAATCCCGATGGGAAGAAACTCCTTGAAGTGATGAGCCCGGCCGGTGTTCTTGTCCTTGGCCTGAGCATCAATTTTGCCATAACCCTCTTCATGGGCTCCCTCTACCGGAGCTATAGCGAATACTTCGATACAGGTGTTATGACCGTGCTTGTCAGGTTCGTGTTTTTTCTCGGCATCACCGGAATGTATCTCGCGTTCATTCTTTTTTTCGCAGCCTATCGCGTCATGCCCTGGCCGGGGTTGGCACGGGAGATGGATATCCTCATCGTGCTAATCCCGGCGTACCCGTTATTCTGGGGAGTTTCCTGCGCCTTCTCCATGGAGGAAATCAGAAACATTAAGTATGTTCTCTACGTTCCCATGACCGTTACGGTCCCGTTGGTCCCTATCGGCGCGGCCATCATCGGGTATCATACCCGCTGGTTTGTCGGTCTCATCTTCTTCGTCATTCTGGTGCTCGCCCTGGTCGTTCCCTTCGTGGTCCGGACGATTATTGAAAAAAAATCGAATGCGCGGCTGCTCAGGGAAATGCGCGATCAGCGGGAAAATTATCAAACTGCCCAACAATCTCCCGCAGGGGTTATGGCGGAGAAAGGTATTGCCGGCATGACGCTTCATGGTGCGATAGGAGCGTGGAATGAACTGGTACTCCCCGCCATGGCGGCCCTGGCAATGCTTTTCTGGCAGAATATGACCGTGGAGATGCTTGCCAGGGCATACCGGAACTGGAACATGATACCGGACACGAATGTCATCTTCTGGTCCCTCATCCTGAGCGGAATCGTTCCGCTGCGGGTCATCCTGCAGTTTGCTCCTCCTCTCAAGCCGGTCAATATGGCAATTTCGGTCGCGTCCCTGGCGTACTACATTTTTTCGCTATTCCGATTCAAGCATTGATCCCCACGGGCATCGCTTATCAGTGACGATAGAGTACAGGCAAAAAAAATGAACTGGTTGCTGACCAATTCCTGTTTTCATTGACATACCGACCTGACTTCACTATGGTAACCAACAGTTACCAAAACTCTGTCCGAGTCATTTGCCCGGGCCGGTAACGACTGATTTTTCCAGAACAGATAAACATATCAAGGAGTGTTTACCCTATGATGCCGTTAAGAAAACCGCTGCTCAGAACCTTTAAGACCATCATGGCCTATTCCATGTATATTATTCCGCCCCAGAAAAGCGAAGTGGTGCAGGGGCCGGGAAGCATCAAGCAACTTCCCGCCCTGATCAAGGCGAAGGGATTACGGAAGCCCCTGGTGGTCACCGATGCCATCCTGATGAACATGAACCTCCTGAAGGGCCTCTTCAGGGAGTTCGACGCCATCGGCATGGATTACGCCGTGTACGACGGCGTTCTTCCCAATCCCACCATTGAAAATGTCGAGGAAGCCTACGCGTTGTATGTCAGGAACGGCTGCGATGCCATAATCGGCTTCGGCGGCGGCTCCCCTATGGACACCGCGAAGGTTGTGGCCGGAAGGGTGGCCAGGCCCAAACGCACCGCGGACAGGCTGGGAGGGTATTTCAAGGTCATGCTTCCCGTGCCGAAAAGGCTCCCCCGCATATTTGCCGTGCCGACCACGGCTGGTACCGGGGCGGAGACGACCAGCGCCGCCGTGGTCACCGATGTTAAGAAGAACATCAAGTTCACGGTCAACGATTTCTCAATCCACCCCCATTACATTGTCCTTGACCCGGAGTTGACCCTGGGCCTGCCGCCGTTTTTCACGGCCATCACGGCCATGGACGCCCTCTCCCACGCCACCGAGGGCTACATCGGCGGCGCCCACTGCAAAGAAACCGACGCGTACACGGAAAAAGCGGTCAAAATGATCTTTGAGAATATTGACCGGGTCTTCAAAAAAGGGACGGACGCGGAGGCCAGGAACCAGATGCTCCTCGCGTCCTATTACGCGGGCATCGTCCTGAACCGCGCCCTTACCGGGTACGTCCACCCCTTTGCCCACAAGATCGGCGGCCTGTACCACCTTCCCCACGGGAGGGTGATCGGCGCGGTCATGCCCCTGGTCTTCGAATATTACGGCGGCAGGGTCTACAAGCGCCTGGGCAGGCTTGCCGATGTCATCGGGGTCTCACGGGCAGGCATGGATGACGCGCAGAAAGCGGCGGCGTTCATAGAGGCGATCAGGAATTTCAACAGAAAGTTCGGCATCGGCGAAACAATACCGGAGCTCCGGGAAAAGGATTTTCCGGAGATCGCCGGATCAATACACAGGGAATGCATCCCCTATCCGGCGCCGAAGATCATGGACGATAATGATGTGTTCGGGATACTGGGACGATTGATAGCCGGGCCGGGATCAAAAACAAAAAAGTAGAAAGAAAACGGGCCATCTCAGAATACCCCCCACCCCCCCCATAGGGGGGCTATTGAGGGGTGATCATAGAAGTCCCTCTTCGGGGGATTTAGGGGAGGGGTCATGTCGGAACCTTTCGTAATAAGTACGCTATATCAGAATTCCTCGAACCCCTCCTGCTCCAGCAGTTTCTTCATGCTGCCCTGGTCCTCAGCAGACGCGGCCGGCTTGCGGGCCGCGGAGGGCCGCGCCTTTCCCTGGCCGGCCGTTTCTTTTTTTATGTTTTTCTGCGCCGCCGGGCGTGCGGTCCGGGGCTGATTCATGCGTTCCGGTTTTACGGCGGTTGCGGTCCTTATCTTGAATTTCTGCATCATGTCAAGGAGCTCCTGGGCCTGGTTCGCCATCTCCTCGCTGGCCGAAGCCGTTTCCTCAACCAGGGACGCGTTCTGCTGGGTCATGTTGTCCATCTCGATAATGGCGGTGTT